>ENA-OSEO01005224-OSEO01005224.1-sediment-metagenome-genome-assembly--contig:-NODE-5224-length-12732-cov-10.575346_pt1 | contig 12732 bp, 13 predicted proteins | sample MGYA00237883_ERZ534232 | MGnify/ENA metagenome assembly ERZ534232
GGTGCCGACCTGCATGTTGTTGACGGGGATCGGTCCGCTGCCTCCAGGGAAGCCTGGCGGATGGCCCAGGACCGGTTCTACGCGAGCCACGTCTGGAACCCGCTTTTCCTGGAGGGAACCAAGACATTCGCTTTTGAAATCTGGGAACAACAGGGCTTTCGTGCGCCGGACGTAATTTTCATTCCAACCGGCAACGGCACGCTTCTGCTGGGGGCCTGGAAGGGGTTCAGTGAACTCCTTGCCCGCCAGCTCATCGGTAAAATGCCGCGCCTGGTCGCTTGCCAAAGCTCGGTTTGCGCGCCGCTTTTCGCGAGTCTTTCCGGCAAGGGGCATGAAAAGGGAACCACCGTCGCAGAAGGGATCGCCGTCTTGAACCCGCCTCGGCTGGAAGAGATGAAGCAGGTCCTGGGCGAGACAGGAGGCACCTGCGTCCTCGTGGATGACGGGGAAGTGCTGGCGGAGCAGAAACGGCTTGCGAGGGCCGGTTTCCTGGTTGAGCCGACCGCAGCGGTTGCTTCCGCAGCGGCAAGAAGGGCGTTGAAGGAAGGACTCGTGGAAAGAGGGGAGAAAATCATCGTTCCCCTGACGGGGTCCGGCCTGAAGAAACCGCCGCAGGACTAGGGAACAGCCGATAGGACCGAAAAAGGGGATCGCGGGGAAACCGTTTCCGGTTTCCCCGCGATCCCCTTTTTGCAAGCAGGGCGTGATTTTTCAGCGGCGAAAAAGGTCAGTATAGATCAATCCCTTCTTTCTCCTCATTAGCCCTATTTGGGTCATTCCGGGCAGGGCCCAGGTCCCGCTGATTTTACGAAAAGGCGTTCGGGAATCCCGCGGAGAGTTTCTTCAGCCGAAAAAGAAGCCAAAAAAGCGACAAGAGGAGAAAGAAGGAACTGATAAAAACTGACCAATAAAGCTTGCCGGGGGGATAATATGGAACGGAAAGAAAACATTCAACGGGAGGGGGTGTTCCTGGTGGAAGAGACTGAAGGACTGGCGCGACTGGCCAGGACCGGCGGCCCGCTTGTTGTCCTGTCGGGGGCTGGGATGAGCACCGAGTCCAACCTTGCGGATTTCAGGTCCAGGGAAGGGCTATGGGCCCGTTTCGATCCCATGCGACTTGCGACCCTCTCCGCATTGGAAAGGGAGCCTCGGGAATTCTATGCCTTTTACCGAATGAGGCTGGAGGCCCTGAAAGGAGCCGAACCCAACAGCGGTCACCGCGTCCTGGCCAAATGGGAGGAGAAGGGCATTCTCTCGGGGATCGTCACGCAAAACGTGGACGGACTTCACCAGGGGGCGGGGTCGAAAAAGGTGGTGGAACTTCACGGGAGCCTGCGAACGGTAAGGTGCCTCCGTTGCGGGGCCCCGTTTCCGGGGATGGAATTGCTGGAGCGGACGGAATGCGGGAAATGTGGGGGGGCCCTGCGCCCGGAGGTCGTCCTTTTCGGCGAGAATCTTCCGTCCGAAGCCCTGGAGGAGTCGGAAAGGCTCGCTTCCTCATGCGGGTTCTTCCTGGTCCTGGGATCGTCACTGGTCGTTTCCCCGGCAAACTCCCTGCCGCGGATTGCCAAGGCCTGCGGGGCCAGGCTCGCGATCGTCAACCGGGAACCGACACCCCTGGACGGGATTGCCGATCTCGTTGTCCGGGGGGAAATCGGAACGACATTGAAAGCGGTTGATGAAAGGATCGAGGGTGGCTTTTAGGGGTTCAGAAAGGCCTTGCGAAAAGTGAGGGTTCCTCCTGCATGAGGGAGGCAAAAGCGGAAACCACGTCCGGGTCGAACTGGATTCCCGCCCCACGATCAAGGTGTTCCAGGGCCTTTCCCGGTGTCCAGCTTCGACGGTAACTCCTGTCGGACAGAAGGGAATCCCATACGTCCACGACGGCAAAGATCCTGGCCGCGATGGGGATGGCGTTTCCCCTGAGCCCGCCAGGGTAGCCGCTTCCGTCATAACGTTCGTGATGGCAGAGAGGGATGTCCAGCGCTCCCTGCAGTGCCCGTACCTCCCGGAGGGCGTCATGGGCCCGGACGGTGTGAGAGCGCATGGTTTTCCATTCGTCCTCGGTCAGGTTTCCGGCCTTCTGCAGCAGGCTGTCGGGAAGGGTGAGTTTCCCGATATCGTGAAGGAGGGCTCCCCGGCGGAGATCGACGAGATCCCGTCCAGCGAGGCCCATCCTTTCCCCGAGCCTTACGGCGAGTTTGGTGACACGGCTCCCGTGCCCTTCCGTCTCGTTCCCGCGAAGTTCCAGCAGGCGCACGCAGGATTCGACCATGGCGTCGATCGAGGATTCCAGCAGGCACAGGGAGCGGTCGAGGGTCCGAAAGCGCGCCCCTCGTGCAGCGGATTCGCCAAGCGCGCGGGCCAGCGTTTCAAGCAGCGGAGCGGCTCCTTTCGTGACGGGGTCTCCGGGGATTGATGCCACAAGGATCCCGGCCGCGAGGTCGTTCCCGTCGAGTGCAAACGAAAGCGGCGAAGTCCCTGGAAAAGGTTCGAAAGCGATTCCGCTGGTATCGGCCGGAAACCGGGCAAGTGTCCATGCTTCGGGGAACGCCCGGCTTGCAGCCTTGCAGGTGAGCTCGGTCCTGCCATTGCCCGGGGAAAAAAGGGCAACGGGACACCCGGCCAACTCGGCCGAGAATTCCAGGAATGCGGACAGGTCTACGCCTGTCGGGTCCGTTTCGAGCAAAACCCTCGCCATCATGGCAGCCAGGGTGGCAGGCCCGGGCTCGTTCTCCCGGGAGGTTGCGACCTCGATTTCAAATCCCGCTCCCTTCAGCGCTCGAAGGAGTTCTTCCCGTTGTTCCGGGGAAGCCGCATGAACCGTGATACAGAACTTTTGCGCCATGACAGGACCTCCTAACGGGTTTAACGCGACTGCGCGGTTTGCCAGCCGGCAGGAGGAAACGGTGTCTCCGCCAGGATAAGGCGGTTTGGAAGGCTGGCGATGTCTGCGACCCCGCACGGGATTTCAAGGAAGGATGCCGCCTGGGGGTGAGAGGTGGAGGACCATGGTTTCAGGACCTGGTGCCGGAGGACCGTTCCGTCGTCGGCGAGGAAAAGGACATCCAGCGGGTAGCGCATCCAATGGGAGTGGACGGAACTGCACCCCGGAAACCAGAGCCCCAGGGGCTCTGGTTCGGTGAACATGAGACCCTTGAGGCGCGTTCCGAACTTTTCGGCGACCCACACCGGGTGGAACCAGGCTTTCCCGGCGGGATCGAAGGCCGTAAGGGGTCCTGTCGAGAACTTCATAGTTTCAGGCTGGCAATGATCTCGATCATGGCCGGTCCCAGGATGATGACGAAGATGCTTGGAAAGATGAAGATGACGAGCGGGAAAAGGATTTTCACGGGGGCCTTGCGCGCGTGTTCCTCTGCCCGCAGGCGCCGGTGTTTCCTCAGGCTGGCGGCCTGCGACCGCAGAACTGCGGCGATGCTTGTCCCGAGGCGCTCGGCCTGGATGATGCTGCCCGTGAAGGACTTGATCTCGTTGAAGGGGAGCGTCTCGGAGATGCCCCGGAAGGCGGCTTCCCGGGACGAGCCGAGACTGATCTCTGCGATGGCCTTGGAGAAGAGTTCCCCGAGCGGCTTTCGGAAACGGGCCGCCACGCGCTGCAGGGCCGCATCGAGGCCCAGCCCCGCCTCGACGCTGACCACGAGGAGGTCCATGACGTCGGCAAGCTGGGCTCGTGCCAGGCTTGTCCGGTTCTTGATCCTGGAGGAAATCCACATCCCGGGAAAGGCATAGCCGATGCCCGCCGCCACGATCGAAGCCGGGAACACGAAGCGGCCCCGGATGAAAGCGGTGGCGAAAAACCAGGCGCATATCGCGAAAATGACCTTGGAAACGGCCAGTGCCTTGCCCGTCAACCCCAGGGGTCGTCCGGCCTTTTCGCAGTAATCGTCCAGGCGCTCGAGCGTTTTGGCCGGGTAAAGGTGCGATAGGAAATTCACCAGGGCGGCTGCCAGGGGGGAGACGACCCTCTTGCGGAAAGAGGGTGCCGAGATTTGCCTCTTGACCTCCAGGTAGTCGGAGGTCCTTTGGATACGCACATCTTCCCGGACGAGAACCGCAAACAGGAAAAGGCCGATGCTCAGGGCCAGCAGGATCATAAGCAGGATCGGAAGCCACAAGGACATGCCGGGTCCCTCCTTCAGTACTTGGGTCTCACGATGCGGTTCACGAGAAAGATCCCGATGACTCCGCTGACGGCAGAGAGGGTGAGCATCCGGACCCCTTGGGGCGTGTTGAACAGGACGCTCATGTATTCGGGCTTTGCCAGGGTGAAAAAGGCTCCGAGGGTGATCGGGAGGAGGGAGATGACCCAGCCTTCCATACGCCCCTGGGCCGTCATGGACCGCATCTCCATCTGCGCTTCGCGCCGGTCGCGCATGATGCCCGAAATGTTGTCCAGGACCTCGGCGAGGTTCCCCCCCACTTCCCGCTGGATGAGGATCGCGGAGACGCCCATTTCGAGGTCGAGGCTGCCCGTGCGATCCACCCAGCGGCGCAGGGCGGTTTCCACGTCGATGCCGACGGTCATTTCCGCAATGACGTGTTCCAGGGTCGGGCCCAGGGGGCTATCCATCTGGGTGGAGGCATGCTGGAGGCTCTGGAAAAAGCTGAAACCGGCCCTCAGGCCCGAAGCCAGCAGGTCCATCAGGTCGGGGATCTGCGCCTCCATCTGGTTTTTGCGCCTGCCCGAGCGGATCCGCAGGTAAAGAACGGGGAAGAGCGCGGCGAGTGCGATCCCGAAGGCCAGTCCCAGGAGGCTCTTGAGGAAGAATCCCAGGAGGGCGCAAACCAGGCAGAGGCTCACCCAGAGAAGCAGGGCTTCTTCCACTTCCAGGGGGATGCCGGCGTTTTGGAGTTGCCGCATGACGATCCTTTGGAGCTGTTTGGGCGTGAGGATGGAGATGAAGCGGAACTTGTGCCGCTCCGGGTTCACCCGTCCTTCCGCCATCAGCCAGGCCTGGACCCGGTTCAGGGGATCCATGGCCGGAGGGCGGCGGGTAGCCCTGACCAGGCAGAAAAGACTGAATGCGACCGTTAAAACGGCTACGAAAACGACGAGCAGGTCACGCATCTTCCCCAGCCTCCCCTACCGGTTTCCCAGGCTGTCTCCGGGCAGGGAAACTCCCGCCATCTCGAACTTGGACAGGTTCTTGGGCTGGAGGCCCGTCTGGCGCAATCTCCCCCGGGAGCGACCCCGCTCGTCGAATCCCTGGTGGTCGAATTGGAAAAGGTCCTGCGTCTGGATGATCTCGCCCTCCATGCCGGTGATTTCCGTTACGGTCATGACCCGCCGGCTCCCGTCCCTCAGGCGTTCCTGGTAGACGAGAAGGTCGACCGCCGAGGAAATCTGGTCCCGAATGGCTTTCAGCGGCAACTCGAGCCCCGCCATCATGACCATGCTTTCCATGCGGGCGAGGGCATCCCTTGCCGAGTTGGCGTGGATCGTCGTCATGGACCCGTCATGCCCCGTGTTCATGGCCTGGAGCATGTCGAAAGCCTCCCCGCCGCGGCACTCCCCGACGATGATCCGGTCGGGCCGCATTCGAAGGGAGTTTTTCACGAGGCTGCGGATGGGGATGGATCCCCTTCCCTCGATGTTGGCCGGCCGGGCTTCCAGGCGCACCACGTGGGGCTGCTGCAGCTTCAGCTCGGCCGCGTCCTCCACGGTGAGGATCCGTTCGTTTTCGGGGATGAAGCCCGAAAGGACGTTCAGGAGCGTCGTCTTGCCCGAACCCGTTCCTCCCACGATGACGATGTTGAAGCGAGCTTCCACCGCGGCACGGATGAACGCGACGGCTTCCTCCGAGAGGGTTCCGTAGGTGATGAGGTCCGTTGTCGTGAGCGGTGTCTTCTTGAACTTGCGGATCGTGATGGTGGGACCGTCCAGCGCAAGGGGGGGAATGATCCCGTTGACCCGGGATCCGTCCGGCAGCCGGGCATCGACCATGGGGGAGGACTCGTCGATTCGCCGCCCCAGGGGGGCGACGATGCGGTCCAGGATGCGCTTGACGTGCTCGTCGTCGGCGAAGACGACATCGGTGATCTCGATGCGCCCCCTGCGTTCCACGTAGACGATGTCGGGTCCGTTCACCATGACCTCGCTCACGCTTTCGTCATCGATCAGGGGCTGGATCGGGCCGAAGCCGAAAACTTCGTCAAGGACCTGCTCCCGAAGCCGGTCCTGCTCTGCGGCCGACAGGCCTGAACTTTCGGCAAGAAAGGTGTCGACGATGCGCAGCACTTTCTTGCGAAGTTCAGAGTTGCCCTGGAGACCTCCCTCTATCGAGTTGAGCTCCTTGGGATCGACCTCCTCGGCAAGCCTCACGAGGAGGCGCCGCTGGGCGGCCCGGAAAGCGCCCGAAACCTGGACCCGTCCCCTTTCCTCCTCGGAAGAGCGGCCCGCCAGCCTTTTCAGGAGGCTCATCTTTTCTCCATCCCTTTCTTACCGGAGGGTTCCGGGAAAAGGTGCCCCAGCAGGGTTTCAACTCCCTTGACGAAAGGCGAACGGGGCATGGCCCTCGCGGGGGTCTGGCCGCTGTCCCAGGCACGGTTCAGGTTCGGTTCCTCCGGGACGATAGCCAGCGCCCTGTACATGGATGCGAGCTTTGCAGCCGTCTGGGCATTTCCCTTGTTGACCCTGTTGATCACCGAGGCGCGCTCCTCGTGGGCGAGGCGAAGCTGGTCCAGCAGGTTCCACAACAGGCTGATGTTCTTGACCCCCGAGAGGGAGGGGTCCGTCACCAGCCAGAGTCGCTGGGCCTTTTCGGCGACATGGAGCGTGACTTCGTCGAAGACCCGGTGCAGGTCGACGATCACCAGGTCATGTGATTTGGCGAGAAAGTCCAGGGCTTCCCCAACCGCCTCCGGTTTGACGAGTTCCGACTGGGTGGGGGATTTCGGGGCGGACAGGATCGGGAATCCCTCCTCCGTCATCACGAGGTAGCGCTGGATGTCATTCTCGCCGCCGCTCTTGTCCTTCGCCCAGTCCACCCAGGTCAAGGACGGCCGGGTATTCATCAGGAAGGCGGAATCACCGAGGGCGATGTCCCCGTCTACGACCACGGCCCTCAATCCTGTTCGCCGTGCCGTTCCGGCCAGGGAAAGGGCCAGGGAGGTCGTTCCCGCTCCGCCCCGGCATCCCCAAAGGGCCAGGAGAATCCCCGCCCTGTCTCGGTTGTCCCGGTTTACGATCGCATAGACACGGGCCACGGAGACGGCGAGGTCTCCCGGTTGGCAGTCTGAAGGGAGGAAATCCTTGGCCTGGAGGCGAATCACGCTCCGGATGGACTCCGGGTCGTTTTCCCGGACACGGACGACGGCCTGCGGATCGTTTCCCCTCCTGATCACGCTGCGGATGGCATCCGGGTCGCCTTCCCGTGCGGCAACGATCAAACCCGGTGCGAACTGGAGAGGCTTGAGCGCTTCCAGGATGGATTGCGCCTCCTCCTCGCTGGTCGGCAGGCCGAGCAGGACGACATGGGGGCGTCCCCGTTCTGCGAGGGAAAGGAATTCCCGGATCGAGGAGGCTTCCCCGGCCAGCTCGATCTCGGTGTTCCCGGAAAGTTCCTCTTTCCAGCGGGACAGTCTCGTTTCGGAATCGACGAGAAAAAGCCGGATCATGGCAGCCTCACCACCTGCGGGATGACGGTGATCACAAGTTCCGTTTCGTTGTTCTGGAAATGCTTGCTCCTGAAGAGGCCCCCAATCAGGGGGAGGTCCGCAAGGAACGGGATCCTCTTGACCGACCGGGTCTGGTTGTTGTCCAGGAGGCCTCCGATGACCAGGGGCTCGCCGTCCTTCAGGATGGTCCGGTTCTCCACCTTTCGGGTCCGCAGCGCAGGGATCGAGACGCCGCTCGTGACGATCTTGTTGTCCCAGTCAAGTTCCGAAACCTCCGACGAAAGGTTGAGCAGGATGTCGCCGTCGCTCTGGATCTCCGGGACAATGGTCATGATGACCCCGTAGGGTTTCCACTCGATCTTGATCTCCCCGTTGTCGACGCCGACGGGGACAGGGATTTCCCCTCCCACGTTGATGAAGGCCTTCTCACCGCTGAGGCTGCTGACGCTTGGACGGCTCAGGATTTTCGTGTGGGAGGTGCTCTTGACGGCCTCGAAAAGCCCGGAGAGGTTGGATGCCACGTCCGCGGCCCGGTTCCACGTGAAGCCGAGCTGGCCCAGCTCGGAATTGACCAGGTCGACGCGTCCGGAAGAGAACTGCCCGCTTCCGCCCTGCAGGTACGACAGGCCGAGCTTCTGCCCGTCCCCTTTCGACATTTCCATGACGATTGCCTCGATCTTCACCCGGGGGTCTCCCTCGACGTTCAGGAGATTCACGACGTTGGGGGCGAAGGCCTTCGCGATGGATTCGGCCCGTTTCTTCTCGTAGGGTGTCTTGACCGTACCCTCGAGAAGAACCGTCGTTTCGGTCACGATGACCTTCACGCCCGGGTATTGCAAAGTCTGCTGGATATCCCAGGTTTTGGCCCGACGGGAAGCATGGACCAGGATATCGAGGGTATGCCGCCCTTTGGCGTCCCAGACGACAAGGGACGAAACGCCTTCAGCCTTGCCGAAGAGCAAAAGCTCGTTCTTGCTGACCGGCTGGGCGTCCAGCACGTTCGGGTTTCCGATGGCCACCCTGACCATGGCCTCGAAAACCAGGGGGGCGTTTTCTCCCGTTTCCAGGTGGCAGGTTTGCCTGGCTTCCCCGAAGCCGGGCGAAGGGATAATGGCGAAGAGAAAAAGACAGGCTCCCAACAGGAACGATTTCATCTTGACCCGCATGGTTTTGGACCTCCTCACTTTGCTGGTACGGCAACGGACTCGGTCTTTCCGGGGACCATGATCTCCACCGGCCAGCCGGAAGACGTGACTTGCACGGTCCGGCCCCTGGCGGGTGCACCGGAAGCAGTTTTCGGAGCGGGAGTTCCATCTCCCTGCGAGGCATTTCGTTCCCTCCAGGCCGACGGCTCGGGGCCTGCGTAGACCGCTTCGGGGGTTTTGGCCTCTTCCCCTGCGGGCCTCAACGAAAGCCACAGGTCGCCCCGCCTCTGGGCCCAGGCAAGGATCGGGGCCTGCTCGGGCTTGATCTCCAGGACGACCGACCGGGAGAGGTCCGCGGCCAAAGCTTTTTTCCTCTCCTCGGACGTCCCGGCCGAGTCGATGCCGATGGCCAGGACCTTCAGGCCGGACAGGAGGTTGCGCGCAGGGGTGACGCCCCCCGGGCGCTTTTCGAGGATGACGACGTCGACGCGGTCCTCGATGCGGATATGCCCCGAAACGAGGGAAACCTCGTCCACCGCCATGGAAATGGCCCGCATTCCGTTCGGCAGGGCCACAGAGAGGCTGCTGCCCTTGCCCCCCGAGTCCGCCAGCTTGAATTTCAGCAGCGGGTCCCCCTTGGCGATGCGGTACAGGGTCCGCTTGCCGATGATTTGCCCTTGAGGGAGAATCTCCGCAGCGGGAAAAGCCGTGCGCGGGACCGTGAGCGTCGAGATGTCGGAAGAAGTGATCGTTCCGAAGGCCGGGATGTCCTTCGCGGCGGCAGGGACCGAAATGTACAGTTTTTCCGTCGCCGAAAGGCGGTTGCGGTAGCCCTTGATCTGGCCGTAGACCAGGGCGGCCGCAATGAAAGCCAGCAGAACGGAAACAGTGATAAGCAGGATCCTTCTTCGCATGGATTTCCCTCCTCAGGAGCCCGGGACGATCAGGCGGATCCCGTAAGCCCCGTAATCCTGTGAATTTCCCCCGGTACGGGAGTTCGGCGTGGCGATCCTGACGAAACGGGCATAGACATCGACGTCGTTGCCGGTGCCCAGGGCGTTCTCGAGGAACACCCTGGCGAAACCGATGACATGGACGAGTTCCCGGCCGTTGATGTCGACCATCGACTCGATGATGGGGATCGTGATGAGGCGGCTGCTCAGCTCGATGCCCCCGTTCGACTGGTAGTAGTCCCAGTCGTGAGTGTCCTGGTCCACCAGGTAGTTTACGCCTTCTTTCGTGGGGCCCGCCATGTTCCCCGGTTCGGTGTCTATCCAGTCGTCGTCCGTCGTGATGTCGCCGTCGATCTTGATCCACCCGTCGGCGCCGAACTTGATGTTCTCGAGGTAGTCCTTTGCTCCCTTGTCGTCCGGGTCCAGGGCCACTGCGTTGAAGTTGCCGTGGAAAGCTTCGCTTTCCTGTCCCGGTCCGTACTTGATCGTGTAGGTGGTCCCGTAGATGAATCCCCCCACGGGGGGAACGATCGCGAAAGGACGCAGGCCCTGGACCGCCGATACGGGCGAGGCGATGGCTTCGGCATGGGCCCTGACGGTCATGGAATCCCGCCCGAGAACGGCGGCGAAGAACGTTCGCAGGGATCTCTCCCCGTCCACGTGGCAACGGTTTCCGGCTGGAAAACTGACGGAGTAGGTCGCGGAAAGGTTCGTGTTCCCCATGTCCACGGCACTCGAGGCGGCCGTTCCCGCGCGGCCCATGGCCAGTTCCATGGCCCCGCAGAGGGCGGCGGCATCGACCGACCGCTGCAGCCTTTCCCTCATGAGGACCGCGTAGCCGTAGTCCACCGCCAGGGCGCCCACGGAAAGGAGGACGGTCATGGAGAGGGCTGCGATGACGAGGACGCTGCCTCTTTTCTTTCCAGACAGGGCCATGCCTATCCCTCCTTCCTGAATGTGGCCACGGCGGTGGGAGTGAAGGATCCTGCAAAGGCGGGAACAAAGTTGCCCAGCGGGGTGATGGTCTGGAGCTTGACGGACACGGATACCCGGGATTCCACGTAGGTGGCTCCGGGGATCTCGCTGACTACGATGGTTGGGGTTCCTGCAAAGGATCGCGTGGCGAGAATTCCTGTCACCGTGCTTGTCACCGTTGAGGTCGATTCGCCGACGGCGGCAAGCCTGGCCCCTTCCCTGGCTGCGTACTGGACAACCTGGAACTGCTGGAAGAGGGAGGCGGTCTCGATGATCCCCAAAACCAGGATCAGGAAAAGCGGCAGGACGAGGGCAAACTCCACCAGGATGCTTCCGCGGCGCTTTCCTTGCTTCATGACGTCACCCCCTCTGTAGAATCGGTATAAATGAAGAAAGAATGAAGCCGAAACTCATGGCCAGGGCGTACGGGACCTTCTCCCTTCGCCGGGAGGCCGCTGCGGTGTAAAGTGTCCTGAAGGCGGACCTGTTGCCCCCGGCCAGCGCCAGCCAGGCTCCGCGCCAGTCGGAGGAGCGCAGGACCAGGACGATGACAAGGATGCCGCCGGAAAGGGCCGACCAAAGGACCATGTCGAGCGCTCCGGGCCAGGCAGCCGCGGCACCCAGGGCAGCCAGGAATTTTACGTCGCCGGCGCCCATTCCTCCCATGCAGTAGGGGACGAAAAGGGCGGCCAGCCCGATGGCCGCGCCAGCGGCCGATGGAAGACCGTTTCCTCTGGAAGCGTGCCAGAGGAGGGCGGAAAAGAGCAGGCCAAAGTTCAGGATGTTGGGAACCTTCCTGTAACGGAGATCCCATAGCCCTCCGAAGAGGGCTGCTGGAAGGAAAATCCAGAACGTCGACACGAGCTTCACCCCTTCCGGTCATTATTATTGCATTATTTCATTATTTGCGGAAAGAGGGGGCGGGGGGCGAAGAAGCCGCCCCCCGCCCCCTCTTTCCCCGGAAATGTTCCGGGACCCTTATTGCTGGGATGCGGTCGTCAGCTTGCCGGTCGCGGTGCCGAGGATCGTGTTGATGCCGCCTCCGAGCAGGCCGAGCGCAACGATAACGGCTACGGAAACGAGAGCGATGATCAAGCCGTATTCCACCATTCCCTGTCCTTCTTCCTCGCGAACCAACCCGATCAGCTTCTTCATCATTTAGTCCACCTCCAGTGGGTTTGCTGTCCTGTCCGGTTTTCCAGGTCTTTCTGGATCCGGTCTTTAATTCCCGGGTAACCATAGAATCCGTAGAGAAGTGGAGACGATTGCAGGGTACAGTATAAGGGAGGAAAAAAACACGTCAAGCCTTACAAATACTGTATTTATGCTTTTTTATATAACAATTATCAACTAGTAAGGTTTTTGTTTTGTAATGGAGACTGTCGTTGTGGGAGGCCCTGGGGGAAGAAGCGGTGAAAACCCGTTAATGAAGTAAAGGTAAGGGGATTCCTGGACAAGGCGGGAAAGCCCATGCGGGTGTGGAAATCTTTTTAGTCAATAAAGCTTCTTATCTAATAATGTAATTATTATAAAATAGGCGGGAAAGGGCATGACAGGGAGTTTACATTTATTGGAATATTAATCAAAATATCGATTTAGTTTGTGAATTGATATTTGATTAATGATGCTTGGCAGGCATCAGAGCCTTGAAAAGAGTCATTCCTGGCCTGTTATGGAATTCCCGGGCAGGCCAAGGAAAGCTTCTACGACTGCGGGATCGAAGAGGCGCCCCGCATTTTCGCGAATATACGGCAACACCCGGTCGGGTTTCCAGGCCTTTCGGTAGGGTTGGTCGGTCATGAGGCTGCTCCATACGTCCACGACGGCAAATATCCGTGCGGCAAGGGGGATTTGTTCCCCCTTCAGGCCGAGGGGATACCCCTGGCCGTCCCAGTGCTCATGGTGACTGTGCGGAATCGCCAGGGCATCCCGAAGGAAGGTTACGGGCTGCAGCATCTTCAGGGCATAGACCGGATGCAGCCGCATGGTCTTCCATTCTTCCTCGGTCAGCGGGCCCGGCT
>ENA-OSEO01005225-OSEO01005225.1-sediment-metagenome-genome-assembly--contig:-NODE-5225-length-12732-cov-3.449546_pt1 | contig 12732 bp, 12 predicted proteins | sample MGYA00237883_ERZ534232 | MGnify/ENA metagenome assembly ERZ534232
TTCAGGGTGCCCACGATGGTGTGATGACCCTGCATGCGCGATACCCCGACTCCCAGTTTGAGAGTGTCTGTCACGCCGACGAAGTCGATGACCAGGTTGGCGCCCAAGCCGCCGGTCAGTTCCCTGATCTGCTCTTTGGCATCTTCGCCGGCCAGGACCGTTTCATCAGCGCCGGCCTCCCGCGCCAACTGGAACTTCTCGGCCGACACGTCGACGGCGATGACTCGGGTGCCCGTCAGTGTCTTCAGGATCTGGATGCCCATGTGACCCAAGCCGCCCACCCCGATGACCACTGCGCTGGAGCGGGAGCCGAGGATGTTAAGCGATCGCTTTATGGCGTGGTAGGGCGTGAGGCCGGCATCGGTGAGTGGCGCTGCGTCGCGAGGCTGAAGGTTGGCGAGGGGCACCAAGAACCGCGAGTTTGGGACCACCATGTAGTCGGCCATGCCTCCGTTGAGGCCCAGACCACCGCCGGAAGCACCGTCGTTGTGCGTGGCGGAATTCTCACAGTAGTTCTCCATACCCTGACGACAGGCATGGCAGCGTCCACAGCCCCAGTGACCGTAGACGGCCACAGGGTCACCGACGCTGAAACCGCCCACGCCGGTTCCAAGCTCTTCGACCCACCCGGCGTTCTCATGCCCGAGCGTGAACGGTAGTGTCCAGGGGAGGAAGCCCGCGGGCCATTCCATCAGGTGTAGGTCGGATTGACAGGCGCCGGCGCCGCCCATCTTGATCAACACTTCGCCAGGGCCGGGTTGCGGCACAGGTATGTCACGCAACTCGGCATCGTGCTCCCACTCGACCAATTGCAGCGCCTGCATAGTGACCTCCTTTGTTACGGCTGATCCATCATAGCCGCTTACCACGAAGTGCGGTGATCGGACCTGAGGTTTTCCTTGGGTATGCGGCTGAACGTCTCTTCCATGAACTCGCCGACGAGCTCGCCCACCTCTCTCTTGTGGTTACGGAAGAAGTGGTCGGCTCCCTTCACGATCTTGATACGGTAGTCCGCATTGAGTTCGTTCAGGGCCCAGTCGATCTCCGTAGGATGAATCAGGTGATCCTCTTCGCCACAGATGGCCAGCACCGGTCCTCCGAAGGCGGCCAGCGCGTCGACGTTACTCACGGCGAGGCCTTCCCAACGGATGACGAGCGCCAGCAAGGCCAGGGCGTCGACCGGACCGCAGTCTGCGATCGCTCTGGCCGACATCACGCTGCCAAAGGAATAGCCGGCCATACCTAGAGGCAGACGGTAACCCGGGTCGACGGGCGTGTTCTCATAGCGGTCTCCTCTGGAGAGCGCCTCCAACCGCTCGCGCAGGAATGAAACCGCGGCCTGGACATCGCGCGACTCGGCCACTCCGTCGTAAAGACCCTGACTTCTCCCTACACCGCGGAAGTTGAAGCGCAGAACGGCCATGCCACGGTCGCGGCAGGCGCGAGCCATGCGGAAGACCAGAGGCTGCGCCATCGTACCACCGTGCTCAGGGTGGGGATGAGCCACGACGACGCCGCCTACGAGATGGTCTGTCGGCGGTTCCTCGAGAATGCCCTCAAGACGATGATCGGAGTGAAAGAAAACGTGGTTAGGCAAACGGAGACTCCCAGAGCCCGGGCTCGTCGAGATAGTTGTGGAGCCGCCTGCCGTGGGGGAGATCACCGTCAAATCGACCGAACCAGCCCTTTGTAATTTTCTGGGGCGCCAGTCGATACCAGGGATCGATTTCGGACGCCGAGTCCATGGTCACCGAGGCCCGACCCTCGAAGAGCATGGGGGTGCCGTCGGCGCTGTAGTGCGGGCGTCCCGCCGCGTCGATGCAGACCAATTCCGCAACTGACGGCGGTTTCCCGGCCTCACAGTTCGGAATGAGCCTTAGCGACAGAGGCGGGTGGGCGGGAAGCTCGGCCGGATCACCCAGCCGATCGCAGGCCAGCGTCACCGTCATGATCCGCTTGCCCTTGGGTCGCTCCACGGTGAACAGCATCTGCTCCCCGTAGGGCGCGCCCGCGCCTCCCTGATAGCGCTCCATGACGGCCAGCTTCTTGGCATATCCCCAGATCTCTCGACCGGCCGCCAGCGGCACTTCGCTGTCGGTGAAGATGAAGGGTTGATACAGGTAGGTCTTACCTTCGAAGGTGACGCGGATCATGATGTAGGCCTCTTGGTAGGGGCCGAACGTGGAGAACGGATACCACACCGCCCAGACGAAACACGATGCGGGGTCATCGGCCACCTCCACATGTGGAGGAAGAAAAGACTGAGCCGCTTCTCTATCGGTTTCGTAAGCTACCACGATGCTCTCGATGCCCCGATAGAGGTAGGGCGGCGGTGGATAGAGCTGGCCGCCACCGATCGGCATCGAAAAGGAACTGGTCAAGGCCGAGGTACTCACGTTCATCCCTCCTGTTTATGCAGGGTTGCCATGCGCTTCCCGTCTACCACGTTTCTGTGTTCAGCAGCGACCAGTCATCAAGCCGCCCGTAATAGTAGGGGAGATACTCTGCCGCCGGGATCCGAGCGATGCTGCGCGCATGGCTATCCATGTCGCCCTCGAGATAGGAGGCGCCCAGGACTTCTTTCACTTCGATCTCATCAAGCGGGTCATGATCCGTTCCGCGCAGAACCAGTGACCCCGTTCCCGAGCGGTTCACCTTAAGGTCGATGTCGAACTCCGTGACAGTGAGGATCGCATCGTCCTCCAGGCCGTCACCATCGGTAGCCGGGAGAGCTTTGATATTGAAAGCCAGGCCTTTCAGCTTGATGGGTCCCTGGTCGGGCCCCAAGTCGGCCTTGATCTCGATCAGGCGGACGCCGTGGCGCTCGACCCAGCCGCACATCCTGGTGCCGCTGCGGCTGATGCCCATGGTGGCCTGTTTCTTGGGCTCACCGTACAACTCGCGGCCAAAGATGATCGCCGCGTCTGTGGTCATGTACATGGCAAGAGTGTAGGGGGCCTCGATATCGCCATGTCTGGCGGCTACTGTTATGGCACCCCCCTCATAGTCGGCCACGCAGTTGCTTTGCCATCGGCCCACGGCAGCGGTGATCACCGGTCGGGCAGCGGGTTCCAGGGTGGGCGGGAGTATCCTCGCAACCGTCGCCGGGTCGGTGAGAAACTGGACCTCGAGCCTCTCCGCGTTGACGAAACGGGGATTGCCGACCACCGCGCGAATCCGAGCCAACTCCTCACTGGTCTTGACGAACCCAATGTCGCAATCCTTTCAGTAGTATGACGGCCTCGGGCAGCGCGTCGGACGATCCGATGCACTTGGCTCCATCTTAGCCTCATGTTGCTCGGTATTGAATACTCCGCTCGCAAGACGTCGGAGCATCCACCGGCTGGGCCGGTGAGGAGTGGACGTGAGGTGGCGGATACCATTTGCATTCGCGGCGAACCTGTTCTACTGTGGTCAATACTCCGGCTCGAATCCGAGCGGAGGCGGATGTGACCCCAGGGGGGACCACTAGAGGAGGGATTCATGTCAGAGGAGCACATTCCTGTACAACGCAAGACGGTGAGTCGGCGGGAGTTCCTAAAGATCGCGGGAGTGGCTGGGGCCGGGATAACCGTGGCCGGCGGTCTGGGCGGCCTGCTGGCGGCCTGCGGGGCCGAGGAGGAGACGACCACCACGGCGGCCGCGACCACCACGACCGGAGCTGCCACCACAACCACAGCGGGAGCAACGACCACCACAGCGGCCGGAGTCACTACCTCTGAGAAGCAACAGGCGGCTGAGACTCTCAAGTTGGGGTGCGCCCAGCCGTTCAGCGGGGCATACGGCTTCTTCGGCGAGGTGATGAAGGTCGGGACGGAGGCATACAAGGACCTCATCAACGAGCGGGGCGGCTGGGTAATCGGGGACTACCAGTACAAGGTCGAGATGAAGTACCCCGACGACGCGATGGACATCAAGCGCGGCCCAATCGTGGCGCAGGAACTGATCGACTGGGGTGCGGTCTGCAACGTCTGCGACTACACCAAGTTCGGTCCCTTCACCAAGGTGATGAACGAAGCCGGACTCGTCTGCATCGGCCAGATGACCTCCGGTATCGACCTCAAGACCCTGCCGTACTTCATCGGCCAGAGCTGCGAATGGGGCATGCCTCTGTTCTGGAACCAGTTCATCCTCGACGCCTGGGATGACATCACAGGGACGTGCAGCTTCATCTATGACTGGCAGAAGGCCCAGTCGGATTTCATCAACAGCAAATTGCGGGAACCCGATTCGGAGTACTCGAAGAGGGGTATTAAGATCAATGATCCTTTTGTGATCGCCGCGGGGTCACAGGACTTCTCTTCGCTTCTCACGAAGGCCGCCGATATGGGCGCCAACCTGGCCGGTCCTCCCGGGGGCGCCGGAGACCAAGCCCTCATCATCCGCCAGGCGGCCGAGCTCGGCATCAAGATGCATTGGCACAGCCCAGCAGCGGTCCTCGACCTCAAGACGGTGGTCGACATCGCGGGGCCTGAGAACATGACCGACTTCACCGGTGCTGGCTCCCATCCCTGGTTGTTCCAGAACACGACAAACGCCGTACCTGACTATCTGCTCGCTGACGCCATCGAGCTTCGCGACCGGATCGAGAAGAGCACCGGTGTGCCGTGGAACCAGGGCTTCTATGGGTTCTTCGAGTGGGCCGTCGGGGGCATGCAGATCTACCTCGATCTGGCCAAACAGGCCGGCTCTACCGAGGCCGACGCCATCATGGAGAAATGCATCGGCGGGACGGTCGAGGAGTTCACCGGTAAGACCACGTTCGGGGGAACCAAGGCCTGGGGTGACACCGCCCGCATCAAGCCCACCAACATCATGGGCGTCAAAGTCGTTGGTGGCGACCACTTCGAATGGGCCTTCGACGGCACCATGGCGACTGAGTGGTAGTTTACTGACCGGTTAAAGTATGCAGCAGCTAACCTTGTAGACGCCGGGGGGCCTGCCTTAGGGCGGGCCCCCCACACGCTTTAGAGGGTTGCTTTGCGCGGTAGGGGCTGCATTTACGCCCGAAAGGAGGGAACTTGGCACCACTGATTGTCTGGTTGGATTCCATTCTGGTCGGATTCACCATCATCATGGTGGCCTCGGGTCTGGCTCTTGTCTTTGGAGTGATGGGCATCCTGAACTGGACTCACGGTCAGCTCTACATGATGGCCGCTTTTATCGTCTTTACTGTCAATGTGCAACTCGGTCTCAATTACGTGGCGTCACTGGCTGTCGCCACTTTGATTATCGTGGGACTGGGCATTCTTATCGAGCGGGTCTTCATCCGTCCGGTGGCCGACAAGGGGTTTCTGGCCGCCAGTGTGGTGACGATTGGGCTGCTCAACGTCTTTCTGGGTGCGGTGACGATGATCTTTGGGCCCAGGGAGAGGGCGGTCCCCATCGCCATCAAGGGCAAGTTCGCGATCGGCGGCACCTTCGTTACTTGGCAGAGGTTCACGGTGCTGATCATCGCGATGGTGTCGTTGCTGGCCCTATATTGGTTTGTCAACCGATCGCGGAGCGGGCTCGCGGTCAGGGCTGCGGCTCAGGACAAGGCAGTTGCGGGGATGTACGGAATACGTGTTGGCCGGCTCTTCATCGTTGTCATGGCCATCGGGAGTGGGCTGGCTGCCCTGGCCGGTGGGCTTCTTGCTCCTGTCTACTCCCTCAATCCTCTGATCGGGGGTAGGCCGTTGAACTTGGCGCTGCTGGCCATCGTCTTAGGCGGGCTGGGCAGCTTCAAGGGAGCGGCCGTCGGAGGACTGATTCTAGGGTTCGCCTCGGTGATGGGATCCTACTACATCGGTGCCTGGTGGGAGTTGGTTCAGTTCATGCTCATAATTGTGGTGATCTTGCTTAGACCGCAGGGGCTCTTTGGCAAGCCACTCGGCAGGGCAGGGTGATGACGATGCTGAAGACGAGACGAAGCAAATCGATATTCATCGGCATCGTCCTGGTGCTGGCCATCGTTCTTCCTTTCATCGCTCCGACGAACATCATCTCCTACGTTATTCCGGCGCTCTTCTGGGCAATCGGCTGTATGTCGTGGAATGCGATAGCCAGAGTCGGTCAGTTCAGCATGGGCCAAGGGGCCTTCTACGCGATTGGTGGGTACGTGAGCGCGATGCTCAGTGCTCCCGCTTCATTCGCATACGGGGGCACGGTCACCCTGGTATTCCAGTGGCCGGTATTTGTAGGCGTTCTGTGCGGAGGTATCGTGGCGGCCATCGTCGCGCTGGTCGTGGGCTCCATCACTCTGCGGATTGGCGGTCTGTTCTTCTGCATTGTCACGCTTGCCTTTGGGGAGCTGCTACGGATTATCGCCTTGAACTGGCCCGCGGCATTTGGTGGCGCCAATGGCATCACCATTAATGCTCCTGCTATCGGCAACTGGATTCTCGGAAGCAAGCCCGCCTTCTATTTCCTGGCCCTCGGGGCAGTGATACTGACGGCGGTCGTGATGTCGCGGATCGACAGAAGCCGGCTGGGGAGGACGTTCAGGGCCATCGCGGCCAACGATACTCTCGCCGCCCACGCGGGCATTCGGCTCATGAAGTATCGGGTTATCGTGTTCACGGTGGGCGGGTTCTTCTGCGGCATAGCCGGTGCGCTGTTCGCGCACTATCTGCGTGCAATAACACCCACCATGTTCGGCTTCACTGAGTCAATCCTCATTCTGCTGATGTGCGCCGTCGGCGGGTACTACAGTGCGGTGGCCGGTCCGATCATCGGTGCGCTGCTTCTTTCACCTTTGGGAGACTACCTCACTGCCATCCTGCAGGGAGGCAAGCCTTTCATTTACGGCGTCGTCGTGCTGTTGGTGGCCTTCTTCCTCGTGAACGGGCTTGTGGACATCCCCAACCTGGTACGAGGGGCCATTGTGCGCAGAAGAAAATCCGCGGTGACGGGATGAAGATGATTCTGCTGATCACGGGTAACACGGACGAGGTTGGTGGTTGCTTTGGCGATACTTGAAATCAAGAACGTCTCCAGGCACTTCGGCAATCTTGCTGCGTTGGATGGCGTGGATCTGTCGGTGGAAAAGGGCGAGATCATCGGCATTGCCGGCCCTAACGGGTCGGGCAAAAGTACTCTGTTCAACGTCATCACCGGCATTTATCAGCCGACGAAGGGCCAAGTGTTCTACAAGGGAGAAAACATAGATCGGCTACGACCCGACCAGAGGGCTGCCAAGGGACTGGTACGCACTTTTCAGGCGAACGTGCTGTTCCGTGATGGCACCGTGTTGGACAATATTCTTAGGGCTTCTCACCTGCAGTTCAAGGCCAACAGTTGGCAGGTGTTTTTCAACACTCGGGCCAATCGCAGGGAAGAGAGAGAGGTTCGCGACAAGGCACAGCAGATCCTCGATTCCTGGGGCTTCTCTGGTGTCGAAAACGTGATGGCGTCAGAACTTGCGCATGGGGACCAACGGCGACTGGGTCTGGCAGTGGCCATGGCCATCAACCCCGAAGTGGTGCTCATCGACGAGCCGGTCGGGGGGATGAGCGGCGGGGAAAGAGCCGCGGTTGTCGAGCACATCGGAAGGCTTCACAATGAGGGAATGACCATTCTTCTGGTGGAGCATCATGTGCAGACGCTGCTCGCCCTGTGCGAGAGACTGATCGTACTCAATTTCGGTCGCAAGATAGCTGACGGCATACCACGCGAGGTGGCTACTGAGCCGCAGGTGATCGAGGCATACCTAGGCTCTGAGGAGGTGGCGTAATGCTGCTGGAGATCAAGAACCTCAGGGTCTTCTACGACCAACTCGAAGCCGTTCACGGTATCGACCTCTCTGTTAATGAAGGTGAGCTGGTCACCATTATCGGCTCCAACGGGGCGGGCAAGACTTCCACACTGAACGCCATAAGCGGTGGGGTCGCTCGGACCGGAGAGATATGGTTCGACGGTGAGAGGATAGATCGCCTCTCGCCTCCAGATATGGCGGAGAGGGGAATCATCCAGGTGCCGGAGGGCAGAAGGATCTTCCGTGAATTGACCGTGCTCGAGAATCTCAAGATCGGATCGTATCGCGACAAGGATAAGAAGGGGTTCGCTGAGAGACTCGAGAAATCGTACGCACTTTTTCCCATCCTGAAGGAACGCAGTCGGCAAAGGGGCGACAGCCTGAGTGGCGGCGAGCAGCAGATGCTGGCTACGGCTCGAGCGCTGATGGCTGCGCCGAGGCTGTTGATGCTGGATGAGCCCTCCTTGGGGCTTAGTCCGATAGCCTGCCAGTTGGTCGAGCACAGGTGTGTGGACCTCCACGCAGAGGGGATGACTGTTCTGCTCGTCGAGCAGAATGCCAAGATGGGTCTGCGTATCAGCGAGCGCTGCTACGTCTTCGAAAAGGGGGAGATCGTCCTCCAGGGTAAGAGCGCAGAGATAGCCGAGAGGGATGAAGTCAAAAAAGCGTACCTGGGCGTGTAGGTGCGACGAATCATAAGTCGATCCGAAGGAGGAAGACGAACGTGAAACAAGCTTTGCAGGGCAAAGTCGCCATCGTGACCGGTGGCGCCAAAGGCCAAGGCCGCGCAGCCTCTCTCTTGTTTGCGGAAGAGGGCGCGAAGGTGGTCGTTGCCGACTGGGATCTTGAGAACGCGGAATCCGCTGTTGCTGAGATCAAGGCCGCGGGCGGCCAGGCGGTGGCCGTAAAGACCGACGTCTCCAAAGAAGAAGACATCAACGAGATGGTCAAGACCGCGATCGACAGCTTCGGTCGCGTGGATATCCTGTTCAACAACGCCGGCATAGGCTTCTCCGAGCGTGGTCGCTTCACCATGGACACCGTCGTAAACACGCCGGTCGAAGACTGGGACGCGATCCTCGGGATCAACCTGAGGAGCGTGGCGATGGGCTGCAAGGCCGTGATCCCTCTCATGATCGAGCAGGGCGGCGGAGTCATTCTCAATAACTCGTCCATCAACGGAATCATCTCCATGCCCGGCGCCGATGCGTACACGGCCGCCAAGGGCGGGGTCGTTGCTCTGACCCGCGTGCTCGCTGATGTATACGGACCCAGCGGTATCCGTGTCAATTGCATGTGCCCCGGTGCCGTTCTCACCCCAATGATCGCGGAGATTTCCGGCGATCCGAACGGTCCGCTGAAGGCCTGGAATGACGTAACACCGCTGCGCCGCGCCGGCAAGGCCGAGGAACTCGCTTCGGCCGCTTTGTTCCTCGTTTCGGACGCGTCGTCGTTCGTGACTGGAGTTATCCTGCCGGTGGATGGCGGTTACACCTGCCGGTAGACTGACGACAGCACGAGACGCGTCTGCCTCTTGTGGTGGCTGCTTCACGCAACGATAGAACCAGACGATTACAGGGATCAGTCAGAAAAGGGGACCGCGGTATGAAGCTTGCTCTTGAAGGCAAAGTCGCCATTGTCACCGGCGGAGCCAAGGGACAGGGACGGGCCAGTTGCGTGCTGTTTGCGCAAGAAGGTGCCAAGGTTGTCGTAGCCGACTGGGATGCTGAAAACGCCGAGTCGGCAGTGGCGGAGATCAAGGCAGCCGGAGGCGAAGCCGTAGCAGTCAAGGTTGACGTGTCGAAAGAAGACGATATTGTGCGGATGATCCAAGCCGCCCGGGACAACTATGGGCGGCTGGACATCCTCTTCAACAACGCCAGCGTGGGCTTCTCTGAACGCGGACGTTTCTTCATGGGCAGCGTCGTAGACACACCCGTGGAAGACTGGGATGCGATTTTGGGCATCAATCTGAGGAGCGTCGCTCTCGGGTGCAAGCATGCCATCCCGGTCATGGTGGAGCAGGGTGGCGGGGTTATTCTAAACAACTCGTCCATAAACGGGATCATATCGATCCCGGGCGCCGACGCTTACACGGCTGCTAAAGGCGGGGTTGTGGCCCTCACCCGCGTGCTCGCCGACGTCTACGGGCCGAGTGGAATCCGTGTCAATTGCATGTGTCCTGGCGGCGTCAACACCTCGATGATCGCCGAGATAATCGCGATACCCGGAATGCTCGACGCCAACGCCGCCGTGACGCCGCTGAGACGAATCGGCGAGCCGCAGGAACTGGCCCAAGCCGCGTTGTTCTTGGTGTCCGACGCCTCCTCCTTCGTGACTGGGGTCATCTTGCCGGTGGATGGCGGTTACACCTGCCGCTAGAGATCCGGTGGATTGGCCCGCAGTCATTTCTGCATCGAGTGCATGACTAGAAAGGTGTTCTGATGGCGAGTAATGAAGTGAAGCTTGGCATATACGAGATGATGAACCGGATGAACATCTGGGAGCAGAGGCTATTGCTCATGATGGAGCAAGGGCTGGTCTCAGGTTTCTATCATTCTGGTAGAGGTCAAGAGGGCGTGCAAGCGGCAGCTGTAGCGACGCTTCGCCCCGACGACTACTTGATGTACGCCCACCGGGGCTGCGGCTACATGATCGCCAAAGGGTTGTCGATGGCGAAGCTCTACGGTGATTTCCTTGCCAACCTCGAAGGCACCACGCGGGGCCTGGGGGCCGGTATCGTCCACATCGCTTGGCCCGAGCTGGGCATCTTGGGACAGAGCGGTTCCATCGGAGGGTGCTTCCCCATCGCGGGCGGCGCGGCCTTTTCGGCCAAATATCGGGGCACCGATCAGGTTTGCCTTTGCTTCTTCGGTGACGGTACCTCCAGCCGCGGAACCTTCCATGAGTCGCTCAATGTCGCTTCCGTGCAGAAACTGCCGGTCGTCTGGCTGTGCGAAAACAATGGCTGGGCCATCTCTACCCCGGCGAGCCGCACGATCTCGGTCGAGAACATCGCCGACCGTGCCTGCGCCTACAACATGCCCGGCGTGATCGTCGACGGGATGGACGCGGTTGCAGTCTATGATGCGGTTGAGGAAGCAGTGGCGCGCGCCCGCAAGGGAGAGGGTCCAACCCTTATCGAAGCCAAGTGCGTTCGTCTACGCGGGCACTTCGAAGGTGATGCCCAGGGCTATCGTGACCCCGAGGACGTGCAGGCGTGCACAGCGAAGGATCCCATCCCAGCGCTGGCGGCGCGCCTGATAGCGGAAGGCATCGCCACCCAAGCGGATTTCGAGGCCATTCGCGCCAAACTCCTCAAGGAAGTGGATGAAGCGGCAGAAGTGGCATTGAAGGCTCCCAAGCCACCGGACAGCAGAATACTCGACGACGTCTACGCCTAGGCAGAGGAGACCGAGATGCCGAGAATAATCAGCTACGCGGACGCAGTCAGCGAAGCCATGATGGAGGAGATGGAGCGCGACGAGACCGTCTTCATCTGGGGCGAGGACGTGGGCGGTTTCGGCGGGGCTTTTGGTGAGCTGAAGGGCGTCTATAACAAATTCGGCGAGAAGCGCTGCATCGACATGCCTATTGCCGAGACTTACATCGCCGGTGCCGCTGTTGGCGCTGCCATAACCGGGCTTCGTCCTGTTGCCGAGCTCATGTACGCCGACTTCATCCTCATCGCCATGGACGAGATCGCGGGCAAAGCCGCCAAGTGGCGCTACATGCACGGTGGGCTCTTCAAAGTGCCGGTGACCTTCCCTCTGCTCTCCGGAGCGGTTGGCGGTGCCGGCCCCGAGCACTCACAGTGTCCGGAAGCCATGCTTTGGGGAGTAGCCGGCCTCTATATCGTTTGCCCCACAACGCCGGCCGACGTGAAAGGTCTGCTGAAGAGCTGCATCCGCGACGACAATCCGACGTGCATCTTCATGCACAAGGCGCTCTTCATGACGAAGGGCGAAGTGCCCGACGGTGACTATCTGGTACCCATCGGTCAAGCCGACGTCAAACGCGAAGGCAACGACGTAACCGTCGTCGCCTGGCAGAATATGGTCCCGCGGTCGATCGAAGCAGCTGAGGAATTGGCCAAAGAGGGGATCAGCGTCGAGGTGATCGATCCTCGAGGCCTGCGTCCTTTCGACATGGATACAGTCCTGAAGTCCCTGGAGAAGACGGGCCGAATAGTCTTTGCGCACGAAGCCCCCAAACCAGGCGGGCCCGCCTCCGAGATCGCGGCGATGATCGCAGAGGAAGCCCTGGATCTGCTCGAGGCTCCCATCAAGCGCGTGGCGCCTCCGTTCGTGCCGGTTCCTCAGAGCATGCAATTGGAGCAGGTCTACATCCCGTCGACCGCGGACATCGTGAAGGCCATACGAGAGGTTGCCTAACCGAGGAAGCGGCTTCCTGCGTGAGGAAGTGGTGTCGTTAGAGGCTTGAGTTGCCGAATCAGGGGGGGCGGTTCTGCGGGCGTGAACGCCGGCAGAACCGCCCCCCACGGTTTTGCACCTTATCCGTGTCCGACTGTGCTTCGAGAAGGAGGAGAAGAGCATGGCAGGTAAGATGAAGGCCGCGGTGTGGCAGGCTCCCCGCCAAATGACCATCGATCTGGTACCCATTCCGGAGGTTGGTCCGAGAGACGTACTCATCAAGGTGAAGGCCGTTGGAATTTGCGGCTCCGATGTACACAGCTACAAGCTCGGATTCTACGTGCAATCGGGACAGATTCTCGGCCACGAATTCTCTGGGGAGATCGTTCAGTTGGGCGCAGAGGTCGACGGGCTCGAGGTCGGAGAACGCGTGACGGCTTTCCAAATCGGGGTCTGTGGTACCTGCTACTGGTGCCAGAGGCAGCAGTACGGTCTTTGCCCCGATCTGTTCTTGAATTCAACCGGGTACGGTCTGCCGGGTGCGATGGCTGAGTACGTCCACATCTCCGGTGCCACGCTCGGCATCAACGTCTTTAAGCTACCGTCGGAGATCGACTTCGAGAT
>ENA-OSEO01005227-OSEO01005227.1-sediment-metagenome-genome-assembly--contig:-NODE-5227-length-12726-cov-9.745988_pt1 | contig 12726 bp, 11 predicted proteins | sample MGYA00237883_ERZ534232 | MGnify/ENA metagenome assembly ERZ534232
CGACTGGAAGGCGAAAAAGAGGCCTTTGAACAGCAGCAGTCCGATGACGAGGATGAAGAAGCTCCAGGTGAAGGCGAGGAAGAGAACCCGACCAATTATGCTAGAACCCTGGAAGTGCGACTGAAAGAGGTGAAGCAGCAACTCAAGAAGGATAGGGACAACCAGGAACTGCTGACCGAAAAGGAGTTGTTGGAAGAGAAGCTGGCCCCCAATCGGGAGATCCTGGCGGCCTTGCGGAAGGCCAAGAAGACCTTGAAGGACCTGAGCAATGCCCTGCTGCAGGTGTTGAAAAAGAAACGGGCGGAGTTGTCAGGGGATACCTGCCGTGAACTGGTACTGGAACTTGCCAGGGAGGACCTGCAGCGGGTGCTGTTGCGCTATGTGGAGGAACATCGGCAGGAGCTCCGTGCGTCGGTGGAAAATTTGTGGAATAAGTATGGGGTGAGTTTGCGGGTGATTCAGGCGGAGAGGGATGTGGCGGTGGGAAAATTGGATGGGTTTTTGAAGGAATTGGGGTATGTGTGATATTTTAACAGACGCTATTGCTTTAGGCCATATCAGCGAAATAATAATGGGTCAATCACCACCTGGACATACTGTAACCGAATTCAAAGATGGAACTCCATTTTTACAAGGATGTGCCGAGTTCTGTTCTAAATATCCTAAACATAAAAAAATGTGCTCTTCTCCTGGAAAAATTTGTGAGCGAGGTGATATACTAATCAGCGTTAGAGCGCCAGTTGGTGAATTAAATCAAGCGGACCAAAAATATTGTATTGGGAGAGGACTTGCTGCTGTTCGCTTTAAAGAAGGCTTTCCTCAAAATTATGGCTGGCATTTGCTTGATTTTTTTCGTTCAATTTTGCGCAAAAAAGCCCAAGGGTCTACTTTCGAAGCGGTCAGTCGAATTGATATTGAATCCCTCCCTGTAAATCTCTTACCACCGATTGAACGCCCTTTTGTTGCCACCATTCTCGACACCGTAGACGAGGCAATCCGGAGAACCGAGGCCTTGATTGCCAAGCTACGGCAGGTGAAGGCGGGGATGCTCCACGACCTCCTCACCCGTGGCCTCGATGAAAACGGTGAACTCCGTGACCCCATCCGCCACCCCGAGCAGTTCAAGGATTCACCGCTGGGCAGGATTCCCAAGGGGTGGGGTATATTACCGCTTTGTAGTATCTTAGATTTCATCACGAGTGGTTCACGAGGCTGGGCTCAATTCTACACAAATGAAGGACCTCTTTTTCTTCGTATAGGTAATTTGACACGTGAACATATTAATCTGCGTTTTGATGATCTTAGGCATGTTCGACCTCCCCGAGGAACAGAAGGAGCACGAACAAAAATAATGACTGGGGATCTGCTTATTTCTATTACAGCTGACTTGGGAATAATTGGATGTGCGCCCGAGAACATTGGAGAGGCATATGTAAATCAACACATAGCCCTCGTTCGACTAAAAAAAGAGCTTAATCCACGTTGGGTGGCACATTATCTATCTTCTCCTTTCTATCAGCGGCATTTTGGATTTTTAAACGATTCGGGCGCGAAAGCTGGCATGAATTTAACATCAGTGGGCAATCTTTTGGTTGCAATTCCTGATAGAGATATTGAGTCTTTTCAAATTTCCAAAACTATCGACGATGTTGATAAACAAATAGGAATCTCTGGAAAAGGTTTAAAAAAACTATTCCTTTTAAAAGAAGGCCTCATGCAGGACCTCCTCACCGGCCGTGTCCGTGTCCCAGAATCAATCCTCCAAAAATACCAAGCAGAGATCGCCGCAGAATGAGGAAGGAAAAGAAAACGCAAATGACCGCCTCCTCAAACCAATCTCCCGATCCGGCTGCATCGCCGCCGCTTCCGGACGGCTGCCAGGATTTTCTCAGCGAAGTTTCTACTCTGCTGGCGGCAGCCAGAAAGCAGGCACCCCAGGCAGTGAACACTGTCCTGGTTGCCAGCTACTTGGAACTTGGCAGAAAAATCGTCGAATTTGAACAGGGCGGCAGAGAGCTGGCCGGCTATGGCGCTCAACTGATTGAACGACTTTCCGGGGATCTGACCGAAAAATTCGGCAAGGGCTTTTCCCGGCAGAATCTGCAATATATGCGACAATTATATGCGGTCTATCCACCCGGGCAGATTCGCCAGACCGTGTCTGGCGATTTCCCGGCCCCGATGTGCCAGACCGTGTCTCGGAAATGGGCCGAACCGGAAAAATCCGGGACGGCATCCCGGATTTTCCCTTTTGATGACTTGATTGCTGCTTTCCCGCTTTCCTGGTCCCATGAGGGCCATTTGGCAAAGGAGATCGAGAACACCCGGCGGTTACTGGATGAAAGGGCGCGACGAAAAACCGGAGATGCACCATGAGCTTGCCGTACCGTTCACCCATCCCCTCTCTCGACCCGGACCCACAGCGGGAAACGCCCAACGAGTGGACTACGGTGGAGCGCCCGCTGCTGCAACAGTTGGCCGCCATGGGCTGGGAGTACCTGCAAGGCGATATGGATTACCCGCAAAAGACCTTGCGGGAAAACTTCCGTGAAGTGCTGCTGCGGGAGCCGCTGCGCAACGCCATCCGCAAAATCAACGCCGCCGAGAATCTGGACGATATCACCATGGACCGGGCCATTCGCGAACTGGAACGATCCGATAAGCCCGGCGGCATGGACCGCAACCGGGAACTGACCGAAAAACTGATCAAGGGGGTTTCGGTGCCGCGGGCCACCGGCGGCGAAAGCCCCCATTCCCGGAATGTGACGGTCCGGTTCATCGATTTCGACCCGGCCGGGCAGGACAATAACTCGTTTCTGGCCATCAATCAGTTTCGCATCGATACCATCGGCCGGGTGGGCTTCGTGATCCCGGACGTGATCCTGTTCGTCAACGGCATTCCCCTCGTCATCATCGAATGCAAAAGCCCCAGCCTGGCCGAGACCGATGACGGGGGTTTCTGGAAACCCGTGGAATCCGGCATCACCCAGTTGCTGCGCTATTCCAATCAACGCGAGGAGGTGGAACTGGAGGAGGGGGTGGAGCATCTCTTCCACTGGAATCAGCTCATGGTCTCCTCCTGCTACTACGCGGCACGCGTCGCCACCTTTGGCGCCGATTACAAACACTATGTGGAATGGAAGGATACCGCCCCATTCACCGAAGCTGAGGTGCTGGCCGAAATCGGCCGGCCGGGGAAGCGTCTTCGCAGCCAGGAAAAACTGGTGGCCGGCATGCTGCGTCCGGCCCATCTGCTCGACATCCTGCGTCATTTTATCCTATTCCAGGTCGAGGAAGGCAAGCTCACCAAGCTTTGCCCGCGCTACCAGCAGTACCGGGCGGTGCAGAAAGCCATGGTGCGTCTGGCGGAAGGGAAGACGAGAGAACGGTCGGAAAAACGGCGGGATGAGCGCGGCGGCATTATCTGGCATACTCAGGGGTCCGGCAAGAGCATCACCATGGTGCAACTGGTGCGGAAACTGCGCACCACCCCCGGGCTCTGCGGCTTCAAGGTGGTGGTGGTCACCGACCGAACGTCATTGGAGCAGCAGCTCCAGGAGACCGCCAAACTGACGGGTGAGCGGGTCCGGCCGGATAAGGACGACTTCCGATCCGGAGAGTCCGGCAGCGACCGGGTGAAACGGATACTCAGTGAAGACGGCCCGGATCTGGTCTTCTGCATGGTCCAGAAGAATCAGGACCGCGAAGGCGAGGTGGTGGTCCTGGAATATGAGGTGCCGGTCCCGCCGCCTCGGAAAGCTGCATCCGGAGATGTTGTCGATTATCAGGTTGCAGACGACTTTGACGTGCCAAAAGCCGCTGAAGCAGAATCCCGTTTCAAATTGGCCCAAGGGAGGACGAAAACCCTGCGCCAGGTGATTCGCAACGAAACGGAATATCCTGAGGTGAACCCTTCCGAGAAAATCCTGCTTCTGATCGATGAGTGTCACCGTTCCCACACCTTGAGCCTCCATGCCAACCTGATGCGGGCCCTGCCCAATGCCGCCAAGATCGGCTTTACCGGCACGCCGATCATGAACCGTGATCGCGGCAATACCCTGAACATCTTCGATGATTTCATCGACAAATATTCCATGAAGCAGGCCGAGGAGGACGAGGCGACCGTCAAAATCCTCTACGAAGGCAGGGTGCCCTTGGGGCTGGTGGAGAACGGGGCCCGGCTCGATGCCCAGGTGCCCGTCCGGTTTTCCGAATTCACCGAACCCGAGCAGCAGATCATCATGCAGAAATTCGCCACCGAACGGAAGGTGATGGAGGCCTCGAAACTCATTGCGGTCAAGGCCAGGGACATGCTCCATCATTATGTGCGGAACATTCTGCCCGGGAACTGCAAGGCCCAGGTGGTCGCCGTCAGCCAGGAGGCGGTGGTTCTTTACCAAAAAGCCCTGTGCGCTGCCCGTGACGAGCTGGTCCAAGCGGCGGAAGCCATCGACCCGGTCCTGCGGGCCCTTTCCGAAGAGGAACTGCTTCAGCGCTCCGAGGACGAGCGATCCGTGGTGGCGGCAAGTAAGGACCTGGAACGTGTCAAAGCGCTGGAATTTGCCGCCGTCATTTCAAAGAGGCACAACCAAAGCGCGGATTGGGACCGGTGGACCGACCCCAACACCATTGAAACCCACATCGCCGACTTCAAGAAACCCTTCGAGCATAAGGACAAAGACAAACGCAGCAATCTGGCGATCCTCTGTGTGATGCGGATGCTCTTGACCGGATTCGACGCCCCGGTGGAGCAGGCCATCTACCTTGATCGCCGTATGATCGAGCATGACCTTCTCCAGGCCATCGCCCGGGTCAACCGGAAACGTCTTGGGAAGGAATGCGGGTACGTGATCGATTATATCGGGATTGCCAGGGAGCTGCGGGCGGCCTTGACGGAATCGGAAGAAGGCGGCGAGGGAGGCCCCCGCCCGCCAACGGGCATCGATGGGGTGCGGGATGAAATACCCCGCCTGAGGGACCGGCACCAGAAGGCCCTCGATGTCTTTCGCACCCATGGTATCCCGGATCTGATGCCCATCGATCCCTCTGTGGACCTGCTGGAAGACGAAAAAATCCGGGCGGAATTTTTGAACCGGGTGCGGGCGTTTCTGGCAAGCCTCGCCATCGTCATGCCCCGGCCGGAGGCCTTGCCTTTTGTGCGGGACGCCAAGATTTTGGGCTTTATCGCCAAGGTGGCGGCCAATCTCTACCGTGACAACCAGCTCGACCTGGAGGGCGTTGATCGCCGTATGAAGCGGCTGATCGATGAGTATGTTTCGGCGCAAGGTATCGATCCGCGGATTGCACCGGTGGCCATCACGGATATTCATTTTCTGGATGAGGTCAAGCGCAAGAAGAACGCCCGCGCCAGGGCGTCGGAGATGAAGCACGCCCTGCGCCATCAGATCCGGCTTCGCTACGATGAAGATCCTGCGCATTACAAAAAATTGAGCGAACGGCTGGAGGCAATCATCCAGCAGCTCAAAGATAACTGGGAGGCCCTGGAAGAGGCACTCCGAAAATTCATTCGGGATGAATTGGAACGGGAAGGAAAGCAGACCGTGCCGGGACTTGACCCGCGTTTGCATGCCCCCTTTTTCGGGACATTGAAGGAGGCGATCGAAAAAACGCAAGGTCAGGAATTGAAAAGTGATGACCCGGTTTTCAAGGAAGTGGTCGATTTGACCGTGGCCACGGTGGATGAGATTCGGGAAAAAATACGACTGGTTGATTTCTGGCGGGATGAACACAGCCGCCGGTCCCTGGAAAAGTCGGTGTACAGGTCCCTCTTGCGAAGCGGGAAGATTGCCAGGGACAAAATAGCGGAACTGGCCACCCGAGTGGTTGACCAGGCCAGAAACCTTCATCGGCTGTTGGTGTGGGGCAATGGAAAGAATCGCGATTAAGGACATCGCTGTCGAGGTGAGACGCAGTGCCCGCCGCAAAACCGTTGAACTGAGCGTGGAACGCGATGGGCGTGTTCTTCTCTATGCCCCGGATAAGACGGACCAGGAAAAACTGGAGGCCATGGTCCGGGAGAAACTTCTCTGGATCTACCGGCAGCTCGGTCGAAAAGAGGAAGAGCTGTACCAGATGCCGGCAAAGGAGTATGTCTCCGGCGAAGGCTTCTATTATCGCGGGCGGAAATACCGGCTGAAGCTCCTCGATGAACCGCAGCCCTTCAGAAATGGGGAGCCGCTTCGTTTCCAAGGGAACCGTTTTCTGATGCCCCGTGCTGTAGCTTCCAGGGGGCGGGAAGTGTTTATTCATTGGTATGGGAAACGTGCTGCCGAGTGGATTCCCAAGCGCGTCCATATGCTGCAAGACCGGGTAGGCATACAGCCGGAATCCATCGAGATTCGTGATCTTGGTTTCCGCTGGGGATCTTGCACGGAGAAAGGGAAGATTCTGTTTCATTGGCGGCTGATCCTTCTGCCACCGGAGCGGATCGATTATCTGATCCTTCATGAACTGGTACATCTTCACGAACACAACCACAGCCCGGCCTTTTATGAACGATTGAGGCGGGCTGCCCCGGAATATGAAACCCATGAAGAGTGGTTGCGGCGAAACGGAGACCAGTATGGGCTGTAGAGGATGAAGAATCGCTGCCGAACGGGACAGGCTGCAACGAGCGGAGCTCATTAGGGCCAGGATCAAGAATCGCGGGCGCGCGAGGTATGCCGAAAAAATCGGACGAAACGCCGTCCAACCCAAAAAATGCACCGGATAGGACCGGTGATTTTTATCGTTAGATCGTGTCCATTCGGCCGGCGTGTCTCACCTACATGGACATAGAGGGCTGTCGGAAAAGCTGCGGTTTGTGTTTCAAAAGCAGACGGTATGACCGGAGCGGAATGCCGCGCAGGTCATGGTGTGGGTTCAGTGGCCGGATCGGTTTTCCGGCGTGACACCGGAACGAAGGTTGAAAACCGTCCAGGGGAAATAAAAACAACACAAAAACCTGAATATCGTAAAACATAATAACCGAAATATAATATGGCTCAAAAACCTAAAAATCGGGTGACTTGATAACCTAAATATGGTAGAACTCGATAACCTAAAAATAACAAGTACACACAACAAGTCAAAAAATGGCAACTCCACAAGATAAACTTGCAGAATCTCTTGCCGTTCTGAAAAAACTTCAGGACGAAGGCCTTGTTGCAATTCATACAAAAAACATGACGCGCACTCACCGGGAACGTCTTGTCAAAAGCGGTTTCATCATAGAAGTGATGAAGGGATGGTATGTCCCGTCCCGCCCAGAAGAACCAGCCGGAGAGAGTACGGCCTGGTATGCCTCATTTTGGGGATTTTGTGCTGATTATCTTAACTCAAGGTTTGGTGATCAGTGGTACCTGTCCCCTGAACAATCATTGAGCATTCATAGCGGAAACTGGAATATCCCCGGACAGCTACTTGTCCGAACCCCTAAAGGTGGCAATAAACCGACAGCCCTTCTCCATCAAACATCCATACTGGACGCTCGCCTGAAATTGCCAGACAGGAATGATATAGAACGTAAAGAAAACCTGCGGATTATGATCATGCCCGCTGCATTGATTGCATGTACTCCCGGATTTTATTTAAATAATGCTGTAGATGCCCGCGCTGTGCTGTCCATGATCTCTGATGCATCTGAGATTTTACACAGGCTTCTTGAAGGCGGACACAGCACAATAGCCGGAAGACTTGCAGGAGCTTTTCGAAATATCGGGAAAAACGCTATCGCTGACAATATCATTGAGACAATGAGATCTGCCGGATACAGCATTACAGAAAATGATCCTTTTAATGAAAAACTTGCCATCATTTTTAATGAGCGTGAGCTTTCTCCATATGTCAACCGGATACGGATGAACTGGGCAGATATGCGTGGTATTGTCATGGAAACCTTTCCGCAGCCCCCTGAATTTCGCCAGAACACGGATGAATATCTTAAACAAGTCGATGATATATATCTGACCGACGCCTATCATTCGCTTTCGATAGAAGGATATCGCGTCAGTGAAGCGCTTATTGAACGTGTCCGCTCAGGAAGTTGGGAGCCGGAAATAAACAAAAGAGATAAGGAGTACGCAGATGCTTTGGCCGCTCGTGGTTACTGGCAGGCTTTTCAGGCGGTAAAGAAAAGCTTGGTAAAAGTTCTGAATGGTGACTCTTCCGGGACAGTGGCAGGTATTGATCATGCCATATGGTACAGAGAATTATTTGCCACGAGTGTAAACGCGGGTCTGATTTCTGCATCTGACCTTGCCGGTTACCGCAGTCAGCCTGTCTATATCCGAAAATCAATGCATGTACCGCCCCGCTACGAAGCCGTGCGCGATCTTATGCCAGCATTCTTCACTCTTCTAAAAGATGAAAAGGAACCCGCTGTAAGGGCTGTTTTGGGTCACTTTTTCTTTGTGTATATCCATCCGTATGTTGATGGGAATGGCCGCATGGGAAAATTCCTGATGAATGTAATGTTAGCCAGCGGCGGCTATCCATGGACAGTTATTCCGTTTGAAACCCGCAATGACTACATGGCTGCCCTGGAAGAAGCAAGCGTAAGAAAGAATATTGAACCGTTTTCCAGATTTCTGGCTGAACTCGTTCAAAAAGGAATGACACATTGATGTGTCTAACACAGAAACCGTCCGGGGGCACTAAGAAGCTATGCATGTATAGAATTGAGCCCAATAATGTCTGGAGTGACTACCGCAATTTCTGAAACAAACAATAATATTTATATTAGGGGGTGGTCTATGGCATTCTTTTCAGGGCGGTATCGGAAACCATCAAGGAGTTGATGCAAGATAGCAGGTACCCGGGAACGGAAGTGGGCTTCATCGCGACCCTGCATACCTGGTCGCAGACCCTCATGGACCACCCCCATATTCATCGCATCGTCATAGAAGGAGGGTTGTCCCGGGACGGAAAGCGGTGGGTATCGTGTAAGGGAAAGTTTTTCCTTCCCGTAAAGGTGCTCTCCCGGTTGTTCCGGGGGAAGTTCCTGGCCTGCCTCAAAGAGGCCTATGAAAAGGGGAAGTTTATATTTCCTGGCAGGATCGCGTCGTTGAAGGAGAAAGAGACCTTCAAGGTCCTGCTCAAGGATCTCTATGCACACGAGTGGGTGGTTTCCTGTAAATCCCCGTTCCGGAGCGCAGAAACGGTGGTGGATTATCTCGGACGCTAAACCCGCCGGGTTGCCATCTCGAACCAGAGATTGGTGGTGCTGGAGAATGGCCGGGTCACCTTCCGTTATCGTGATCGCACTGACCATGATGCGACAAAGCTCATGACCCTGGATGCCCTTGAGTTCATCCGACGCTTTTTGCTGCACATCCTGCCCGATGGGTTCATGAAGATCAGGCACTACGGCATCCTGAACAACCGGAACCGGAAAACGAAGCTGGTTTTGTGCAGGAATCTTCACGGGATTTCCGGTCACCACGAAAACCCGCAGAAGGAGGCATGGCAAGACCTTCTTTTCAGGGTCACTGGTGTTGATCCCAGGGTCTGCCCTTACTGCGGAAAAGGGAAGATGATCCTCAACGAGGTTCTCAACCCCTCCAAACTTCCTTTGCCTCCATGAGGATCATTTTATCCGATCGCAAACCCCACACCCCGGCGATGCGCACGCATCATCGCAAAGGAAGAGTATGCGCTTACCTTCAGAATCCCTTTTTCCAGACGCCTCCGCCATGCATCGCAGGCCGCAATGTTTGATCTCGGGGTGCCGAAAACGCTATTCAATTGTCAAAAAGCCAACCGCTTCTCTAAGGTTCGGCTGGGGTAAGGGTTGGATAAATCCCCATAGCGGGGTGGAAGCGGCTCAGTTCAACATGATTGTAACCGGAATGAAGACAATCTTCACTCCGGTTACAATCTTACGCGTTGGGCAGCCCAGGATCGCTCGAAATGATTGAGGGAACCGAACCGGATGACTGGCGAGCACTTCAAGAGTCTACGGCTCGCATATTACGCGAGTGTGGTCTTGATGCGGCAACCGAGGTCGAACTGGCGCTGGCGCGCGGCCACGTCAAGGTTGACGTCCTTGCTGACGACCCTGGCGCCGTCCTTCCGACAAGGTATCTATGTGAGTGCAAGCACTGGAAGTCGGCTGTATCGAAGGATGTCGTCCACGCCTTCCGTACGGTTGTGACCGACGCCGGGGCCAATCTCGGGCTGTTGATCTCCTCTGCAGGGTTTCAATCTGGTGCGACTGAAGCCGCAGCGTTTTCGAATGTGCGACTGATGACGTGGGCGGAGTTTGAAGCAACGTTCGAAAAACAGTGGTTTGAGCGTTTCATGGCACCGACGCTGTGGAAGGCCGGTGATCCACTCCATGAGTACACCGAACCTATTAACTCTCGCATCTTTCGAAAGGCCGATGCGTTGCCCACATTTGCGCGTAAGCGGTTTCTAGAATTCCGGGAAAGGTATCAAGTTGCGTCGCTGGTCCTGATGATGTTCTGGTTCGGAGTCCATGGACCGACAGTTCCTGAGTTGCCTCTCCGAGCCACGTTGAGATCGTCGGTAGCGTCAATCTTGCCACCTGCCGTTCTTGACGCACATGCATTGAGACCGCTGATGGATGCGGTCATCGAGTTCTACAGGGCTGCGACACAAGAGTTCGATTCAGTATTCGGAGAGCGTGCGTAGCCGAACGGGCTGCCCAACTTTCATTGCAGCCGACTTCGGCACCTGCCGGTGCCTCGCGGCTGAATTATACGTTAGTGCATAGAATTGAGAAGGTGCATCAACTTGCAAGAGTTCATCAAAGAGTTTCTTGGTAATAACGCAAGCGCCATTTTTGGTCTGTTGGGTGCCCTTGGAGGAGGGACGGTCTCTTTCCTCGCGTCGTGGATGCTCAAGAGACGCGAGTATAATCTCCGTCTTTGGGACAAATTGTTAGAAAGGCGTATAAAGGCGCATGAGAACCTAATAACCGTGGCACTTGAAATGCGGATCATGGTGGCATTGGGCGCAACAGAAGAAGACCGTGAAGTAGCAAGAGCTCCGCAAGTACTAAGGTCCAAAGAAGATTTCGAGGAGTGGTTTATACGCTTTACCCAGCTTACCATGGAAGGGACCACGTGGCTCACGACAGAGGCAAAGCGAGAACTAAACTTCGTACAAGACTACTTGCTGACGCTACATCAAAATCTTAAAGACGTTCCGAGCGAAAAGTATCTGCCAATAGGCCAGGTGATTAGACAGGATTTTATAGATTTATCCTCCAGCCTTGAAAAGAAATCCTTCGCATTCTTTGCGAAGGAAGTCCGGCGCCTTAAGCTTAGCAACCTTAAAAAGTGGCACAAATACAAGCGCTCAGAGACAGAGACCCGCCTTAAGAAGACCGTCCTGTTGAGTCAATGGGAGAGAACTGGGAGAATAATCGCGGTTAAGCCGTGAAGCGCTAACGAATGAGTGCAGCTAACTCGGCCATAGAGCGGGCCTCGTAGCTGACCTCTATGTTAGCTTAATAGAAATTTCAGGGAGGCACGAAATGCGTACAGTAGAAGAAATAGAAGGAATGTTCAGGGATATGGGGCTAGAGACTGATGAAAAAAGACGCAAATATCTGTTCTCTTTTTCTGGTGAATGTTCGATAATTCACGACAGGATTATTTGCTACCGCCCTGACACAAAAACTCAAGAAATTAAGGAGCAAGAACATGCCGAATTGGAATGAAATACTTGATGAAATTAGGGCGTCCGGTAGCACACATGACATTGTTCGGAGAAAATATCTAAAAAGTTTGCAGAGGTTAACGGGAAGAAATGTAATTATTTATTACTCGGGTTGGCTACAAAAGCCAAATGCAAGTGGTATACAGGTTAATGACGCTGATAAAAATGGTTTTATGACTGTGACCCATAAGCTTGACCGTTCCAAAGGGTTAGACCTGATTTTACACACTCCTGGCGGTGAAACTGCTGCAACAGAGTCGCTTGTTGATTATCTAAGGTCTATGTGGGGCACAAATGTTAGAGCTATCATCCCGCAACTCGCAATGTCTGCCGGCACCATGATAGCATGCTCATGTAATGAAATTATTATGGGCAAACAATCAAGTCTTGGACCAATTGATCCCCAATTCAAAGGAATACCCGCCCATGGTGTGGTAGAAGAATTCATTCGTGCACACACAGAAATTAGGGCAGATCCGAGCAAGGCAGCTGTCTGGCAACCAATAATCGCGAAATATAATCCTACTTTAATCGGTGAATGTGAAAAAGCAATTGATTGGTCTAACCAAATGGTCAAAGAGTGGCTTTTGTCAGGAATGTTGACCGGGGTTGATAATGCTGATGAAAAAGCAAATATAATAATTGAAGAACTCGGTAACCATTCATTGAATAAATCTCACGCGCGTCATTTATCAGCAGATAAATGTAATTCAATAGGCTTAAAAATTACAAAACTTGAAAACGATTCAAAAATACAAGATGCCGTTCTTTCAATACATCATACATGCATTCATACACTTACATCGACTAATGCGTTTAAAATTATCGAAAATCATAATGGTAAAGCATTTATTCAAAGCGAACAGCAGGTGATATTGCAAAGAGCCTAGAGCTAACCATGCTATTCACTCGGATGGGAATTCCGCTGCGCTGCATTCCCACCGGTGATGGCCGCGTTGGGTGAGATGTCCATCAGGGTCATTTTCTTCTCCGAAACGAGATCTTCGGCCAAGGCATCGACAAAGGCATCAATGGCTTTGT
>ENA-OSEO01005228-OSEO01005228.1-sediment-metagenome-genome-assembly--contig:-NODE-5228-length-12726-cov-7.456558_pt1 | contig 12726 bp, 9 predicted proteins | sample MGYA00237883_ERZ534232 | MGnify/ENA metagenome assembly ERZ534232
GGGAGCCATTATGACATTGCCCGGGCAGGTGTATGGGTGGATTGTGTACATGAACGTCGTGCTGTCATTCACAACGATTATGCCTCTCTGCCTCATCGCAAAGGGATGCCTGAGGGCCATGCGCCGCTCACTCGAGAAGTAGTGGTCCCGATTTTGAGAGGTAACCTGATAAAGGCGATTATTGGCGTCGGCAACAGAGCTGCTGATTATGATGAAAGCGATATAGACATCGTATCACAATTGGGTGACCTTTCCTGGGATATTGTCGAGCGAAAGCAGGCAGAGGAGTCATTGCGAGAAGCCGAGAAGCGAGTTCGGCGCAAACTTGATGCCATACTGTCGCCCGAGGCGGACATCGGCACGTTGGAGCTCTCCGACATCATCGACAGTGAGAAGGTTCAGAAGCTGATGGATGAGTTCTACAACTTGACCAAAATCGGCATAGGCATCATTGACCTTCACGGCAAGGTGCTTGTGGGAACCGGATGGCAGGATATCTGCACCAAATTCAATCGGATCCACCCGGAATCTTGCCGGTTGTGCATCGAAAGCGATCTTGAACTCAGCCGCAACGTCCCGGTCGGTACCTTCAAACGATACCGGTGCAAGAACAGCATGTGGGATATGGCCACGCCGATAGTGCTTGGCGACAAGCATATGGGCAATATCTTCCTTGGGCAGTTTCTCTTCGATGACGAAACGCCCGATTATGAAGTCTTCCGCAAACAGGCCAAGCGGTACGGTTTCAATGAAAAGGAATACATCGCAGCCCTCGATCGGGTGCCGAGATGGAGCCAGAAAACAGTCAATGCAGCGATGTCCTTCTACGCCGCTTTCGCGGAAATGATTGGCAATTTGAGCTATAGCAACATCAAACTGGCAAACACACTTGAGGAGCGCAGGCAGGCAGAGGATGCCCTGAGGCGTTCGAAAAATGAAAAGACAATCCTAAATCAGATTGCCAACATCTTTCTGACTATCCCTGACGAAGCGATGTACGGAGAAGTGTTGGCGGTTGTCCTTCAAGCGATGAAAAGCAAATTCGGTATCTTTGGGCATATTGCCGAAAATGGAGACCTTGTTATGCCCAGTTTGACCAGAGAGATCTGGAGTGAGTGCCAGGTTCCCGGCAAATCCGTCGTCTTTCCAACGGATTCCTGGGGAACTAGCCTCTGGGGGAGAGCGATCAGGGAAAGAAAGGCCTTCTGTTCGAACGGACCGTTTCGCACGCCTGAGGGGCACATTCACATTGATCATTTCCTCACGGTGCCGATCGTCTATGGGCAGGAGACCATCGGGCTGATTTCCGTGGCCAACAAGGAAGGGGGATACGCCAAGGAGGACAAGGATTTTCTGGAGCGCATTGTATCCAGGGTTTCACCGATCCTCAATGCCAGATTGCAGAGAGACGCCCAGGAGCGGAGGCGCAGGGCCGCTGAGAGAAATCTGAGGGAATCGGAAGAGAAATATCGCTTGTTGATTACGAATGCCGGGGAGGCCATCTTCATCGTACAGGATGATGCCGTGAATTTTCCGAACCCTAAGGCCTTGGAATTGTCGGGTTATTCCGCTGAGGAATTGGCCGGCATTCCTTTCATTGATCTCATCCACCCTTCAGATAAAGATGCGGTTCTTGAAGGACATTTGAAGCTGCTGGAAGGAAAGCGGCCCCAACCATCCCCGTTCAGGATTATAGACAAGAAGGGTAAGGAGAGGTGGGTTCAACTCACCACGGCCCCGATTATTTGGGAGAAGAGACCGGGCATTCTCTGTTTTCTCAGGGATGTTACCGATGAGAAGAAGCTGGAAGCCCAGCTCATGCAAGCCCAGAAAACGGAAGCAGTGGGACAACTCGCAGGCGGCGTGGCCCATGACTTCAACAATCTTCTCACAGTGATCATCGGTAATACGGAAATGGCGCTCATGGATGTCGCCTCCTCGGATCCGCTCTATGCCCGGCTTCAGAATGTCGACAACGCAGCCCGTCGGTCAGCTGACCTCACCCGGCAATTGCTGGCCTTCGCCCGCAAGCAGAGCATCTCCCCGAAGGTTCTAAACCTGAACGAAACCGTTTCGGGCATGATCGAGATGCTGCGGCGGCTCATCGGCGAGAACATTGATCTGGCCTGGCGACCATGGGTGGAATTGTGGCCCGTCAAGATAGATCCCACCCAGATCGATCAGGTGCTGGCAAACCTGTCTGTGAACGCCCGCGATGCCATCGCCGGGGTGGGTAAGGTCACCGTTGAAACGGGTAACATTGCCTTTGATGAAGACTATTGCGCCACTCACCCGGATTCTATGCCCGGGGAGTATGTCTTCCTTGCCGTGAGCGATGACGGCTGCGGCATGGACCAGGAAACACGGGCACATCTGTTTGAACCCTTCTTCACCACCAAAGGCGTGGGCAAGGGTACCGGCCTGGGACTGGCCACCGTGTACGGCATCGTCAAGCAGAACGACGGCTTCATCAACGTATACAGTGAGCCGGGACAAGGAACGACATTCAAAATCTATTTTCCGCGGCACAAGGCCGAACCCGCCGAGATCCTGCTGGAGAGTGCAGCGGAAACACCGCCGGGAGGAGCGGAAACAATACTGATGGTCGAGGACGAAAAGGAGATTCTGGACCTCGGCAAGCGTATCCTTGAAAAATTGGGATATATGGTGTTGATCGGCAAGACACCAGGAGAGGCGATACGTCTGGCCCACGAGCATACGGGCGACATTCGCCTGCTGATCACCGATGTGGTGATGCCGGAGATGAACGGTCGCGACCTGGCGGATCGGCTCGCTTCTATCAAGCCGGGCCTCAAATGCCTGTTCATGTCCGGCTACACGGCCAACATAATCGCCCGCCGGGGAGTCCTGGAAGAGGGCGTTCATTTCATCGAGAAGCCGTTTTCGATAAAGAACCTGGCAGCCAAAGTGCGTGAGGTGCTCGATCAGAAATCGACCGACAGCGATAGGGAATGAGGCCTCGGCTAACAGAGCTGAATATTACGTGCTATCAGATAAACAGAAAGAGCTTGTATATGGATGTTGCAGTAAGAAAAGATTCATGTCTACCCCAACCGTGGCATTCAGACCCACGCTGTCTATTGCCCGGGTCGCTGACGTTGGCGAAGCCCAATGACCGTTCATCCCTGCCGGAGATGTGAGACATTGGCAGCCCCCCGGCACGGCCGGCCTTTGCCTATGAGACCAAAAATGACTTGACAAAGGATGGCGGCTTGCCTATTTTAGACTAAACGTCTTATATGGTCGAACCGTCTAATGATCGGATGATGCCCTGTGTCCAATGACAACGAACAAAGAGAGAAAATTATCTCTGCGGCCACCGCTCTTTTTGCCCGTTTCGGCCTTGAAAAGACCACGATGGACGACATTGCCAAGGCGGCCGGAAAAGGAAAAAGCTCTCTCTACTACTATTTTAAGCGCAAGGAAGAGGTCTTTGCCGAGGTGATCCGAAAGGAAATCGCGAACCTCAAGATAACCATTCGGAAAGCCATCGAAAATGAGGATGATCCCTACAAGAAATTTTCCAGGTTTGTGGGCACCCGTCTCGATTATTTGAACGAGAAGACGGACCAGTATACCGCCATAAAGGACGAGTATTTGAAGAACTATCAATTTATCGAGGACTTGACGGGCGAATACCACGACTGGGAGGTGTCCACCATTCGGGGTATCATTGAATATGGCCGGGACAGGGGTCTGTTCCTTGTCACGGATTCAGAAGGCATTTCCCGGGCCATATTCTTTGCCCTTAAAGGCCTGGAATATCCGTGGACGACAAACCTGACGCGAACAGACCTGGAAAAGAGCGTCTATGTGCTGGTGGATATTCTGCTGAAGGGGATCAGCAAATGATATTTTTTTGCGGATGAATCGACCGCAAAACGAATTTGGTCCAAAACAAACTTACACCAAAAAGGAGGTTCCCATGAAAGCGCTTCTCGTGTACCCCAATTATCCTGACACCTTCTGGAGTTTCAAACATGCCTTGAAATTCATCGCAAAAAAGGCTGTGCATCCGCCGCTTGGCCTGTTGACCATCGCATCCATGCTCCCCGATACATGGGAAATGAGGCTGAGGGACATGAATGTGGAGACCTTGAAGGATAAAGACCTTGAATGGGCCGATTATGTGTTCGTCAGTGCCATGGCAGTGCAAAAGGAGGCGGTTCAGGAGCTGGTCCGTCGATGCAAGCCAGGTGGCGTCAAAATCGTGGCCGGGGGTCCGCTCTTTACTGCTGCCCATGAGGATTTTGAGGGAATCGACCATTTTGTGCTCAACGAAGCGGAAACGACCTTGCCTCTGTTCTTGGCGGACCTTGAAAAGGGCGAAGCGAAGCCCGTCTATTCCTCGGGACAATTTCCCGATGTGAGACAAACCCCGATTCCCCGGTGGGACCTGGCGCCCATGAGAAAATATGTGTCCATGAATATCCAGTATTCCCGCGGCTGCCCGTTCAATTGCGAGTTCTGCGACATCACCGTGCTTTACGGCCGGAAGGTTCGGACCAAGACCAAGGAACAAATACTAAGGGAATTGGAGAGGTTATACGCCATTGGGTGGAGAGGGAGTGTATTTTTTGTGGACGACAACTTCATCGGAAACCGGGAAAAACTCAAGAGAGATATCCTGCCTGCGATGATCGAATGGATGAAGAAAAGGAAGTATCCCTTTACGTTTTCCACTGAGGCCTCCATCAACCTCGCTGACGACGAATCACTGATGGAACGGATGGTCGAGGCCGGCTTCGATGCCGTTTTTGTGGGAATTGAGACACCGGAAGAAGAAAGCCTTGCCGAATGCAACAAATTCCAGAACAAGAATCGCGATCTCGTAGACTGCGTAAAAAAGATCCAGAAATCCGGCTTGCGGGTGCGGGGCGGATTCATTGTGGGGTTTGACCATGATTCGCCTTCGATCTTTGAAAGACAGATCGAATTGATTCAAAAAAGCGGGATCATCACGGCCATGGTGGGAATACTGAATGCCCCCCGGGGAACCAGGCTCTACAGGAGGCTCGTGCAAGAGGGCCGGTTGTTGGAGGACATTTCAGGGGACAACACAGACTTCACCACCAACATCGTGCCCAAAATGGGTCTTGAAAAGCTCAACAGGGGTTACAGGACGGTCATCAGCGGGATCTATTCCCCCAAGCCCTATTATGATCGTGTCAAGACCTTCCTGAAAGACTACAGACCGTTGAAAATGAGCCCAGTTCACTTGCATCCGGGCAATATTCGGTTACATTTCGGATACTCCGGGGCCTTTTTCAAATCCATATGGTCACTCGGTGTCAGAGACAGGGCGCGGGGATACTACTGGAAACTTCTTTTCTGGTCCCTGTTCAGACGTCCGCGGGCCTTTCCCATGGCCATCACCTATGCAATTTATGGGTTCCATTTCAGAAAGGTCTTCCACAGGTGTCTCTAAGGCCGTGGTTGAGGCGGCAGACCGCGTCGACGCCGTTGAAAAGCTCACACCGAACGACAGGATATCCCTGGTGGTCTTCGATTCGGTGATGCCAAGCGCACATGACCCGGCTGATATGGCTGGCCGGCCCCGAGGCTGGAAATGGGCTTGAGGATGAGTATAATAGGGGTGGAGCAGGAGCGGGGTTTGCTGGGCGTGGAATGTTGCAGTGGATTAGCGATAGAGCGAATCCTTTAAGCGGGTCGTGGGATCGCTGTCCGATTTTACATAAAGGCGCTCTTTGGCGGGCCGACAGGATCAATTGTTTACGGGGCATGTCATCCACAGGAGCAAGGCATATGATCCGACCATTCAAGGAGGCTGATCTGGATTCACTCCGCGCCATGATCTGGCGCACCATCGATGTCTCCTATTCGGGGCCCTATCCCCCCCGTGCGGTCCAATTCTTCAAGGAACACCATTCCGAGAAAAGGATCGCGGAACGGCGTCGCAGCGGGGAGATATTGGTGCTTGAACGAGATGGATCCATCCTGGCAACGGGCGCCCTGGTCGGAGACGAGATCGTGGGGGTCTTTGTCGATCCGGACCACCAGGGTCAAGGCCATGGCAAGGCCATGATGACGGAGCTGGAGTGGAGGGCAAGGGCCGAGGGGGTTTCCGAGGTTCACTTGAGTGTATCCCTGCCGTCCAGGGCGTTCTATGAGAGGCTCGGTTATGAGATATTGGAGGCGCTTTCTCTCGATGTCGGCGAGGGGGAGTATCTCCACTACTGGTCAGGGAGAAAGGCGTTGTCCTCATACCCCGGCGGGACCTGACCAGGTCGCCTGCAAGTGGTAAAAAAGGGGCTTCGCATATTTGTGTGGGTGACCCCCATATATCGTGGTCATGCGGTGACAACCTGAAATGCACCTGGTTTCCTTTTTGGGTAGCGATGACGACCACTGCGATGGAAGTAGATAGTGCCTGAATGGAGTTTCCGTTCAGGCACTAGATAGTGGTCTTATAGGTATCTCGGTTTCGGTGACCGCAGGCAAGGCCTTTAACCTTTATCAAATCCTTGAACCGATATCTGATTGCCATTGGGATGCAGAAAACAAGAGGGGTCTTCGGCCAGGTAGTCCCCGGAATAGGCTAAGGCACGCCCCCGGCACCCACCGCATATCGTTCGATAGTTGCATTCCCCGCACTTCCCCTTCAGGGTATCCTCACGGTTTCTTAGATTGACAAATACCTGACCCTCTCGCCAGATCCTTTTAAATGGCGTCTCTCTCACGTTACCGGCGTTTATCTCTACAAAGGGGCAGGGCCAGACATCACCGTTGGCTTTGATGTACACAAACCCCCGGCCGGCAGCACAGCCATGAAATACCTGCTTGGCAAGCTTGAGCCAAATGCCATTGGATTTGCCGCTTCGCTCCATGAGGTAGGGCCAGTATTGGGGGCCAGCCACTGGCTCGATGATGGTGGAGACGTTTTTCTGCTTGTTGGCCAGGGATTTCAGCAATCTCTCGTTTTCATTGACCTTGAGGGTGGCTTCTTCAATGGCACTTCCTCGACCGACCGGCACCAGCTGATACATCAACATAATCCCCGACCCCTCGCTGTCAGCCAACTCAATCAGCTCATCCAGACTGGAAAAATTATACTCCATGGCGGTAACATTTACCTGCAAGAGAATGCCGGCCTTCTTCAGTGCCTGTATGCCCCGCATGGCCAGATCAAACGCATAATCGTTTTTTCGGATGTAATTGTGGATTGCGCTCTGTGATGAGTCGAAACTGACTGCTGCTCCAACCACCCCGGCGTCTCGGAGCTTGAAGGCAATTTCTTCGGTTATCAGTGTACCATTGGTGGCGATGACATTGGTCAAACCGGCCTTTTTGGAATGGTACAACAGATCGAGGAGATCAGGGCGCATCAGAGGCTCACCGCCGGTGTAGACCAGCATTCGGAATTCGTCTACCCGGGCGAGATTATCAATGAATCCTTTGGCCTCATCGGTTGTGAGTTCGTCTTTGGCCGGTTTGCTGCTCGCAACATGGCAATGGATGCAGCGCAAATTGCAGGCAGCTGTCACCTCCCAGGCCGGATGGGCCGGAAAGCCAATGCAACCCATACCGATAGAGCCGGCTGCCACCGGCAGGGACTTAAAACTGTGCTTGAGGACCCAATCGGGAAACCTATTCCATCCAACCAGATGCTTGAAGTAAAGCACGCTTGTCAATTGCCTTGCGATCAACGTCGGAGGCCAGAATATCGATGTTATCGGCCAATTGAAGATACGGGGTGTTTGCATTTTGGTTTAACTGCCTCCGAGCCAGACGGCCAAGGTGTAAGATAGTGACGTCCCCAGATTGACAACGATAGTGAGTCCACAAATCATCTCCAGTCGTTTTCTATCGAGATAGTACTTTTTGGAAATCAAAACGACCAGCATCAAACCGACTAAGAATATCGGAAGGTAGAAGAGAAATGTCACTGCGGGCAACCCATGGCACACCGCCACTCCGGATGCAACCCAGGCGATAACAGTTATCCCTATGTAGAGAGAGGCGGCGGTCTTTTTTCCCAATCTTATCAACAAGTTTTTCTTCCCTTCGATCAAATCAGCGGGATAGTCAGGGAATTCGTTGATGAGGATGACATTGAAGATGGTGCAGGCAATGGGTATGGAAACCCAATGCACGATATTGCCTATCCTGCCAGCTTGCAGATAGAAGGCCGTAGCCACGGGAAGCCATCCATAACAGAACCCTATCAGGAATTCCCCAATGCCTCTTTTCACCCAACGCGGCGGCGTGGAATAGAAAAATCCCGCAATCATGCCGACAATTCCCAAGGGAATTGTCCAGGGGCCTGTGTTGTAATGGAACTGAAGAATAAGCCCAATCACTCCGGCCAGGGCTATCGCGATGTAACTGGCAATTTTAGCCTGATTGTGCGGCAGCAAGTTCTTTACTATAGCCTGAGTACCACCGGAAAAGGCGTTCCTTTCCATCTGGGCGGAGAGCTTGTCTCCCTTGAGGTCGTAGTATTCCCCGGCATAATAGGTGGAAAGCATGATGAACACAACGGCTATAATGCCCCAGATAAACACAGGCCAATTGAACATCCCGTACGTGCGCCAAGCTAAGATTGCACCTAAGATAAATGGAAACACGCCCACCAGATGGAACGGGGGCCGGGATAATTGAATCCATGCCTTGATGATTTCCGCTCGCGGCTTGGCATCTTTTGTAATGGCCTGCGAAAACATTATAAGATTGCTCCCTTTAGTTTTGATTGGCTGATTTATTTGCGCAATTCGGATTTTTGCAGTGACAAATAGGCCTCTTTGATGGAAAAATGTAAGGGAGGGCGACTTGTATGTCAACAGGAATCCGACCGGCATAGCCCCTGTTCTGAGAAGGGAGTGGAACGGGTCTGCCGGGAGGGAGCATGCGTAGCGCACGGCATCTCGTTCTCATGGAGGATTTCTACCGATCTTTCAGAAACCGATCCTTGTCCACAACAGAGGGATGGACAGCCCAGCCAGAAAGCAGCTGCATACGTATATATTGAAATCCGGTGGCCAGGCATTTTTTTCTTGACGCCAATACTTTTTTTGCGTAATTAGTGCCTGAATGGAAATGCCGAACTGGGGTCAACACGAAGAAAAGCATAGGGTTTTATTTGGCTGAATGTCGTTCAATCAATCCAAAATCTAAAGTCCAAAATCCAAAATCGTGCCTGAACGGGGTTTTCGTTCAGGCACTAATTAGTGACAATTCGATGGCGCTCACAAAGAGCTCAATAGGGAAACCGGTCAGAATCCGGTACGGACCCACCGCTGTATTCGTGGACGAATACCGCAATCAGCCACTGTCCATGATTCAGTGATTCGCTGAATTCTGGATGGGAAGGCGCGGTTAATAGAGCGATCCGAGAGTCAGAAGACCTGCCATCAGATTGAAGTTTGCGGAGAAGGTAAATCCTCAAGCGTTTAACGCTTGGGGATTTTTTTTGGCCCCAGGCAATGAAATTGGGCTGACCTTTGCGGTGCTGTAAGTGACCTGCGCGGCCACCCATTTACCATGATGGTTCACGCGAACTGTGTGGAAACGGAACGGACGCAGAAAACAAGGGGGTTGCTAATCTGCTGTTATGAAATGTGCTGCCCTTTTAAGCAAAAATACACTCGAGATAGGAGAACGGCCCATGCCTGAATGCCCGGAAGGCGGGGTAATGGTGAGGATTAAGGCATGTGGCATATGCAGTTCGGATGTAAAAATGGTGGCCAAAGGCCATCGGGCACTGGTCTATCCCAGGGTTTTGGGGCATGAAATCGGGGGTGTCGTGGCCGAGAGCCGCACAGGGCGTTACAAGGAGGGCGATCGGGTTCAGGTGGCGCCCGGCCTCAGGTGCGGGAGGTGTGCCCAGTGCCGCGCGGGTTGGGATAACCGGTGTGAACAGAGGGAAATATTCGGCTTCACCCGTGACGGCGGCTTTGCCGAATATGTGCCAGTACCCTTACAGGGTAACATATTTGGCGCGCTGAATTCTCTCCCGAAACATGTGACCTATGGGCACGCAACATTGGCTGAACCGATTGCCTGCTGTATCAACGCACAGGAAAAGGTCAATGTGAAGGGGGGAGATAGGGTCTTGATCATAGGCGCCGGGCCATTGGGTCTCCTTCACTGTTTGGTGTCCGCACACAGGGGAGCCGATAAGATCCTGGTAAGTGAAGTCGATGGGTATCGCAGAAACGCGGCCGTCGAATCCTGGGCGGATCACGCCTTTGATCCAAAAAATGGCGACCTGTTTGAAATGGTGATGGATGCGACCAATGGAAAGGGGGTGGATGTAATCATATTTGCATGCGGTCAGGCGGGGCTGGACGAGGCATTCGCACGCATGCTGTCCCCCGGGGGGAGCGTTTCCGTCTTCAGCGGCCTGTCTCCGCACCTGTCCCGGGTTCAGGTCGATCTAAACCTTATTCATTATGGGGAGATCGCCGTGACAGGCGCCTATGGATGCACTGCGCGTCACAATGGGGAAGCAATCCGATTGATTTCTTCCGCCACGTCGGTTCTCGACAAAATCATCACCCATCGGGTTGACCTGGATAACATTAGGGAAGGCCTTGAAAACGTCGACTTAAGAATGTCTTTGAAATGGATAGTGGAGGTGTAAAATGGACGACAAATTAAAGGAGTTTGGCAATTCTATCCACCGTCTGATCACAGGAGGATCTCTTTCCCGCAATGAAACAAAGGGTCTGTTTTCCCAGATTCTCAAGGGAGAACAGACCGAGATGCATCAAGGGGCATTCATTGCCGCCATCACTGCCAAAGGGCCTGAACCGGAGGAGATCGCAGGGGCGTGGGAAGCAATCTACGAGCTTGACACGGTCAAGGTCTCCCCAAAAACCCAACACCCTCTCATTGATAATTGCGGCACGGGCATGGACAGTTTCAAAACCTTCAATATCAGCACAGGTTCAGCCATTGTGGCGGCGGCAGGGGGCGTCTCCATCGCCAGGCACGGGGCAAGGGCCATCACCTCCCGTTGCGGGACCGTGGATCTCTGCGAGGCCCTTGGCGTCGATGTGGAATGTCATGCGGAAATCGTGAAAAAGAGCATCGAAAAGGTCGGCATCGGACTCTTCAATGGGATGAGTCCCAGCGTGCATCCGCAGGCCCTGTCCAGAATTCTCTCCCGACTCTGTTTCGGGAGTATCTTGAACATTGCGGCGTCTCTCGCGAATCCTGCAAGGCCGCAGTACGGCGTGAGAGGGGTATACTCGCAGGAGATGATTATGCCGGTGATAAGAAGCATGAAAGCGATCGGTTTTAAGAAGGCGATGGTATTTCATGGCCAGAGTGGAAACGGGGCCCGTGGCATTGATGAAATTTCCCCGGTCGCTGAAACCTCCATCGCTGAGCTGTCTGAAGAAGGCGATATCGTAAACCGCACGCTGTTGCCTGAGGATATTGGGCTTTGTCAGAGAGTGACCGCAGAAGAGATCTCCGGAGGCGATAATCCTCGCAACGAGGCATGGAGGCTGTTAAAGGTGCTGACCGGGAGGGATAAAGGGGCCTTATATGAGACCATTTCCATCAACGCCGCTCCGATCCTCTATATCGCAGGAGAGGTTCAAGACCTGAAGGCGGGGGGAAACAGGGCTCGGCGGATCATCGATTCCGGCCGTGCAATGGATAAATTGACAGAATGGGTTCAAGCCCAAAACCGGAACGCGAGAATGGGGAAGGAGCGCCTTCAAACGCTTTTAACAGAAATCCAATAGATCGGAAAGGAGGTATAGATGGCCGCAACAGATTTGCAATTGGAGGGAATTGAAGAAGGAATTGGGCAAACGGATAGACAATGGGTCGAGAGGGCCAGGGCGCGGGCGTCTCGATTGGTAATGCCAACCAGAGCGCTGGGCAGGCTGCGTGAGATCTCCGAGAAGTTAGGTGAGATCTGTAAGACCTTGGAGCCTTCAATTGATCGAAAGACGATTTTGGTATTGGCCGCGGACCACGGTGTGCTTGATGAAGGCGTGAGTGCATATCCACATTGATTACTGGCGAGATGGTTCGTGCCCTTCTCAGGGGTGATGCGGCGAATAATCTAATGTTGTTGTTTTCTCATAAAAGGAGGACGGCCATGGAAGAATTTCGTAGAAGGCAAAACAGCGATCGATGGCATTGGAGTAAAAAGTGTTCGAATTATCCCACAGAAGAGGACGTCATCATCTCTCACACCCTGAGGTGTGAACCCATGTCGGAGGTCTCAGCTGAGCAACATCCGGCAACGATTCTCCGATCTGTTGTCGCCCTGGTGCCTTCTTGCGGCCCTCTTAATTTCTAATCACGCGGCGGGTCTTCCCCTGGACCGTCGTCGGCTGGGTGGAGAGGCGGCCTCTCTCGAAAGCGCTTTTCCAGTCTCTCATTAATCTCGTCGAAGGTTGTTTTTTGTTTTTCATCGAGCTTGGCCCTGATCCGGGCCGTGACCTGGTCGTGAAGCTGCTTCATCTGGGGGCGGAATTGCAGCTTGAGATCATCGGCCTTCTTGTCAAAGGCCATAATAATGGGCCGGATCTCCTCCTGTTGAGCCAAGGTCAGGTCCAGGTCTTGGGTGAGCCGTTCAACGATTCTTTCACCATGGGGGGACCTGCTATGAAACATCTTCTCTATCTTTGCCTCAAAATAGAGACTTGCCCCGAGGACGCCGCTCAATGCGCCGACAAAAAAGACAAGGGCTACGCTTGCAGCAAATTTTAGCTTGGATCT
>ENA-OSEO01005229-OSEO01005229.1-sediment-metagenome-genome-assembly--contig:-NODE-5229-length-12726-cov-3.861886_pt1 | contig 12726 bp, 7 predicted proteins | sample MGYA00237883_ERZ534232 | MGnify/ENA metagenome assembly ERZ534232
CGCGATGAGCTCGAGAAGCGCGTCGAGGAACGGACGTGGCAGTTGCTCAACACCAATGAGCTGCTTATGGAGGAGATCGATCAGAGGAAGCTTGTGGAAGAGGACCTTCGCAAGAGCGAAGAGCTTTTGAAGGAATCTCTCACGGAGAAGGAAGTGCTCCTCAGGGAGATCCATCACAGGGTAAAGAACAATTTTCAGCTGATAAGCAGCATCCTGGAACTCCAGATTACTTCTCTAGATGATGAGAAGGCTCAAAATGCCCTGAAGGATAGTCAGAACCGTATAGATACCATGACAAGGATTCATACCACTCTTTACAGCGGGAGCTCCCTGGCCACAGTTAATATGGAAGATTATATTATTCCTCTCATCACCCACATCAAGAATCTCTATTTGCCGGAAGGTAAGATCCTGGAGATTCATTCCCGTTTCGAGGAAATCTCTCTTGATATTGAGAGGGCTATCCCCCTGGGATTGATAATAAATGAGCTTTTTACCAATTCCATAAAGTATGCCTTTGTGGATAAGAAAAGCGGCAATGTCTGGGTAATTATGGAGAGGGTAGCGGGGGATAGGATTCATCTCCAGATCAGGGATGATGGCAAAGGCCTTCCTCTGGATTTCGATCCTGAGGATCCCAAGGGTTTGGGTACCCTGATTGTTACAGCTCTTACAAATCAATTGAACGGGGAGATAAATTACAAAAGAGGTCCTGGTACTGCAGTGGATATCTATTTTTAGATGACTCAATTAAAACTGTTTTTTTATTAGTCCCTGATCATGCTTTTTATTGACCTAGTCTGGTTAAAGCTTTATTCTGTTTTTTAAGCGTTCAGGACGAATTAGTTCCTGTATAATCCCATTTATTGGAGAGGAGTTATGGCAATCTATAATCAGGATAAGAAAAAGAGCTGTGCCTATACAGTGGAAGAGTTAGCGGAGGCAGGAAAGGATCTCCGGGCACTCTGTTTAACGGGGATTTATGCAGGAGGCTCGGGGCACCCCGGGGGGAGCCTCTCCTGTGCCGATATTGTAGTTTCTCTGTTTTTAAATGTGGCAAATCTTTGTCCCTCGGATCCGGAATGGGTAAAAAGAGACAGGATCTTTTTTTCCGCAGGCCACAAGGCGCCGGCTTTATACGCAGGCTTGGGTCTTGCAGGCTTCTTTGATCCCGACGAGATCGCTACCCTTAGATCCCTGGGCAGTCCCTTCCAGGGGCATCCCCATAAGGGGCCTGTAAGAGGCTTAGAGGTTTCAAGTGGTTCACTTGGGCAGGGGCTGGGTATTGCTGTAGGAAACGCCCTTGCTTTAAGGGCCGACGGAAATACAGCCCGGGTCTTCTGTCTTATGGGAGACGGGGAGCAGCAGGAGGGGAGCATCTGGGAAGCGGTGATGATGGCGGGGCACAGTAAACTGGGCAATCTATGCGCCATTATAGATAAAAACCGGCTGCAGATCGACGGATCTGTGGAGGAGGTTCTGGGGGTTGATCCTCTGGATGAAAAATACAGGGCCTTCCGCTGGAATGTAATATCAATCGACGGGCATTCCCAGCCGGAAATCCTCTCTGCCTTCAGAGAGGCAGAGAAGGTAAAGGATAAGCCGACCCTGATAATTGCCAATACTGTAAAAGGCAAGGGTGTCTCATATATGGAGGATCAAGCGGGGTGGCATGGTATAGCTCCCAGGAACCCGGAGGAGTTTGAAAAGGCCATACGGGAGATTGGGTCCAAGAGATACACCCTGGAAAAGGTCAAGGAACTCCTCGAAAGGGCAAAGAAATTTCAATTGGAATCCTCAGACCGGGTCAGGCGGGGAATGCCGGGCTTTTCCCAAGACTTCTTTTGGAATAAACAGGACCGGATGAAAGCCTCCATGGTTTCCACCCGGGAGGGATTCGGCAAGGGGCTCAAAAAGGCCGGGGAGGATCCCAGGGTTGTGACCCTGCATGCCGATATCTCCGGTTCCATCAAGATCACCGATTTTGAAAAGGATAATCCGGAAAGAAAAGGCCGGGTCTTCAGTGTGGGGATTGCCGAGCAGAATATGATGTCCGTGGCTGCGGGGCTGGCCCTCGCCGGGAAGATTCCCGTTACAGGGACCTACGGGGTGTTTGCCGCAGGGAGGCCTTGGGATCAGATCCGTACGACAATCTGTTATGATAACCTGAATGTAAAGATTGCCGGTGCCCATGGGGGCATCTCTGTGGGTCCCGATGGAGCCACCCATCAGGCCCTGGAGGAGATCTCCCTTATGGCAGTCCTTCCCAACATGACCCTGATGGTTCCTTGCGATTCTCTGGAAACGGAACGTCTTACTTTGGAGGCCCTTTTGGCAATCAATGGCCCCTGCTATATCCGCTTTGCCCGGGAATCCACCCCGGTGGTGACCAAGGCGGATACACCTATGGTTTTCGGAAAGGCGAATGTGATCCGTTTCCGGCAGGAAAAACCGTACTTTGCCGAGGCTTTTGAAACCAGGTTGGCCTCGGAATACCGGAACGAAGGGGAGATTATCACCCTTGTAGCCTGCGGACCTATGGTGCCGGAAGCTATGCGGGCAGCCTGGATTTTAAAGAAGGAGGCGGGGATAGAGGCTCGGATCCTGAACTGCCATACCCTTAAACCCTTGGACAAGGAATCTCTTATAAGGGCTGCTCAGGAAACAGGGAATCTCCTGGTTTGCGAAGAGCATCAGACTGGAGGTTTCGGCAACATTGTAGCCGGAGCTGTGCTTTCCTCTGATCTTAAAAAACCAGTTGGCTATTCCATGCTGGGGGTGGAGGACCGGTTCGGCGAGTCCGGCCAACCCTGGGATCTCATGATGGCCTTTGGTCTTACTGCGGAATTTATTGCGGATAGAGCACTCTGGATGCTTAAGAAGGGATAACCGCCGCCTTGGAAATAAGCGGTGTTAACCGGGAATCTGGTTGAATAAAAACCTAAAAATTACAATAATAAAACCGTGAGCTCCACAGATCTATCCCAATCGGAAAAGGCGAAGGGAAGAAAGATCCTGGCAATCTTTCAGGCCTTTAATGCCCTTTCCTACATAATTTTAACCGGAAACCTGATAACCCTGTATGTTATCCGTCTTGGTGGTTCCGGTTTCTATGTAGGCCTTACCTCCGCCATCCAGTATGTGGCCTTTTTCTTCATGTTTTTCGGCAAGAGCATAATAAAAAAAACGGGGATAAGGAAACTGATGGGGGTCTGCTGGCTTTTGCGGAACCTTGTTCTCATCCCCATGGTATTCTCCCCCATTTTTGTTCAGAGAGGCAGGGTGGATGCCGGGCTTCTTCTGGTTTTCCTATCCTCCTTTGCCTACCATGTGGTAAGAGGAGTGGGGATAATTAGTTTTAACCCGATGATAGGAGCCATTGCGGAGAGTAAACGACGGGGAGATTTCCTCTCCCGCCTTCAGATAGTTAACCATTCTGTTGCCATTGCCGCGGGGATCGCCACTGCTCTTTTGGTGGGAAAGGATGCCCCACTTTCAAGGTATATACTTTTCATAATCTTCGGCATTCTTGTGGGTATCTTTTCCTCCTACCTGGTATTCAAGCTCCCCGAAGCCCCTGCAGAGACGGAACGGGGCAGCGATGAGAAAATCGGTGCAAGTCTGAAACGAGCTGTAAAGAGAAAATCCTTTAAACGGTTTTCTCTTACCTTTTTTGTACTATCCATGGTTCACAGTATGGTGGCTCCCTTTCTTATCCTCTATTCCCGGGAGCTGTTTAACCAGCCCGACCAGGCTATACTGATCTTTTCCGTGGCCGGGAATTTAGGGGCTACGGCCATCGGCTTCTTAACCAGCCTTCTTATCGACCGTCTGGGAGCCAAACCTCTCTATATTCTCTTTGCCGCTTTTTTCGGTTTTACCCTGATTCCGCTGGTGGTATCCCTGCCCCTGGCAGGCTTGGGGCTCTTTATCTACCTGAATCTTCTCTTTTTTACAAACCAGCTTGCCATTGTGGGAAGCCAGATTACTGCCCAAAATTACTTTTTCGGCATAATCACCCAGAAGGAGCACCTGAACCTTGGGATATTCTACAATCTTCTTTCTGGAATCGGTGGAATCCTGGGGTCCCTCCTGGGTGGTATAATCTTTGATCTTTTAACAGGTATCCTCCCCGCAGGAGGAGGATACAGGCTCTTTTTTGCTATTCCCTTAAGCATTGTTTTCCTGATTCTTCTTGTAATGCCGAAACTGCAGGAGGCGGGAAGCTATTCCATAATGAATGCCCTGAGCATTATCTTTTCTCCCCGGGATCTAAGGGCCGTGTCTCTGTTAAAAAAACTGGACCGGTCGGACAATCTTTCTAAGGAGGTGCAGCTGATCCAGGAGATAGCAGATTCACAGTCCCCTGTACCGGTAGAGGAACTCCTTGTAAAACTGAAGTCTCCCCGGTTTGAGGTAAGGAACAATGCCCTAAGGGCTCTGGAGAAACTGCCCCTTACCGAGGAAACTATAAAGTCCCTGATCTCCGAGGTAAAGAACCACCACTACACCACCGCTTATATTGCCGCAAGGATCCTCGGGGAGAGGAGGGTTTATCGCGCCAGAGGTGTACTCAGGAAGGCTCTGGAGAGCGGGGATTACCTCCTTCAATCCAAGGCAATGGTATCCCTGGCCCAACTGGAGGACAGGGAAAGCATCCCGATGATTGAGGATATTCTAAAGAATAGCAGCAATCCCATGGTGACTATCCACTGTGCTCAGGCGCTGGCTATTTTAAGGAACTTCGACTCCATCCCTGCTCTCCTTTCAACCTTGAAGGGAGAGGATCCTCCTCCCTTTTTAAGGGACGAGACTATCCTCTCCGTTAGCGCCATTTTGGGTATGGAGGAATGGTTTTACCCTTTTTACACCGACTTTCTTGAAAAATCCAAGGAGGGAATATCCAATCTTATCTTCCATCTGCGGGAAAAAGCTGCAGCCCTTGGATTCTCCGGAAAACCCCTGGAAGAAACCCTGGAGCTTATTACCCGGGATCGCAGGAAATTCGGTAAAAGGATGATTGAAATCTTCAAGGAGATGGAGGAAAGCTCCGGGAGGCCGGAGGCTCTAAAACCTTTTATAACCGCCGCTGCAGATCAGGATCTTCTTCGATTCGAAAGGTTCTGTTTTCTTTTAGCCGGGGTTGCGGTTTATTATTTCTTTGGGGCGGAAGAAGACAAGCGGATCCCTCTCTGGAATTGATCTATCGAACTTGATCCATTGGAATTGATCTATTCCAGGGGAGGCAGGCTGTATTTCTCCCTGTATTCCGGAATTGTAAGCATGGGAGGCCGTTCCTCTTCCACAATAAGATACTCCAGGCTTTCGAAGGAATCCCTCTTGGACTGGAACTGTCTTAGAATATGGCTCATCTCCAAGGGTTTTTCTATAATTCCAAGTTTTGTCATCCTGGATATAAAGGTCTGTAGAATTCCAAAGGCCATCTTCCCAAGATCCCGGGTGGGCTGGTTTCTGTGCACCCTCTGATCCAGATCGGTTTGCGCAAAGGCCTTAAGCCCGTATTTTTTATAGACATCTATAAGATGGCTGGTTTCCACTCCGTATCCGATGGGGAAGGGGATCTCCTCCAGAACCTTTCTCCTTACCGCGTATTCACCGGACAGGGGTTGTATTATGGCGGTGAGTTCCGGGAAAAAGAGGGAAAACAGGGGTCTGACAAGGATCTCCGTTACCCTGCCTCCTCCAGAGGGACGGAGGCCTTCAGAAACAGCCAAAGGCCGGTCGTAAAAGGCCTTTACATACATGGTTTCAGAATTGTAGATCAGGGGGGCTAAAAGACCATAGGCGAACCGGGAGTGTATATTCTTAATATCCGCATCAATGTAGATGATTATATCCCCTTTAAGCTGATAGATGGCTTTCCATAGATTCTCTCCCTTGCCCCGCTTGGTGGAAAGCCTGGGGAGGATCTCTGAGGAAAGGTAGACATTGGCACCAAAGGAAGCGGCTATCTCCCGGGTGCGGTCCTTGGAGCCGGAATCTATTACCGCCAGTTCATCCACCAGGGGATAACGGCTCATGAGTTCCGACCGGAAGATGATGATCTCCTTGCCAATCGTTTTTTCCTCGTTCAGAGTGGGTATGCAGAGGGAGACCTTAAGGTTTTTCTTTTCCTTCTCTTTTACCAGTTTCTTAAGGTCGGAAAAATCGGAGTGGTGAAAGGTATTAGCCTTGATCCAGGTATCAAGATTCATGGCAGCACCCTCGATCAATGGCAAGGATAATACCGATAAGCTGGGCTATCCCCTTGTAGATAGGATTTATCTCTATAATATCCCCCAGCTGGTCCATGTTCTCCCCCTTTGTTATTCCAATGGCTATGGCGGGAATTCCGCTGTCTATGAAAGCTGAGAGCTCGCCGGTATTGGGAATGATCTGCGGCTTAATCTCCAGGCTTTCCAGGATTTGCCGGGCATTGTAAACCAGGGGATGGGAAAAGGGGATACCCCCAGGATTCCTCTGGGCAACGATATTAAGTTCCCCTTCGTGCTGGGTCTCCGAGGAGACCTCTGCCACTATGTCCCTAAGCTTTGCCGCCATGGTTTCCACCATTTCCGGTTCTTCGCTGCGGATTTGCAGCCGGAGGACAGCCCTGTTTGCCCGGATATGAAAGGTGGAGCCGGCCTCGAGGGATCCGAGAACAATTCCTGTTCTCGGTTTTCTGGGGAGGGGGATGCTCAGGATCCTGTTTATAACCTCATTAATAGTGGTAATTCCCCCGACAGCCTCGAATTTGCTCCAGTCATACTCCTTAGGCACATGAAAATGTATTTCACAACTCATCATCCCCAGGGAATTGTAGCTTAAGGTTCCAAGGCGGTTGCCGTCCAGGCAGATTCCGGCATTTATCGGGACGGTGGTGTTTTCCAGAAAGAACCTTATACCCTGAAGATTTCCCCGTTCCAGGCTGCGGGCACAACCCATAAAGATAAGGTTTGATCGGAGTTTTATCTTTAGGGAATCCAGTATAAGGGGTAGGGTGGCTAAAACAGAAAGGCCGACCGCATTATCTCCCACTCCGGGCCCTAAAACCCTATCCGGCTGAACGGTAATGGTATGGTCAACGGTTTCATCGAACAGGGTGTCCAGGTGGGCAACTAAAAGGATATTCTCTTTCCCCTCCTTTCCAGGGAGTATGGCCAGGGCATTACCCATCTCGTCGGTGGAACAGTTGTGAAGGTGGAATTCTGTAAGTCTGTTCACCAGGAAGCGCATCCGCTCCTCCTCCCGGAAGGTGGGAGCAGGAACTTCGCTTATCATAACCAGGTTAGCGAGGAGAATGTCGCTTACCTTTCTGGATCTCTTTTCAAAATAGGGAAGGTTATTGATTATCTCCTGAATCTCCCGGTTATTCTTGCCTGCCATAGTGAATTGTATTTTAATCTGAAAACCTCATGGAGGCAAGCAAATTGGGTTTTAAAACAATTAGGAGAGGAGAAAATGCCTTTTATAAGCTCTCCAGGTGGTTTCCACCAGGGTATTTACATCGCTGTACTCCGCCTGCCAGCCTAGAAGCTCCCTTGCCAGATCCGAGGAGGCCACCAGTTTTGCCGGATCTCCCGCTCTTCTGCCGGTTATTTTTGCAGGAATCTCCCTTTCCGTTATCTTCCTGGCAGATTCCAGCATCTCCAGAACGCTTATCCCCGTTTCGCTGCCCAGATTGACGGTAAGGCTCTTATCCTCCCTGGTTATATAATCTAAGGCCAGAACATGAGCCCTGGCAAGGTCTGTTACATGGACGTAATCCCTTATTCCAGTACCATCCGGGGTTGGGTAATCCTTTCCAAAGACAGAAAGGAAGGGCCTTTTCCCGCAAGCTACCTCCATGATCACAGGCAGAAGGTTTGCGGGATTCTGTTCAAGACCTCTTATCCTGCCTTCAGGATCGTACCCGGCAGCATTAAAGTACCTTAGGGCGGCAAAGCGTATCCCCTTTAGAAGGTCGTACCACCCCAGGAATCTTTCTATCTCCAGTTTTGTAAATCCGTAATAATTGGCAGGCTCCTTGGGGTGGGTTTCATCCACCGGCAGGCGCACCGGTTCTCCATAGATCGCCGCGGAGGAGGAGAAGATTATTCTCCGGATACCATTACTGGAAAGGGCATTCAGTATATTAATAGTACCATTGATATTGTTTTCGCTGTACTTTTCCGGTTTCTCCATCGATTCTCCCGCGGCTTTTTTCGCTGCCAGATGAACCACCGCATCAAAGCCGCAGGAGAGACAGTCCTCCAGTAGCGGAAGATTAAGGATATCCCCCAGGACAAAATCTGTTTTGGGAAAGAGATTCTCCTTGCTTCCCGAGGATAGATTATCAAAAACCGTGACCTTGTCTCCCCTTTCAAGGAGGGCTAAAACCACATGGCTGCCTATGTAGCCTGCTCCGCCTATAACACATATATTCATCTAAGTACCTCAAGGGTAAAGTAACCGATTATTCAAGGACCATCAAGCATCTATTGATTTCAACAACTTTTCTCACTAAACTATTCAAAAAATGGAGACCTTATGGAAGAAAAGTATTGTTTTACCGTAGAAACCCTGGGAGAAGCCAGGATCCACTCCCCAATAAAGATGTCCAATACCTTGGGAGATTCCCGGGTAAACTATGTCCGGGACGACGAGTTTATAATGTATGAAATTACAGGAAAACCGGAGGAACGGAGGAAAACCTACCGCAAAGAGGAACTTCTGCAGCTTGCCGGTCCCAGAGAGTTGATCTATTTTAATCCAGGGCATCTCCACGCAGGCATTGTCACCTGCGGAGGTTTATGCCCAGGTCTAAATGATGTCATCCGCTCTTTGGTCAGGACCCTCTGGTATGGTTACGGGGTTCGCAGGATAACAGGCATAAGAAATGGTTACAAGGGCTTTCTGCCGGAATACAACTTTTCTCCCCTAGAGCTGAATCCCTCCAATGTAGATGATATTCATAAGGTCGGCGGAAGCATTCTGGGCACCTCCCGGGGCGGCGGCAACCGCACGGAGGATATTGTGGACTCCCTGGAGAGGATGAATCTCAACATCCTTTTTACCATAGGAGGGGATGGAACCCAAAGAGGCGCAATAAACCTGTGTAACGAGATAAAGAAGAGGGGGCTGAAATTCTCTGTTGTTGGGATCCCCAAGACCATAGATAATGATTTCAGTTTTATCCAGAAATCCTTTGGCTTTGAAACCGCGGTTGCCCGGGCCTGCGACGCAGTAGCCAGTGCCCATACGGAGGCTCATTCCACCATAAATGGTGTAGGCCTTGTTAAACTTATGGGAAGGGAATCCGGTTTTATTGCTACCCAAACAGCCTTAGCGGTGCATGAGGCTAATTTTGTTCTTATCCCTGAAATACCCTTTGATCTGGAAGGGGAAAAGGGATTACTGGCCCAGCTGAAAAAGCGCCTTCTTACCAGCAATCATGCGGTTATTATTGCCGCCGAAGGAGCAGGGCAGGATCTTCTGGCAGGGAACTGCGAAACAGATCCATCGGGAAATAAAAGATTAAGTGATATTGGTCTCTTTCTTAAACAGGCGATTACCGACTACTTTTCCTGCGAGAAGATGGAGATAAATCTTAAATATATCGATCCCAGTTACATGATCCGCAGTTCTAAGCCGGATCCCAACGATGCCTTTTACTGTGCCAGGCTTGGGAGCAATGCTGTTCATGCTGCCTTAGCCGGAAAGACCAGGGTTCTAATAAGCCTTGTAAATAACAACTATGTTCATCTTCCCATGGAAATTGCCGTGGCTAAAAGAAATTTTGTTAATCCAGAAGGGAGCCTTTGGAGGGATGTTTTAGAGGCAACCCGTCAGCCGGAGAGTATGAAAAACTGATCCTTCTATTGAGATTCTTTCAGAATATAATTTACAGGAATCTTCTCTCCTTTTGAATAACAGCACCCTTTATTGGTATACAAGTAAAATTATATGGGAGAAATTAAGATGATCAAAAAAAGAGTTTCTGTTTTTTTTAAGATTACCAGCATCCTTGTTCTCTTAGCTCTATTCCCGGGATGCGCAACAGGAGGCAAGGGTGTGGAAATTCCAGAAGAGGTTGAAACCGAAGTCTTTATCGGGGAGATTGATCTTGGGACTGTAAAACTTGATATTGTCCTTCATCTGGTTTTAAAACCCGAACTCTCTGGAAGCCTGGATATTACCACCCAAAGGGCCTATCGTCTTCCGATTACAGATCTTGTCTATTCCAACGGAGAACTCTCCTTTACTCTGGCTATAAAACCAGTGCCTGCCTATTTTAAAGGCACCCTGGAGGGGGACCATTATGCAGGAACCTTTCTTCAAGGCCAAGCCCGGGGTGTTTTTACTCTTTACCCTGGGGAAAAACCTGCCGAAGAACCGGAGGCGGAGGAGGGGGAAGAGGTATCCCTGGTTATTGCCAGCGGTAAACTTTCTGGAACCTTGTTGCTTCCAGAGGGCCGGGGGCCTTTCCCTGTGGCTATAATAATCGCCGGTTCCGGCCCTACGGACCGCAATGGAAATAGTCCCCTCCTTCCCGGAAGGAACGATAGTCTAAAGATGCTCGCCGAGGCCTTAAAGGGGTTGGGAGTAGCTTCTTTAAGGTATGATAAAAGAGGGATCGGGAAGAGTGCTGCAAGTCTGCAGAGGGAGGAGGATCTCCGGTTCGATCATCTTATAGACGATGCGGCAGCTTGGTCGGGGGAGCTTAAAAAGAGGGATAACCTTTCCAGTGTAATCATTATTGGTCACAGCGAAGGAGCCCTGATAGGCCTGGAGGCTTTGAATAAGGCCGGAGCTGCTGGATATATCTCCCTGGCAGGTATGGGCAGAAGGGGGGATATTCTACTTAAGGAGCAGCTTCGGGAAGTGCCGGAACCGGACAGGAGCAAGATCTTTACCATCCTGGACAGTCTTTCTCAGGGAAAACTAGTTCAAGAGGTTCCAGAGGAGTATTTTGCCTTGCTTCGGCCCTCGGTGCAGCCCTACCTGGTTTCCTGGTTAAGCCGAGACCCGGAGGAATTGATTTCCAGAACCTCAGTTCCAGTGCTTATAATTCAGGGAACAACGGATCTCCAGGTTACGGTAGAGGATGCAGAGAGGCTACACCGGGCTAATCCATCCTCCAAACTGGTGGTAATTGAAGGGATGAACCATGTCCTAAAGGATGCTCCCCTGGATCAGAAGGCAAATCTCGAAGCCTATTCCAACCCGGAACTTCCATTGTCCGGGGAACTGATCCGGGTGCTGGAGACCTATTTTAGGGAACATTTCTTGAATTAATGTTTTAGATGTATTTGACATTTTTTAGAAAAAATATTATATTCTTATCAGCGAATGATTGTAACCTTCTTTCTAAAGGACTGTTTGTAATATTAGAAAGAGGGACAAGGATCAGTGTAGGGATTACCCCCTCTGGAGCAACAGTGCTCAAAGAATAGTTTTTTCAACACCTCCTTTTTTTAGTTCCCCAGGGTTTTCCTCCTTTTCCCTGGGGACATTTTTTTTAAAGTAAACCTAAAAGCCTTCCGTAGCCCGCAAGAACACCATCCAGATCCCTTCCCTTTAGAAGAGCCTGAGTAAGGGTCTTTCCCAGTTGAACCCCCTCTTGGTCAAAGGAGTTTATATTCCACATAAAACCCTGAAACATAATCTTGTTCTCAAAGTGTGCAAGAAGTGCTCCCAGGGCCTTTGGATCCAGCCTTTTCCCATATAACAGGGTACAGGGGCGCTCGCCGGGAAAGAATTTATTGCCATTTTCATTTTCTCTGCCGCAGGTAAAGGCGGCAATCTGGGCGGCGCAATTAGCTCTCAATTTGAATTGATTGGTGGAGCCCTCAATGGTACAGTCCTGCCCTCCCTGGGATTCCTCAAAGAGGATAAATTCCAAGGGAACGATATCTGTTCCCTGGTGCAGAAGCTGGTAAAAGGAGTGCTGTCCATTTGTTCCCGGTTCTCCGAAAATTATCGGCCCGGTTTTGTAGGCAAGGAACTCCCCCTTCCTGTTTACCTGCTTGCCGTTACTCTCCATATCCAGTTGCTGGAGATGGGCGGCAAATCTTCTTAAGGCGTGAGAATAGGGGAGGATCGCCAGGTTGGGATAGGAAAGGATGTTTCTATAGTAGAGACCGATACAGGCATCCAGCAGGGCAGCGTTTTTCTTGACCTGTTTTTCCAGAGAAAAGCGATCAGCCTCCTGTGCCCCGGAAAGGAGCTCCTGGAAAACCTCAAAACCATAGGCCAAGGATAATATTACCCCTCCGACCGGACTTGTGGAGGAGTATCTTCCCCCAATGTAGTCATCTATATAGAAGGAGGCAAGAAAATCGGAGGAGGAGGCAAGGGGACTCTCCTTGGAGGTAACTGCCAGCATATGCTTTTCCGGTTTTAGTCTCTTTATCCCCTTTTCCCGCATCCAGGCGAGTACCAGCTGGTGATTAGCGAGGGTTTCCTGGGTTGTACCGCTTTTTGAAACCAGGACAAAAAGGGTTCTTTCCGGATCCAGTTCCTGAAGTACAGAGTAGGTATCGTCTGGATCAACATTGGAGATGAAAAAAGGCTGAAGTTTCTGAAGATCTCTCGCCTTGGCATAGCTTTCCAGTGCCAGAGCCAGAGCCCGGGGTCCCAGATCGGAACCGCCTATCCCTATCTGTACGATGGAGGTGAACTCCTTCCCCGTGCTCCCCAGGATTTCTCCGGAATGTACCTTTTTGGAAAAATCCTTAACCTTCT
>ENA-OSEO01005231-OSEO01005231.1-sediment-metagenome-genome-assembly--contig:-NODE-5231-length-12725-cov-3.339184_pt1 | contig 12725 bp, 11 predicted proteins | sample MGYA00237883_ERZ534232 | MGnify/ENA metagenome assembly ERZ534232
TGTTGTAAAGGGAAATCTTTCCGGCCGCTTCTAAAGGGAAAAAGAGCGCAAAAATGACATTCACCAACAAAAACAGAATCAAAGATTTAATAACTACATTTCGCAAGAATGCCCAGTTCATTTCAACCCATTTCGCATTATCGATAAACAATCGATTATTCCGCATCAAGGACGCGCCACACAGTATCCAGTGCCATTAAAGCGGTGTAATTACGCCTGTCCCAACCCAAAGGTGTCAAATAGATATTCTCGCGGTTAGCATCCAGACCGTGGTTAGGCAGACTATCGGCCGCAAGCCAAAAATTCCACAGCGGAATATCATATTCATAAGCAACTTCAGCAGTAACACGATTAATACTGTGGTCACCCTCTACATTATCTGCCTTCGTTGACAATATTGGAACCGCGCCATATTCAATAATTTCACTGACAATCTGCCTCAAATATTCACCATATCGTTCAGCGGAAGCACCTGCCTTCCAGTTTGTACCCAAATTAACGAATACAATTGAAGGTCGACGGACACGGAGTTCACAGGTTAGTGGCGATTCATTGGATTCGCAAAATTCCTTATCAGCCCAGAGGGGGGATAATGCTGTTGGCGCACTCATTCCATCCTGAACGCCCAAACTCTTTCGCGAAAACGACCCGGAAAATCTATTTACGGTCTCAAGCAATTGTGCTTCTTCTGCATTTAGAGGGTTACGTTCGGTTTCATAGATTCCCATAAACACATCAGGTTCGCTCTGGCAATCACCAATCACTGATACCGCGTAAGGATTATTCCCTTTTTCAATTCCTGCACGATAAATTTCCCTTGCTGTTTCGCTCACGATTGGAACTATTGGCCAACCAGACCACGCTCGTGGCAATGGCCTGGTATCTGGTGTGGGCGTTGATAAGGCAATTTCTGTAATAAGAGGAGATGTTGGCGGTACAGTAAACACTTCTGTCTCCGGGTAAATTGTTTGTTTGGGCGTCTCAATATATTCGGGTGTTACAAAGACAGTTTCCGTTACGTCAGGTGTGACAACTAATATTGGCGACAGAGAAGGCCTGGTTGTGGGAACAAAAGCTTCCACGGTGGAACACGACGTCAACATTAGAAAAAGCGCAATAATTGCCAAAGAAAGGACTATTTTTGTCATTTTCTTTCCATCAAAATCCATCCATCTATAATAACCCAAATAATTGCCTGAAAACATGTGCTGAAAGTTCCGGGGTTGGCAATACAAACCACACCCATCCAAGCGCCACAAAATTAAAGGTCAAAACTGGGTTCAGCACTCCAATTGCAATACCAAATTCCGGCTTTTTTAACCAGGCCCAGGATTTAGTTTTGACCCACTCGGAATATCGGTTTTGAACGAAAAGCCCCAATCCATGCCATAATCCCCAGATAATAAAATTCCAGGACACACCATGCCACAAAGCAATCAAAACCATTGTGCTGATTTGAGTAATCAGAATTATAGCCCAGGGACTTAATTCCTTATGATTTCTGCGAAGGCTGCGGGTTATCGGATTAAAAAAATACGCCCGGAACCACATCGTTAACGTAATATGCCAGTTGTTCCAGAACTGAGTTAAATTCGGTTTTTGATAGGGTTTATTAAAATTCTCCGGCAGCTTGATTCCCATCAATTTGCCCAATCCTATTGCGATGTCAGTATATCCGCTGAAATCAAAGTAAATCAAAAAGGCATAGGCGTATACCAAAAACCACATCCAACCAGTTGATTTCACCTGCAATGCATTCTGCCCGCTCAATGCGATCAGGGCGAGTGAATCCGCCACCACAAACTTCTTGAACAGGCCAATAAACAGGCGTTGTCCGGAATAGCCAATATCTTCCACATCTATTTTTGTGGGTTGTCTTAAATCCTGGATAAATCTTTCCAAGCGGTCTATAGGACCGGCCGTAAAGGCCGGAAAAAAGATCACATAAATTATATACTCCAGTAACGTTACTTCAGGGAGGCGCCCCATCTGGCGGTCTCGCAATGTGTGAAGCAACCGGAAAGACACATAAGAAAAACCCAACCATCTAATATCAAAAGCAGAAGCGCGTTCAACCACCTGTCCTGATAAGCTGCGTAGACATGAGCTAACAGCCCGCGCCAAAACCGGTGTTTTTAATATCAGAAACAGCGCGATATAAAACAGGATTGTGCCAGCCAGCAATAGTCTGGTTTCTCTACCGGTTTCTCTGATGGGTAATTTTAATACCAGGATGGTCAGAGCAACTGACAAGGTCAGACCAATCCCCACAATCCAGATCTGCGGGGGGCGCGAAGGAGTGAGGATACCAGTTAAACTAACGTAACGAGTAGCCGCTATCAAAAGCACGGAACTAACCAGAATTAATCCCGCCAACCAACTTTCTTTTTGAATACCATTTCCTTGAGGATTTGTAATTGCCCAACTCAAAACCGCGAGAGCCAGAGTAGCTGTGGGCAACCAGAAGTCCAGATATCGAATTGGCGTTGATGGCTGCATCCAGTAGATAGCCAGAATGCTGGAAACGAATAATGCCCATTTTCTTCCGGAAATGGGTACAGCCAGTTGAATCAGGATCGCCGCAGCAATAAAAACAAGAATGTTATACAGCGACATTTAGAAGCCTTGATAAATCCAAAGTGGGGTCGAATCCGCTGTGAAAATCAACAATAAAATGACAATCAGGCACGCCAAAATTGCCCAAATATTCTCACGCGACAATATTTTTTGAGGCCGTTTTACTGGTAACCGCATACCAACCAGTCTCCCCTTTCCTGCACAACCTGGTACACCAGCCCTTCTAACGGAAGGCTCTGCTGCTCATTGTTATAAGTCGCCAAAATCTCACCCTGACAAGATACTAAAGCATCCCCATTTTCTGTCCCGGTTTGTTTACAAACCACATTATTTAAGGATGCGCTTACCCCCACAAAAGCGTCCACCTCCATAACCGCCTGCTCTTCCCACGCAGCACATGAAAGTGTTGCCAGATGGTCTGCGTTTTCAGAAACCAAAGCCTGTAAATAAGCTTCAACTGCTTTTCCAGCTAAATCCTCATCCGTCCTCCCGGAGCAGGAAACCAATAAAAGCAATATCGATAATGCGAGCGCATATTTAATTCCTGAATTAACCCAGTTACTCTGTTGCATATCGCAGCCCCTCCTCAATTATGTGTATTCAACTTTTCTGGACACCTGTTCACAATCTCCTGAACATGAACCAGCTACGCTCGGAAGATTCTTGTATCGTATAAAATCAACCCGCAAGCCATTTCACCAATCCAGTCAATGCAATCGCTTGGATCAAACCCATCCTTATCTGCCACCCACAGCATAAAGTTAGGTTTAATTTTCCGCGTTGGATAATTGTATTTGATTCTCATCATCCCGATCTGATGGCTCTGATTGAAGATTTCCACTTTTATTTATTTCTGCTATAGGTTTCTCTTCCTGAACCGCAATAGTTTGAGGATGGTCAAGGTCGACAACTGTATTTTTTAGATCACTGATTTCATTGATGCTGTTTTCTAAACCCGTTTTCCGGATAATGTCTTCCGAGAAATTACTTAGATCTCGGTAACTTCCTGATATTTCTTTCCAGACAGAAGAGTTTGAAAATCTCCTTATTGCTTTGCCAAACTTGCCGGCGGTGCTTACCATCCCCTCCGGCCCCAAAACAATAAAAGCCAGAACCAGGATGAAGAGTAATTCCAAGGGGCCTACATTAAGAATTTCCATAAACCCAAAACTGTATTCCTATGAAAGCATAAGCAACAATCTGTCCCGCTTGAGTGCTGGACATCAAAAACCACATCATTCCTTGTCGTCTACATCAACTTCTTCATCAGTTTCATCCAAATCGCCCTTAAGCCCCTTTTTAAAAGCATTAATCCCGCTACCCAATTCACCGGCAATTTTACTGATTCTGCCAACACCAAACACAACAACGATAATCAACAGCACCACTAATAGTTCAGGTAACCGCATCCCTTGTAACATGTTATCTCCTTCAATATTTTTGATCAATAAATAAGTTCATCTTCAATTATAGCGCAGCTGCCATTATCTTCTCGCTATCATTGCTAACAATACACTAAGAAAATAGAGGATTAGCAACGGCAGCATAAGCAAACCCATATTAATCGGGTCGCCTGTTGGGGTAACAAATGCCGCCACAATCGCAATAATCACCAGCGCAATCCGCCATTGTTTCAATAACATTCTTCCACTAATCAACTTAAGTTTTGCCAGTAAATAAGCCACCATTGGCGCCTCAAAACAGACTCCCACCCAAAACAACAGTCCTGTCACAAACTCAATATAATTGGAAACACGGGGCACAGTTTGGATTCCAAGAAAACCAATCAGAAAAGGTATTGCCGTAGGAAGCATCACCAGATATGTAAAAACCACACCCGAAACAAATAGAATGGTTGCGGCGGGGATAGAAAGCAACACCCAACGCTTTTCTGATTTTGTTAGACCCGGGAAGGTGAATGAGAGTATCTGGTAAAGCATGATCGGTAAAGCAAGAATAAAACCACTAAGCAGCGATACCCTCATAAAAACACTGATATTTTCTGTAATTTCAATTGATTGCAGCTTATCAAGGCCACCAATTGGTTCTGTAAGAATCTGCAGCATGGTCGGAGCCAACACAAAACTTCCCGCCACCGCAACAATCAGAGAAACGAGTGCTATAACCAACCGCGATCTTAGCTCTTCAAGATGGGGTCGGTAGTCCCCAAATAAATCATTGGTTATAGTTGAAGCCTTTTTCATTTTCCACGCACTCGCCTTTTTAATCAGCTTTTCCACTGAGGATTAATTCTACCATTTGTGCAGTCTTTTGGAATTTTTGTAACAAGCTTATGGATCACTCATAGATAAACACCAGAAATCCTGCTCAATCACTTTCTTCTCCCAAGTCTGGTCCATTGCTTTGTCGTGAAGTCTGTGCCCATATCGACTTCTCCAAGTTCTTCAACAAATGCTGTCCTTCGTTTTTTAATCAAATGTGGACGCCTTCCTAAACGGGAAAAAACCTGGCACGATATATGCACTTATGTGGTGACACGAATTGCATTCAATCGCTGCAAAGGACGTTTTTTATTTATGGCAAAATTCAGATTGTTGTTGGTCTGGTTCACTTTGAATATCCTTGTATCCATATTTCTTTCTGGTTGTCAAATTTCACCTTTGAATACAACCTTGCGAGACAAAGATCGTGATGATGCCAATCCTAAAAACGAAAATCAAACAATTCATATAAATACAACTGAAGAGGAAGACATTGCCCTCGCCCTTCAACAAGCGATTGCCAGACATGAAGAAGTGCTGCCTTTCTTAATTAATAAAGTCTCAATAGACCATATAAAATTTTCCGAAAACCGCACGTTAGCCTTGGTATGGCTCTCATTATCAGATTTAGAAAGTGGAGAAATCATCCCGGGCGAACCCGGACTTGCCATCGCATCACGCCAGCTCCACGAGACCGGTAACGCTCCCTGGGAGATCACGCTTCAGGTTGATCCTGCCTGGGCAACTGCGCTTTCACAAATTCCAGAGTCTCTATTAAGCGCGGAAACAAAAACCAGGTATATGCCCAATATTCAGGCAATACCAAAAGACCATAAAATATATACTGGATACCGACTGCCCTGGGAAAGCGACCGGGCTGTGCGTGTTTCGGGGAGTATTGGACATGTCTTTACATATAAATCCTGCCCCTCTACATGCCTATACGCATTTGATTTCGCTGATGGCACCATGTTCCCCGTTGTCGCCGCCAAAGGCGGCCGCGTAAAATACGCTGTCTGGAATTGGCCGAACGGAAACACTGAACACGCGAACTACCTGGTTCTCGAGGATAGTTCAACCAGCCCAACCACTTATCAGGTTTATTTTCATTTGGCTCAAGGTAGTATCCCCGAAAGATTCCGTGTCAAAGGTGCTGAAGTGCTTCAGGGAGAGTATCTCGGTCTTGCGGATGATACCGGTTACAGCACCAGCCACCACTTACACTTTCATGTGCACACCAACACCAATTCTTATTGGGGCACCTCGGTCGATATTGTTTTCGATGAAGTAAAAATAAACGGTGGGCGCCCTCGCACCTGCACAGAAGCCGCCAACTTTCCGGAATATGGCGCTCAATGCCAATCCGGAAATTGGTTTGTCTCTGAAAACGGAGATCGCGAACGGCCAACCGGAAGCATAACCCAACCATTACCTCTTGAGGAGTTTACGGTACCAAACATAACGGTACGAGGAAGCGGTAGTGATGATTCTGGAATTAAATATATTCAGCTCATGGCTACTTCAAATGGTGAGTGGAAACCCATAGGCCCACTACTGAATAAATCTCCATTTTCTACACAGGTGAACCTTTGTGAAGTTGGGATCCCTAATGGTACTTTTTTTCTTTCGCTACAATTAATGGACACAACCGGAAAATTGTCCGAAGGTTTTCCCAGCCTTTTACAACTAGAAAAGAATTATTCTTGCCCAAACGATCCACCCATTTGTATTCCAAACGAAAACCAGATCGCGCTATATACAGAACCCGGCTTTCATGGTTCCTGCGCGTTGTTTGAAGTTGGTGAATACACAAAACTGGATGATTTCCCCAAAATTGGCAATAACAACGCCGATTCAATTCAAGTAGGCGCAAATATTTTGGCCATTCTTTATACGGATGGTAGATTCAGCGGAAACAAAGTAACCTTTCTTAATTCAGACCCGGATTTGTCAGACAACTCGATCGGTGTAAACCAGGTCTCTTCTTTGATTGTTTCTCTGCGCCCTGACATTCCCCACCCGCCAACATTACTACCTCCCGGATCATCGAACACTGACCGGTTGGAAGAAAACACACCGGTCATTCTCTCCTGGATCACCGTAGACAAGAAGACGACGATGCGCAGCGAATTGCTCGGACCGGATGGTTGGAGCAAAGCCCTGGATTGGCAAACAAATAATCTGTGGGATGTTGGCGAGCTGCCTGCCGGTGAATTTGTTTGGACAGTTTGGTCACGCAACATCTCTGGTGAAAGCCAAAGTACGCTTACTTTTATGGTTCACAAAAAGGACTTGCCATCAGTTACCGAGATGCTGCCCAACGACCATGTAATTCAGTCCACAGCCATAAAACTTCAGTGGGATGTTTTGGAGGGCGAGGAAGACCTCGCCTATTTCGATATACAAATGCGAAAAGATGGATCTCCCTGGATAGACTGGAAAACCGCGATAGATGCAAGCAGCAGGGGCGTCTGGTTTGTTGGCGCTCCCGGATCTACCTACGCGTTCCGAATGAGAAGCGTGGATAACGCCGGCAATCTGGAGTCTTTCCCCGAGAAAGCGGAAATAAAAATAAACATGCCCCTCAAATGTTCAGAGGATGAATTTGAGAAGCAGGAGCTTTCCGACAACAACTGGAGTGGAGCTACTCAGCTGGAGCTCAATCAACCCCAAATCCATAATCTTTGTGATCAACAGGATGTGGACTGGATTAATTTTTCCGCTCAAAACGGTTCAACTTACCGGGTGGTGTTAAAACCAATTTCGGACGGCACTTCTGTGATGGTCAAATTATTCGATGCGAATCACGATGTAGTCCTTGCTGAAGCAAAAACAACCGATTCCACCGGCTCAACGGAGATCGAATGGACTGCTCCAGGCACTGGTCTTTTCTACTTACAAATAACTGGTACAGATCCTGATCTGTTTGGCACAGACACCCAATATCAAATCGAAATAAACAGATTGGCTCAAATGCAACCAAATGTGTATTTTTGTAGCACTATCCTTCTGCCGTTAATTTGGGGGATAAGCAAATCATTTTCCCGGCATAAATCGCGATCAGATCTTATAGACTAGCTTTCAGAGTAGTTTTGCAACCGGTATTTTTCTCTATGCTTCAAGATTTTAAGAAATTGGCTTTTTTGCGGCACAAGAATTCTCACAGATTTTTTCTCAAAAAATCCAATCTTTCAATATTCTGGTGCGCTCCACCACCATCGTGCTCATTGAATTCGTACACGCGAATTTCTTTCTCCCCAGCATAATGATTATAAGCGGCAAAAACAGTGGATGGCGGGCACACATCATCCCTCAAACCCACAGAAAACAGCGCTCTTGCTTTTGCCCTGGCAGCAAAATTTATTCCATCAAAATAGGATAGAGTTCGAAAAACCTGATCAACTTTGTCCCGATGGGAACGGCAAAAACGAACAATCTCGTAATAGGGAGCAGTATCAATGATACGAGTGGCACGCCTGAAATAGCATAAAAATGGCACATCTGGCAAGCATAACTTGACAGCAGGTTCTAAACCTGCCACCGCCAAACTCAAGCCACCACCCTGACTTTTCCCTGTAACCGCAATGCGAGCCGGGGCAATCTCAGAGAATTGACTCACTACTTCTACTGCGCGTACCGCATCGGTTATCAGTCGCCTGTAATAATACGTAAACGGATTTAAAACACCTCGCGTCATAAACCCAGGATATTGTGGAGAACCTGCGATCAAATCCAGATCTGGCGTGTCGCCGCTTAAGGAACCGCTCCCTTGTCCGCGTGTATCCATCACGAAATGAGCATAACCCGCAGTCGCATAAAGCAGCCATTCTGTCGGATAGCTGCGCCCACCGCCGTAACCAACATATTCCACAACACAGGGTATTTTTTCATCACGTTCAACCGGCAGCATCAACCAACCTTTAATGGGCTGACCGGCATACCCATTGAAGGTCACGTCATACGATTCTATCAACATCAGTCCATAATCCACCTTCTTGAAAATTGGTTTTAGTGGATGTTCTCTGGATTCTATAAGCGTATTCTCCCAAAAAGAGTTAAAATCATTTGGTTCTTCCCGAGCGGGCTGGTAAGTCTTAAGTTCATTGAGCGGCAGATCATAATATGACATATTTTTACCTTCTCCTACCATGTTTCTTAAATTGCGGTTTACTTGAATACATATTCAGTGTTTTTATCGACAGACTAATTTATTGTTAGTATATTCCAAACATAGATATTCCGCTTTCTCACGCAATGAATCTTTTCGTTGAATCGATGATAAAATCTAACTCGGCCAAGTGTCACACACCAGGATTATCCAACTTTTTTAAATATAAGACCAACTCAATCTATGACCTCATATTCATTACCCTACGGCAGCGGTTCATCTATTTTTGTGTTTGAGCCGCAAGAAAATCCAGAAATCATTACGCCCTCAACAACATTTTCAGCCAGCGACCCACTAAAAGTAGTGCGTTCGTCTATAGAAAACCCCATAGGGCTGAAGGATTTCCCCGTGTTGAAAAACAAAACTGTGGCCATTGCAGTCAATGATAAAACACGTCCGGTTCCCCATAATCACCTCCTGCCCCCATTGCTGGATAAACTAGACAGCATGGGTGCTTCTAAAAATAATATTCGTATCATCATCGCCAGCGGTACACATACGCCAATGCTGCCATCAGAAATTGAAAGACTTTTACCACCAGACATTATTGCGAATTACACGATCACAGCTCATGATTGCGACGATAAAAATAACCTGGTCTGTTTAGGCAAAACAAGTAAAAACACCCCAATATGGTTGAATCGCGACTATGCCAACGCAGATTTCAAGGTTGTTACCGGTAACATCGAACCTCATCATTTTATGGGTTTCTCTGGAGGTGTGAAGAGTGCCGCGATCGGTTTAACAGGCCGAGAAACTATTAACACCAATCACACTTTCTTGTTAGATGACAAATCGGCTTTGGGACTATACAATGAAAACCCAATGCGGCAAGATGTAGAAGAAATGGGACAGAAAATTGGTGTTGATTTTGCGCTGAACACAATTTTGGATGAAGAAAAACGAATAATTTACGCCATCAGCGGCGCACCCCTGGCAGCAATGAAGCAGGGCATTCAGCTTTCTCGGCAAGTTTGCCAGGTCCCGGTCAAAAAGTTGTACGACATGGTCATTGCTTCTGTAGGTGGAAGTCCAAAAGACATCAACCTGTACCAATCTCAAAAAGCGCTTTCCAGAGCTTCTCTTCTTACAAGAAATGGTGGCGTTGTCATTCTGGTCGCAGAGTGCCCGGAAGGCAGCGGTAGCGCCGGTTACGAAGCCTTTATGCAAGATATTGACACACCTCAAGCAGTATTTAAAAAATTTGAATCGGCCGGCTTTGAGGTTGGCCCTCACAAAGCCCTACAATTTGCCAGAGAATTGCAAAGGTTGAAAGTTATTCTACTTTCGAAAATGGCACCCGAACTTGTCAAAAAATTATTGCTCATTCCTGCCGCTGCACCAGAGGAAGCCCTTGCAAGTGCTAGAAGCCTTTTGCCCCAAAACCCTGCAATCGCAATACTGCCTTATGCGAAAAACATCCTGCCTACAATCCAAACCATTCATCGCTAATCAGGAGACAAATTGAATCGATCGCTCCAGTGGTACGACTATCTGACTATCAATATCAATTTCCTGGGTATTTCTGCCCTCTCCCAAACCATGACGCCGCTGGTTCTTCCATTACTGGTTCAAAATTTTGTCGGCGAAGCTCAAAAAGGAACATATTATGGGCAGTTGCGGTTATGGTCCCTAATGGTGGCTTTGTTGGTTCAATCTCTGATGGGGATGTTATCAGATCACAGCACATTTCGGTTTGGTCGTCGGCGCCCCTATATCCTGATGGGTACTCTTGGGGTCATCATTGTGATTATTATGATTGGTTTTGCTGCCTCTCTGGAAGGTATGCATGGCTATTGGACATTATTCACATTAACGATTCTTATGATGTTGGCGGTAAACACAGCGCATGGCGCGCAACAAGGCTTAATCCCGGATCTGGTTCCCGATAACAAAAGAGGTGCTTTTTCAGGTGTAAAAGCTGTCCTGGAAGTGCCAATTCCCGTTATCCTTGTTTCTTTGACCATCGCCAAACTGGTATCCTCCGGAAAATTGTGGGAAGGCTTGTTTATACTCTGCGGCACCATGATGATCACCATGTTGTTAACTATGCTTGTGCCTGAGCAACATATTCAAAAAGCCAACAAAAACCTCGATTTAAAACCATTTATCCAACTACTGATGATGGCCAGTGTTTTTACCGCACTCATTCTCAGTATGGGGCTGCTCATCAGGCTGACCCAAAACATTGCCGAACGGCTAGATGGGAAATATTTGCTTTTTGTGTCAGGCCTTGGAGGTCTGGTAGCAATGTCTCTCTCCATCTTATTGGGTGTTTGGTTTAGCATTCAGGTGGGAATCGGCAAGAAAGCCCACGATAATAAAACTTTCACATGGTGGGTAATTAACCGCTTATCGTTTCTCGTGGGTTCCACAGGCATGGTTAGCTTTATGGTCTATTTCCTTCAAGGTAGATTTGGCTTTCGGGGCGCAGAAGCAGCCAAGCCAGCCGCAAACCTTACCATGGTCGTCGGATTATTTATTCTTCTTTCCGCAGTTCCCAGTGGATATCTTTCTGACCGATTTGGACGCAAACCATTGATCTTCATTAGTGGTGCTTTAGCAGCGATAGGTACCATGTTACTGATCATTGCGCCAGACATGAAACTGATTTTCGTTGGGGGAAGCCTGATAGGGATTGGCACTGGATTTTTTTATTCTGTTAACTGGGCGCTGGGAACTCAGATTGTTCCTAAAGCAGAAGCGGGGCGCTTTTTAGGCATCTCGAATTTGGCAGGGGCTGGCGCCGGTGCAATCGGCGCTTACATTGGCGGCCCAATTGCAGATTCCATTACTGCCCTCTCACCACAAACCCCTGGTCTCGGATATCTGGTTTTATTTATAATCTACGGTGCGCTTTTCATCTTCTCGATTCTTGCTTTGCATGGTGTTTCACTAAACAAAACTCTTAAACCTGAATAGCGTTATAATAGGAAATAATTGTAAGAGGTTCGTAAATCAATAAGTGGAGATAAGTATGACTGAACGCGAAAGCCCGCTAGGAAAGACCACAATAGCCCCAGAAGTTTTAGTTAATATTGCGCGTCTTACTGCGCTCAACACCCAGGGTGTCAGTAAGTTAGCTGATTCACCCGATGTAGTAAACCGTCTGTTCAAACAAGGCGTTGATGAAGGCGTTTCCATTTCCGTACAAGACAATATTGTTTATGTTGATTTATACCTCATCCTGCACCGGGACATCAATGTCCGCAATGTAAGCCGCGCGGTTCAGAAAAGTGTTTCCCGCGCAATTTCTGAGATGGTAGGGATGGAGGTTGGAAGTGTGAACATCCACGTTGAAGATATTGATTACGGTATTGAAACGAAGCCCGCGAAGTCATGAAGTCTCGCACTAAAGCGCGAAGCATAGCTTTACAGGTCCTCTATGAGGTGGATTTAACCGGTCACGCTGCGGGATGGGTTCTAAACGAACGCCTTGAACTGGACGATCTGGAACAATCGCTCCAGGATTTTTCTCGCCAAATCATTGAAGGTGTCCTGCCCATCGCCTCAAAGCTGGACGATTTCATTGCACAGCACGCTCCTGAGTGGCCCATGGACCAGGTTGCCGTAATTGACCGCAACATCATCCGTATAGCCCTTTGGGAATTTGCTGTCGCCGGCTGCACACCAGTTAAGGTTGCGATTAATGAAGCTATCGAACTGGCAAAGATTTATGGATCTGACAGCGCGCCCAGATTTGTAAATGGGGTCTTAGGAGGTTTGGCCGCGAGACAAAATGAAATCACTCAATCTCT
>ENA-OSEO01005232-OSEO01005232.1-sediment-metagenome-genome-assembly--contig:-NODE-5232-length-12719-cov-6.388863_pt1 | contig 12719 bp, 8 predicted proteins | sample MGYA00237883_ERZ534232 | MGnify/ENA metagenome assembly ERZ534232
ATGCAGATCCATGGTCGGAACTACCTGATTCCGGTGAAGGCCCATGTGACTTCCGAGACGGATGTCCAGTTCGAGGCCATGGATGCCGGGAGAGTGTTAGGGAAGATGCAGGATGCCGGGAACAAGCTCAATATCGTGATCCTGGATGCCTGCCGGGACAACCCTTTCACGCGGAGCTTCCGGACGGAAACCGTGGGTTTGGCCCAGATGGATGCGCCGAAGGGGAGCATCATTGCCTACGCCACGGCCCCTGGTTCTGTGGCTGCGGATGGGGAAGGGCGAAATGGCGTTTACACCAAACACCTGCTGAAAAGCCTTACCACTGCTGACCTTGATGTTCAAGATATCTTTCGTGACGCTGGCATGGGGGTCATGAAGGAGACCGGTGACAAACAGATACCGTGGACTTCATCCACGCCAGTACCCAGATATTATCTGTCTTCCCAAAGAACAAGTTCAGCATCTGTGAAGGCCGACAAGGTAGTCTTGCCTTCCGAGGGCGGGGCTTTTTTTGACGACATTCTGAAGGCCAGGACAGAACAGAAACAGGCCATTGAGAGATGGTCTGCCTGGCAGTCGGCAAGGGAGAGGGAATACTCGCAGGCTCAGGAGATAGACGGTGACAATTATCTGAGTCCCGAGCAGAAAAAGGCAGCCTGGGAGCGTTTTCTTTCTGCGGTATCCGACAACAACCCATTCAGCGCTGAGGATGAAGAACTGAGGGCAAAGGCCGAGGAACGTGCACGGTATTGGAAGGGATACAAGGTAGCGAGCGTTCCTTCCGCTCCCAAGAAGTCGGCTCCGTTGCCTTCGGGTTCGAAGAAGATCGGCCGGGACGGCGTGTATGTGGCGTATGCCAATGGGGTTGTCAGGGATACGAGTACGTGGCTAGAATGGAAAGCAGGGCCGGACAAGGATACTGACTGGGATGAAGCCAAGTCGTGGGTTCAGAGCCTGGGAGGCGACTGGCGGATGCCGACTATAGATGAACTTGCAGGCCTTTACAAGAAAGGCATGGGATCTCATAATTTGACATCACTTTTGAAGAATACTACCTCAAAGTATTTATGGGTTTGGTCGGGTGAAGAAAAGGGTTCCTCCAACGCCTGGACCTTCTGCTTCGGCGACGGCTACGGGTACTGGGACAGCCGCTTCTCCAACTACCTCCGGGCCTTTGCGGTGCGTTCCCGAAGCGGTGGATAATTTGATCCATGCCTATTCGGTTAACACAGAATCGTCGCATTTTAGGGGTATGAGATACCACCGGCCTGAACACAGGCGAGGCATTCGAAAGTCTTCAATCCGTCAGGATACCCTCCAGATGCGTGGCGCATGTCTGTCTCAGCAAAAAGTTGCTGAAAACCCAATATGCTCTCGGGTTTTGGCATGCGAGGGTATCGTGACCCAAAGTGCCATTCTGCGGCAACTGGATAGGCATGATTTGATTCTTTGAGTGTTTGATCATTCATCACAGGGGGTACAGGGGGGTTTTCCCCCTGTCCGCGACATTTTTTTGAGGGAGTGTTTTGGCGCATACGAGCATCTTCGTATATAGTGTCTGAACGAAAACCGATTTAGACGTCATTTCGATTGGTTAGCGAAAATAATACATAAACGGTTATTTCTCACTTGACACAACGATTCAGTTTCTCTATGAATCTACAGTTGGAACTCTCAGATGTGTGGCGTACTGTTTTCAAGTACCTTATCACCAAGTTTTCTGTCATGAAAAACAAGAAAATTTTTTCATCCTTCATCTGCGCGTTTACCTTCCGTCATTCCGGCACGATTCTGGGCGGAATCCAGAGAGATGCGGGGCTGGATTTCGGCTACGGGCATGCCGGAATGACGGGACAGTGCGCGAGCGTTTTGGCTGCGGATATGCGCGTTAGAATAAACCCGTAGAAAAGTCTTATCGAAAATAAGGACGACTCCCACCGAAAACCGCAACATCATAGGCCCCGGAGGACATGCCATGAACATGCAACGGGTGATCAGCCGGATTGTTGTGCCACTGCTTTCGATCCTCCTTTTCTTGACCCCTGCGGCCATGGCTGCGACCGTGTCCTATACCTATGACGCGGCCGGCCGCCTCATCAAGGCGGATTACGGCGGAGGAAGTGCCATCACCTACGCCTATGACACGAATGGCAATCTCCTTCTGCGAGAGGTGACCCAGGAGCCTACCGCCACCGTCTATGTCAGCGCCGGAAACTGCAATGGACACCAGCCTTGCTACCATTCGCTGGGAGAGGCAGTGAGCAAGGCCCCGAACAATGCCCTGATCAAAGTGGCCGGCGAGGTATTTGTTGGGAAGATTATCGTAAATGCCAACAAGACGCTTACGTTCGAATGGGGATATGATTCTGCCTTTGCTGGCAAGACCGGTGTAACCCAGGTTCAGGGGAGTTTTACTGCCAAGCACAAGACCGTGATCCGATCGGGGACCATTCGCGCAAAATAGCCCGGGCCGTTATCCTTTTTGGAAGGGACTCAGAGGCCGGCTGAAGGTTGGCGTTGTCCCTACACAGCCAATCCCCTGAAGAGCAAACCCATTCTTATTATGATCACTGATTGAAATGATTTGGTAGTGCCTGACCGAAAATCCCGGTCAGGCGCTATTGCGGTTCAGGGATTGGGAATTTCGAATTAAGAGAGCGGGTCATACGGGATAAGGGGGATCCTCCCAAGACAGGTTTTTTTGTGTTGTCCTTCTGTGTCAGCCGATGAGAACCAAAGCAAGGAGAACCAAGATGCCATCGATCACCAATTTAACCAAAACGATTTCCTGGGTCCTTGGGGCTTTCTGCCTGGGACTGCCCGTTTTTCTCGGTCGGCCGGCCATCGCTGCGAACCTGGTTGTCGCGGCGAATGAAACGATTGAAATGGCCGGGGATTATGTCTTTGATAACGTAACCATCGAGGGAAAAGTCTTGATCTCTGGGAACACGAGCATCGTGGTAAACGGAGACTTGACAGTCAATCGAGAACACGGTGATCCCTATGATACCTCTCCCACCTCATTTTCCAGTGCGAGTGAGAACGGCGAGAATGGCGGGGACGGCACAAACGGGAGTTCTCCGGGGCAGGATGGCAGCCCTGGTGGCCATGGAACTGATGGATCGGACGGCTATAGCCTTTCCATCACGGTATATGGCAAGGCTTTTTGGAATGGCTGGGTTGTTTTGGACGCCGGCAGCGGAGGCAACGGCGGTAAAGGTGGTAGAGGAGCTCCGGGTCAGGAACCGTTGTGTGATCCAAGCGGCGGCCAAGACGGCATCCCAGCAGGAAATGGCGCGAGGGGCGGTAACGGCGGGAATGGGGGCAACGCCGGCCATTTTCGCTTCTTCTGCTACGGGACGCTTACCTTGTACAGCGGCATGGGACGGGGAATGACAGTAAAAACAATTCCGGGCCAAGGCGGCAATGGCGGCGAAGGCGGGTGGGGTGACAATGGGCTGGCCGGGTGCCCGGCCGGCACTACCGCCGGCGGCTGGTCTGCCCATAGTGCCGTGCCGCCTTCCAATCCTGGAGCCGGCGGGGAGGGGGGCAATGCTGGCAGGGCCGGGACCACTCATATCTATGCCTCTACGGTGGAATTTAAAAAACCCGGACCGAGCGCATCGGACCCCGTGTTGTTCTTAGGGGCTGAGGGTGGAGACGGGGGAGATGGGGGCGAAGGCAAGGGCGGCGGTAACGGTGCAGGTTTGGAGGGGGACCTTTACGTTGGATGTGTGGAAGGGACTCCTGCCACCGCCGGGGCACCGGGCGCCCAGGGAGGGGCGGGTTCATCAGGCGGATCGGTAGTTGCACACGTGGCCTGTCAACTCCCAAAAATTACGGCTAACGTATCCGGCGGAGAACCCGGCATGCCGGGATCGGCGGGCTCGGCTGGGGGCCAAGGTGGGGGTGGAACCTATGATGGCTGTCAACAGCCTTTGGACGGTCTGGACGGTCGTGCCGGCCTGGTGGGGAGCGATGGGTGCTCAGGCGGCACCATCCGCATCACCGCTGGAAACCTGGTGGATCCTTCTGGGGTCTTGGAGTCGCTTGGCAGCAGGGGTGCAGAGGGCGGAGCTGGTGGTAAGGCGGGACGCGGCAGTTGCGTTCGAGAGGAAGACAACAGCTGCGTCGAGATATGGGGCGCCCCGAGCCCAGGCGGAAAAGGCGGCCAAGGGGGTTCCGGCGGCACCATTGATTTGTGCTACAGTACAACCAGTTCGAAGAATCCCGTTGCGCGCGTAAGTGGAGGTGCCGGTGGCGAGGGCGGTGGCGGCGGCGACTCGGGAATATGGAACGGTGATTACTATGAGAAATGGGAGGGGCCTGATGGCGCCGACGGTATGAAAGGCGCGGACGGGACAGTCAAGACCGCCACCCACACCAGCCCATTCAGTCTAATCACGGCAGTGGACAAGACTGAGGCGAGTGTGGATGACCTGGTGGAATATAGTTTCAGTGCGGCTGCAATCAACACTAGTCACTCCAACGTCCGTATTCGTCTTCGTATACCAGAGCATACCTCCGTTGTACGGTACAGCTCAGGGGGAACTGTAGACGGGGATACCATCTATTGGGATATCGCTGAACTGCCAGTCTGTCGACTCCATGTGTATACCCTTACCGTGGCCGTGCTCTCCTCCGCCAATGCGGGGGATATACTGGAGAACTACGGCTCTGTATCCAGCAAGCAACATCCAGCAGTGATAAATTCCGACAAGGTTCAAACTGAGATCGTGGTTCCCTTTAACCCTCTTGTGCGCACGGGTTTCCGCCTGGGTGACTATAATGGCCCTAACGACAGCCCGGATCCGGTCAACCCAGCCACAGGAAACTACTATTTCCGGAAGCGCCTGTTCAACCTGCCGGGGCGCAGCCTGCCCATTGATTTTAGAGTGACCTATAATTCAATGGATACCAATTATGAGGGACCCCTGGGTCCTGGGTGGACCCACAGTTACAATATATATTTGAAAGAGGATACAGTACAGAAGGAGATCGCCATCAAGTGGGGCGACGGCCACGAGGAATACTGGTCCACATCAGGCGGGGCCTATACCGCCTTTGAGTGCTACACTGATATCACCATTGCCAATCGCAATGGCGGCGGATGGTTGGCCAGACAGACCAACGGGACAGTGTATGAATTTGACCCTTCCGGTGAACTGTTGTCTATTAAAGATGGAGCCGGCAATACAGTTAGTCTCACCCATTCCTCGGGCAAACTCACCAAAATGATTGACACCTCGGGCCGTCAGATAAACTTTTCGTATACGAATGATGTGATCACCAAGGTGAGCCTGACCGGTTTGAGCGTGAGCATATCCTATAATGCGGACGGGGAGCTGTCTGGTCTAGGCGATCCCAGAGGAAATGCCTTTGGTTTCACTTATGACAATCTCCACCGGCTTACGGAACTGCATGACCGAAAAGGAGTTAAGGTGCTCACCCAGACATATGACAGCTTCGGCCGGGTGGCCACCCAGACCGACGTTTTGGGCCGGGTGACCGGCTATGATTATCCCGCCGAGGGGCGCGCGATTATCACCCCGCCTTCCGGCCATGCGGTCAGCCATATCTACAACGGGGCTTACAGTGCAGTGAGGGTCACCGATGCAACCGGTAGTGCAGCCTGTTTCACCTATGATGCGCGTATGCGCTGCACCAAGGTGAACGATAAACGGGGGGGGCAGATCCGACAGGAATTTGACGACCAGGGCAACCTGAAGGTTCGCACCGAACGTAATGGCGGAAAAATTCAAATGGCCTACAACGCCCTGCATCATCCCACGACTGTGACTGATCCTTTGGGCCACAATACTGCCCTCCAATATGACAACAAGGGAAACCTCACCGGATTGACCGATCCCGCGGGCCACAGTCTGTCCCTGGCGAATAATAGCCAGGGACAGGTCACCTCTCTGACCGACAAAAAGGGCGGCGTTTGGACCATGACCTACAATGCTCAAGGTCTACTGGCATCCAAGAAAGATCCTGGAGGTCAAACCACGGTCTACACCTATGATACTCTGGGACGCCTTGTCCGAACGGACTACCCGGATGGAACTAACGAGCAGAGGCAATGGGATGCCAACGGCAACCTCACCAAGTTCACCGACCGGGGTGGCCGGTTGAGCAATGCTACCTATGACGCGAATGACCGTTTGACCAAGCTTACGAACCCTGCCACCGGCGCCAGCGTCAGTTACAGCTATGACGACGCTGGACGCTGCACCAGCATCACCCATCCTGATGGCGGCATCACCCGCTATGTCTATGATGCTGACAGCAACCTTATCAGTACCACTGACCCGGATGGAGTGGCAGTCACCAGGACCTATGATGCAGGCAACCGGCTGATCAAGATCACCGACGGGCTAGGCCGTGCTACGTCCTTCATCTATGACAAGAACGGTAATCGTACGGCCACGATCGATCCGGAAGGACACCGATGGAGCTATGATTACAACGGGTCCAACGAGTTAACACGTCAAACTGACCCATTGGGTAACCAAAGCAGTTTCAGCTATGACTTGGCCGGGCGGATCACCCAACGTACCAGCCCAGGGGGACTTCTTTGGCGCTCCGGCTATGACAGCATGGGGCGTCTTACGACCCAGACCTTACCTAACGGAAAAACCGTCACATATGCGTACGATGCGAACGGGAATCTTGCCAAGGTCACCGATCCTGCGGGTCGCCCCACGACGCTGACCCATGATGCACGAGGTCTCGTTACAGGGCGCACCGATGCGTTGGGACACAAGGAGACTTTTGCATATGATGCGGCTGCACGCTGCATTAGTCACACTGACCGCAATGGCAAGGCTTTTACCTATCAATATACCAGCGCTGGTCAGGTGAGTCGGGTGGGAATGCCGGGTGGTCAGAATATCGAGTATACTTATGATGCGGCCGGTCAAATCATCCAAGTGCACTATGGTGCCGTGGAAACCGCAGCGGTCTTTGACGTGGCCGGTCGGCGCACCGCTTTTACTAACCCGGACGGCCTCTCCATGAGCTATGCCTATACCAAGGGAGGCCGTCTCAAGAGCCTCACGTATCCCGGAAATAAACGTGTGGACTATACCTATAACGCAGCCGGCCAGCTTGCACAAGTGCAGGATTGGCTGGGCAATACCACCCGCATCACCTACAACAGTAGCGGCCGACTCTCCGGGGTGGCTTATCCGAACGGACTGCGCGCCGAACTGGCATATGATAGCGCCGGACGGCCCACAGGCCTATCCTACCGAAAGGGGTCCGGAGATTTACTGCTGGGCTGGGGCCTCACCCGGGACGCCCTGGGCCGGATTTCCGAGGAAAAGGATTTGACCGATGCGATTGTCCCCCCGTCCGCCGGCTGGCAAAGTGCCAGTTATGACGCGGCCAACCGGCTACTAACCTTGAACAACGATGCAGGTATCACCCTCCGCTATACCTTTGACGCCAACGGCAACCTCACCCGAAAGGAAGGGGGCGGCGCTGCCGTCTCGTACACCTACGATGTCGTAAATCGACTCACCCGAGCGGCTGCCAGCGATTCAACAACTACCTATCGATATGACGGTGGGGGAACCCTCTACGCCCGCCAGAGCGCTGGCCAAACCACGGGGTATTTACGTTCCGGAAAAGCCCTCTACGCCACTTATGATGGCAACCAGAACATCACCCGGTATTTTGTCAGCATCGGTACCCTGGTCTACAGTCTGGATCCCGGGGGCCGGATGCAGGTCTATCTGGGCGATGTTCGGGGCAGCGTGGCGGCTGTTTGTGACGGCACGGGTGCCGTCTTGCACGCCAACCACTATACGCCCTATGGTATGCCCCTGAGCGGCCAGGGCGGCTCTGTCAGTGAGTTGGGGTTCCTCGGCCTGCACGGAGCCATTACTCAACCGGACGGGCTTTGCCAGTTAGGCTGCCGTTTTTATGATCCCTCTCTTTGCCGTTTTCTGAGCGAGGACCCTCTGGGCCGTACGGCCGGCATTAACCTTTATGCCTACGCTGGGAGTGATCCGATCAACCTTGTCGATTCGCAAGGCCTGGCGCCAACGCCTCCAGTGCCGATAGACCCAATGGAATTCGTGGAGGAAGGATGGCGCATTATGTGGGATCTGACTAATGCGAATACAACTACTAGAAAAGCCGGTGTGGATAAATTGCTCGCTGCTAGAAACGCTTATTCGGATAAGACCGCAACAATGAGTTGTAAAGGATGGCAGCCCAGCGCTGCATCCAACGCAGAGGCCGAGCTAGCCATGTCAGGGGCTGAGACGAGCGCTGTTGGGAACATATACAAGGCGGAGAGTAGTTATCTAAAGAATTTGACTGGCAGGGGAGTGAACTACTACCCACCGGAAGGCTATTTGACACAGAAATACTGGATGACCGATGTCGAAGCGTGGGCTTACCGCAATGGGGTCAAGGTCACCAAACTTCCCGGCTGGCTCTTCGATATCAAGGCAGGTTATGTGGAGATGGAGAGCTTTGTGGTAGAAGAGTTAAGCTATGTGATAAACCCAAAGACAGCTCAGAACATTGTCTATCGTTACATCCCCAAGGCGACTCGAACGGTTACCTGGGTGGGCGGCAGGCTCCTTGTGGTTTACGTGCTCTACGATACGGCCAAACAAGGTCGGGAGGCGGGCAACCACTTCGCTAATACTGTGTTGTTCATCGATCCAGAGACCGGTCGGGCCATGACCTTTGAGGAGTATTATTCTGAGGCCTATACTGACGTGATCAACTGGATGTTTTATCCAGCCGGTGGCAAGCAGTGGTCCTATTTGGATGCAAAAGGGGCCTCAGATCAGGAGTTGACTGAAACGCAGGACTGGCTGAACCGATTGCGTCTTGAAGGCTCCAAGACAGAATAGGAAACCGCTGTTGGATTCGAAGGATTCTTACGCCCAGGAGTCTTACTACAGCACGTCGGTTGGTCCAGACACGATTCATACAAACGTCGGCAATTTTTTTGTGCAGAAAGCTTGTCAGTCTTCCCCTCAACACTCTTTTCTTGACCTTTATGGCCTTTTACTGGGTTTGGCTATGCTGTATTAATCTATATCACAATTTTGCACATTACCGGACACCGACAGGCTGCCGCCCGTATTCAAGTCGAAGACATAGGAGTTGGGCCCCAATGTGAGTCTCCACTGCCCCTGGATTTGCCCCGGAGAACCGGATATTCGAATGAGTTCCAAGGGATCCTCATCTTCTTCGTCGGTGTCCAATTCCACCAACGCCAATTTAGGTTCCGAGAGGGTGGAGGAAAAGACGGAGGTCCCTGCAAAGGGTCCCGAGCAGCCCAAAAAACGAGAAAAATCGATATCGAGTATCAGGATATCTTTTGATGAATCGTAAAAATACCTGCCGGAGGCCGTTTTCTCACCCGGCGATGGCGCAGCGTTGTTGAAAAGTTCCCAGTTCCCAGTGGATTTGTTCAATCTCCATACCGCCCAGAGGGAGGTCTCGTTTAAGAGCACATCCTCCACCACGAAATAATGATCCTGTCCCATTTGCTTGATAAACATGGCATCGTTCTGAGGAAACAAAAAGGAATCAGACTGATTGCCGCCATAAATGCCAACAACGCCGCCGCTTTTCTCATAATCTTCCTCCTCTCTGTAGACTGGGATTCGAAACTCACCTTCCTCCTTGTGTCTGATTTCACCCATGGAGTTTATAGATTGCTTCCGGAACTTAGTCAATCCATTAAAAAAAGGCCCAGTTCAGGGAGGGACAACGCTTCGATTGGTAGAGTCCATGGAATTAGCTCCATCTTGCAACTTTTGAGTCAGGGTCGCCACTTGGATCTTGATTTGACAAAGGGTCTAAGAGTTTATATAAAGGGGACATTAGGACCGAAAGCGCAATAAACCGCCTTATGGATGAGCGCCAGCCTAACGGAAATCCGGCCTTTGGAGGCCCGCGCCGTCAAGAAGCCTGGAGATCGACGTTCTCAGTCCAAGGCATAGGTAACCCTGAGCCAATAGAGAGGATTGCCAAATGGAGAGCCACAAACACTGGATGACGGTAGACCGGCTGAAGACTGAGCCTCCCTTTATGGATCTCTTTCCCATAGATGACAAGACCCTTAAGAGTATAGGGGAGCACATGGAGGCCCATGGTTACGATGAAGCGCAACCGATAATCGTTTGGGAACGCGCTGGTCAGAATGAAGAGAACAGGAGTACCGTCGTCGATGGTCACACCCGGTTGCAGGCGGCAAAGCAGGCCGGCCTTGCTTCTGTCTATGTGGCCAGCGTGGACTTTGCCGACGAACGGACCGCCCTTGATTACGCCATTCATAACCAGAGAGATCGCCGCAACCTCGGAGAACCCGAATTATGGAGGTGTATTCAATGGATAGATAAGCGCAACGAGCGAGGGAAGGGACAGAAAAGGAAAAGGGGGAGATTTCAGTCGAAAGCGCAAGATTGCGCTAACGGCTCCCGGAAATCCTCCAAGCAGACTGCACAAATCCTCGGAATATCTTCCCGCAAGGTGGAACAGGCGCGCACTGTTCTGGATCATGGCGATCAAGAGATCAAGGCGGCCATTGAGTCAGGCTCCATGTCTATCAATAAGGCGTATCAGGTTATTCAGAAGAAGAGACGGGCAAAAAGAAACCAGTCTGAACTAAAAGAAGAAGCGAATCCGTTAGAGCCAAAGTACAGATATAACCGGTATACAGGGACATTTCAGGTTTCAGATGCCATGGAGTGCGCTGTTACCGCAATGGCCCAGCTGGAGAAGATCGCTGAGAAGGATCCAAAAAGGGCGGATGCCTATCGCAGAATCCAGAAGTGGCTGGTCAGCCGGAAAGCGCTGTCAGCCGATTTTGAATCTCTTGAGGATCTTCACAGCATCTTCGTAAAAGCGTTGATCAGCTTTATGCAGGGCAATCAGAAAAACGGAAAAAGCGGAGGGTACCATTATGCCAAGCAGATTCAATCATGGGTATCAGAACTGGGGGTATTGACGGAGGATTGGATTCGGTCCATTGACAGGAAGAAATAGTGGATTTCGATAGCCGGATTTTTGCGGAACGGGGGTTTCCGTCCCGCCGCTAAATATTCCCCCGACAGACCCATCTCAGTCTCAGCCGAACGACCCCGCTTGCAGATCCCACCCGTCCGCAGTACCCATAGCAGCTGAAACAAACTCACCGAAATCAAGGCTGGGATCGGAAATTTTCCGTCTATTCAACGATAACGGTGACCGCATCCATTCCCCACCAGGGACCTTTGGCGATGCCATCCGGGTCGTCTACGGCAAATTAGAAGGTATAGTGGCCCACCGGCAGGGTTGTGTTGAGGATCTGAATTGTGGTCAGGGCACCGAGTGGATTCTGAAGATAGGGCTTGATTCCGGCCTGCCATCCCGAAGGGTAGGTATAGGAGTACCAGTCCGGCGGTCGCCCAAAGGGGGTGTTTGCGGCTATCCGCCAGTCGGCGTTTTGGCCTTTTTTTGTCCCGGTTCCATGGCGATTGTGATGGACACGGGGGAGCCCCGGGAGACGCGAACCGCGTGTCCAGACCGTTGGGCTTGATGTTTGTAACCAACTGGTTTGTCCCTGCCAGGATTTCCACAACGTCTATGTAGAAACTTGTCCGGTAATAGTCGTCCGATACCGCCGTCATGCGAATTGTGATGGCTTGACCGATAAAGGCGGACAAATCCAGCAGAGGGCTCTGGACCCAGTCGTGACTCTAATCGGTGTTGCTTAGGCGCAGCAGCGAATGCCACTGACCGTTATAGACCTCCACGTAAGGGATATCGAAGGGATAATCCAGATATTCCAAGGTGTCTATGGCATACCAGAATCGCAGGCTCGCGGAAACAGCCGAAGCGGGAATGGATACCGTCTGCTGGATCGCGTCGTAGGCATAGTTGTACCCTCCCAGTCAGGCCACCCACTTCCCGCCATGGGCGCATTCGGCGGCGCCAAAGGTGTAGCGGGTGCATTCCACATCAACTCATACAGGCCGATCTGTGTCCGTATCGGACAACCCATCTTCAAAGCCCGGATTCTTTAGGAGGTTCGATTCGAAAACCGTTCCCGTTTGCCGGATGACGACGCTGCTCACCTGGATCGTGAGGCGGCCCTGGCTCTCTTTCATTCCCGAGTAGGGAGCCACCGTATAGGTGACGGTCCCGTTTTCTGATCCGCTGGAAGGCGACCCAATGGAGATCCAGTCAACCGTCGCCGATGCGCTCCAGGCGCAAGATGGATTCGATGCACTTACCTGGGCCGATGCGTTGCCTCCGGCAGAGGTGAAGCGCTGGTTCTTATCAGAAAGCGGGTCCTGCGAGCCCATCCTGAAATACGAGGGGTTCTGGGTAACCTCTCAGGACTGCTTGATAATACTACCATGCAGGGGCTGAACTACGAGGTTGATGGTAAAAAAGCACTCCTTGAGAGGTCGCGCGTGAGTTCCTGAAAACCCACTATCTATTGAATGATGATTTGTAAATTGAATCTGTTGGGGATTCATGGTCACTGAACGCCTTTATTGGCATCAGAAGTGAGTTTGACCACCGTTGTGATGAGTTCTTTCGAGGAGGGGGAGACGGCATTAGCCGACAGAGGGATATGTCTTGACGTTAGTACCATTCGGAACATAACGGTAAGATTTACTGCGAGGTCCAAGGCGGTCCAACAGAGTGAATCGTATGACTTTGGCGAAACCGTTGATGGGCGTCGGGTCGTGATA
>ENA-OSEO01005233-OSEO01005233.1-sediment-metagenome-genome-assembly--contig:-NODE-5233-length-12714-cov-3.194825_pt1 | contig 12714 bp, 9 predicted proteins | sample MGYA00237883_ERZ534232 | MGnify/ENA metagenome assembly ERZ534232
AGTGAACGCTGGCAGGAAGTGTGGCCTACTCTCGCACCGGTGCCGAAACTCGCCTAAAATCCTGGATGCACCCGAGTGAACAGGAGCCTTGACAAGGTATGTAGTCTGTGATATAATCTTCCCCTGCAAGTCATGAAGAACGTGAGTTGTATGCAGCGTCAAACGGGGCGTAGCGCAGCCAGGTAGCGCACTTGAATGGGGTTCAAGTGGTCCACGGTTCAAATCCGTGCGCCCCGACTGACTGACCGCAGTATCCCTTACTGGGCTATCCACAGGGACTGCGGTTTTGTTTGGTCTGCAGTTGGTAACAAAAGTTGTAAATCAGCTCGTTTTACATATAGACAAAGATTCTTTTATGTGATATAATTGATGTACGATGTAAACTTATGTTGTCTCAAGACAACGTCGTTCCAACTGGATTCGTAATCAAAGCATCACAAGAAAGGTAACCTGTTGGGGCCTGTCCGGAACCCCAGCGTGGCTCGCGAAGAAAGAGAGTGGGTATAAATGAGAGTGGGTTTCGCGGCGGGTTACGCTGCCCGTTTCTGTGGTGTGTGCCGTCTGAGCTGCGGTTGGAACCGGTTTCTCGACCAGGCTAATACAGTGAGAGTCCTAATAAGAGGAGGCATTGCTAGGTAAGTGGCTAAGCAGATGCAAGCTACGTCAGTGACAAAAACTGAAGAAGGGATGCAGGCGACGCAGCAGTTGCTGGCCAAAGCTGCCGAGCAAGGATATGTCACACCAGATGACATACTGGACTTTTTCCCTCAGGCTGAGGAGAACATGTCCGAGCTCGAAGAGCTGTTCATGTACATCTGCGAGCAGGGTATTGAGGTATATGATGGTGATGGCATTGAGATCGAGAAGGAAGAACCGTCGGGAGACGATGTAAAAGAAATGATCGAGACGGAAATTGGCCCGGAGTCGATGATTCAAGTGGATAGCAACGACGATGTGTCTGCAGATGATACAACCAGTTTGTACCTCAAAGAGATGGCTCGTGTTCCCCTTTTGACGCCGATAGAAGAATTGGATTTGGCGAAGAGACTGGAAGCAGGACGTCAAGCTTCGAGAAAACTGGAAAATGGGAAATATTCCAACGACGAAGAGGAATATGACCTGAGAGAACAAGTCATGAGAGGCGATTTGGCGCGTGAACATCTGATCCGTGCTAATACGCGTCTGGTCGTCAGTGTTGCCAAGAAATACGTGGGCCAAGGCGTGCCGTTTCTGGATTTGATTCAGGAAGGGAACCTGGGTCTGATGCGGGCTGTGGATAAGTTCGATCACGAACGTGGATACAAATTGAGTACCTATGCGACGTGGTGGATACGCCAGGCGATTACTCGTGCTCTGGCCGATCAGGGACGCACCATTCGCCTGCCCGTGCACATGGGTGACCGTTTGCGGAAGATCTACCGCACGGCGCGCGAGTTGGAGCAAGAATGGGGCCGTCCTCCGACACCGGAAGAGATCGCTGATGCGATGGACCTGGATCCTCGTAAGGTACGCTGGATGTTGCGTGTGTCACCTCACCCGCTCTCCCTGGAAAAACCGGTGGGAGAGGAAGAAGACGAGGAGTTGGGCAGCTTCGTCGAAGATGAGGGCACGTTGGAGCCGGCGGAGGCGACCCACCAACACCTGCTGCACGAGGGCATCGAGGAGGTCCTTTCGACGCTCACCCCTCGTGAGGCGCGGATTCTGCGGCTGCGCTACGGGTTGCAGAATGGGCGTAGTTATACGCTGGAGGAAGTCGGGCGGAAATTCGGCCTGACGCGCGAGCGGATCCGCCAGATCGAAAGCAAAGCCTTGCGACGTTTGCGGCATCCAAGCCGCAGCAGGCAGTTGAAGGACTATATGAGCTAGTTGGGTCACCGAGTTCGATGGCGCTGGAAGCGCGTACAGGAGTACCCTGTGCGCGCTTTTTCATAGTGAACGGAAAAAGGGAGGAATGCAGACCATGAAAGTGACCGTGTGTGAGTTGAATGAGGACCGTACGCTCTTTAACTGTGACTGGGAGTGGCTCGCAGAGCACGTCCGAACAGAGGGAAGCGATCTCGTGTTGTTGCCGGAGTTCCCATTCTCTGAGTGGTTTCCCGTGATGCCCGACTATTCTGACAAGACTTGGACCCAGGCGGTGCTCGCTCACGATGCCTGGATTCAGCGCTTGGGCGATCTGGCACCGGCCGCCGTACTGAGTTCACGGCCCGTCAACCATGCGGCGCGGAGGCTGGACGAAGGTTTCGTGTGGGATCGGCACTTGGGATACTGTCCAGCACACCTGAAGCACTACGTGCCTGATGTGGACGGTTGGTGGGAGGCCTCGTGGTTTCAGCCAGCCGAGGCGGATTTCAGTCCGGTCGATGTGGGAACTGCGCTGGTTGGTTTTCAAATCTGCACGGAGATCTGGGCGATGGCGCGCGCGCAGAGCTACGGCAAGCGGGGGGTTCATCTGATCGTGACGCCACGGGCGACGGAAACAGCCAGTCTCGATAAGTTTCTGGCCGGCGGGCGGGTCGCGGCGCTGGTTTCGGGGTGTTTTGTGTTGTCATCGAATCGGGTCGGCAACACTGTAGGCAAAGCAACGTTTGGCGGGCAGGGCTGGGTGATCGGCCCCGATGGTGATGTCCTCGCCTTGACGTCTGCGGAGCACCCTTTTGTCACGGTTGCTATCGATCTCGCTGCGGCTGATCGAGCGAAGAGCACGTACCCGCGAGATGTGCTGGAGTGACATTGCCAATGATGGCAGCGTGGCCTACTGGCATTCCATTGGAATGCACGCGAACCGCTCTATAGGCATATTTTGCTTGTCTGAGAATATGGGGTATAATGGAAGTAATTGTCAGGTAGTTTTTCTTGCGCGGAAGTGAGGCGAAGTCAGGTGGTAACCGTTTTGAGGAGGCAATCGACGTGAAGGCGCTAGTGTACGTGATTCTGGGCGTGATGGTGTTGCTCCTGGTTGCCAGCTTCTTCTTGCCGAGCTGCGGCCCGGATATATCGAACAGTAATGTGATGGTAATCTCCAATGTGTCAGCAACTGCGCCTGCATCTCAGTACAATGTGACAGTCGTGAGCGCCCTGGACGGCGCTGCACCACAGGTGGTTGGGCAAAGCGTGCCCGGCACACTTGTTCCGCAGGATCTCACGATGCAGCTTCAGAGTATGCAGCAGCGCGCGACGGAAGATTGGAATTCGCGGGCAACCGCGCAAGCGGGGACTCAGGTGCTCGAGGCTGCGGCAGCGCGCGTGACCGACGATTTTGTCCAGGCATATCGCGCCATCGAGAGCCAAACCCTGCAGGCTTTGCTGGCGGAGGAGCCCACGGATGGTGCAACTCCGCTGGCGGCGCAGGCATTGGCTACCCAAACACGGTCAACTGAGAACAATCTGGCGCTGGCTGCAGCCAGAACCGTGGAGGCCCAGGCGGTAGAGACCGCAGTGGCCTATGGCCCGACTGCCACCGTTTACATGGCCCAGGTTTCGACGGTGCAGGCCCAAATGGTGGTCACCGTACAGGCTGCGAAGGCCGACCTGGCCAAAATCGAGGCGCAGATTTCCAAAGCGGAGAGTTCATTGACGGAAATGAAAGCGATGGGGCTGTCGACGGATGACGCGTTGACCTCATTGAAGTCGCTTCAAGCACAGGCCGAGCAGAAGGTGAAAGCCCTCGAAAGTCAACAGTCGCAGCTCAAGGCGCAGGGTGGAATGTCTCCTGGCTGGTACGGGCCGGGCTCTTATGGCTCGATGGGCAGCATGACGTATGTCGTTCAACTCGGCGACACGTTGTACAGCATTGCGCAGCGCTTTGGCGTATCGGTAGAGGAGCTGGCGATGGCGAATGGGGTGTCTCCGTATCAGAATCTCCGTGTGGGACAGGCCCTGGTGATTCCATTCCATTATCCCGGCTCAGGGATCGCGCCTGGTTCTGTGCCCGGTTCTGTGCCCGGTCCGGATGCGACCTATATGTATGTGGTGCAGCCGGGCGATACGATGTTTAGCGTCGCACGACGCTTCGGCGTGCCGCTGAGCGAGTTAGCGATGATGAACGGCATCATCGACCTGAATCGCATCTGGGTTGGGCAGAATCTGATGATTCCATCCACAGCGCCTGCGCAGTATCCGCAATTCCCGCCGCAACCGGTGCCGACATATCAGCCTCCGTATTCATCCCAGCCGGTGCCGACCTACTTCCCATCGTATCCACCACAGCTGACGTTGACGCCGGCGCCAGGCGGCAACGATGTGTACTTCAGCGGCGATGGGAAGTTCAGCGTGCAGTACCCGAGGTCCTGGCAGTGGGGTACGGACGTGCCCGGAGGCTTCATGATGTTTTGGGCACGACAGGGCACAAGCCCGTCGTTGCCCGGATTCGCCGTGTTCTCGAAACGTTCGAGTGTCTGGCGGTCAGCCAAAGACGTGTTGGACAGCTACAAGAATGATTTGACCGCATATAATTTGATGGGCTCCATCTGGGGGAGCGTCAGCTTCACCTGGGATGGTGGTGCGAGACCATACGCGCTGGGAAGCCAGTTAGCGATGGGTGAGTTTGGCTACGCAGGCTCGAATCGCGTGCTGGTGCGCGCAACATCCCGCGACGATGGAACCCGCGAGTATCTCGCTCTGACGTGGGCGCCGTCGAACCAGTGGGAAGCCAACCAGAGCGTGCTAGAGAGTCTGCTCAATACATTGGCGTTTACGGATTAGCCGTTCTGTCGGGCTGATTGGACCGCGCCGTGTCCGGCGACGAAGGAGCAATCCGCTGTACGGAAGAGGGGTGAAGCCGGGTACGCTCTGGCTTGACCCTTCATTGTTTGCGGCGACCGGGGGGAGGGTATGGTGCTTGAGGGGTTTGAAGAAGGTCGCTGAGGATTGACTTGTCACATTGAGGGTGTGCCCCGGAGAATCAGTCACCTTGAAAGCGATTCAATGCTCGTCCGAAATCCTGGACGCACCCGAAGGTGTTGACCGTCTTCGGCGCATCAGGTATAATCGGACGCTATGAGAATGCGTAGTCTATGGTCAGATGAGAACAGGTCGCGCTGGGCGTGGCTTCTGCGGCTGGTGGCAGCCCTGGCGGTCATCGGAATCCTGGTTGTACCCCCGAAACCGATTGTCACCGTGGGACCGACGCACCAGGTTGTAACGACGAACCCGAAAATCGGCGTGCACACGCGGTTGACGGACGAGGTCGAGGAATGGAAGATCAAACGTACACTCGAAATGGTCCGCGAAATGGGTGCATCCTGGATTGTGGAATACTTTCCCTGGGCCTATTATGAGCAAAAGCCAGGTGTTTACGATTGGGGACACCCGGACATGGTAGTCAAACACGCTCGTGCCCAGGGGTTGAAAGTCGTCGCGCGGTTGGGTCTGGTTCCGAAGTGGGCCCGTCCCAAGGATTCTTCCGACCTTTATCTGGGCGAGGAGCACTATGCGGATTTCGGTGACTTTGTAGCCGCTTTTGTGGAACATTTCAAAGGACAGGTCGATTATGTGATCGTCTGGAATGAGCCAAACCTCAGCCTGGAATGGGGTATGAGACCAGTCGACCCGGAAGGGTATGTGGAGCTACTGAAGGTTGCCTACGAGCGTGCAAAGGCGGCGAACCCGCATGTGAAAGTGCTCGGTGGCGCGCTGGCTCCTACCCTGGCTCCTGAAGGCAACGAATGGGGAATGGATGACCTGGTTTTTTTGGAACGAATGTATGAGGCCGGCGCAAGTCCCTATTTCGACATCCTGGCTGTGCATGCGTATGGGTGGAAGTTCCCCTATGACGATGAACCTGCCCCTGATCGGATCGACTTCCGGCGGGTTGAGCTGCTCCGTGCGGTCATGGAGAAGTACGGCGACGCGGATAAGTCCTGTCTGATCACCGAGGGTGGCTGGAACGACCACCCGCGCTGGACGCGAGCGGTTCGTCCCAGCGAACGCATTGCAAATTCGCTAGGGGCCTACGAGATTGCTGCAACCGATTGGCCCTGGTGTGAGGGAGTTGCCCTGTGGGCGTTTCGCTACCCGTGGCCGGCGCGAACTTATCAAGACTACTATACGTTTGTGACGACCGATTTCGTCCCGAAGGCGATCTACCAGGAAGTCCAGCAGTATGCGCGGGACGTGCGAAGGGACTCGGGCTATGACCAGGCCGCCGCCAGGTAGGTCGCGACTCATTGCCGGGGTGGCGCTGGTGCTCGTAGTGGGCGTGGCGTTGCTGGTCTGGCAGGTCGGGCGAGGCGGCGGTCAGTTGGACCGCGCCTGGCAGCGCATCCAGGCTGACGGGCGAATTCGCGTGGGTATCGATCCGAGTTACCCGCCTTTCGAGCAGTTGAATGAGGAAACCGGAGATCTCGCTGGCTACGATGTGGATCTGGCACGTGAAATAGGGCGGAGACTCACGCTCGGTGTGGATTTCGTGCTCGTAGGCTTCGATAGCCTGTATGACGCAGTGCAGACAGGCAAGGTGGATGTAGTCATCTCCGGAATGCCCTACGATCCGAACTGGACTGAAGATGTGGATTTTGGGATGTGGTATTTCAATGCCGGGCAGTTTCTCGTGGTGAGGCAGGATGAGAGCGCTATCTCGTCCGTCCGGGACCTCATTCACCGGAATCTGGGTGTGGAGCTCGGCACGACAGGCGATTTGGAGGCGCGGCGACTCCAGAAGCAGGTCGATGACATCCATCTGAGTCCTTACCCGACATCGACGGCGGCGTTGAGCGCGCTGGAGTCGGGCGAGATCGATGCGGCACTCGTGGATGCGATCTCTGCCTATTTGTTCATTGCGCAGGGGGGGCACGTTCGCATGCTGGATGATGCAGTGCTGGATGAATCCTACGCAGCGGTCACGGCTCGAAAAAGCAGGCAATTGCGTGCCGCAATCGACGCGGCAATTCTCGAAATGAAAACAGATGGGTTTCTCGACGCACTTCGCGATAAGTGGTTGCTGGAAAAGGGCTCTTGAGACCTCCGTTGCTTCTCCCCCTTTCTCGCTTTCAACAGGCTCTGCTATTTCAACCGCGATGACAGTTGCCTGTGCTGGATATCGGTCAAAACCTCCATGAGCTGCTCGATGTTGAACGGTTTGTAGAGACATGTATGAGCGCCCAGCTCGAGAGCGGTTTCAATCGCCTGTTCCATCTCTTCTTGATGGCCCGTGATCAGAATGACCGGCAGGTTGGGATAGTGCTGTCGAATATCCCTGAGGACCTTTATACCTCCGACGCTGTTCAATTTCATGTCCAGCAGGACAATGTCCTCGCTCGCAGTGATGCTGCCCAATACCTCTGCGGGGCTATGTACCAGCGTAACTGAGAAGTCCTTGTGTCGCAGGATCTCCCCAAGAGTAAGACAGAATTTGGGATCATCATCCACGATCAGAATCGTGCGTTCTTGCTGCAGGAACGCGAGAAAATCGAGCAGACGCCTGATATTGAGTGGTTTACTGAGAGCGGCGATGACCCCCGCTTCCAACCCTTCCTGGACCAATTGATCGTCCGAATAAGCCGTCATCAGAACCACGGGCAGGTCCGGACATCGTGATTTGATATTGCGGTAGAGCGCCACTCCATTGACGTCTGGCATCTTGATGTCCGATATGATGAAGTCAGGGCGTACCTCATCTAGTTTTTCGAGTGCCTCCGGACCGGAATTCGCCATATCTGCGCGGTATCCCTTGGCGTCCAGGATATCAACGAGTGTCTTCGTCATGCTTGGGTCATCGTCCACGACTAGAATGTGCAGTATCTTCTCCACGATCATTGCTCCTGAGTGAATGTGGCGATGTAAATACCGTCCGTGTCCAAAACATGTCGTTGCGTGTGTGCGTCGTGCTGCCGTGACGAATGTGTACGATAAGCCAATTATACCATGTCTTCTCTTATCAGCGAAAAGGACGGAGAATCCCTTGAGAGTTCTCCGCCCTCGAGATGGTTGACGATATCTTGCTTAGCTTAAGGTGAAGTACTCGGACAGCCTCGGCGCAAATCCTGCGGCACGGAATTCGCCCGAATGGGGATCCTGCACATAGCTTCCGCGATACGCATGTTTGGCGATTTTGGACAATGCTTCGATCAACCAATCCACTTCCTCCGTGCTGTTGTAACAGCCGAAACTGACGCGGATGAGACCGGGGATCTCACGTCTGTCGTTTCTGCGGATGGCCTGTTTGTTGGCTTCGACCTGTTCGGGCGGAACGTGCAGCAGTCGCAGAAGGTATGGATGGGCACAGAAGCAGCCGTTGCGTACGCCGATGCCTGCCTCGCAGCTCAGAATCGCCGCGACCAGGTGGTGGTTCATCCCCTCCACTCCGACGGGAACGACGCCGAGGCGTTCGTCTGCGCACGCCGGATCGGTGGAGCCAAACACCTGAATGCCGTCGATTTTGGCCAGTCCGCTGAGCAGGCGTGCGGTGAGCTCGGCTTCGTGCTGCGCGAGGGCGTCCATGCCGATCTCCTCCATGCACAGGATCGCCTTGGCCAGGGCGACGCCGCCAACGACATTGGGGCTGCCCGCCTCTTCCTTGTCCGGCAACCCGGTCCAGTCGACTTCATCGGTCGTGACGATGCGCACGGTGCCCCCGCCAACGAGATCGGGATCACCCTTCAGGAAGGTTTCTTTACGTCCGATGAGTGCACCGGTACCGAACGGCGCGTACATCTTGTGAGCGGACAGTACCAGGTAGTCGATGTGACCGGCGTCATCGGGTGGGCGCATGTCGATCGCACGGTGTGGCGCGAGCTGTGCCGCGTCGACCAGGATCTCCGCCCCGGCGCGGTGTGCCTTCTCGGCGATTCTGTGGATGGGGTTGATGAACCCGGAGACATTGGATGCGCCGGTCACGGCGACGAGACGCACATGTCCTGCGTGTTTTTTCAATAGAAGGTCAAGATGATCTTCGTCCAGCGCTCCGCTTGCGTCGATGCCGATGTGCTCGATGCTTGCCGCGGCGCGCCACGGCAGGTCATTGGAGTGGTGTTCCATCAGGGTGGTCAGGACGATTTCGCCAGGGCCAAAGTCTATGCGGCGTGCGAGTTTGTTCAGCGCCTCGGTGCTGTTCTTGACAAAAATGACGGTGTGGGTCTCGGGGTTCGCACCCACGAACCGTGCGACGATCTCGTGGGCCTCATCGTAGATTTCGGTGGCGACCTGGCTCTTGAACCCTGTTCCGCGATGGACACTGGAGTACCAGTCCAGGAATTCGGTGACCTTCTCGACAACCGGGCGCAATGCGGGTGTGCTGGCTGCGTTGTCGAAGTTGACGTAAGGGCGCCGGGAGCCGTCCAGCAGCGGGACGGGAGTATCGATACCTACGATGTGCTGGCGGACGGTATCAATAGTCAACCGATCTTGTGTGTGAATCTTTTCATTCATCCTGTAATCATGTCTCCTTGAAAGAATTGGGTTGATGTGGCGTTGTGTATCGCCTGACATAGCTAATACCGGAACTCAGGCTGAAGAGCACCCGGGGCTTAGTACCGCACAGTGCCATTCGAGCCAGTCTGCATCATCTGAAGCGTGCTCACACGTTGAAACGGAAATGCACTACATCCCCGTCCTGGACGATGTAGTCTCTGCCTTCGAGGCGTAGCAACCCCCTGTCTCTAGCGGCAGAGAAAGAACCCAGCGCATCGAGATCGGTATAGGAGACAACTTCGGCGCGGATGAAGCCTCGTTGCATGTCCGTATGGATGCGACCAGCAGCTTCAATAGCCGGAGTGCCTGCTGGCAGTGCCCACGCGCGCACTTCTTTGCTGCCAGTCGCGGTGAAAAACGTGACGAGAGCCAGCAGACGGTAGCTGGCTCGTATCAACGTATCCCGTCCTGACTCGGACAGGCCCAGCTCCGCACGGTATGCATTGGCGTCTTCAGCCGGCCAGGCAGCCAATTCTGCCTCAACCTGGGCACAGAGGACGACACAGGCCGCCCCGTCGGCTTCCGCAATGCGACAGACCTCGTCTGAGATCACGCTGCCGTCGGGCAGGTCCTCTTCTCCAACATTCGCGACCAGCAAGCGCGGCTTGGCGGTGAGCACGTTGAGTTGGGCGAGCAAGACCTGCTCTTGAGGTTCAATCTGCAGTCGGCGGATATGATTTCCGGTCTCAAGCTCACTGCGTAGTCTGTTGAGGAATGCCAATTCTTCGGTATATTCTCTCGGCTGAGCTTTCGCCTGGCCCTGTACTTTCTCTATGCGGCGCTCGATCGTCGCCAGATCGGCGAGAGCGAGCTCCGTATCAAGGATGCCGATATCCACGATGGGATCGCTGTCTATCGAGACAGCAGGCACATCGCTGTCCTGAAAACAACGGACCACCAGAATGATGGCATCGGTATTTCGGATGTGCCCCAGGAACTGATTACCCAGCCCTTCGCCGTGGCTTGCACCCTTGACCAGCCCTGCGATATCGACGAATTCGACGGTGGCCGGAACAGCTCGTTCGCTACCTGTCAGCGCGAAGATACGCTCCAACCGTAAGTCAGAAACAGACACCACACCCAGATTGGGTTCGATCGTGGTGAAGGGATAGCTGGCAACAGGCACGTTGGCTGCCGTAAGGGCATTGAACAAGGTCGATTTGCCCGCATTGGGTAGTCCAACAATGCCGATCTTGAGACTCATCTCGTCGAGTCGCCTTTCTCTTACCCAGATGTTCAACCCACGGGCTGAAGTTCGATTAGATGGAGCAGGAACAGTGATAGGCTTGTGTCGCGCTTACACTTGCTCAATACCGCCCACGGGGGCAGTCCTATGGTAGATCTCCGGGCGTATCCCGTAAGGTTCTCATACCAGAAGAAACCACTCACGCGGAGATATCTGCTAACATACGGCACAACCAACGAAACTTGGCCGGTCTTTGCCTGGTATGCCAGTCAGATATCTGTTGGCGTAGCCTACTGAGCGGAAATGCCCGCTACCATGCGCTGCTTCTCTAAAAGTCCTGTGACTATTGTTGTCTGTAGGAATATGCTGAACTGTGTTGAATGCCGCAGGCACGCTGCTTCCCATTATATCATTGAGTGCTTTGCTGTGCAACCGTGGCGCCAACTCATGGTTGTGCCGGTATGGACATTTTGTCTATTGACACAATATCGGGAGGGGTGTACAATGGACATATTCTCAAGGGGGTGGAAATGGGCGTACTTGATGAAATACTACGCACCCTGTCGGGCGATGCTCCCGTGGCGGACATTCGGGTTTGTGCGTTTTGGACCGCGGTGGTTACCGGGAATGGATCGCGCCGGTGTGGGTTAGCTTCGACGTTGCACCCAGGGCAGCATGCAGGCAGGCCACTGGTAGCACAGAGTGGCGATCTCCTCGAGCGGAGTGCCAGGCAATTGGCTGAACTCGTCCGCTCGCAGAGCCCGCTCGAGGCGAGCATCGGGATGGCGGCGATCAACGCACTGATTCCCGTCGATAGCAGGTCTTACGTGGAGGCCAACGGGGCCGACTTGGCTATGGAACGTGGGCGTGGGCGAAGAGTCGCGGTAGTGGGACATTTCCCGTTTGTCAGCGACATTCGCACGGTCGCGGAAACTTGTTGGGTGCTCGAACAGCGACCGCAACCGGGCGATCTGCCGGCAGATCGTGCCGGGGAGATTCTCCCACAGGCTGACGTCGTCGTGCTGACGGGTACTTCCGTGATGAACCATACCTTCGATGACTTGATTTCGTTATGCTCACCGGCTGCATTCGTGGTTGCTCTGGGACCGAGCACGCCTCTCTCTCCAGTGTTGTTTGATCGTGGGGTAGATGTAATTGCCGGTACCGTGGTGGAAGACATCGACATGACGCTACGATACATCAGTCAGGGTGCGATGTTCAGGCAGGTGAAGGGTGTGAAGTTCGTGAGTATGCTTGCGGCCCGATGACGGAAAGACCAATTGCGTTTGTATATCAGATACTCAGGAGAAGAAAATGGTCGTAGAAGCAGATGTGCGTGAGGCACTGAATACGGTGATGGATCCCGAGTTGCAGCGCAGCATCGTGGAACTCGGCATGGTGAAAGACTTGCAGGTGTCCGGTAAGCGGGTTTCTTTTGTGTTGGCGCTCACGACTCTGGCGTGTCCATTGCGCGAGAAAATCGCCAGCGAGGCCCGTGCAGCAATCGCCGGGTTGGACGGGGATGTGGATGTCGCGATCGAGCTCAGCGAAATGACGGCAGCTGAGCGTACCAGGCTCATGGAGAGCTTGCAGCACGGAGCGGCAGGGCAAGAAGAACAGCCTCTTGCCGCGCATTTGAACGACATCGACAAGATTATTGCAGTGATGAGTGGCAAAGGCGGCGTTGGCAAGTCGTCCGTAGCGGCGATGTTAGCCGTCACACTGCGCAAACAGGGGTATCGAGTCGGACTGCTGGATGCGGATATCACCGGCCCCAGTATCCCGCGGATGTTTGATGTGAGTAGCCGACCGGGTGCCAGCCCCTTGGGAATCATTCCCGCTGAGACCTCCACCGGCATCAAGTTGGTTTCGATCAATCTGCTGTTGCCTCACGATGATGATGCGGTGATCTGGCGGGGGCCGCTGATTTCGGGTGCGATCAAACAATTCTGGGAAGACGTCTTCTGGGGTGACCTGGATTACCTCATACTCGACCTGCCTCCCGGCACATCGGATGCTTCGCTGACCGTCATGCAGTCGATTCCGCTCAGTGGAATCGTGCTGGTCACTTCGCCGCAGGGACTTGCCGATATGGTCGTGCGCAAGTCGGCTCAGATGGC
>ENA-OSEO01005235-OSEO01005235.1-sediment-metagenome-genome-assembly--contig:-NODE-5235-length-12713-cov-3.315844_pt1 | contig 12713 bp, 11 predicted proteins | sample MGYA00237883_ERZ534232 | MGnify/ENA metagenome assembly ERZ534232
GCCAGCGTGCGGTGCCGCGCGACGCCGACTGTGGTGAGCGGCGTCTCTTTGTCACTCTTCCACCCCTCCTCGGCCAGGTAGCTCGACATGGCCACCTCGCGCAGTTGGCGGTGGTAGAAGGTGAGCACCCGGGCGCCCTCCTCGTCGCGCTCGCTCAAGTAGGGCTCCAGGTCGTAGTAGAGGCGCGACCAGACGGCGATGGGCAGACTGCGCTCGTTCGCCGGTGGAAGATCCTCTGTCTTGAGGGTCTTACGCGCCTCGATACCGGGAAGGTCGTGGTGCGCCTGGGCGGCGAACTCGGCAAAGAAGTCGTCGTCCTGGCAGAGAGCTCCCATGAGCTCCTCTTCTGAGAGCCCGTAGCGGCCCGCGGCCAGGTAGCCCAGCGAGCGTTCCACCAGCAACTGACCGTGGTTCTGCGGTCGGCTCAGGCGCTCGTACAGGCCGCCGATGAGCCCCGTCACATCGGGGGCAAGGTCGTTGGCGGGGTTGTCGAGGTGATCGTAGGAGTGCCAGCGCCGTGCTTCTTCGAAGGCCAGCTTGAGATAGAGGGGGATGGCGCATCCCTCAAAACGAGTGATCACAGCGTCCCATTGCGCAGGCTGCAGTGTACGCCCGGCATCTGCCAGCCAGAGGCGTAGAAGTTCCTCACCTTCCTCGGTGCTCATCGTCTTCAGCTGATGCAGCCGTCCTTCGGCCAGCTTGCCCTCAAGGGCCGACTTACACTCCCCGGGTGTGGTCGAGACCAGCACCCGGCAATTCTTGGGTACCGTCGCCGGTAGCCAGGCCAGAGAACGGGCGCTGTTGGCGTCGCTCAACTGGTCGAGGGCATCGAGCATGACAATCAGAGGCTTGTCGGGGGTGGCAGCGGCAAGCCGGGTCGGGAAGTGTCTCACCAGGTCCTCGTAAACGGTACCGGCGTCCTCGATCTTGACGCCGTACTCGCGGTCGATCTTGCGTGAGACGTTGTCGAGCAGGGAGCGCACGTCAGCCGAGCCCGAACTGGCGCCGATGAAGCGGCATACCACCTCGGCCGAGGGTTGCACCTTGTCGAGGGTCTGGAAGACGCGGGCCATGACGGCCGACTTGCCGGTCCCCGACTCGCCCCACAGCACGAGGGGCTGCTCGGCGCCCTCGCGCAGGTAGGACTCGATCTCCGCCAGCGTGCCAGCCCGACCCACGAAATTGCGGGCGCGGTCCTCGGCGAACCTGCGCACTTGTTCTTCCTCGTCGACGGTCTCCAGCCGTTCGCACTCCTCCAGGATGATCGCCGCCAGGGACTCGTAGACGTCGTCGCACAGCTTCCGCAGGTGGTCGGTGGTGATGGGGAGCTTCTTCTCGTCCTTCTCGTCGTAACCAACCCAGGTGGCCTCGTATTTCCTGAAGTTGTTGCCGAGCTTCTCCTTGAGCGTGTCCTTGAGGTTGCGCACCAGCTCGGTCGCCTCGCCATCGAGGCTGATCAGTTGGCGCTGACCGATCTGGCCGGGGCCGAAGACCGGGTCGATGTAGCCTTTGTGTGACCCTGCCTCCGGGAGCGGGAAGCGAGGCCATCCGGTTATCGTGCGGGAAAAGACAAACACGTGCTCCTCGGCGCCGGGGACGTCCAGCAGCCCGGCGGCGATCTCCTGATGGGTGGCAGAACCGGTGTAGCGCAGAAGCTGGTCCGGAGGCAGGCTCAGGGCTCGGGCTTCGGCCGCCAGCGCCCGGTGCAACGTGCGCTCGACCTGGTCCCAAGCCCCATTCTTCTCTTGCCTCTCCTCATCGTCGTCGCTGGTGCCGTACGGTCCCTCCGGATCGCGTGGCTGCAGCACGTACAGGGCCTGTGGCTCATCGTTCTTGTCGCGTCTGAAGCGAGCGTTGTCGTCCCGCCTGTACCAGGTGTCCAGAGTATCCGCGGTCTCCGTGTCGGTGACGTGGCAACGGATGGCCTCGAACTCATCGGCGGGTATCTCGGCCGGCGGCGGCCGCCAGCCGTAGCGATCGCCGAGCAGCACGACGAAGTTGGGTCGGGGTGTGGTGGCCTGGCAGCGCTTGAGCTCAGAGAGGCAGACCCCCATGGTCTGTTGGTCGAGGGTGGCCTCGTCGCGTACCCCCCAACGCAGATCGATAGCCTGGAAACGGGCGCCCTTCTTTTCGCAGAGTTCGTGCAGACGAGGGAAGACGTTCTCCTGCAGGGAATTGCGTTCGGCAGCCATGTCCTCGAACGTGGAACTCACGAAGATACGGAAGGTACGAGAGGTCTGGGGCATGAGACTCCTCCTTGTATCTCCTAGTCTCCTAGCCGCTGCCATGCGGTTGATAGACGCGTAGCGATGGACCACTGCGCACGATTGCGCGTTGCGGGAAGGTAATGCCAAGGGTGCGGTCGGAACCGGAGCGTGGGAAGCTGCGCATCCGGCACCACGAGTCTCCCGAGAATCCTCTCGAGTAGCTGGTGCTGTTCGATCCTCGTCACCAGGCCCCCCGTGGCAGGCTCTACTTGTACTCTCTTCATGATATACGGTTGTATGCGGCTTGTCGGCATCTCGCTAGGGCGGCGTGTGCGCTGCACGAACGTCGAGCGGGGGAGTCTGCGGACCGTCCCGCCGCTCGTGTCTTTGCTGCGAGCGTTCGCCGCGCTGGGTCGGCGCACGGCCGTCGCGAGGCTCAGTACCAGGTGCGCTCGGTCTTGAGCGTGCGGGTGACGGCCTCGTCGGTAGGGCCGTCGCCGCGGACGATCTCACGGAGCGTACCGTCGGGCAGGATCTCGATATCGCGGTACCCTTCGTCAAAAAGCCGATCGATCTCCTGCGGGGTCAGCTTCCCGCGGGCGCCGGCGCCCTTGGCCTGGGATCCGTTGCTACCCATATCACACCTCCGTTCTGATCCTAAAGACGCGGCAGCGGTGGAGATATCAAAGGGATAGCGAATGCGGGGCGAGGCTTGCGGGGAGCTACGCTGCCGTGGTTACTGCCTTCGCCTTGAGGACGGGGCAGGCTCGTGGGCCCAGCTGTGCAATGCCCGGCCGACCTACCGCGGGCGCCTCCGGAGCCTCGACCGCCAGCCCGCTTGAGGCGGGGAAGCCTGAGGCGGGAGCTGGACGATGAACGAGTTGATACGAAGCTTGAGTCCGCAGCCCGGGGTGGCGCAGGCGATTGGCTCCCCGAGCTGATCGGGGCGGATGGGATGCTTCTGGCGGCAGGCGGGACAGCGGACCGTTGCCGTGCCATCGGGCACAGTAGCGGTAACGACAACGGGTTCGTGCTCTATGCCCACCAACTGGATCACGTGGACGGAGCCTGCCGTATCGCTGCATGCGGCAAAGGGTTCGTATAGGTGAACTGCGACACGGCCCGGCGAAGCTGGGAGTGCAACAGTCCCCAGCTGCTCGCCGCTCTTCGCGTCCCAGAGACGATTGGCTCCCGTCCGGGGAGAAGGCGCAGGCGTGCACCAAGCGGCGGTGGTCGCTTAGGGTGGCACGCTCGGCCCCGCTTTCTGCGCCCCAGAGCTTGAGGGAATCAGGGCATCGGACTCCCGGGGCGGCGTGCGGGTCCGCGGCCACGGCCGACCCGCGGTGGCGCTGCGGGCGCTCCCGTTGGGGACCGAGGCGCTCCTCGACCGCGCCTCCCTCCCACCTGGAGGTGGTTGCGGAGCTGCTGAAAGGCCAGCTCGGGTTGCTCGGCAAGGACGTGGAACTCGCGGCGCAGTGCCGGCCATAGGCGGCCAGCACCTTGTGGGCAGGAGCGGCGATGCTGGCGGCTGGCCGATTCATCGCAAGCGCCTGCGCCGCCTCGACCACCAGCTCGCCTTTTTGCGGCCAGGCCTATCGGGCTGCTGATCTAAGCCGCTGGGAAAGTGTCGCAGCATGTGTTCGAGACCCGGCGTCTAGGACCCTTCCGGCTGCGGACCGGTTGCAGCCGATTCCTATCGCGTTCGCGTGGGCGAAGCTCCCACGGGTGGGGGTGAGGGCCGCAGGACGAAGGGGTTGATGCGAAGGTGGAGCCCGCAGTCCGGCGTGGGGCAGGTGATCACTGAGTCGAGCTGGCTGGGCTCGAGGGGGTGTTCGTGGCAGCAGGTTGGGCAGCGGACGACCAGCCCGTGGTCGCGCTCGGCGGCGGTGACGACGATCGGCCCGTAATTGATGCCGACGAGATCGGCGAGGTAGAGGGCGCCGCCTTCGCCACCGAACGCCACGCGCGGAAGCCAGGGGTGTATCGCGACCGATCTCGGGCTCCCGGAAAACGGCAGGGTGGCCAGCTCGGATCCACTTTCGGTGTCCCACAGCTTCAGGGTATGGTCCCGGCTGGCGGAGATGATCCGGGCCCCCTCGGGGGTGAAGGAGCAGCCAATGACCCAACTGGCATGGCCGGTGAGGGTGGCGAGCTGAGTCCCCGTGGCCGCGTCCCACAGCTTCAGCGTCTCGTCCCGGCTGGCGGAGACGATGCGGCTGCCGTCGGGGCTGAAGGCGCAGCCGTCCACGGGCCCCGTGTGGCCGGCGAGGGTGGCCAGCTCGGCGCCGCTTTCGGTGTCCCATACCTTCAGCGTCTCGTCGTCGCTGGCGGAGACGATCCTGGACCCGTCAGGGCTGAAGGCAACACAGGTGAGCTGCCCGGCGGTGAAGCGGTGCGCAAGCCAGTGGGTGGCGGCGGCCAGTTCGGTCCCGGTAGTGGTGTCCCACAGTTTCAGTTCGGCCCCGCTGCGAGAGACGAAGCGGGCACCGTTGGGGCTGAAGGCACAGCCCTCTACCCTACCGGCTGGGCCGGTGAGGCTAGCGAGTTCGGCGCCGCTGTGCGCGTCCCACAGCTTCATGGTCCAGCCGCCGCTGACAGAGACGAGGCGGGCGCTGAGGGAGACGATGCGGGCGCCGTCGCGGCTGAAGCCGCAGCCAACGACCGTGTCGGCGTGGCCGGTGAGGCTAGCGAGTTCGGCGCCGCTGTGCGCGTCCCACAGCTTCAGGCTGTTATCCTCGCCGGCGGAGACGATGCGGGCTCCGTCAGGGCTGAAGGCAACACAGCTGAGCAGCCAGCCGGTGTGGCCGGTAGCGGAGTGCAGCTTGGCGCCGCTGTGCACGTCCCATACCTTCAGCGTCTGGTCGTTGCTGGCGGAGACGATGCGGCTGCCGTCAGGGGAGAAGGCACAGTCTTCCACCATGCCGCTGTGCCCTATGAGGGTCGCCAGCTCGGCACCGCTTTCGGTGTCCCAGAGCTTCAGCGTCTCGTTTTGGCTCCCAGAGACAATCCGTGTGCCGTCCGGAGAGAAGGCGCAACAGTTCACGCGGCTTCTGTGGCCGGTGAGGGTGGCGAGCTCGGTCCCCTTGCTCGCCTCCCACAGCTTAAGAGTCCCGTCCCGGCTGGCGGAGACGATGCGGCTGCCGTCGGGGGAGAAGGCACAGGCGTCGACCCCCCACCCGTGACCCGCCAGGGTGCGGATAAGCGCTTCGGACTCTTTCGGCCGTGTAAGTAGGTGGAACCAGGGGAGTTGGCCCGGACTGGAGCGCCGCATCGCTTCCTTCCGCAGGTGTTCCGTGGGCTCACCCTCGGTGATCTGCCAGTGCACCCGGTTGTACAAGTGCTGGAAGACGAATTGAGGGAAGCACTCCAGGTCGGCGACACGGAGATTGTGCGCCTCACAGGTAAGCGCCCGCAAGAACGTCGCAAGGACCTGCCGGTGCTCGCTCAGGGTTGCCCCGCTCATCGTCGGCCTCTCCCTAGGCTCCTGGGCGAATCACGGGTCCCGCCCCCACCCGGGGCGACGTGTGAGCCACGTGCACCCATGCGAGCATGGCCGGGCGTTGTTGGGGGCGGGTCTTCCACCCCACCAGTACGCCTCTAGTCCCGGCCCGCGGTGGGCACACAAAAGGAATTCTCTGCCGCGGCCGGCCAGGGTTCGGATCAGCGCTTCTAATTCACGGAAGGGCATTCGGGTCTGCAGCCGGGGCTGGGCACCCGGAGAGCTGCGACGCGGGCGTTGGGGACCGAGGCGCTTCTCGACCGCCCCTCCTTTCCACTGGAGACGGTTGAGGAGTTGCTGGAAGGTGAGCTCGGGGCGCGGGGCGATATTGTGGAACTCCCGGCTCAGAGCGCGCTGGTAGGCTTCGAGCACTGCTCTTCGTCCGGGGGAATGGGCTCCGTCGTCTCGGGGTGGCCCGTCGTGGTGTTTGCTGTCCACCTCTCGTTCCTCCCTGGCTCGTTCTTCGCTTTCTTCTATCCTAGTCCGAACGGCAGTCCTTTGCAGCCCAGTGTCCCATGATGCTCTTCGAAGAAGCGATCGACCTCAGTGGGAGCGCGCAAGGGGCGGCACACCAGACAGTCCTCCTGCCGCGCCACCCGCAGCAGCGCGCTGGCCAGCGGGCGTGGGAAGAGCCCCTCCATCGGCTGATTACCGAACAGAACCACGTTGGCGTCCGGGGCCAGCTCGGGCACGAGTGTCGCCAGGCAGACCTTGGCATGGAGCAGCGCGATCATCCGTACGTCGAGTCCCAGCCCGGGCGCGCCGTGCAGGGTGCCGCTGGCGTCGATGGCGCCGTAGTCGAGCTCGGCCTCAGCGACCGGCGTCTGGGCCGTCTCCTTAAGCACCGAGGCCACGCAGCCATAGCAGGCGTCGTCGGGTCCACCGAGGCACCGGATCACCTCACCGCCGGCCGCCCGCGCGTACACGCCTGCGTAGACCGCCGGGGTGCCGGTCGCCGTGCAGAGCTCGTTGAGCAGGTGCTTGGGGGGCTCGCCGTCGGTACAGATGGCCGCCAGGTCTGCCTCCTCCACCAGCTGCTCCAGCCGTTCGCCCAGGTCGAAGACATCAGCCGGCAAGACTTCGACCTCAGCCTGAGGGTCGCGGTGAAGGATGAGATCCGCCACCGCGGCCGCCTTGTTCTCGCCGAGGTAGCGGTCGTCGCACTCGTGGCGGATGAGGTTGGTCTCTTCGAGCGAGTCGGGATCGATGAGCGTGAAGTGGACGACGCCGGCCTTGGCCAGTTCGAGAGCGACCGTCGACCCCCCGGAGCCCAGGCCGACCACCACCGCGTGCTTCTTCCGCAGCCCATCGAGGTCGTAGAGCCCCTCGAGTCTCTGTCGGCGCGAGTCGGTCATCTAAGTGACCTCCTTCAGAAGATCGACGATGAAGCGCTCCGCCGACCAGGCCGAGTGCAGCCGGAGGGAACGTCCGTTTGCGTCGCGGACCAGCGGGTCCTCCCGGGGATGCCGCAGGCCGGTTTCGACCGTCAATGGGTCACCGTTCTCGCGCTGGAGGCGCAGGATGACTGCCGGGGGCGCGCCCGGGACGAGCGGCTGGAGCCTCGGCCTAAATCCGCCGGCCACCAGCAGGCGGCACTCGGCGGCGAAACGGGCCGGGTCGGTGATGTGCCAGGGCAGCGGGGGCAGCCGGGGCGACGTCTTGGAGTCGATGAGCACGCGTACCGGCAAGAGCCCGTGTGTCTCTCCCTCCTGGTAGAAGTGCATCTGCTGATCATGGCGCTCTGACTGCGTCATGGTCACCACGTTGTGGTCAGCCTGGGTTAGGCTCTCGGAGGTCGCGCTGTCTACGGCGATCGCCGAGAGCCACAGCGGCGCGGCAGTCATCTCCCGCATCTTTCGGGCCGTTGCCCGATCACCCCCGGAGGGGTGGGGGCTGCCGAAGGGATGACGGTGCCAATCCCCGAGGTGAAATAGGTCGAGCCCTGTGGTCTCCCGTAGCCAGCGCAGCGCAGACGCGGACCGCTCTCCATCACTACGCGCGCCCAGGCTCACCGAGCCGGGGGTGCCGTCAACTGCGGGCCCCGGCGGCAGGGTCCCGAGCAAGGAGACGAGCAAGCCGTACCGATCGCCGTCCCAGGTTCGCTGGACGGTGCCGAACAGCGGGCCGCCGGTCTCGTTGTCTCCTGCACCGGCGATCGCGGTCGAGATGGTGCTCAGTACCTCGGGGCGCACGAGCACGGTAGCGGTCGGCGGTGACGCCGGGGGCGTGCCGTCGGATGCCGGTCGCGGTTCCGGCAGAGGTCGAACCGGCCTTGCCGAACGCCCAGAGAGAAGGGACCGTACCAGAGTCGAGCCTCGATTGAACCCCATCATGTCATTCCTCGCGTCCCGGCCAGCTGCCGGTGGCCTGCCAGGTCTCGTACGCGTGGATCCAGAGCGCTGTCCAGGCAACTAGGGTCGCGGCCGTGGTCCGGGCCGGGTCGTAGCCGTTGCGGGGACCGCGTACGCCTCGGTACAGACAGGGACAGTTCCCGCTGAGCAGATGGGGCGTCTTTTCCTTAAGGGCGGGCTTCTCGATGGTCACCACCGGCGCCTCGTGGGGAAACCGGCCGGGGTAGGTCACCTTCACCGCGTAGCGCCTGCACCGGTTAAACGTGCTGCGCAGTACGCCGGCCCAGGTGAGATTGCCCTCGTCCGATAGACGCAGCCTGAATCCCGGGAAGCGCTTCATCGCCTCGGATTCGGCGGTCAGGCGCCAGCGGCCGTAGGGAGTCCTCGACCAGTCGGAGCCGCTGCGCGTGGCGGGGCTTTGGGGTGGTGCTCCGGCTATATAGAGGGTCATAGGTCGCCTCCGGCTCCTACTGTTTCTTCAACCGAGATACGCGCGTGCGGGGCTTTCATCAAAGGGGGCCGGGCCTCAGCGTGAACCGGCCCCGGCATGCATCGCACTGCTGCGCGGCGGTACGTCCAACCACGGTGGTTGGGCGCCCACACCGGGGGCAGCGGACGTTGAGGAATAGAGCAGCAGCCAGAAGGAACAGGGCTGCCAGCACGAACAGGGGGGCTGAAGCGAACCACAGCCAAGCAGAAACAGCGAGAAGCAGGTAGCCTCCGACGGCGCAGCCGGTGCCGAGGAGCCCGAGGACGGTCGTCGCCGCCCAGTTACGGACGGGCGTAGGGGTCGGGGGCGACGGTTTTGCCGTTCTGGGCTCCGCCTCCAGGTCGGGCGCCTGCAGTTCGGCTTCCTCGTTTAGGCAGAGAGCGGCGGTCAAGGGGCCGCGGCGACGGGCAATTTCGTGACCGTTGTTGCTGACCACGACGGTCCAATTACGGCCGGCCGCCTCGGCAGTAGAGAGGCCGTGAGGAAGGACAAGGGGTCCCAGCAGGAGGTCGGTACCGGTCGCGGGCACCGTGAAGCGCCGCTTGGTGGTCAGCTCCACGGCTCCGCGCCTGCCGCCGACGCGGAGATCCACCTCGATCTCGTTCGGGAGCTTGGGGCCCAGAAGCTGCACCGCGGGGCGCATGATGGCGGACTTCTCGTCGGCATCCACCAGCAGCGAGACGGCCCACCGGGGCGAGGGGAGCACCGGCCGATTCCTCGCTGCCTGTCGACGGGCCGCCCGCTTGTCGAAGTAATCGACGAGAAGCACGCCGGCCCCTGCAGCCAGGACAATGGCCAGGATGACCAGACGATGCGAGATGAAGCACACCCCTACTGCGGCCGTGGCTAGGAGGATGGCCAGAAGGATGGGGACGATGGCTAAGAGCCGTCTCATGCCCTAGACACGCTCGTAGCGGGTTCAAGGTCAAACCTTCTTGCGGGGTGCTTCCTGGTGGAGGATATAGATTTGATCGAAGGGCGACGACGTGGAAGCCGGCGTGGTGGCTTCGCCTTGGATCTCGCCCTTGGCCTCAGCAGGTGCCTCGTCCTCCGGGACGTCTCCCAGCCACACCCGCAGCGTCCCGCCGGAGACCGGCTCTGAGGCCGCGACGAGGCCGGGGGTGTCGCCGGCCAAGCGGATGGTGAATCCCTCCACCTGCAGCACACTGGGGATAGCTACCAGCGGCTTGGCGTTCGACCACTCGGCCGATAGGCCCTCCACAGTCAGCCAGAGGCCGTCGGGCTCGCGTGACAGGCGTCCCCTCACGCCTCCCTCACCGGAGAAGAGAACGCTCTCGTCGCTCTCTCTTTGAGCGCCGCCGAGGCGCGTGACGCCGCTCGCGGGCTCTTCGGCCGCGACGAGACGACCAAGGACACCCTCGAGGTAGGGAGCAGCCTCCGCCGGCGCCGCTGCCCACACCTCGACCACCCACTGGGACAGCGAGAGCGCGGTGTCTAGGCGCTGAAGAGCGGTGAGCGCGGCTGCGCGGACCGGTTCATCGGGATCCTCGGCCGCCGCACGAGCGAGCGCACCGATCGTCGGTGCCGTCAGCCCGGTCATGGAGCCCAGCCTCTGGGCCGCTCGCCGGCGGACGAGATCGTCGGGATCTACGAGGGCCGCCGTGAGGGCGGACTCAAAAAGGGCTGCCGGATCGACTGGTTCTTGTGAGATCACCCGGGTCTCCTTGCTGCTCCTTAACCACGCCACCGTTTCGGCGACGTCAAAGCGTCGGCTGCACTCCTTGCAGGAGGTGAGGTGGTCAAGGGCATGCGCAAGGTCGCCTGGGTCGACGGGCGCGCCTGCAAGCGCGCGCTGCAGCGTCGATAGGGCGGAGCGGTGCTCGCTAGTCATGGTCATCCTCCCGAGCGGGACGGCTGCTGCGGTGGGGCAGAAGCCCATCGAGCAGCAGCTTCCAGTAGGGGTCACGGGCCGCCAGTTTGCAGCGGGCAGCGGAGCGGTTGGCGGCCACTAGCCGCGTAGTGGTGCCGAGGCGCGCCGCGATGTCGGCGTCGGAGCCCGCGGGGTCGCCCCCGGTGCACCCGAAGAGATCGGGGGCCAACTGATGTAAGCGCTGTATCACGATGGGATCGAGGCCCCGTCGAGTGAGACTCCACACCATCACCGAGCGTTGCACCGGCGGGAGCTCATGGACCGCGTCAAGCAGCGAGGGCAACGCCTGGTAGGCCTGCTCGATGGTGGCGGCGTCGAGGTGGGGTGCTTCACGCCCTGGAGGTAGTGGCGGCACCGTACGCTCTCGCGCCTGGCGGCGCTTGTCATCGACAATCAGGTTGATGACCACGGTGCCCGCCCAGAATAGAAAGGGCGAGGTGAAGACGTACTCATTGGCGGGGCCCTCGATCGCCTGAGCGAGCTGCTGGACCGCCTGGGAAGGGGGGGTTCCGGTGAGGAGCACGATGGCGATTTTCTGCAGCGCTTCGTCGGCGTAGTAGTCGGCCAGAGCCTCAACCCGCGCGTGGGCGCTTCCGTACAGCAGGCGGCGCAGCTCGGTCCAGGAGTCGGCGTCGCCGGTCACCAACCGGTCCACACGGTCCCCGTCCTGGGCGAGGTTCTGGACCACCCGCGCTGCGATGTCAGCCAGGCGACCCTCGTCGAGGGCGGTGATGTCGGGTTCGGCTAGTCCCGTCTCCTTCTGGCACCAGCGGGCTACGAAGAAGAGGGCGACTTCGACGGGGGTCTTGGAATCAGCGAGGCGGCAGGCGTCGGTGCATAGCGGCTCGAGGGGCTCGTGCCATGGTTGGCCTCTTGAGTCTGCCTGGCTGTCCCTGGTCACAGCACTCGCCTCGCGGTCGCGCTTGCCTCATGTAAGGGCGATGTTATACTTTTTATGAGCGTCCTGAAGGCCCCAATCTGCAATCTACCGGCGGAACGGCTAGCCCGATTGGACCACCCGCCCGCGGCCTGCAGACGTCTGTGCCGGACAGAACGACCCGTGCCACAAGGAACAGCGTAGCCTCCTTGGGAGTTGTAGCTAGAAACGGGAGGGAGTCATGGCCGCCAAAGGAGCCCGCGCGGAGCGGATTCCCCGCACTGATGAGCTGGCTCGCAGTGAGCATCAAACCCAAGCCAAGACCATCATCGTCGCGGGCGACATCGTCGTCGACCACCACATCTATCAAGGGGCACGCGACACGCCCTCTGGGCCCGGCCGCCAGGGTACCTCGATCCGTCAGGAAACCGGTGGCGCCCGGTTGAGCTTCAAGATCCTCCGGAGCTTGAGTGCTAAGAATTCCGGACTGTTCGCGGTGGAATACGGCATGGCCTCCAAGGCCGCGAGAGGGTTGGTGCAGTCGTATTCGCTTCTTACCCCCTGTCCAGTTGGAGAGGGGGGGAAGGGCAGCGTCTGGCGCGTCACCGGGAGGCTGGGATATGGCGACAGCGTCGAGGGCACCACCCACTACGGCAACTCGCCGATGCGGGCGAGCGTCCCCGCCTCGGTCGTGGTAATCGATGACGCTGCCCTCGGTTTTCGTCACTCCATCAACGAGTCGGCCTGGCCCCTGGAGATCCGAGAGAGCGCGCCTTCTGACGTGGAGTGGGTCGTCCTTAAGATGGCCGCTCCGGTGGCCCAGGGTGACCTCTGGCTGAGGCTTAGTAAGAGGTTCTGCGATCGGCTGATCGTAGTAGTGTCGGCGTCTGATCTGCGACAGGAAGAGGTCAGCATAAGCGAGGGGCTCTCCTGGGAAGACACCGCGCAGGACCTGCTGCGGGAGCTGGCGGGCTTCATCTGCATGAAGACCGGCCGGCAGGACCGGTTCAGGATCTGCGTCGATTCCGCGCCGGTGGCCGAGAAGGCGTTGGCCGTCCGGGCGGGACTGGGCTTCATCGGGAAAAACCACCTGCTCATTCACGCGCAACTCGGGCCGCAGATTCTACTGGGGGAGCTGCTGACCAGCGTGCCCCTCCAGCCGGATCAGCCCACGGAGGGAACGTGCGGCGGCTGCAACCGCTGCGTGGACGTGTGCCGCAGCGACGTCCTAATGCCCAACGCGCGCAAGGGAGGGCCACCGCCTGCTCCTCTACCCCGACGAGTGCTGGTTCTGCGCATGCTGTGTGGAGCACTGCCCCAGACCGGGCGCCATCAGGATGGAGCAGCCGCTCAATCAGCGGATCGGCTGGAAGCGCAAGGCGACCGGTGAGTACTTCC
>ENA-OSEO01005236-OSEO01005236.1-sediment-metagenome-genome-assembly--contig:-NODE-5236-length-12713-cov-2.850586_pt1 | contig 12713 bp, 10 predicted proteins | sample MGYA00237883_ERZ534232 | MGnify/ENA metagenome assembly ERZ534232
GGTCCCGGCGATCGCCCCGATCAAGAGCTGGCCCTCCGCGCCGATGTTCCAGAACAGCGCCCGGAACGCGACGGTCAAGCCGACGCCGATCGCAAGCAGCGGGATCGCACGGCGGATCGTCTCCGTGATCCCGAGCCGGCTTCCCAGCGCACCGCGGATCAGGTCCCGGTACGCGTGGAGCGGGGAGATCCCGTACACGCGGAAGAAGATGCCGATTGCGACCAGCGCCGCCAGGATCGCACCGATCGAGACGGCGAGGATGATCCACGCCGGCGGGTTGGAGCGCCGCTCGATCTGCAAACGCCGCCCGAAGTTCAACGGACCGCCTCCGCCCGTTCGGCGCCCGCCATCATCAGCCCAATCTCCTCCACGCTCGCCCCGTCGGCATCGACGATCCCCATCACCCGGCCGTCGCAGAGGACGAGAACGCGATCTGAGAGCTGCAGGATCTCGTCCAGGTCCTCAGAGATCAGCAGGATGGCGGCCCCGCGCGTTCGCTGATCGATCAGAGCTTGCCGGATCTGCTCCGTCGCGCCGACATCGAGACCGTACGTCGGGTGGGCCGCGACGACCAGCCGAGGCTCCCCGCTCAGCTCCCGCGCGAGGACGAGCCGCTGGATGTTCCCGCCCGAGAGGAGCTTCGCCGGCGTCCCGTCGCTGGGGGCGGAAATTCCGTATTCCGCAATCGCCGCAGCCGCGTTCCGTCGGGCCGCCCTCTCGTCGAGAAAGACCCCGCGGCAGAACGGCTTCGTCCGATAGCTCTTGAGGATCAAGTTCTCTCGGATGCTCATGTTCGGGACCGTGCCAACCCGAATCCGCTCGGTCGGTACGTGCGCGACTCCGAGATCGGCAACCTCCCTCGCTGCGCAGGACGTCAGATCCGTTTCCAGAAACGAGATCCGGCCATGCGTCGCCCGGCGGAGACCCGTGATCACCTCGCAGAGCTCTTGCTGCCCGTTCCCGGAGACTCCGGCGACGCCGAGGATCTCCCCCGCGTGCAAGTCGAACGAGACGCCCCGCAATGCCGGAAGGGCCCGGTCGTTCAACGCACGCAGATCGCGGACCTCGAGGACCCGCTCGCCCGGCGCCCGCGCGCCCTTTGCCAGCCGAAAGACGACCTCCCGCCCGACCATCATTCTCGCGAGCTCCGACTTGTCCGTTCGGCTCGTCTCGACAGTCGCGACGACCCTCCCGCGGCGAAGGACGGTCACTCGGTCGCTGACCCGCATCACCTCATCGAGCTTGTGGGTAATGAAGACGATCGTCAAGCCGTCATCGACGAGCGTCCGCAGCGTCGCGAACAGCCCGTCGACCTCCTGCGGGGTCAAGACGCTCGTCGGCTCGTCCATGATCAGCACGTCGGCCTCACGGTAGAGGGCTTTGAGGATCTCGACCCGCTGCTGCTGTCCGACGGAGAGCTGCCACACCTTCGCCCCCGGGTCGATCGGGAGCCCGTACTCGTCCCCGAGCTGCTCGAGCTTCCGCCGTACGGCTTTCAGCTTCAGGAGCAGCCCGAGTCCCTCCCGCCGCCCGAGAATCACGTTCTCCTCCACCGTGAGGGTCGGGACGAGGCGGAAATGTTGATGGACCATTCCGATCCGGTGAGAGAGCGCCGCCTTTGGGGAGCCGATCCGGACCGCGCGCCCGCCGAGACGGATCTCCCCGGCGTCGGGTTGATACAGCCCATAGAGGATTCTCATCAGCGTCGTCTTCCCGGCGCCGTTCTCCCCCAGCAGGCAGTGAATCTCCCCCCGATGGACCTCGAGATCGACCCCGTCGTTCGCGACGACACCCGGGAATCGCTTGACGATCCCGCGCAACTCGACCGCCACGCTCGGTGCATCGGACGCTCTCGTCTGCACGTTCCTCCGCTTTCCTGGACGTCTCTCCGCGTTCTCGCCGGCCGCACTCCGATCCTACGGGTCCCCGCCGCGTCGGTCAACCGACCGCTGGCCGTCGCTCGCCGGGGGAACGAAGCGGTTGTCCGACCCTCAACAGGCGGCTATCCTAGCGGAACCCGACTGCGATCCGCCGGCGGGTCAGGAGGAGGAGCGATGCGACGGATCATTGAGCCGGTCACGATCTGGGACGGCGCCAATGCGCTCTATCACGACGCGGCGCTGTTGATCGAGGGAGAGACGATCGAGTCGATTCGAACGGGCGGTGACCGGGCGGCCCCGATCGAGGCCGACGAGCGGATCGACGGAGAGGGGACCCTCGTAATCCCCGGCCTCATCAACGCGCACTCCCACCTCTACAGCAGCCTCGCCCGCGGGATGCCCCTCCGCGGGTATGCGCCGAGCTCGTTCCGCGAGATCCTCGAGCAGCTCTGGTGGCGGCTCGACAAGGCGCTCGATCCCGGCGCCATTCGCGCGAGTGCCCTCGCCGGGGCGCTCGACGCCGCCCGCTGCGGTGTGACGACGCTGATCGACCATCATGCGAGTCCCTTCGCGATCGACCGCTCTCTGGAATCCCTGTGCAGCGCCGTCTGTGACGGGGTCGGGCTTCGCGGCGTCTTCTCCTACGAGGTTTCCGACCGGGACGGGCCGGCGATCCGCGATGCAGGGATCGCCGAGAACCTTCGCTTCCTGGAATGCAACGACCGAGACGGTCGGGCCGCCGCCCAGTTCGGACTCCACGCCTCATTCACGCTAGGCGACGAGACCCTCGATCGCGTGGCCGACCTCCTCCCCCCCGGCGTCGGGGTCCACATCCACGTCGCGGAGGGGCCCGAGGACGAGTCGGACTGCGCCGCACGTCACGGCCTCGGCGTCGCGCAACGGCTCGATCGATTCGGGCTGCTCCGCCCCCGCTCGATCCTCGCTCATTGCGTCCATCTCGACGAGGATGAGAAGGACCTCGTGGCGGAGCGCGACGCCATCGTCGTCCACAATCCGCGCTCGAACATGAACAATGCCGTCGGCCGCTTCGACCTCGAGGGCGTCCACCGCCGCGGAACGCTGATCGGGCTCGGGACCGACGGACTCGGAAGCGATCTCCTCGGCGAGCTGTTCGCCGCGGCGCTGCTCCAGAAACACTCCCTCGCCGACCCCCTGGCGGCCCCGCTTCCGCTCCTCTCCGATCTCTTGTTCTCCGGGAACCCGCGGATCGCCCGCCGCTTGCTCGAGATCGCGGTCGGCCGGATCGCTCCCGGTCGCCCGGCGGATCTCGCGCTGATCGAGTACCGGCCGCCGACACCACTCTGCAGCGGAAACGTGCTCGGCCACCTCCTGTTCGGACCGGCGGTCCACGCGTTGCGCGTCCGGGACCTGTTCGTCGCGGGTCGCCCGGTCCTCCGGAACGGGACGTTCACGGAATGCGACGAGATCGAGGCGCTCGCGCACGCCCGGGAGACAGCGGACGCGCTTTGGCGGCGGATGGAGTGACGAGGCGGTCGCCGCAGGCCGCATCGGAAGGAGCCACAAGATGACGGATCGCATGCGTCCAATCCCGTTCGAAGCACTGGTGGAGTGGGTCCGCACCGAGCTCGACGAGAACGATCAGATCTTTGGGATCCCTCGCCCGCTGTTCTACCATCCCCGATCGGACGCGCCCCATCGCGTCGACGCCTTGTTCGGCCGTCCGCTCGACACACCGATCGGGCCCGCCGCCGGCCCGCATACCCAGACCGCTCAGAATATCGTCGCCGCCTGGCTGTCCGGCGGTCGTTTCATCGAGCTAAAGACGGTCCAAGTCCTCGACGAACTTCGGATCCCTCGCCCGTGCATCGACCTCGCGGACGAAGGGTACAACGTGGAGTGGTCGCAGGAGCTCCCCCTTGAGGTATCGCGGCGCGAGTACGTCAAGGCGTGGGCGTTGATCCACGTCCTCCGGCATTGGCTCGGCCAGACGGACGCCCCGTTCGGCACGATCTTCAACATGAGCGTCGGCTACGATCTCGCCGGGATTCGCAGCCCCGCGATGACCGAATTCATGGATCGGCTGGCGGATGCGGAGGAAGACCTCGCTCCGATCCGCCGCACCCTCGCGCGGCGGTTCCCCGAGTTCGCGGACGCCGAGATCCCAAACGAGATCGCCAACAGCGTCACCCTGTCGACGATGCACGGCTGCCCCCCTGACGAGATCGAGCGGATCGCCCTGTACCTCATCGACGAGCGCGGCCTCCACACCACCGTCAAACTGAACCCGACTCTCCTCGGAGCCGAGCGGGTCCGCTCGCTCCTCGCGGATGCACTCGGGTACCGCGAGATCGCGATCCCCGATCGCGTCTTCGAGAAGGATCTCGACTGGGATCGGGCGATCGAGTTGATCGGGACGCTCCGCTCCGCGGCGCAGGCTCGCCGCCGGGACTTCGGCGTCAAGCTCAGCAACACCCTCGCCGTTGCGAATCATCGCGGCGTCCTCCCCGGGGACGAGATGTACATGTCGGGGCGGGCGCTCTACCCGATCACGCTCACCTTGTTCCACGAGCTTAGGTCGGCCGTCGGTGATGATCTTCCCGTATCATTCTCGGCCGGCGCCGACGCGCTGAATGTCGCCCAGCTCCTCGCCGCGGGGGCCCTCCCGGTCACCGTCGCCAGCGATCTGCTGAAGCCCGGCGGGTACTCGCGCCTTCTCCAGTACATCGAGGAGATCGACCGGGCGATCGAGGCGTCGGGGGCCGCAGATCTGGCCGGGTATGTGCGCCGACCGGCCGCTCGCCTGGCGGAGGCGGCCCGGCGCGCTCCCGCCGACCCCCGCTACCAAAAGACCTACCACCCGCACGGGCTTCCGAAAGTCGACTCGCCCCTGCCCCGATTCGACTGCATCACCGCCCCGTGTATCGCCCAATGTGCGGTGCAACAAGACATCCCCGAGTATGCCGCGTGGATCGCGACCGGCGACGCCGACCGAGCGCTCGCCGCCGTGCTCCATGCGAATCCGCTCCCCGCGATCACCGGTCACGTCTGCACGCAGCGATGCGCGACTCGCTGCAACCGCAATCACACCGATGACCCCGTACAGATCCGCGCGCTGAAGCGGTTCGCCGCCGAACGTGGCCGGGCCGACCCGGCGGCCGCCCCGCCGACCGGCCGCCGGGTCGCCGTCGTCGGCGCGGGGCCTGCCGGGCTCTCCGCCGCCTTTTTCCTTGCACTTTCGGGGATCACAGTAACGATCCACGAGGCGACAACCCATCCCGGCGGGATGCCGGCCCTCGCCCCCTCGTTTCGGCTCCCCCCGGACGCTGTCCACTCTGACATCGAGCGAATCCGCCGACTGGGGGTGACGATCGAGCTCAACTCCCCCGCCCGGGTCCCGCCCTCCGACTGGCTTCGGAGCGGATACGACGCTGTCTTTCTCGCCTGCGGGTTTGCACGCGATGCGGAGTGGAAGATCGAAGGGGCCGATGCGGACGGCGTTCACGGCGCGCTCGCGTTCCTCGGCGCCGTCGCCGCCGGCGCCGCTCCCTCCCTCGGGCGCCGGGTCGCCGTCGTCGGGGGTGGGAACACCGCGATCGATGCCGCCCGAACCGCTGCCCGCCGCGTCGGCGCGCCGGTCCGACTCGTCTATCGGCGTGGCCGGGACGAGATGCCGGCGAGTCACGAGGAGATCGACGATTTCCTCGCGGAGGGGAATGAGCTGATCGAGTGGACGATCCCGGAGCGCCTCGTCGTCGAGAACCGCCGCGTCGTCGCGCTCGAATGCGTGCGGGCCGAGCCGGGTCCGCCGGGACCGGACGGGCGCGCCCGGCCCGTCGCGATTCCGAGTCAGCGCGTCCGGATTCCCGTCGACGCGGTGATCTCCGCAATCGGCCAGCAGCCTGATCTCTCATTCGTCGACGGCGATCCGATCCGCATCTCCCCCCAGGGCCGGATCGAGATTGATCCCGTGACGGGCGCCGTCGGCCCGTCGCCCGTCTACGCCGGCGGAGATGTCGTCCGCGGGCCGGCGATCATCATCGAGGCCTGTGCCGACGGACGGAGGGCGGCGGAGGCGATCTGCGCGCGACTCGGGGTTCCGTTCCGCCGCCCCGACCTCCCCGAGCCGGATCGTGCCGATGCATTCGTCTCGTTGAAGCGCGCTCGCGCCCGCCGCGTCCCCGGTCGGCCCCCGGACCGCCGTCCGCTGACGGAGCGGGCGGAGTTCGATGTCGTCGAGGAGCCGCTCTCCCCGGACCGGGCCGCGGCGGAGGCGGGACGTTGCCTGCAGTGCTCCGTCCTCTGCGACAAGTGCATCGAAGTCTGCCCGAACCGAGCGAACATCGCGATCGCCGTGGACCCGATCGATCTTCTCGTCCCCCGCCTCGTCGCTCCCGGCGATCCCCGCTCATCCCACGAGCTCGAACGGGTGACGATCCGACAGCGGCGACAGATCCTCCACATCGACGACCTGTGCAACGAGTGCGGGAACTGCGCGACGTTCTGCGTCCATTCCGGCGAGCCGTTCCGCGACAAGCCCCGGCTCTTCCTCGACCGCTCGGCGTTCGACGTCGAATCGGAGAACGCCTACTTCGTCGAGCAAGGCAGCCTCCTCGCCCGCCACAACGGTCGACTCCTCCGGCTCGTCCCCGAGGCCGGGGGGTTCGTCTTCGACGACGGGCGGGTCCGCGTTCGGCTCGACGTCGATCTGTCGGTCCTCTCCGCCGAACCACTCTGCCCCGTGGAAGGCGCGATCTCGCTTTCCGCGGCGGTCGAACTCGCGGTCCTCGATCGAGGGATCCGACGATCGGCCGCCTACCTGGTCGCCGCGGCCCGAGCGGGTAGACTCTAGAGAAGGAGAGCCATGAGCCGAGCGTACACCTTCCGGTGCATCAGCTGTGCGGCGGAGTACGATCCCGCACGCGTCGAATATACGTGCCCCATTTGCGGACCGCGGCGCGGCACCCTCGAGGTCGTCTATGACTACGACGCGCTCCGCCGATCGGTGGATCGGGAGACGTTCACCGCCACGCGCCGAGCATCGATGTGGCGATACCTCTCGATCCTCCCGGTCATCGATCCCGGCTGGATCCAACCGCTCCGGGTCGGGTGGACGCCGGTCTACCGCTTCCCGGCGTTGGCTGGCGAGTTCGGCCTCAGCGAACTCTATGTCAAGGATGACGGACCGAACCCGACCGCGTCGTACAAGGACCGGGCGAGCTCGCTCGTCGTCGTCAAGGCTCAGGAGGCGGGGAAGGCCGTGGTCACGTGTGCGTCGACCGGGAACGCGGCAAGCTCGCTCGCCGGGTTCGCCGCGGCGACGGATCTCGAGACGGTGATCTTCGTCCCCCGCGCGGCGCCCGAGGCGAAGGTCGCCCAGCTTCTCATCTACGGAGCGCGGGTCTACCTCGTTCGCGGATCCTACGATGTCGCCTACGACCTCGCCGCCGAGGCCGCATCCGAATACGGCTGGTACAACCGCTCCGCGGCGGTGAACCCGTACCTGGTCGAGGGGAAGAAGACGGGTGCACTCGAACTCGCCGAGCAGCTCGAATGGGATCCCCCCGATGTTGTGTTCGTCAGCGTCGGGGACGGGTCGGTGATCAGCGGCGTCTGCAAAGGGTTCGACGAGCTGCAGCGCCTCGGCCTGATCGAGCGGATCCCGAAGGTGATCGGCGTTCAGGCGGAGGGGGCGGCAGCCGTCGCCGCGGCTTTCGCCCGCGCCGGAGACGGCCCCGTCCCGATCTGCGACGTCGACGCGCAGACGATCGCCGACAGCATCTGCGTCGGAGTCCCGCGGGATGTCGTGCGGGCGGTGACCTACGTGCGCAGGAACGGCGGCGAGTTCGTCACCGTCACCGACGATGAGATCCTCGATGCGATCCGCGTCCTGGCTCGCCGCACCGGCGTGTTCGCTGAACCCGCCGGTGCGGCGGCGTTCGCCGGGCTTCGAGCGTCGATCCGCGACGGGCGCCTGCAGGGGAGCCGTGCCGCCGTCCTGATCACCGGAAGCGGCTTGAAGGACATCGGCGCGGCCCGCCGCGCCGTCGGGGCTCCGGTCGAGATCGACCCCGTCCTCGACGAGATTGCGAGGGAGAGATGAGGCTGTCCTTTCGACTGAACGGGCGCCCGGCGGCGTGCGATGTGGATCCAAACGTCCGGCTCCTCGACCTCCTCCGCGAGACCTTCCACCTGACGGGGACGAAGGAGGGGTGCGGGGAGGGCGAATGCGGCGCGTGCACCGTCCTCGTCGATGGTCGCGCAGTCAACTCCTGCCTTCTCCTCGCTCCGCAGATTGATGGATGCGACGTTCGGACGATCGAGGGGCTCGCCGATGGGGATCGCCTCCATCCGCTGCAGGAGGCGTTCGTCGCCGCCGGCGCCGTCCAGTGCGGATTCTGCACCCCTGGATTCCTCATCTCCGCCTACGCGCTCCTGCAGGATCGCCCCGATCCGACCGACGACGAGATCCGCGCCGCGTTCGAGGGGAACCTATGTCGGTGCACCGGGTACGAGCAGATCGTCGACGCCGTTCGATCGGCCGCCCGCCGGATGAGGACGCCATGAGGCTCGAGGCGATCGTCCTCGCCGCTGGGCAAGGCCGGCGATTCGGCCGCCCCAAGGCGCTCCTCTCCCTCGGCGGTCGCCCGCTGATCGCGCACGTCCTCGACCGGATCCGAGCGGCCGGGATCGATCGAATCGCAGTCGTCCTCGGCCGGGATGTAGAGGACGTTCGGCGAGCCGTCGACCTGTCGCGGGAGCGGATCGTCGTCAACCGCGCCCCGGAGCGGGGGATGGGGAGTTCGCTCGCCGCCGCGCTCGCCTCGCTCCCCGCCGACATCGACGGGGTCCTCGTCTTCCACGTCGATATGCCGTCCCTCCGCCCGGAGACGATCCGGTCCGTCGTCGGCCGCGCCGAGCGCGGCGCCCGGATCGCCGCGCCGCTCTGCGCCGGGCGCCGCGGGTTCCCCGTCTACTTCCGTCGGAGCGACATCGATCGCCTTCTCCCGACGATCGCCGGGGACGTCGGCGCGCGACGATACCTCGCGGAGCACGAGGACGCCCTCGATCTCGCCCCCGTCGACGATCCCGGATGCCTCGCGGATATCGATCGTCCGGACGACCTGCTGCGCGAGGAGGTGCGTCGATGCACTACGTGCGCGTGAGATCGGAGTCCGAGCTTCGGGAGAGGCTCACCGCTCCCGACGCGGTCATCCTCGCCGGGGGAACCGACCTCATGGTGCGGATCCACTCGGGAGCTCCCGCACCGGCATGCCTCGTCGACATCTCCCGCCTCGATGCCCTTCGCTCGATCGGGGTCGACGCCGACCGGGTGCGCATCGGCGCCGCAGTCCCATGCTCCGACCTCCTCGCCTCCGATCCTGTCCGCGAGCATCTCCCCCTCCTCACGGGCGTCCTTCGTCGCCTTGGGTCGGTACAGATCCGGAACCGCGCGACGCTCGGGGGAAACCTCGCCAACGCCTCTCCGGCCGCCGACAGCGCAATCCCCCTTCTCCTCTATGATGCCGAGCTGTCTCTTGCCGGACCGGGCGGCACCCGCATCGTCCCGATCGGATCGTTCTTCACCGGCCCGGGGCGGACCGTCCTCCGCCAGGGCGAGTACATCCGGGAGATCTCGATTCCGATCCCGGCTGAGCCCCCCTGCGGATTCTTCCACAAGGTCGGGCGGCGGCGGGCGTTGACGATCGCGATCGCGTCCGTCGGCGCTCTGGTCGTCCTCGAGGCCGGGCGCGTCATCGCGGTGCGTCTCGCCGCCGGTTCGGTCGCCCCGACCCCGCTTCGCCTGCGCGGACTCGAGGACGCCCTCGTCGGCCGCCCGCTGACCGAAGAGCAAATCGCTGCCGCGAGAACGGCAGCAGCGGCGGAGATCGCCCCGATCAGCGACGTTCGCGCGACGGCCGACTACCGCCGGACCGTCGTCTCGGAGCTCGTCGCCCGCGCCCTGCGGCGCGTTCTCGAGGGCGCGCCGACCCGCCGCTGAGCCGCCTTCGACATCGCGCCCCGCGGGTGGGTATTCTGTTGAGAAAGGAGGCGTTCATGCATACGGCCACTCGTTGTCTCGCCGTCCTGCTCATCGGCTCGCTCCTCGTTCTCGGCGGCTGCTTCCTGTTTCCCAACCGACCGCCGGTCGCGGAGTTCGTCGTCGTCTACAACGTCGCCGCCGGGGAGCCGCTGGTCGTCGATCTCGATGCCTCCGCGTCGGACGACCCCGACGGAGACGAGATCGTGGCGTACATGTGGACCTTCGGCGACGACGTCGACATTCTCACGCCGCTGGAGACGACGAAGCTCGTGACGGTTCCGGTCCTTCGCGTCCGCTATCCGGCCGAGGGAACCTACACAGTCCAGCTGCGCGTTCGTGACGCTCGGGGAGCGGACTCGACGTCCGCGACAGAGACGATCACGCTCCCGCACACTCCGTAGATCCTCGATCCCACCGAGGCTAGGTGTCGGCCGAACGCCGCCGGGAGAAGTAGACGATCTCGTCGTGTCGGGAGAACCCGATCGCCTGGAAGAACGACATCGACGGGCGGTTCCACGATTCGATCAGGCACGTGGTGATCTCGATCCCCCGGCGTTCGAGCCGTTCGATGACCGCGTCGACAAGCGCCCGGCCGACCCCCCGCCGGCGATGATCCGGATCGACCGCAAGACGGTTGATCCAACCTTTTCGGCCGTCGTGCGTTCCCAGCACGGCCCCGACCAACCGCCCGTCCTCCTCGACACCGAGAAAGACAGAGCAGGGACCCGCCATTTCCCGGAGGACCCGCTCGCGCGCATCGCGCCCCTTCGGCCGATACGAGAGGCCCGCGCGATCCCAGAGCGCGACCAGCGCATCGTAATCCTCCGCCCGCAATCCCCGGATCTGCATCCGTCTCTCCTTTCCTCACCGCCAGAGGGTACGCGGCCCGCGATCCGGCGCAACCGCCGCGGGGGACAACCCTCCGCTCCCGAGGGGTCGTCCGGCCCGTTGCGGAGGAGCGAGGCTCGATAGGATCGTCGCGGAAGGAGTCCGATTGTGCTGAAACGGGCGGTCGTTATCTCAATTCTGCTCGCCGCGTCGATCTCGGCGGTTGCCGCCGATCTTCCTGCGGCTCCGGCGGCGATCGGTTTCGGCGTCTCGGTTCCCCTCGCGCTCCCGATCGATTGGGGTGCGTCCTTCTCGTTCCTTTCGTTCGAGGCGCTCGCCTCGCAGAACCTCACGTTCGCTTTCGAGCTCGGGACGTATCCCGCGACGTTCCCGAACATCGTCGAGGGGAGCGCCCACCTCCTGGTGAAGGCGTGGGTCGGGGCGACGTCGATCTTCGGCGGAGGCGGCCTCACCGTGCAGTACCGCCGCGTCGGCGAGGCCTGGGCGATCCGCCCGCTCCTCGGGCTCCGGATCGGCTGGCAGTTCTGGCCGATCGACGCTGTCTCCGTCTCGTCTCACCTCCGGTCGCTCGAGCCGCTTCCCGTCGCGTGGATCCTGACCCCCGAGCTCGCCTGCGGTCTCCACGTCGGCCTCGGACGGGCCCGCCCCGGAGGGCCCCGCATCGACGGCGAGTATCTCTGGATCCTCGTCGCTCTCGGAACCGCCGCATTGATCGCGTTTCTCCCGAAGCAGTGACTGCGAGGAGCGGCCAAGATCCGCGACAGGTGTCTCCATATCAGTGGTGACAAAGCGGACATTGCCCCCTCCGCGAGGACGGGATCGAACGGTCGCCGGACCGTACCGCGATTCGACGTTTCTCCTGGCGGCACCCCCCCGCGGCAGCGCTTCACCACCGTCCCGCCCTGTGCTATACTAGACGCGGCGTTTTGATTTGAGGAAGAGGGAGTAGCGTAACTCGATATGACCCGCGATCGGAGGCCCATCCGGGCATCCGATTCTGTTTGATTGATCCCCGCATTCGGCGGAAGGGAGGATCCAGGAGGCTGGCATGAAGGACTCGAAGGCGACGATCAACCTGAGCAAGAACCTGAGCACGGCGCCCGAAGAGGAGCGGGAACTCCTCGATGATCGTCCCTCTCGTTCGGACAACCCGATCCGTACCTACTTCGGCGAGATCAGCCGGGTCCCCCTCCTCACACGGGAGGATGAGGTCCGGCTCGCCAAGCGCATCGAGGCCGGCGACAAGCGCGCCAAGGAGGAGCTCGCGGAGGCGAACCTGCGGCTGGTGGTGTCGATCGCCAAGAAGTACCGCGGATGCGGCCTCCCCTTCCTCGATCTGATCCAGGAGGGGAACCTCGGCCTGATGAAGGCCATCGAGAAGTTCGACTACACGAAGGGATACAAGTTCTCGACATACGCCACCTGGTGGATCCGACAGGCGATCCTTCGGGCGATCACCAACCGCTCGCGGACGATCCGGGTCCCGACGCACATCAACGAGCTGATCCGGAAGATCTACCAGGTCGAGCGGAACCACCTGAAGGAGACCGGGGATCTCCCGACGCCGGAGACCCTCGCCGGAGAGCTCGAGACGACCGTCGAGAACATCATCAAGGCGAAGAAGACCGCCCAGAGCATGACCTCGCTCGACATGCCGATCGGCTACGACGACGACGGATCCGTGCTCGGCGACTTCATCGAGGACGCGACGGTCGAGTCCCCGGAGCGCGAGACGTTTGAGCATCTCCTCGTCCAGGAACTCGTTCGGGCGCTGGAGGAGCGGCTCACCGACCGGGAGAAGAAGATCCTCGAGCTTCGGTACGGATTGAATGACTACCAGCCGAAGACGCTCGACGAGGTCGGCGTGGAGTTCGGCATCAGCCGCGAGCGCGTGCGCCAGATCCAGAAGGAGGCGCTGGCGAAACTGCAGGATTCCGACCTCAAGCAGCGTCTCGAGTGGT
>ENA-OSEO01005239-OSEO01005239.1-sediment-metagenome-genome-assembly--contig:-NODE-5239-length-12706-cov-3.499169_pt1 | contig 12706 bp, 12 predicted proteins | sample MGYA00237883_ERZ534232 | MGnify/ENA metagenome assembly ERZ534232
AGCGATTCGGCCTCTCACAACTCCATCAGCTCCGGGGAAGGGTAGGGCGAAGCGATCTCGATTCCTACTGTGTTCTCGTCGCCCAGCACCAGGGGAGCGCCGACGCGCGGAAACGCCTCCGTGTGATGGAACAGACAAACGACGGATTCCGGATCGCCGAGGAAGATCTCCTGATCCGGGGTCCCGGCGAATTCATGGGCACCCGGCAGTCGGGTCTCCCCGATTTTCGGGTCGCGAGTATCCTGCGGGATGCCGCCATACTGAACGAGGCGCGCCGGGAGGCCTTCCTTCTGGTGGAAAAAGACCCCGCCCTCGAAGCCCACCCGGAACTCAGAGAAGCCCTTCTGAGGCGGTGGGAAAGCCGCCTGGAGATTGCCAAAACGGGATAAGTCCTGAATTTTAACCTTGAAATTTTTACCCAACTGGTATAGCTGTCTCCTATCAAATACGGATTGCACCGAACGAAAGGGGTTGCCCCCGTGGACAAAGACATATCGATTGGTTTGATCGGATGCGGCACTATCGGAACGGGTGTCGTGAAACTGTTGCGGGACAACAGCGAGCTCATACGGAAACGTCTGGGAGCGAGCCTGGTTATCAAAAAGATAGCCGATATCGATATTACGACCCCCCGTCAGATCGAGATCGACCGTCAGCTCCTTACCACGGATGTGCGGGAAATACTGGATGATCCTGAGATATCCATTGTTGTGGAACTGGTGGGAGGCTGTACCCACGCGAAGACGATTGTCCTGGACGCGATCCGCCGCGGGAAACATCTGGTCACCGCGAACAAGGCGCTCATTGCCTCCTGTGGGAATGAGATATTCGAGGCGGCCGACGACGGGAAGATCAACCTCGGTTTCGAGGCGAGCGTCGGGGGGACAATCCCGATCATAAAAACCCTGAAGGAAAGTCTGGCGGGGAACAACATCGACTCCATTTTCGGGATCATGAACGGAACGTGCAACTATATTCTCACTCGGATGACCAGCGAGAGGCGAGATTTTCAATCCGTCCTCATGGAAGCGCAGGAATTCGGTTTCGCGGAGGCCGATTCGTCCTACGATATCGAAGGGATCGATACGGCCCACAAGCTGGCGATCTGTCTTTCTCTTTCCTACGGGAAACGGGTAACCCTGGACGACATCTACCGCGAGGGGATTTCGAAGATGAGCCCGCTCGATATCGAGTTCGCCGGAGACCTGGGGTACACCATCAAACTGCTCGCCATCGCGATCAGGCGGTGGGGTATGATAGAGGCCCGGATTCACCCGACCATGATTCCCTTCGACCACATCCTGGCAAGCGTCAACGGGAATTTCAACGCCTTTCACCTGATGGGGGACGCCTCCGGCTCGGTATTCCTCTACGGCCAGGGGGCCGGGATGATGCCGACGGCAAGCGCCGTGGTGGGAGACCTGATCGATATATCGCGGGATATCATGGCGGGAACATGGAGAAGAGTCCCCCTGCGTTCATACAAGAAAGAGGAGATCGAAGATATCCATCTCCTTCCCATGGATGATGTGGTTACGAATTACTACTTCAGGTTCTCGGCGGTCGACCGTCCCGGCGTCCTTTCCAAGATATCGGGAATACTGGGGAAACACGATATCAGCATATCATCGGTCATCCAGAAAGAAAAGAAGCTCGACAGAGACAAAGGGGTGCCCATTGTCGTCACCACTTACAAGGCGCGGGAGAAAAATGTTCGCGCCGCGCTGGAGGAGATCGACAATACCCTCGATGACGTCGTCTTCGGAAAGACAACGCTGATCCGGATAGAGGATGAATCGCTGAGATGAAATACGTTATTCTGCTGGGCGACGGGATGGCGGACTATCCGCTTCCAGAACTGGAGGGGAAAACACCTCTGCACGCGGCCCATACACCCCACATGGATCGGATGGCTTCGGAAGGAACGCTGGGATTGGTCGATACAATTCCTCCCGGCCTTACGCCCGGGAGCGACGTGGCGAACCTCTCGGTCCTAGGGTATGACCCGTCGCTATATCATTCCGGGCGAGGCCCCCTGGAAGCGGCAAGCATGGGCATCCATCTGGCCCCCGACGACGTGGCATTCCGCTGCAATCTTGTCACATTCCGCCCCGGTGATGAACCCGTCATGGAGGACTTTACCGCCAGCCACATATCCTCCGATGAGGCGCGGCAAATCGTACTGGATCTAGACGCGGAGTTGGGTTCTCCCGACATTACCTTTTATCCCGGAGTCGGATACCGCCACCTGATGGTGTACAAAGACGGTCCCTCTTCATTAACGGCAACCCCACCGCACGACATCACCGGACAAGCGATCACGGGCCATCTGCCCCTTGGAGATGGATCTGAAGAAATAAGACGGCTTATGGAACGATCGCACGCTATATTGAAAGACCATCCCGTGAACCGGGAGCGCGCGGCGCAGGGGAAAAACCCCGCGACGTCCATATGGTTATGGGGGCAGGGGAGGGCGCCCGCCATGAAACCCCTTACGGACCGGTACGGGATCAGGGGAGGGATCATATCAGCCGTTGATCTCCTGAAAGGAATCGGTGTGTACGCGGGACTTGAGGTCCTTCCTGTCGAGGGAGCAACCGGTTACACCGATACCAACTACCGGGGGAAGGCGGAGAAGGCCCTTGCATTTCTCAGGGATGGGGACTTCGTTTTTCTCCACGTGGAGGCTCCCGATGAGATGGGACACGAAGGGAACATAGACGGAAAGATCGGGGCCATAGAGGACTTTGACCGGGAAGTCGTGGGCACCGTGCTTTCCGGAGTCACTTCCCTCGGGGATTTCAGGGTGATGGTGCTGAGCGATCATCCGACCCCCATCGCGCTGAAAACCCATTCTTCGGACCCGGTTCCTTTCGCGGTTCTCTCTTCAGTTGAGAGGGAGAATGCCGCAACCGGCGCCTTCTATCATGAGGCAGCGGCTCGTGACACAGGGTTGATGGTTTCTCCCGGTCATTTGCTTATGGATTACTTTATGGGGGATTGGAGAGGGTTTGTTGAAAAAAAGGGGTGAATACCGAATTCGGGTGATCTACGCGGACACAGACGCCATGGGCGTCGTTTATTATGCCAACTATTTGAAATGGTTTGAGATAGGGCGGTCTGAATTGATGCGTGACCTGGGTATCGTCTATTCCGAATTGGAAACGGCGGGATATTATCTGCCTGTAATCGAGGCGCACTGCCATTATCTCTTGCCGGCACGATATGACGAAATAGTCGTCATCGAGACAGAGATTACCGCTATCAGGCGAGCCAGCGTGCGCTTTGATTACGTGATACGGGATGAAAATAAAGAGCGTATCCTTGCCGAGGGATTCACCCTCCATCCCTTCACCGGCAAGGAAGGGAAAATCGTACGGGCGCCAAAGCATGTGTCTGACAAAATAACCGGAGAATCATAAAGGAGTTTTTGAATGGCGGATAAGCTGACGAAGAAAGAGTTGGAACAGCCGGATGAATTTCACACCATGGGGTGGCGGGCAATCCAGTATCTGTCAACGCACAGAAAGAGGTTTTATGCGGCTGGAGCGATTGTTCTCCTGATCCTGGTCCTGGCCGGGGGATGGTATTTCTACCGTCTGGATTATGAAAAAAAGGCCCAGAACCTCTATTCATCCGCCTATAGCCTGTATTCGGCGCCGGGAACTGCCGGAGAAGACATGCGGGGCGCGTATCTGAAAGCCCTCACAACATACGAAGAGCTTGTCAGGGACTACCCGCGCAGCCGGGTTGCCACTCTCGCCCTTTACAATATGGGGAATCTTTATTTCCACGTCGATGATATGAAAAAAGCCATCGAATCGTACCGGAGCTTCCTGAAACGATCAGGAGATCAGGATATATTGATTGCGCTTGCCCATCAGGGGCTGGGTTACTGCTACGAGCAGACTGAAGAATATGATAATGCAGTGAAATCATTTGAAGACGCGAATCGGACTGTGAAGGGAACGCGATTTGAATATGTCAGTTACGCGAATATGGCACGTATGTATGAAAAGATGGGCAAGTCGAATGAGGCCATTGAATTTTACGGCAAGGCTGCCGGTAAGATGAAGGATCCCCTTATGGAGGCCTTGGTGAAAAGAAAGCTGGCGTCTCTGGCCCCGTGAAAGGGATGCGCGAATACAACACAATCAATCGGAAGGATACGTTCAAAACACATGAAAGTATTGATGTCAGGGAATGAAGCAATCGCGAGGGGGGCCTATGAAGACGGCGTTACGTTCGCCTCCGCTTACCCCGGAACCCCGAGCACGGAGATTATAGAGGAATTTTCGAAATATGACGGCGTCTACGCCGAATGGGCGCCCAATGAAAAGGTGGCTCTTGAGGTTGGGATCGGAGCGGCCCTCGCCGGAGCGCGGGCTCTGGTGGTGATGAAGCACGTGGGGGTCAACGTGGCCGCCGATCCTCTGTTTACGGTAAGTTACACCGGCACCGAGGGAGGTCTGGTCATTATCAGCGCGGATGATCCATCCATGCACAGTTCCCAGAACGAGCAGGATAATCGCAACTACGCGCGCGCCGCGAAGATCCCCATGCTGGAACCTGCTGACAGTGCGGAAGCAAAGGAATATATAAAAATCGCCTTTCGGCTCAGCGAAGAATTTGACACGCCTGTCTTTCTGAGAACGACCACACGGATCGCCCATTCCAAATCGGTTATCGATCTGGAAGAACCCGCGGCCAGGAGGGAAGCAAGGGGAATCCGGTATGATCCGTCAAAATACGTGATGGTGCCTGCCAAGGCGCGGGAGCGGAGGGTCGTGGTCGAAAAGCGAATGGAACGGCTTCGGGAATTCGCCGAGATGTTTCCCCAGAACAGAATGGAGATAGGAGATACGCGGATCGGTATTATAACAGCCGGCATGCCCTATAATTACGCGAAAGACGTGTTCCCCAGTTATTCCTACCTCAAGCTGGGTATGGTTCATCCTCTTCCGCGGCGCCTCATCAGGGAATTCGCCTCAAAAGTTGAAAAGATATATGTGGTCGAAGAACTCGATCCCTTTATCGAGGAACAGGTGCGGGCACTGGGGATCGAAGTCGTCGGTAAAGAGGCGTTCCCCTGCACGGGCGAGTTCGATCCCGGAATCATTGAGACGGGGATTACCGGTACGAAAACAAAGGGTGCCGTTCTTCCTGATCGCCTGCTTCCCCAGAGACCGCCGAATCTGTGCCCGGGCTGTCCCCACCGGGGGCTCTTCTATGTGCTCGGAAAGCTGAAGGTGTTTGTGACCGGCGATATCGGATGTTACACCCTCTCGTTCATGAAACCTCTTCAAGGGCTTCACTCTTGTGTCTGCATGGGTGCCAGTGTGGGGATGGCGCACGGGATGGACAAAGTTCTCGGTGAACAGGGGAAGGTGGTGGGGGTGCTGGGCGATTCCACCTTCATTCATTCAGGAATAACCCCTCTCCTGAACATGGCCTATAACAAGAGCAACGCGGTGATAGTGATATGCGATAACCGGACAACCGCCATGACAGGGATGCAGGAACATCCCGCAACCGGCTTCACCCTTCAGGGCGAGGCAACCAAGGCCCTTGACTTTGTCGCTCTCGCGCGGGCCCTCGGCATTGAAAATATACAGGTGATCGATCCCTTTGCTATCAAAAACACGAGGCGCGTCATCAAAGAAGAACTCTCCCGGAAAGGCCCTTCTCTGGTTATATCGAGGGCACCCTGCGCGCTGCTTGCCGCGAAACAGAAAACGGGGAACAGAGCCCCATTGAGGGTCGATCCGGACAAGTGCACCGGCTGCAAGGCGTGCCTCGGCCTGGGATGTCCGCCCATCTCATGGCAGCGATTTGAAGATATGGAGATACCCATAGAAAAGAAGACTGCGAAACAGGAGGGGATCGCCCGGATAGATTCAGCCATATGCAATGGATGCACGCTGTGTCAGCAGCTCTGCGGAGCGGGAGCTATCGAGGAGGTCGCCGCAGATGAATAGATCAGCGAAGAGCGTATTGATGGTCGGTGTCGGGGGCCAGGGAATTATCAGAGCGAGCGATATTCTGTCCGCGGTCATGATCGAGGCGGGCTTTGATGTGAAAAAAAGCGAGGTGCACGGGATGGCACAACGGGGCGGCTGCGTGAGCAGTTATGTGCGCTTTGGCGAGAAAGTCTATTCGCCGCTCGCGAGGAAAGGAGATGTTGACCTCCTCGTTTCCTTTGAAAAACTGGAAACACTCCGGTACCTCGACTACCTGAAACCCGACGGGAAGGTGATCGTCAACGACGAAGAGGTGTATCCTCCATCGGTAAATCTGGGCGAAGAAACGTATCCCAACGATGCCATCTCATATATTAAACAGTTTTTCACCGATGTGACGGTCATCGACGCAACGGAAATAGCCCTCAGTTCCGGAGACAGGAGGATGGCCAATACGGTCATCCTCGGGGTTCTTTCATCGCACCTGGATATCGATAAGAAGGTCTGGGAAACCGTTCTGGAAAAGAGTTTCCCTCCGAAGCTGCTGGAAGGAAACAAACAGGCATTCGCGCGGGGCAGGGGAGACTGACAAACGGATGCGACAATCCCTCGGCACGCTCATTCTTTTGTGTATGATCCTCTGCGGGGCGTTGCCGTGCCATGCCGGCGGGCTTCCTCAGAATGAGTGTGAGAGGCAATTCGCTTTCGCGGAAAGCCTTTTTGAAGAATCCGATTTCTACCGGGCGATTAGCGAGTACAAACGGCTGATCTTTCTCTGCCCCGGCTCCGAAACGCTCTGTGAAAAGGCATTCTTTAAAATCGGCGTCTGTTATTTCGAGGCACAGCAATGGCAGAAAGCGCGGGAGGCGTTTGACGATTTTCTTCATCGTTTCCCCGGGAGCCCAAGGGTCGGGGACGCTCTGTATTTTAAGGGAATGAGCGAAAAACACCTTTCACTCCATGAAGAAGCGCTCGACACCTTCGCGCGTATCTCGGAGACACAAAACGGCGAAGTGCAAGAAAAAGCCATCTACGAAAGCGCGCTCATCCTTGTCGACAGGGAACAATGGAAGAGGGCAGGGGAGATGTTTGCGCGCATTCCACCAGGGAGCGCATACTATGACTCTGCTGTTGTTTTTTCGACCGGACTTGAAAATATCGGCAATCTGCCGCACAAATCCCCCGCTGTTGCCGGTTCGCTGGCTGCCGTTCTCCCCGGGGCGGGCCACCTGTACACCGAACGGCCGCGGGATGCTCTTGTTGCCTTTCTCTTGAACGGCGCCTTTATCTGGAGCGTTATCGAGCTCTTTGAAGATGACAAGTACGTTACCGGCGGAATCGTCACTTTTTTTGAATTGGGGTGGTATACGGGGAACATATACAGCTCCGTCAGCAGCGCCCATAAATTCAACAAGAGAACACGGGAGACTTTTCTCCAGGGACTCAAAGACAGAGCACATCTGTCATATTTTTTCGATCGTGGCACGGCGTCAAACGGTATAATGCTCAGTATGAGCTTTTAGACGCAATATGTTAAAATATCTATTAATAAAGACTACACTGTGCATGCTGATTCTCATAGCGTCAACGACGGGATGGGGGGGAGCAGAAACCTTCGAGCCGTGGGGTTTCAACGGTCAATCCGTTCCAGTTCGACCGGTCCGGCATGATCAGGAAGTTATCTCGCTGCCTGCGCGGATGGCCTTGGCCGGAATCAATTTCTTCTCCGAGTACGTATCACGGGTGGACGGCGACCGGTGTCCCATGTACCCAACCTGCGCCTCTTACGGCCGACAGGCCTTCGGAAAACACGGGTTCCTGACAGGGGTTGTCATGACGGCGGACAGGTTGATTCACGAGAATACCGAGATGGAGTACGCCCCGTTGGTAAAAGTCGGCACAAGTATCAGATATTACGACCCCGTGAGTAACAATGATTTCTGGTGGTACAAAGGCGAAGATCTTGACAAATAAAGTGAAGTTGCTAGATTAGGGACATTATGGCAGAGGATTATTACACGACACTCGGGGTCGATAAAAAGGCCTCGGTTGACGAGATAAAAAAGGCATATCGGAAACTCGCGCTCAAGTATCATCCGGACCGAAATAAGGATAACAAGGCCGCTGAAGAGCAGTTCAAGAAGATAAGCGAGGCATACGCTGTTCTTGGGGATGCCGAAAAGCGAAAACAGTACGACAGCTTTGGATCGCAGGAAGCATTCAACCGTAACTTCTCACGGGAAGATATTTTCCGGGGCTTTGATCTGAATGAAATATTGAGAGATCTTGGGGGATTCGGGGGGGCTGCGCGGTCGCGGGGACAGAGACGGACATACGGAAATGATGATATCTTCTCTCAATTATTCAGAAACCAGCAGCAACAACAGTATTATCAGCAACAGGTCCCCCGGAAGGGGCAGGACCTCGAATATAATCTTTCCATCAGTATCGAAGACGCGTATACCGGTTCGGAAAAAAGGATTTCCTTCAAAAAAGACGACGGCGGGTTGAGCGAGGTGACCGTCAAGATACCGAAGGGGATCGACACAGGAAAGAAACTCAGGCTTAGCGGCAGGGGCATCCCCGGGTCCAGCGGAGGACCGCCGGGTGACATGTTCATCAATATTATCCTTGCGTCCCATCCTCATTTCACGAGGGACGGAGATGATCTCCACATTCAGAAGGCCATTACCTTCCCTCAGGCGGCTTTGGGAGCCTCAATGGATATCCGTTTACCGGACGGCGACACAAAGCGGATCAAGGTGCCGCCAGGGACACAGGCAAATACCAAGATCAGAATGAAAGGGCTCGGTTTTCCAAAGTTCAGGAAATCGGGAAGAGGGGATGCGTACGTGCGATTTTCCGTCACTGTCCCTAAAAAACTCAGCAAAAAACAGTCACAACTGATCAAATCCCTCGCCGAGGAAGGGATATAATAATCAACTTACGCTTTATCCCAGCCTTGGGTGTACGGAAGAAGTATATCCGGATCGCAGCCTCCACAGAAAAACCGAGGATTACCGTTATATATACACGAGGAGACGAATATATATGAGAAGCGGGATGAGAGAACTCGATTGCATCTTCAAACCCAGGTCCATAGCGGTTATCGGCGCGTCCGATACCGTCGGCAAATGGGGATATATGATGGTGAAGCGACCCCTCAAAACAGGATATCCCGGCGTTATCTATCCGATTAATCCAAATAAATCTCAGATACTCGGACTGTCTGCGTATCCTTCCGTAACCGATGTGCCCGGTGATATTGATCTTGCGGTGATTACCACCCCGGCACCGACTGTCCCGGATATTATCCGCGATTGTGCGAGGAAGGGAATTAAGGGTGCTGTCGTTATTACGGCCGGTTTTACGGAAGCCGGGGAGGAGGGGAGGCGACTTGAAGAGGAAATGGTTGCTGCCGCCCGCAAAGGGGGTATCCGGTTTGTAGGTCCCAACGGTATGGGCATATGGAGCGAGGTTGGCCATCTGAGCTTATGTTTTGATGATGCCCCGAAGAAAGGCCCCATGGCATTTGTTTCTCAGAGCGGAACTTTCGGAGGTGCCATGGCTCGAGTGGCGAGCCAGAAAGGATACGGCTTCAGTAAATTTATCAGCATCGGCAATCAGGCCGATCTTAAAGCCGCTGACTATCTCGAATATCTGGCGGAGGATAACGAAACCAAGGTAATCATCCTCTATCTGGAGGGCCTGAAGGATGGACGACGTTTCTTCGAGATTGCGAAAGAGGTGGTACGCGAAAAACCGATCGTTGTCTATAAGGCCGGCCGTTCGAAGGCCGGCGCGAGAGCAACCATGTCGCATACCGCATCAATTGCGGGATCGGAAAAAGTCTTTGATGGCATGTGCAAACAAGTGGGAATCATTCAGGTTACGGAAGCCTTTCATCTCTTTGAAATTGCAGAGGCTCTGGCGATTCTCCCTCTGCCCCCTGGAAACAGGATCGCTATCCTGGGGAGTGGGGGACAGGGAGTGGTGGGGAGCGATGCCTGCTCGGCCCACGGGCTTGAATTGCCTGAACTCGATCCCGATACGTCTCGGGCTATTTCAGCGCTTCTTCCTCCCCATGCGCCGCAGGCAAAAAATCCGGTTGATTTTGCGGGGACCAAACGGACTGCACTCCAGGAAGCGGAGATAATTGAGAAACTCCTTCAACTGGATTATATTGATGGGGTTATCAGCAATGTTCCCGTCAGCGCACAAACCTGGGATCCTTCAATGGAGGTCGACGCCAATGACAAGCTCTCCTCCGGCTCCCTCAAGAGTGATATTGACGGGGCGATGCACTATGCGTCGCTTCCCCAAACCTATGGGAAGCCAATTGTCTGTATCCGATTCGGACGCGTCAAAGCGGATATTATGGAGCAGATATTAGGCAAAGGCCACATCCCCATCTACGATACACCTGAGCAGTGCGCCCGCGCCATGGCGGCCCTTGCTCAATACGGTGCTAGTCGCGAAAAGAAGGCTGGTAAGGGGAAATAGAAAAACAATACCTACCTTTAACGTCCGATAAGATATGTTATGTAAACTTTATATAAGGTCTACGAGTTGGCCCCTCAGCGAACACCCTGTCACCCTATAAAATCTTTCAAAATGGGCAGATTCAGATTCAAGGCATGTCTCCCCTCTTGAATGGCATCGCCCGCCCTGTTGTATTCGAGCAAACCGATATGAGCCAGCCGGGGTGTTATCAAAATATCGGGTGGATCACCTGCGAGTCTCTGGCGCGTTATACGATCCTGCATAATATTGGTTGCCGTCGCTATAACTTCAAAAAGTGATGGGTCGCGGTCTGAGTCTTCCAGTCCAAGCCACGCCGGAATAAAAGACTTTCCCTTTTTCATGGTGCTGTTGATATACCCTGAGAGCTGTTCGCGCAGTCTGCCTGTTGTATTCTGATCGCTGCTTGACGTTCTTTCGGCATTTTTGTTGGTACGCCCCCCCCGCTTCGCTGCTCTTCGTTTTCCGATAAGATCGGTGTTCAGATTCACAGCTATGACGATCTCCGCTCCCATGGCCCTGCACAGGGAAACCGGCACGGGATTCACCAGGCCGCCGTCAACAAGCCATTGCTTTTCACGTTTACAAGGGACAAAGATGCCGGGCATCGATATGCTGGCTCGCACGGCATCCATGAGGGAGCCTTTCTGGAGCCACAGTTCGCTTCCCGACATAAGGTCCGTTGCCACAGCGGCAAAAGGTATGGGAAGGTCTTCGATATTCGGATCGGAAAAGTGTTCCCTGAAGAATTTTATGATCTTTTCACCTTCGATAAGGCCAGATCGGGGGAACATGACATCCATGAATCCGATGATATCCGACCAGGACAGTTCACGCACCCATGCATCCAACTGGTCGATAACCCCGGCGGCATGAGCGCCCCCCACAATAGCGCCGATGGACGTTCCGCATACCATATCGATGGGAATTCCCTCTTCCCGAAGGCCTTGTATGACGCCGATATGCGCCCATCCGCGCGCCGAACCACTGCCCAGCGCCAGACCTATTTTTCGCCTTTCACTCATGCCACAACCCCCGATTACACGAGCTCCACCTCTCCCCGCATCCCGAGTTTGTCACCCATAATGATAAGAACGCCGAGTATGCCTTCAATTGCAATCCCGTAGTCGAGGACCGTTCGTATGCCCCCTTCTCCTTTCACTCGGTTGGCGATTGCCGTTGCCGCCGCATCCGCCAGTGTCGATGAACGCGAGGTCACGCAGACCGCATCAGCCTTACCAAGGCTCTTCGAATGGCCGACTGTCCCGGACGATGTACAGATACCGTACGGGGTATCTCCGGGCCGCACTCTCATAAAAACCTTGCCACTGAGCGGAGAATCCCCGGCGAAAACCCCGACAGTAAGAGCTTCCCTGTCGGTGACCCGCGCGAATATGTCTCCGCCGTTTTCGATGATGACATTTTCCGAATGAGCCATAAGATCAAGACCAACGCGACGCGCGATCGCCCCGGCAACCGATGCCATGGGCCCGACGCCGCAACAGCCTGACGCCTTGATCATCTCCCGTATGATGGCCGGAGCAAAGGGATCAGGCGCAACCGGCACCATGGAATCCATGAAGGAGGGATTCCGGCGGATGTATTCTTCTATGGATTCCCGGTGTTTACGTATCGAGGTGAGCGCCGCATCCGTACAATCCGTGTCGGCCGCGATATACAGATCCGTTTCCTTGACGGTTACCTGAAAGGAAACCAGGCTGTCCTTTGAAATCCTGCTTCTGTAGGTTCGATCTCGATATTCCACGGGAAATGGTTCCAATGGCTTGAGTGACGGGGAATCCCCTGTCTATATAAAACGAGTCGCGTTTTGACCGAGGAGTTCGTCCGCTTCCCGTTTGATCTGTTCGGAGATATCGATTCGCGAGCCTTCGCCGAGCGAGAGGATTGTTTCAGCGCCATTTGCTGACAATAAATGTATAAATCCAGGGTATTTGCCACTACTTCTTTCAACAATCGCTTTGAGTGTTTCCACTGTATCCCCGTTCGACTTTTCCGTATCGACCATGAAGTGTACCGATGAAAAAGGGGTCTTCAAAGCCTCTTCAACGCTTGTTATCTCCGATGCCACAATCTTGACCCCTTCGTCACCGATGTCAAGCCGCCCTTTGACATGAAGAGGCTCCCCGCTGTGAATCAGAGATATATTGTCACGATACAGGTCCGCAAAGACAATGACAGTGATAAATCCCTTTAAATCCTCAATG
>ENA-OSEO01005240-OSEO01005240.1-sediment-metagenome-genome-assembly--contig:-NODE-5240-length-12700-cov-3.349125_pt1 | contig 12700 bp, 12 predicted proteins | sample MGYA00237883_ERZ534232 | MGnify/ENA metagenome assembly ERZ534232
ATGTCGCCGAGCTTGACCTTCAACTCGTCGCTGAGGTCCTGGGATTCCGCGATCTGTGTCTTGCGGGCCTGGAGGGACTCCACGGTGATCTCGGCCGCCGGAGCGGAGGTCCCGGTGTCCATGAGAGAACGCTGGGCGGCGTTGGGATCCGAAGCGGCAGCGGGACTCGTGGGCGCCGCCTCCGGTGTGGCGGCCGCCGCGTCGGCAACAGGCGATGTCTTCTCTTGCTGCGACCATGCCGGTTCGCTGCCGGCCCAGAGGCACAACGCAATGAGCATCAGGGCCGCCGTGGTCCGCTTGCCGGTCACGACGTGGCTGGTGAGCCTCACATCCATTCTCGATATCCTTACATTGCACCGCCGGGGGCGCTGGACCATCCACCTGTTCCACCGAGCCGGCACTGCGGAGGCGATAAGACCCCGAACAACAGAATACCCGATGACGCCAAGGAAGCCAACAGAAAGTACCCTCCGTACGGGCGCGCCAATGCGTCAGAGGGTACCGACCTGGGCCTTGTACGCTCCGGCCTGGTCGGCTATGCTCTCTCTACAGCAGCGACTGCTATTTCGAGCGATGAGGAGACTGGAGTGGAGAGTATGCTCGTACTCGCCGTTCTTTGGATGTTCGTGACGTGCCTGTTTCTGGTGGGTCGGCCGGAGGGCAGATCTACTATCAGGTGCGCGGGAAGATCAGTCCAGACGTGGCGAAAAGTGTGCGGGAGGCCGATGGGATGAAGCGAGTAAACGTTTTCATCAGCTATAGTCACGACAGCCAGGAACATCGAAGGCGTGTTCTTGAGCAGATCGCAAACAAGCTTCGCTATGACGCCATAGATGCGAATCTCGATCAATACACTGAGCATAAGCCGCCAAGAAGCTGGCCTGCATGGATGCGCCGGGAGATTAAGGGGGCTGACTACGTTCTGCTCGTGTGCACGGAGAGGTATTGCGAGCGGTTCGAGGGCAACGCGCCCAAGGGCCAGGGGCAAGGGGCCAAGTGGGAAGGGGCGATCATCGAACTGCACCTGTATGCGGACGAGCTCACTGGCAGTGAGGATGAGGAGTGCAGGTTCATTCCCGTTGGCTTCTGTGACCGATACGATGCGTCGGTGCCTACCATTCTCAGGGGGGCGAGCTTCTTTAACATCGCTGACCCTGATGGATACACAACGCTCGTGAGACGTCTGAAGGGAATCCCCACGGCGGTCAAACCGCCTCTAGGCCGACCGGCCTCCAGGGCTACCGGCCGGCACACGTCCAGAGGACGCGCCGGACCAAGCTCCGCCGAGGAACGGTTCTGCACCGTATTGCGCGATGAGCTTGGCACGATACGGATGCTGGGCTCTCCGGATATCCCCAATCTGCCGGTCGCGACGCTCGACACCTTTGTTCATCTGAGGATTTCCACGGCTTGGCGGTGTGAGGAACGGTTTGACCTGGATGCGCGCGGAACCGGCCACGAATTCCACGACGATCTGTCGCCCGACACGGTTATGTGTCGGGCGTTCGAGAAGAGCCGGGTTCTCCTGATCATTGGTGATCCCGGCTCAGGCAAGACAACGCTGACAAAGTACTACGCCATGACCTGTCTCTCGGACAAAGGCTGGCGGAAGTTGGGGTTCCGTGAAGCGCCTCTGCCGATCTACCTACCTCTGCGAGAAATTTCAATCCCTGCCGAAGGATGCCCGGCACCCCTTGCTGAGAACCTGGCGGCCTGGGCGAGGAAGCATGACCTGGATGTATCACAGGATCAGTTCGGCCGATGGCTGCGAAATCGGCGCACGCTCCTGTTGCTCGACGGCTTGGATGAGGTTCGTTCGCTGGACGACCGCCGACGTGTGTGCGAGTGGATCGCGCGGAACGGCGAGGACCCAAACCTTGGCAAGGCGTTCTTTGTTGTGACTTCCCGTTGGACGGGCTATCGCAGGCTCGACCGGGTCGAACTGGAGTGCCCGCACCTGCGTGCTGACGTGAAGGACTTCTCGCCCGCCCAGCAGAAGCAGTTCCTGACCAACTGGTTTACGGCGGCATTCCTGCGCGAGCCGCGTCCCGCAGGTGAGCACGTCGCCAAGTGGAAGCGGAACCAGACGCAGAAAGCCCTGTGCCATGCGCAGGAGGTCATGAGCTACCTGGACCTGGACAGGAACCGCTCGCTCCGCGATCTGGTGGCCGTCCCGCTGCTGCTCCAGATCGTCGCCGTGATCTGGAAGGAGCGCGGCATCCGCCCAAGGACCCGCCTGGACTTGTACAACCATGTCATGGGATACCTCTTGGAGTATCGTGACGCGGAGAGGGGTCTGGACCCGTTGTTCTCGGCGGAGCAGTCGCTTCGCGTGCTCAGGCCGGCGGCCCTGTGGATGCAGCAGGACCTTCAAGTGGACGAGGTGGAGAAGGGACGGCTCCACGAGAAGATGCAGGCAAAGATCCACAGTCTCGATCCCCATGTATCGGCCCGCCAGCTTTTCGAGAACCTGCGTGACCGCGCCGGGATCATCGCAGATTACAGCACGAGCGCCTACATCTTTCGGCACAAGTCTTTCCGGGAGTACTTAGCCGGCCGAGAAATCGCCACGCAGAACCTCGATCCGTCGCGCCTCGATGAACTGGCTGGGCATCTCGGTGATGACTGGTGGGAGGAGACTTTGCGGTTCTTCATCGGTCACGCGGACGAGGACCAATTCGACGGGTTCATGAAAGCGGTGTTTCATTGCTTCCGTGGCGAGGACCTCCGTGTGAATCGTCAGCGTTTGCTCGAGATCATGATCGAGGAAGCGTGTGAGAAGAAGATCGACGCTCTCGTGGCGTGTCTCAACGAGCCTGACCAGGAGGCCGACGGCGTCATCCGCAAAGGGTGCATCCTCTATTGCCTCAAGGCCATCGACAGTCCCGGTGCCTGGGACACGATCCGGGCATACGCACGCACCGCCGGCGCTGGTGGCGACTATGCACGCGAGTTGCTGGCACAGCGCCCGGAGGAAACCCCTATTCAGAAGATGGAGTTGCCGGCACTCGTGGTTCCGTCGGCCACGGGCAGACCGGTTAGCAGCTTCCGCAATCCGTTCGAGTTGAACGCCGAGTACATTCACATTCCAGGTGGGTCGTTCCAGTATTCCGTGACGAAGCAGACCGAGACCGTGGCGGGCCTCTATTTCGCCAAGTACCCGGTGACGAACCAACGCTATCGGCTGTTCATCAGCTACCTGGCCGGTCGGGAGGCCAGGCTGGGCGAAATGCTGCCCGTCGCGTCGTTTGCGAAGGGGCTCCTCGCGTCGGCCGCCAAGGAAAACGGGTTCCGGGAGTACCTGGGCGACGATCCCGGCTCTTGGGCCCAGAAGCTCAGGTCGCAACAGGATGAGGAGAAGCGATTCAAAGGGGATGAGCAACCCGTCGTGGGTGTCTCCTGGTTCGATGCGAACGCGTACTGCCTGTGGCTGTCGATGCTGGAGGCCGCGGCCGGCGGTATGGCGGTCGAGAAGCTCGGACGCAGGTATCGGTTGCCGCGAGACGTCGAATGGGAGTGGGCGGCAGCAGGGCGTGCGCCGAACGGTGGGCTCCGGGAGTACCCCTGGCCGGCCGAGAAGGGCGGGCCCAGCGACAAATTGGCGAACTACAATCGAAATGTAGGTGCAACGACGCCGGTCGGACGTTATCCTGAGGGCGCGACGCCGGAAGGACTGATGGACATGGCCGGAAATGTCTGGGAATGGATGGAGAATTGGTACGGACACGAGAAGTATCGCGAAGCCCGTTCGTTGCGTGGCGGCTCCTGGGGCAACTTCGAGCTCAATCTCCGTTGCTCCGGCCGCAGCTACATCGACCCCGAGGATCGTTGCAATGCTGTGGGTTTTCGGGTGGTTTGCTCCCAGTCATGATCGGTTGGTACTCTGTCCTTCTGTCCCTCTGAGACTCTGAATAAAGCGTCTGTGAGCGAAATGTCAATCTGATCAGTGGAGGCAAGGATGTCGTCCAGAGAAGAGATGCTTGTCGTCAAGAGAGGGTACGACCTCTCCAAGTGGCTCCTGGATCACACGGGCAAGTTCCCCAAGAGTTATCGATTCAGCGTCGCGGCCAAGATCGAGAACGCCATTCTCGATTTTGTCGAGATGACGACGGTGGCCAACATGCGTCAGGATAAGCTGCCGTTGTTGCGTCGGGCGGATGAGGCCCTGGCCCGCCTGCGGCTGCTGTTGCGACTGAGCTATGAGATGCGTTTCATCAATCTGGGCTCCTACGAGTACGGCAGCGGCAAGCTCGTCGAGCTGGGGCGCATGTTGGGCGGTTGGATCAAGAACCCCAGGCCCAAGGGACGTGAGTGAAAGGACAAGGACCGAATGGAGCCCGTTCGTTGCGTGGCGGCTCCTGGAACAACAACGAGAACAATCTCCGTTGCTCCGGCCGCAACTACAACAACCCCGAGAATCGTAACAATAATGTGGGTTTTCGGGTGGTTTGCTCCCAATCATGCCCACGATGGGCCTCTCAGCCCCCGTGCCCCGATGTCGGCGGTTCCACGGAACGCCGGACTGCGGCCCGGGCATGACATGGATCCTTGCTCCCGGGTGATGCTTCGGCCCGGCCGGGGCAGGAGCCCAAATAGTGACCGGGGCGGGTCGCTCTGGTAGAGTCTTCTCGAACGAGCGGCCCACCCGTTTTCTCTATGAAGACATACAAGGATCTGTTCCCACAGATTATCTCGTTTGCCAATCTCCTGGACGCCTCGCACAAGGCCGCCAAGGGCAAGCGCGAGAGGCCGAACGTGATCCTGTTCTTCAGCAGGCTCGAAGAGAACCTCTGGGACCTCCGGCGGGAGTTGTCGGAGCAGACCTATCGACCCGGCGGATACGCCACCTTTTCCATCTACCGGCCCAAACCCAGAATGATCAGTGCCGCCCCGTTTCGCGACCGGGTGGTGCATCACGCATTGATCAACGTAATTGGCCCGCTGCTGGAGCGGAGCTTCATCCACGATTCGTATGCCAACCGCATCGGCAAGGGTACTCACCGCGCGATTCGACGTTTTCAATGGTTCCTCCGGCGCTATGCTTATGTACTCAAGTGCGACATCCGAAAGTACTTTCCTTCGATAGACCATGAGATTCTCAAGAGCATGCTGCACCGACGGGTTGCCGATCCCGGCGCACTGTGGCTGATCGACCGGATTATCGATGGCAGCAACGACCAGGTGTTCGTTTGCGACTACTTCTCGGGCGATGATCTGCTAACGCCGGCCTTGCGCCGGCGAGGACTTCCCATCGGCAACTTGACCAGCCAGTTCTTTGCGAACGTCTATCTGAATCCTTTCGATCACTTCGTCAAAGAAAATCTGGGGTGCGAGGCCTACCTGCGCTATGTCGACGATTTCGCCTTGTTCTCGAATTCCAAGCGGCGGTTGCAGGACTGGCGGATTGACATGGCGCGTTTTCTCGACTCCTGCCGTCTTAAGCTTCACCCCACGCGAGTCCAGGTCTGTCCTTATCACGTCCCCCACAGATTCCTTGGGCAAGTCGTATTGCGGTCGCACCGGCGGCTGGTGGCCGAGAATGTCCGACGATTCCGAAGACGTCTGCGTGCCTGGGAGCGAAATCCGCCCGACGCGGTAACGGCCCGTGTCGCGAGTTGGGTCGGTCACGCCCTCCAGGCGGATACGCGCGGGTTACTTGAATCGTTTTGCACGCCTTCATCTGGGCGTCTTGTTGCCCTTCGACCGGACTGCGATTTCGAGGTATGCTGGAGATGAGGTGGACCTCTGAACGTTCCACGGATATGCTTCGTATCCGTGGGAGTTGCCGGGGCTTGGCCGGCGATGCCGTTTGAATGCTTGACGGAGAACTGCACATGGAACGCAGGGAGTTCTTGAAGAGAGGTGCCGTTGCGGCAGGGTCCGTGGCGGCGGGGGGGCTCGTGGGCCGGGCTGGGGCGGCGGCGAGTCAGTCTGACTTCGAGTGCGAGTGCAATACTGCCCCGGGGTTGCCCCGGCGGGCGTATGGCGATACGGGCGAACGGTTGTCCATCATCGGGTTTGGCGGCATTGTCGTCAGCGGTGTCGAGCAGGAGCAGGCCAATCGCCTCGTCGCGGAGGCGGTCGAGAAGGGAGTCAACTACTTCGATGTGGCGCCGACCTATGGGGATGCGGAGATCAAGCTGGGACCGGCGCTGGAGCCCTATCGCAAGGATAGCTTCCTGGCCTGCAAGACCACGCAACGGACGAAAGAGGGGGCCGCCGCCGAGTTGAAGGAATCGCTGCGCCGGTTGCGGACCGACCATCTCGATCTCTATCAGCTTCATGCCATCACCGACGTGCAGAAGGATGTCGATGCCGCCTTTGGCTCGGGCGGAGCGATGGAGGTCTTCCTGGAGGCAAAGAAGCAGGGGCAGGTTCGTTATCTGGGCTTCTCGGCGCACTCCGAGGAGGCGGCCCTGGCTGCGATGGAGCGGTACGACTTTGATTCGGTCCTTTTCCCGATCAATTTCGCGGCCTTCTACGAGGGGAACTTCGGTCCCCGCGTGATCGAGGTCGCCAAGGCGAAGGGGGTCGCGCGGCTGGCCCTCAAGGCGATGGCTCAGCAGAAGTGGTCCGAGGGGGACGCCACGCGCAAGCAGTACCCCAAGTGCTGGTATCAGCCGCTCACGGACCGCCGCGAGGCGAAGCTGGGGCTGTACTTCACGCTGAGCCAGCCGGTGACGGCGGCGATCCCGCCGGGGGATGAGTCGCTGTTTCGCCTGGCCCTGGATCTGGCGATGGGCTTTCGCCCGGTCTCGCAGAGGGAGAAAGACACCTTGCGGCAGATGGCGCGGTCTCTCAGCCCGGTCTTCCAGCGTCCAGCGTAGTACATGAGTGCCGGTTCATAGTGGCACGGGCATCCTGCCCGTGTGTTTCCCGATCCTGCGACGCATGGGCAAGATGCCCATGCCACGGCAACACAACGACACAGACCCTCTATGTGAGCAGCCGGCTCAGCACGGCGGCGGTGTGGGCCGCGATGAGCATCAGGTAGTCCAGGTCGCCCAGGGTATAGTGCTCGTGGATCATGGCGTTGTCGATGTAGATTACGCCATAGCAGCCGGAAGGGCCGGTGATCGCGGCAATCAGAGCCGAGCGAATTCTCGACTTCTCCTCTACGTCCGCGGCCACGCTCGGCATGACCAGGGATTGACCCCGCTCGACCGCCTGATTGATCTTGTCGCCCAGCTTCAAGTCCCCGATTTCGACGGCCTGGCCGTCCCGGCGCTTGCCCGCGTGGTACGTCATCGGGCCGTTGGCCTGCTCCCGCAGGGCGCACCAGGTATGAAACGCGCTGAACTGTTTGAGGCTGAGATTCAGCAGCGTCACGAGCAACTCCTCCAGGTTCTTCGACCGGCAGATGGCATCGCAGGCCTGGGAGAACTCGGATAGCCGCTTGGCGGGCAGACGCATGGCAGGGGCATGGCCGGCGTCGGGCTTGCGGACGACCGTCTCGTGCATGGGAGTCGCCAAGCCCGCCTCCAGGTTCAGGGTGTCCTCGAACTGTTCGGCGTGGGGCGCGACCGCGTCGTCGAGATTGACTTCCATCACAAAATCCGTGATGCGGATGGAGTCGCCCGTCTTGATTTCGGCCTGGGCGACCACCTCGCCGTTGAGATAGGTCTTGTTAGCCGACGCGAGGTCCTGAACGTGCCACTTCCCGTCGCCGTCGCAGGCGATCATGGCGTGCTTCTTGGAGACGGTCCGATCGGGCAGGAAGACGTGACAATCCGCAGCGCGACCGATCTGGACGGGTCCCTGGGCAAATTGGAATTCCTTCGTCTCGCCGTCTTTGTGTTTGAGTACCAGACGCATCGTCAGTACCTCCACATACGGGTTCATGTTGGCACTTCATTATTGTTCCGAAATACCCTCCTGTCAAGCCAAGAAATGGGGTTTCATGTGAAATGCGGTACGAAACGCGGGTCGCGCCGGCCGGGCGATCCTGTTGCAGGTGGTGGTTGCGACGGGTATGCTGTCGTTGGACAACCGTCTTGCATGGCTGAAAGGGATGTGCTCATGAATCGCCTCATGTTCCCGTTGCTTCTCGTCGCCACCGCCCGCTCGGGCAACACCGGGATGAAGTGGAACCAGGAGCGGACCTCGCTGACGGAGTGGGGCACGGAGCCGACGGTCATCGAGCCGGTCACGGGTCACATTGTCTTGAAGGATCTCGCGCCGGCTCGGCGCATCGAGGTCCTCCCGCTCGGCGGTGGGGCCAAGGCCATCGGTGAGCCGATCCAGGCGGAGTTGATCGATGGCGGCCACCGCATTCCCATCGGTCGACCGGCCGTGCCGTGGTATCTTATCCGGATCACGCGCTGACGATGGAACCTGTGCCATGGGAAGATGGCTACTCACAGGCTCTCTGAGATGGAAAACGGAGTACGAAGGTTTACTGTGTTCTTTGGTAGGGAGACGGCTATGAGCAGAGTGGATGACACAGTGCAGTGCTTCTGTCGTGGTGCGGCGTGTTCGCAAGCGATCGTCGCCAATTACGGCCCGCTGGTTGGGCTCCCGGCGGAGCAGGCGATGAAGCTGGCCTCGGGCTTCGCCGGCGGGATGCGCCTGGCCCAGACCTGCGGGGCGGTCACGGGAGCCTTCATGGTCCTGGGCCTCAAGCACGCCGGGCCCAACTGCGACCAGCGCGACGGTCGTGAAAACGTCTACGCCGCCCTGCGCAGGTTCACCGTCAAGTTCCAGGAGCGAAACCGGACGGTCGTCTGCAAGGACCTGCTCGGCTGCGACATCAGCACGCCGGAAGGCGCCCAGCGCGCCACGCAAGAAGGCCTCTTCCGAACGATCTGCCCCAAGCTGGTCCAGGACGCCGCCGAGATCCTCGAAGAGATGCTCTGAAGACGTGGTCCCGTGGTGAAGAAGGCAGGTTCGTGATGAATAGCATTGCTTTGGCGACGGTAATTGCGCTGGCTTTCTTTGCGGCGGATCGTGGGATGGGGGCCTCTGCCAGCGCCTTCCGGTGGGGTTATGGTCCGCCGGTGGTGGAGGCGCGGGCGGTGGGGGGCTGGGACTGGATTTCTACGAAGGACCCTTCCATCGTGCGGTATGCGGACAAGTGGCACCTGTTCTGCACGGCGCGCGGGCCGACGCGGTCCCATGCGATTGTGTACCTGAGCTTTCGCGACTTCAGTGAGGCGAACACGGTCGAGCGACGTGTGCTTCCGTGCCATCCGGGGTTCTTCTGCGCCCCGCAGGTGTTCTACTTCACGCCGCATAAGAAGTGGCACCTGATCTGCCAGGCGGCGGATGAGGCCTGGGGCGACCCGCCGTACAGACCGGCGTTCTCGACCACCACCGAGATCGGCGATCCTAACTCGTGGACGAAGCTGCAGCCGATGTACGATACGAAGCCGGCCGACATCACCGGCTGGCTCGACTTCTGGGTGATCTGCGACGAGACGAAGGCGCACCTGTTCTTCACCTCACTCGACGGCAAGATGTGGCGGGCCGAGACCGCGTTGGCCGCGTTCCCCAAGGGCTGGTCCACCCCGCAGGTCGTGCTCACGGGCGACATCTTTGAGGCCAGTCACACATACCATCTCAAGGGACAGGACGAGTACCTCACACTCATCGAGGCCCAGAACGGTCATGGCTGGCGGTACTACAAAGCCTACGTCGCCGATCGCCTCGACGGCACATGGCAGCCGCTGGCGGCCGAGAAGGATAATGCGTTTGCCTCAATGCGGAATGTGACGGCCAGGGGAAACCGCTGGACCGACGTGGTCAGCCACATCGAGCTCCTGCGCAACGGCCACGACGAGAAACTGGAAGTCGCCCCGGCGGACCTGAGAGCCATCTTCCAAGGCGTCCTGGACAAGGACCGCCAAGGCATAGGTTACGGCCAAATCCCCTGGAGACTCGGGCTCCTGGAGCCCGCCCGTTGATCTCCTGGAGTCTGCGATGGATGTACTTGTTCGAGAGGCCCGACCGGATGACGCGGAAGGTATTGTCGCGATTCTCAATCCTGCTATCGAATCCGGCCGGTACACGGTCCTCGATGTGTCGCTGACCGCCCATGAGGAGCGAGAGTTCATTGCGCGGTTCCCGGAGCGGGGGATCTTTCATGTTGCTCAAGACCCGCAGACGGGTCGGGTCTTGGGCTTCCAGACCCTGGAGCCGTTTGCGGCCTACACGCATGCGTTCGATCACGTCGGCGTCATTGCCACCTTCGTCGACCTTGAGCATCGTCGCCAGAGGATCGGCAGGCGACTGTTCGCTGCCACCTTCGAGGCCGCGCGTCGCAAGGGCTACGAAAAGGTCTTCACGTACGTGCGGGCCGACAACCCTGCGGCGCTGGCAGCCTACGGCAAACAGGGCTTTCGCATCGTCGGGACGGCCCGCCAACAGGCCAAGATCAACGGTCAGTATGTGGACGAGATCATCATCGAAAAGCTGTTCGAGCCGGAGGGTGAAGATGGCGGGTAAGGTAGGTCAGCGGTCGTTCAAGACCAGAGAGCAATGGCGGGTTTGGCTGGAGGCGAACCACGCTACGGCGACAGAGCGGTGGCTGGTGTTTCACAAGAAACACACCGGCAGGGCCGGGTTGACCTACGATGAGGCGGTCGAGGAGGCGCTGTGCTTCGGCTGGATCGACGGCATTCTGAAACGGATCGACGGCGAGAAGCATACCATCCGCTTCTGCCCCCGTCGGAAGAACAGTATCTGGTCCGAGCGGAATAAGGAGCGGGTCCACAAGATGATCGAGGTGGGCCGGATGACCGAGGCCGGGCTGGCCAAGGTCCGCGAGGCGAGGGAGAATGGGCAGTGGGACAGGGCGGCTGAGCGGGAGGATGTCCGCGTCGTTCCAACGGAACTGGCGGAGGCGCTGGCGAAGGACGAGCGGACCCGCCAGAACTTTGAGAAGCTGGCCCCGTCTTATCGGAGGCAGTTCATCTATTGGGTGACCACCGCCAAGCGGGAGGAGACCCGGCGCAAGCGGGCGGCCGAGGCGATACGGATGATTCGCGAGAACCGGCGGCTGGGGATAGAATAGACGACGCGTATGAGAATTGCCTTCGGCGAATATGTGATTCGGGACTGGGTCAGCACGGATGCCGCCGCGATCGTCCGGTATGCGGATAACCGTAAGATCGCCATGTGGCTGCGGGACCGGTTCCCGTCGCCCTACACACCGGCGGACGCACAGGCGTTTCTCGCGGCGGTGTCTCGCCAGGACCCGCGCACGATCTTTGCCGTCGCCACCGAACAGGAGGCCATCGGCGGCATTGGACTGAAGTTTGGCGAGGACGTCCATCGCTTCACTGCCGAACTCGGCTACTGGCTGGGCGAGCCGTTCTGGGGCCGGGGGATCATGACCGAGGCAGTCCAGCGGTTCGTCCCCTGGGCCTTCCAGCACCTGGAGGTCTATCGCATCTATGCGGCGGTTTTCGCCGGGAACAGCCCATCGGTCCGAGTCCTGGAGAAGGCCGGCTTTGAGAGGGAAGGGCGGCTCCGGGCCAGCGTGTTCAAGAACGGCCGGATCCTCGACCAGTTGCTCTACGCGGCAGTCAAGGACGGAATACCCAATGCCCGCAATGAACTATGATCGCGTCGCGCATCTGTACGATGCGTATGTTCAGACTGACCTGGATATCCCCTTCTTCCTGGAAGAGGCGAAGAAGGCCCGCGGGCCGGTGCTGGAACTGACGTGCGGCACAGGGCGCATCTCAATCCCGCTGATCGAGGCGGGGATCGACCTGACGTGCGTGGATAGCTCCGCCGGGATGCTGGACGTCTTTCGCGGCAAGCTCCGGGAGAGCGAGCTCTCTGCGGAGTTGATCCAGACGAATCTGTGCAACCTGTCGTTGGACCGTCGCTTCGAGTTGATCTTCATCCCGTTCCACTCCTTTGCGGAGATCACCGACCCGGCTCAGCAGCGACAGGCCCTTCGGGCCATTCGTGCTCACCTGGCGCCGACAGGTCGATTCATCTGCACCTTGCACAACCCGCCGGCGCGACGGAGAGTCGTGACCGGTGCGAAAGTCAAGCGCGGCGATTTTCCGCTCCCCGATGGCAACGTGCTGACTCTGTCGTCGGTAGAGGACTATGATCCGGCATCCGGCTGTGTCCGTGGGACCCAGTTCTACGAGATTCGCGGTTGGGAGGGCGCCATCATGGCAAGTATGGCGGTGGATCTTCACTTTCGCTTGTTCTCGTACGGCGAGTTTCAATCTCTCGCGGAAGCGGCGGGTTTCGTGCCGGTCCATCTATACGGGGACTACTCCCGTGCGCCATTTGATATGGATACGAGTCCCTTCATGATCTGGGTCCTCCGCGCGACGCAGAAGGTCGCGGCATAGCATGGAAGAGCAGCGATATCCCGAACCGACGGTGGGGGCGTTGATCTTCAACGCCGAGGGCAAGCTCTTTCTGATGAGCTCGCACAAGTGGCGGGGCAAGTGGGTCGTTCCCGGCGGGCACATCGAGCTGGGCGAGCGCATGGAGGACGCCCTGCGGCGCGAGGTCAAAGAGGAGACGAACCTCGAGATTCGCGACATCGAGTTTCTCTGCTTTCAGGAGTTCCTCTACGATCAGCGGTTCTGGAAGCCGTGTCACTTCATCTTCTTCGATTTCGCTTGCAGGACCGACTCGACCGACGTACAACTCAACGACGAAGCCCAGGAGTGTGTCTGGATCACGCTGGACGAGGCGATGCAAATGCCCGTCGAGCGCTATACCGCGG
>ENA-OSEO01005242-OSEO01005242.1-sediment-metagenome-genome-assembly--contig:-NODE-5242-length-12697-cov-5.720365_pt1 | contig 12697 bp, 8 predicted proteins | sample MGYA00237883_ERZ534232 | MGnify/ENA metagenome assembly ERZ534232
TACTCAGAGGACGGCATTTTCGCTTCCGTGTGTTATCAAAAAACGAGCCCGGCGGTCGTGCTTGTTGATGTGGGGATAATCGCAGCAGCGCCGACGCGTTTTCTGGTGGCAGGTATTGGAGACGCGCTGTCGACATGGTTCGAAGCCAGGTCTTGCGAGCGCACCCGGTCTCCGAACGAATGTGGCGGGTATGGCACAAAGGTAGGACTTTTCATCGCCAAATTCTGTTATGAAACCCTGCTGACCTATGGTGCGGCCGCTAAAGTCGCCAGTGAGAGGCATATCGTCACGCCGGCTCTGGATCATATTGTGGAGGCGAATGTTCTGCTGAGCGGAATAGGGTTTGAAAGCGCCGGATTGGCGGCGGCCCATGCCATTCATAATGGCCTCACCGCATTGTCGGAAACCCATTCTTTCTACCACGGCGAAAAGGTCGCCTTTGGCGTTTTAGCCGGGCTCCAACTTACAGACGCATCGGCGGACGAATCAGCGACCGTTTTTTCGTTCTGCGAGGCCGTCGGATTGCCGACCACTCTTGCGGACATCGGTCTGGGAAACGCCGACCGGCAAAAACTGATGGAGGCGGCTGAAAAGGCCTGCGCTCCCGGTCAACCCATCCATCACGAAGCAGGTATGATCACGCCTGAAAAAGTTGTCAATGCCATGCTTGCGGCGGACGCCCTTGGTCAGGAAGGAAGAGGTCGCAGAGGGAATCACCTGGCGGCAGGACTTTAGCGATCCAGGATTTCCAGGGATGGCAGTGAACCTGAGGGGTCAGGCGCCGGTGCGCCGCAAAGATGGCTATCAGGTTTGCCTATATTATCTTGTGGGTCCATCACGACGCTCGCAATGCTCCGTAATAGGCAGAAAACAATGGCCGACCTGGTTTCATTCAAACGCTTCATCCTCAACAAAACGGTCTCTTTGAGAATCCCGGCCGTTCTATTTGCGTCCACCCGTGGTATGTGGTAAGTTAGTCGCTTCATAGACTCATAGTTGACCTGCGCCTTGTCATCTTCAGTGGCGATTTTTCCAAGAAAAGCTGGAAATGGTATAAATTCAAAGGGGTCGAAATAGCTCAGGCAGAGACAATGAAAGAGCGTGTGCGATTTTTGCTAAACCGGATTTCTCAAACCATTTTTCGAAAAGATCATTTGCAATTTCTGTTAGTGCATTGAATTCGCATTACCGCAGATGTCTCCGTGGGATTTATGCTGATAGACCCTAAAGGAAAACCAGGAAAGGAGATCGTTTTTCATGAATTTCTTAATTCAGCCCAAAAAATACGAAACCCCTATGGCCGACAAGGGCTCTCGAACGATCATGCAAAAGACCATTGAATTCTTCGAGAATATGGGAAAGACACGGCTTCTGGACGATTTCAACAAAAAGGTCTGGTACAGGGAATTCATCGATTTCATCGGAAGGGAACAGATCTTTGCCAGGCTGCTCACCCCCACAGCATATGCTGACGGAGATCCGGACTGCCGCTGGGACACGGCACGCAACAGTGAGTACAGCGAGTTGCTGGCGTTTTATGGCCTGGGCTACTGGTACTGTTTCCAGGTGACGATTCTCGGCCTGGGGCCCATCTGGATGAGCCCGAACGAGACGGCCAAAAGGAAGGCGGCCAGACTTCTGAAGGAGGGGGCGATATTTGCTTTTGGGCTTTCCGAGAGGACACACGGGGCAGATATCTACGCTACCGAGACAGCCCTGACACCCAGAGGGGACGGGACATGGCTTGCCAACGGCGAGAAGTACTATATCGGCAACGGAAATGAGGCCGAGATGGTATCCACCCTGGGGAAGATCAAAGACGGGACGGATGATTATACCTTTTTCGTCACCAACTATCGCCACAAGGCGTATGAGCTGAAAAAGAATGTTATTTCCCACCAGGAATACGTCTCCAACTTTGCCCTGCACAATTACCCCATTACCGAGGCTGACATCCTCTCTCGGGGACCTCATGCATGGGACTCGGCGCTCAATACCGTAAACATCGGCAAATTCAACATCGGCCCGGCATCTATTGGGGTGGCCGAACACTGCTTCTATGAGGCTATCACGCACGCCGCAAACCGCATGCTCTACGGCATGCGCGTTACCGATATGCCGCACGTGCGCAAGAATTTTATGGACGCATGGCTTCGGCTGGTAGCAATGAAGCTTTACCAGCGAAGGGCAACCGACTACTTCAGGGGCGCCGATGAGAACGACCGCCGCTACCTGCTCTATAATCCCACAAGCAAGATGAAGGTAACGCTCCAGGCTGAGGAGGTCATCAACCTGCTGTGGGATGTCATTGCTGCCAGAGGGTTTGAAAAGGATACCTACTTCCACATGGGGGCCGCTGACATACGCGGACCGTCCAAGCTCGAAGGCACAGTTCACGTAAATGTTCAGCTTATCCGAAAGTTTATGAACAACTACTTTTTTAATCCGGCCGAATATGGACCTGTTGATCCGGACTTATCACTAAACGATGATCTGTTCCTGTTCAACCAGGGGCCGACCAGGGGTCTTGGCAAAATCCGGTTCCATGATTATGCGCCGGTCTTTAAGGCAAACAAAGATCTACCCAATGTGGCGGCCTTCATCAAACAGATCGCGATCTTCAAGGGATTGGTTGAAAAGGCCGGCCCTGATAAGCAGCAGGACATGGACCCGTCTTTCTCGCTGCCACTGGGCGAGATGTTTTCCATTGTTGTCTACGGGCAGCTTATTCTGGAACAGGCGAAGTTGGAAAATGTGGAACCGGACATTATCAACCAGATATTTGACTTCATGGTGCGCGACTTCGCCGGCTTTGCCCTTCAGATATACGGCAACCACAACACCAGGGACGACCAACGTCCTTTCTGCAAAGAGATCATGCTCACCAAAGCCGTCCTGGACCATGCCCGGTATCAGAGGATCTGGGAAACCTACGTGATTGCCCTCGATGGCGAATACGCAATGAACGAATAGGGAATTCCCCAGGGGAGGTCTGGTACAGAATCTTATCGTTATCCAAAAGTATCGCCATGTTGAAGGGAAACAGCCAATGCCGTGGTTGGCATTTCGGAAGCGAGTTGAGGCGACTTTGTGGAAATACGAGAGATGAATTGAAGCAAGGTCTGAGGGAGGCTTCTTTCATTTCCTGATGCCGGGGAACAAAATAAACCTCACATGCAACAACTGTTCTCTGGTGTGCCATCCAGACAAGGAAATCAGAAAAAGTCATTACAAGCTGTTAACCCAAAGTGGTGTGGTGGTTCAGTATCCTGATGGATCATTGGAAGCAGTCTCCCCTGAAGAGGCAATAGATCGTCTGGCAACTATGTCGCCTGAGCATCGGGTCTTGTATAAAAAAGTCTAAAATGGGTCAAATTGCCATCTTTGGTTGGATAGCGCCTGATATGAGTTAGTTATTTGATATCAAAAGATATCCTGTCACTGAAACCCTGGACTATAGCCGATACCTGTAGCCTTCCCTGTAGCCTTCGGTGATGCTGAATTCCTGAGATATCCAGATGGTAACTCCTGTGGCATGGAAATCCCTTCCGACCTTCGGACGACTCCTCTTATCCCCCGTATTTATCATTAAAATTTGATAAATTTGATTTCAACCAATACCTTCGAGCCCACTGAACTCTTTTTGACAATGTCAGTTGTTTTGATGTGCATGCTCTCGTTGGATCCGAGCCGTCATTTCAGGCGCGCTAATCCCAGATACAATCGCTTAAGCCGCAACACTTTTTTTCTTGAACTATAAAGCAGTTTCTCCGATACTTACACACAGAAAAAGCTTACTCAGATCATATCAATTCTATGGCGAAGCTGGATTTCGGGCGCCCAGATGGACTGTAAAAACGGCGAGGGCCCATGTGCCAGGAGAAAGGAGGTCCATTCTATTTACCGTTTTTCTTCTTGTCAAAGGAATGAACAAGGTAAAAAGGGACCAGGAGGTCCCTCCAGTTGGTCCCACGACAAAAGAGTGCCCACAATGCCTGTCGACTATCCCTGTTAAGGCGACCCGGTGTGTATATTGCACATCTGATCTGTGAGGGTTCGGTAAAATGAAGTATAGAGGCTAAAAGAGCAAGCTCTACACAACCTGGACGGGGATGATGTGCGAGTCGTTGCCATGAAAGGGGAAGAGTTTGATATGCTGGACGATCCTAAAAAACTCCGGAAGCGCCTGAAGAACGATTTTGCATGGTCGCCGTAAAAAGGGTTATATAACTGAAGGTGAACTTGTAAAGGCGTTGGAGATCCAGGTGTCTCAAAGCATGAGAGAGGGAGAACTCCGATTTATCGGAGAGATTTTAGTCAAGACGTTATGGACTCTTTGGAAACGGTTGAATAAGACGACGTACATCACCTGCAAAAAGTGGCGCAAAGTTCACCGTTGAGGGTTATGCCCGATGCAGGATACGGGCTTAGCATATCTACCGTCAACCCAACCTTTTCCGTCCCTTTTCAAGACAAGGGTACCAACCGAACAACCCAATACGAGTCTTTGACTCATCGAAATACGGCTTTTGCCCTGTTTTTGTAAGATTTGAAAATGGAAATAATCTTTTTCACCGTCTGTGAAGTTTTTTGCGTTTTTTAATTGGTATGCTCTCGAAAGGAGACCACACAATGAACCGTTCACATGTTGCAGTGTTGATTTTCAGTTTGGCCCTGCTGCCATGGCTGGTTGGATGCGCTACCGCGCCTTACGTCAGCGGCGGCAGTTTTGATCAGGAAACCGCTGGGGCCATCGGCTTGTTCAAGAGGACTGATCCGTCTATGGAAAGGCTTTTTGCCTCCGCTTCCGGGTATGCGGTTTTTCCAACCGTGACCAAGGGGGCTATCGGCATCGGCGGGGCGCATGGCGACGGACAGGTATTCGCCGAGGGCAAATTGATTGGTCTTTCCTCGTTGAGCCAGGGCACTATCGGCATCCAATTGGGAGCCCAGGCGTATTCGGAGATAATTTTCTTTGAGGACAAAGTTACACTCAACCGATTTGCAGAGGGGCAGTGGGCGTTGAGTGCACAGGCGACCGCCGTAGCCGCTGCCGAGGGGGTATCTGCCAACGCGGACTACCAAAAAGGCGTGATGGTGTTCACCGTCGCCAAGGGTGGTCTGATGTTTGAGGCCAGCGTCGGGGGGCAGCGGTTCACGTTCACTCCCCTTCGAAATGTGCCTCTGTATTGACAGTCTGCGGCATCGTGGGTGGTACGCGCAGCCAACGCTTTTCAAATGTGATCGATCGAACAGAGTTTATTCAAGCCTTATACATTCATAGCAGACCTCTCAATGTCCTTTGATATTCGTTTCATTTGCCCGGTGATGGGTTCAATTTTGTCTGAGAAAACGGATGCAAAAAGTTGCCTGTCCAATTTGCGCGGGAATACAGCCATCAAATCGGGGGCGCTCAATAGATGTCAGCCTGCCCTTGAGACCAAAACGGCAAAAGAGGTGACGCCATGGATTCTCCAGAAACTGAATCAAAATCAAAGCATTGGGCCATCAGATGCCTCCTCAGCAAGAGTTTCATTATTGCTGTCGCCATTGTGGTCATTTATACCCTGGCCGGATTCTTCCTGGCTCCCTACCTGATCCATCGCTACGCCGTCAGATTCGCCGAGGAAAAGCTCAAGTGCCGGCTGGTCATGGAAGAAGTCCGCATCCATCCGTACGCCCTTACACTGGACATCAAGAATTTTGCCCTCAAGGAGAATAACGACGCTCCCCTGATCGCATTCAAGGAATTATTTATCAACTTTCAGGTGTCCAGCCTGTGGCGCTGGGCGTTCACCTTTGCCGACGTCCGGCTGGAGAAGCCTTCCCTCCACATCGAAGTCATGGCGGACGGCGGGGTCAACCTTATCGATCTTATGGATAGAATACCTAAAGAAGACAGTGAGATCGGGAAGGAAAGCGAGGAAAAGAGTGGGGAGGATGAGGCCCCACCGCGGTTGATTCTAGAGCACATTGTGTTGAATCAGGGCAGACTGGTATTTACGGATCTTTCCGACCGAACCCCTGCCAGCGTAACCCTCGAGCCCCTGGGCCTGGAACTCAAAAACTTTACAACGCTCCCTGACAAGAAGGGGGTGCATTTCTTTGAAGCGACCCTCCCTCATGGAGGGAAGCTCGGATGGGCCGGAGAAATATCCACTCGTCCCCTCTGGTCCCAAGGCAACATAGAAGTAAAAGGGTTCAATGTCGCCACTGCCTGGAAATTCCTTCAGGATGAAATCCTTTTGGAAAAACCGGATGGAAAAGTGGACGTCAGCGCGAAATACCATTTCGCACATGGTAGCGGTTCCAATACCCTCATCATTGATGGCTTAAAGGTCGACCTATCAGGTCTTCTATTTAAGAAGCCCGGGGAACAGGACCCATTCTTTACCATGGAAACCATCCAACTGAGCGAGGGCCGTTTCGATTTGTCATCACGGGAGTTTTCCGTCGGACAACTGGCGCTCTCCAAGGGCAGCGTGACGGCAATTGTCGACGATCAAGGGCATTTGAACTTCCAACAACTCACAACCATGGACTCTGAGACAGGAGCGGTTTCAGACAGAAAGGAAGAGACAGAACAGCCTCCTTGGCGGGTCGATTTCAAGAGCGTCGGCCTTGACAACGTTTCCCTGAAGTACATTGATCGCAGCCGGTCCTATCCTACTGAAATAGGAGTAGCGAGCCTTGGCCTGAAACTACAGGCGCACCTATCCTATGGACCCGGCAAGCTTCAGGCCATTGTAGAGAATGGGGACATCAGCCTATCGGATGTATCCCTCAAGGAACTCGCACAGGACGATCCCCTCATCGATTTCAAAAAAATTCTTGTGCAAGGGTGTAAGCTGGATCTCGAGTCCCGGCAGTTGGACGTTAAGAGAGTGGCATTGGAGGGCGGACATGCCAAGTTATTGAAAGAAAAGGAAGGGGCCGTCAATCTGGCGAGGGTGCTCGGTGGCGTCGGAAAAGGCAAGATCCAGAAGGAAATCGCTGTTATTGCTAAAGAGGCAAAAGACGAAATGAAGCCTTGGGCCGTTGCAGTAGGTTCCGCGGAGATAAGCGGTTTTGGTGTCGCCTTCAGCGATCAGGGCCTTTCCCCTTCCCCAACCCTGGACCTTGAAAACATGAGTCTGAAGGTTTCGGATATTCACAGCGATTTCAAGGCCCCCATTCCTTTCGAGGCATCCTTTGCCGTCCGGAAGGGAGGAAGCGTAAATGCCAAGGGCCGCTTTAGGGTTGCTGAAAAGAGCGCTGAGATGACCTTCCGGATATCAAATTTTTCACTGACACCTCTTCAACCTTACCTGGCACAGGTTGCCCTCCTTCATATCGACTCCGGGGCCTTCTCCTTGGAAGGAAAAATCCGTCATACGGAAGATAAAAAAGGGCCTCACACCACATTTGCCGGCAATGCAGACATCCATAATCTCCTCGTCTCAGAATCTGGCTCAGAGCAACGCTTTCTTTCCTGGAAGGAGATGAACGTTAATGACATGGAGTTGAGTCTATCACCCGATCGTATGGAGATTGGCCAAGTTCGCCTGAAGGAACCGTACGGGAAGTTGATCATCTATGAGGACCAAAGCGTGAGCCTGAAGAAGATCCTCCGACCTCAGGGGGCAAAGACCGAGAAAGCAAAACCAGCGCCTGAAGGAGGGACTCCAGGGGGCTTTCCGGTGAATGTCAGAAAAATCCAGATCGAGAAAGGCGGGCTTGATTTTGCCGACCTGAGTCTCCGGCCCCAATTCGGTGCAAAGATACATATGCTTAAAGGGACTATTGTGGGACTTTCAACGAAGAAAGGCGAGCGGGCACAGGTTCAACTCGATGGAAAGGTGGATGCCTATGGGATGTCCAGAATCCGGGGAGAACTTGAACCTTTTGATGCAAAGCGCTTCACGGATGTATCTATGGTTTTTCGCAATGTGGAAATGACCAACCTGACCCCGTATTCGGCTAAGTTCGCAGGCTACCGCATAGCATCAGGAAAGCTTTCCCTTGATCTGCATTATCTGATCAAAGACAGCCAACTCCAGGGCGAAAACCAGATCATCCTGGACAAACTCACTCTGGGAGAAAGGGTGGAAAACCCAGATGCGCCTGATATCCCCCTGGACCTCGCCCTCGCCCTTCTGAAGGATGCCGACGATCGGATTGACATCGGGCTTCCCGTGTCCGGCAATCTCGACGATCCTCAGTTTGTATACGGACACCTGATATGGAAGGCCCTGTTGAATCTCTTCAAGAAAATCATTACAGCCCCTTTCAGGGCCTTAAGCGCCATGCTCGGCGTTGAAGGCGAAAAGCTGGATCTCATTGAGTTCGAAGCGGGAAAAACGATATTGTTGCCTCCGGAGCAGGAAAAACTGAAAAACCTTTCAGAGGCACTTGCCAAGCGGCCTCAACTACTGCTGAAAATCCGGGGAACATATGATCCGGTAGGAGATGGTACCGCCATGAAATCTCTGGCCGTCAGGCGTGAGATTGCGGAAAAACTGGGGAGGAAGGTCGCTCCCTCCGAAGAGCCGGAACCTTTAGATCTAAACGATCTGCTGGTCCAGAAAGCCATTGAAGACTTGGTGAGGGAACATGTATCGCCCCAGGCCCTTCAAGCCGCCAAGGAGAAAGCCTTTAAGCGGGCGGCCGCGGTCGGCAAGAAGGGGAAAAAAGAGGCTCCTTCAGCTCTTTCTCCAGGACTGACCCGTGAGCTCTACACCTCATTGCTCCTAAAGGTGATCGATGCGCGTCCGGTCACTGATGAGGAATTGAAGCATCTGGGCCGGGACAGGGCACAAGCTATTAAGCAGGCCGTTGTGGCAAAAGGGAACGTGAAGGAAGCACGACTCATTATCGTTGAGCCTTTGGAGGCAGAAGAAAAGGGGGAACAAACCGTCGAATCCAAGCTGACTCTGGATGTTGCTGAGGGTTCAGCAAATACCCAATAATACGTGTTAAAAAATGACAGTCTCTAATCTTCCATGCGCGGATTCGAATCTCCATAGTTCGTCCGCGGGGTGACCTGTCCCCTGTCATCAGCATCGACGATAACCGCTCTCCTTCTGTTTAGCCATCACTGGCGTTAATCCAAGAAAGGGGGTGAAGGGTATGCGATTCCATAGACTTGAAGTCCTTGTGTTGGCCATTAGTTGCCTTTGCTCGATCCCATTCGGCAGTGGAGCTTGGGCTGATGACAAGGTAATTGTCCTTGCCCATGAGACTTCCTGGCCGCCTCACTATGGAAAAGACCTGGAAGAGGGGGGCTATACCGTTGAAATTGTCAGAGAGGCCTTAAAACGAGTCGGCTATCGGTTGGAGACCGTATGGCTGCCCTGGAAGAGGGCGCAGATGGAAGCCGCAAGAGGGGATTACGACGGTCTTGGGGCTTCCTACTATACCAAAGAAAGGGCAATCCAATTTGCCTATTCAGACCCCGTCGCTACCACCGAAATTGTTTTCTTTAAGAGGTCCGAAGATGATATCAAATATTCCAAGCTGGAAGATTTGAAACACTACAAGATAGGGACCGGGTTTGGGTATGGCTATCCTGAGAAATTTGTAAAGGCCGACTATTTGCAGAAGATTGAAGCATATGAGGCCAAAACAAATATAACCAGGTTATTGAATAAGCGAATCGACCTGATCATCGAATCTCGACAGACCATCCTTTTTTACTTGAAGCGGGAATATCCTGACAGGGTAAATTCTCTGGAAGTATTGGGTGATCCCTTGGAAACGATGTCGCTCTATGTTCCATTTTCCAAAAACAGACCGAATCACAAACAAAAGGTAGATGATTTCAATCGTGGGCTGAAAATGATCCAGGAAGATGGGACGTATGAGACGATCATGAGGAAACATGGGTTCAATCCCGGCGCGATTGAGGGGATTAAGAAATGAGAGTATCTCTGCCGGAGTTTTCAGGATCAAGTGAGCAGGTTGCCGTTGGTGGTGTGCCGAAAGGTTCCAATGAGGAATCCATTGTAGCTGCAGTGAGACGAGTAACGGAAGCAGCAACAGATTTCACCTGGCCGAAGAACCCTTTGACCTGCCCGTCCATCACTGCCTGGCGGCCCGTGACCCTGGGGAAAATCTCTTGGCCGGTCTGTGTTCTTCCGTCTATTCAAGGGGGGTGGGTGTGCTGAAGCAGTGCCTCGATGGTCTGGATGATTTCATGGACCGGAAGGGGTATCAAACCATAAAGGATTTCCAAGGCTGCGTCACCGATCAGTCCACCCAGTGAAACAGATTTCGAATGATGCACCATCTGCGATCGCCGTTTGTGCGGGGGTTCCCCAAAATCCAGTAGTCTCTTTGTGCTTTTTCGAAACCGTCCGCTTTTCGAAGATCGAGCCAGTAGTTGACGAAGCGCACAAGTTCTTCAGACCCGGGCGGCATCATATAGCCGAAAACCATCACGGATCCGAGGTTTCTGGGAACCACGGCAGTATACCCCGGATGGAATTGCGCCCATGCGGCGCCCTGGACCAATGTCCACAGCGCCGCATCCATCTCCGGATGGAGGGGCAATTCATCGTAGCTGGGAAGGACAACCAGTTTGGCATCTGGAAATGCTCGTTGAACGAAGAAATGGGCCACCCGCGAATTCAGGACCGCAAAGGTGAGAGGCCCCATGTTACGCATCGTGGTGACGTTCAGGAACCGATCGGTTTGTCGGGACGGTACGATGAACGCCGCAGGACTCTGAAAATAGGGTTGGGAACTCATCAGCGTTTTGAGACGCACATCAGTGAGGTAGATGGCGGACATGGCGATGTCCAAACGGTGTTGCTCGAGCTCCGCAGTGACCGTTCCCCAATCAAAAGGAATGAGTTTCAGTCGGACATTGAGGGATTCGGCGAGATTATAGGCATAGGCAATATCGTAACCCACCAGATCTCTTTTTGTATTGAAATAGGAAAAAGGGAAAACCTGAGCGTTGTATCCCACACGAAGGGTTTTCGTCCTTTGAATCCTTTCAAGGGTGGATTCTCCGGGGCGAATCTCATCCTGTGTATGGGTGTTTTCCCATTCACCCCGATTTCGAAATATTTTCACATCGATTCCATCGGTCGCCTCACTTGGCAGGCTAAAGGTGGGGCGCAAGTCGACTGACTCAGTATGAACATACTCCCGTAACCCCCAGACCAATACCAAAAGAAGCAATCCAAAACCCACGAATCCCAAGACACAGATCAGAAATTTGCGGGGGTGAAGACGCACTTTTCCAAAATAGGCCAGTGTTGACAGAAATGTGATCGAACCGAAACCGATGACCGACAGCAATGTCTGACCAAAACGGGTGATGGCAAACGTTTCCAGATAAAGCTGGGAAGTTCCTTCGGGAAGTCCGAGCCATGACTGAAGAAAGTCAAGGGCATTGAACGTGGAGGATGCGGCTCCGATGGAGGATATGGCTGTCAGAGCCGGCAGGAGCAGGAGCTGCCCGCCGCTTGGCTGCACATGAAAACGCTCAAGGGCGAAAAGCACAAAAAAATAGACGACCAGGTTCCCAATATGCGCCAGGACGTAAGCAACGGAAAGGCTTGTCTCTACCACCTCATTGCAATCCTCATCCCTGATCCCGGCCTTTTCGGCAAAATTCTGGGCAGACTGTTTCACCAGGGGCAATGCCACCACGGAAATGGATGTGCTCCCTGACAGTACCAGGGACCTCTTCATCTCTTTCATGATCTCTCGGTATCGAAAGGGGGTCAGCGCCGCCATGAGTGATGGTAACAACCAGAACACTATGAGGATGACGCCTGCGAAAAAGAGGATGAGGTACACGATCAGGCCGGTGAGAGCAGAAGTGGATGTTGTCCCGGAGGTCTTTGCCAATATGGCGAATACGCCGAAAGGCGAAAGGGAGAGGACCCATTTGATCATGGCCGCGCATCCGTCTCTGACAACCTGGACGACCTGCAGAAAATCGCTTTTTCCCTTGAGTTGCTGTATGGAGATGGCGAATAAAATGGCGAATACGATGACGCCGGGAAGGTAGTCTCGCGTCAGGGATTCAAATACATTTGAAGGGATCAGAATGTGCAGCAGATCAGTGCTGTTGGACACCGGCTGTGTTGGATTGACGGCTGAGGGTGGTGGTGTTGTCGGCAATCCCAGATGAAGCAGCCACATGACGCCGAGGGTGAGCCCGAAAGCGGCCCCATAGAAGGGCCAACTCCTTTTGAACAGCCAAAAGCATTTCTGCCGGCTCAACCCTCCGATGCCCAGCAGGACCAGGCAAATAATGTAAGGGTACACTACGGCCTGGAGCATCATGACATAGGCCGACCCCACAGGTGACAAAATGGCGCAGTAATCCCCGAACATCACACCGTAAAGGATGCCGAGAAAGGCGCCGACGAGGACGCGAACGGCAAGGCTCATGGACGACAGTTGTTCTCTGATGGCCGCAAACATGGACAACTCCGCTGAATAAGCGCTTCGTCAGTTATATTGCAAACGATTTAATTCGCGTCCGCCGGAGTATGGATACCGGGCTGCTGAACAGTGCCGCCCCCAACCACCCGTAAACGCATTGCGAATAAAATTCAAAGGACTCAATAGTGTGAAGTAATACTACCATATATCCAGGAATATCAAGCGGGAATTGACGTGTTCAAGGCGGTCAGTGAAGTGGCCCAGGACCTGGGCGGCATGGATAATGTTTTTGCCAAAACAGGCGTGGGCCTGG
>ENA-OSEO01005243-OSEO01005243.1-sediment-metagenome-genome-assembly--contig:-NODE-5243-length-12694-cov-10.290085_pt1 | contig 12694 bp, 15 predicted proteins | sample MGYA00237883_ERZ534232 | MGnify/ENA metagenome assembly ERZ534232
CAGTGGGGAAATGTCGTGAGATGGGAAATGCGAACACGCCTGTTTTTACGAACCAGTGAGTTTCTTTGGCAGGAAGGCCACACCGCCCATGCCACCCAAGAGGAAGCCGTAGAAAGATCATTCATGATGCTTGATACTTACGCACGACTGGCCGAAGAATATCTGGCCATGCCGGTTGTCAAGGGGAGAAAGACGGCTTCCGAAAGATTCCCGGGAGCTGTCGATACCCTCTGTATCGAAGCAATGATGCAGGATCGAAAAGGTCTTCAGGCGGGCACCTCACACTTCTTGGGGCAAAATTTTGCCAGGGCTTCCGGAATCAAATTTCAGAGTGCTGAAGAATCGGAAGAATATGCATGGACCACGTCGTGGGGCGCATCCACTCGCCTAATCGGTGGGATCATCATGACCCATGGGGATGATGACGGTATTGTTTTGCCGCCAAAGATTGCGTCCTCACATGTCGTCCTGATGCCCATTATCCGAAATCCTGAAGACAGAGTAAAGGTGATGGAGTCTGTCGAAACTTTAGGTAAAGCGCTAAAGAATATAACCTACCATCATCGTCGGATCGGAGTGGAGATTGACGATCGGGAAATCGGCGGCGCCAGAGGATGGGAATGGATAAAAAAAGGGATACCGATTCGGGTTGAAATCGGCCCCAGAGACATTGCCGGCAATTCGGTATATGTTGGACGGAGAGACAAGGAACACAACGATAAAGTTTCAATAAACAGAGATCGTTTTGTCGGTGAAGTAACAAATATCCTGGATGAGATACAGGACGTACTTTTTGGACGCGCCCTGTCGTTTAGAAAAAAACATACCGTTTCAATCGATGATAATAATGAATTCTATGATTTTTTCACTCCCGAAAATCAGGAACAGCCGGAAATACACGGCGGATTTGCATACGCCCACTGGTGCGGAGAAGATGCTTGCGAATCGAAAATTAAAGACGATCTTAGTGTTACGATTCGATGTATTCCCTTTGATGCCCCGCCTGAGAAAGGCAAGTGTATATGCTGTGGCAATCCAAGTTCCGGCCGAGTCATCTTTGCTAAGGCATATTGATTTACACCATGATCCGTATTAACGACATCATCGATAAGATCACCGAATATTACCCTGAAGCTGATCTGGATATTATTGATCGTGCCTATATTTATTCGGCCAGGGTCCATGACGGACAGGTTCGCCTATCCGGTGAACCCTATCTGTCCCATCCTCTGGAAGTGGCCGGTATACTTGCGGACATGAAACTCGATGTTGTCAGTGTCGCCGCCGGCCTTTTGCATGATGTTGTTGAAGATACACACGCGTCCATAGAAGAAATAAATGAGATGTTTGGCAAGGAAATTAGCCGTATTGTATCGGGTGTAACCAAGTTGAGCGTTCTTCCTTTTAGCAGCAGTTCCCAGGCACGCCAGGCGGAAAGTATCAGAAAAATGATTTTGGCAATGGCCGATGACATTCGTGTCATATTGATCAAGCTGGCGGATCGACTTCACAATATGCGGACGTTGAAGTTTCACTCAGAGAAAAAAAAGGTACAAATTGCTAAAGAAACCCTCGATATATACGCGCCCATTGCCGGTCGCCTCGGTATTTACTGGATAAAGAAGGAACTCGAAGATACATCGTTTATGTATCTTCAACCCGAGGAATACACTAAGATAGAACAGCTCGTTAATAAGGATAAAGAAGAAGGCGAAAAATACATCGAAAAGGTCAAAGATCTCATCAAAAAGAAAATGGATGAGTACAACCTTGAGTGCGAAATTCTCGGAAGATACAAATATTTTTACAGCATATATAAAAAAATGCACTCTCAAAACCTTGAATTTGAGGATGTCTACGACATCATTGCATTTAGAATAATTCTCGACACCATACCCCATTGTTATGAAGCGCTGGGCGTGATTCATTCCCTGTGGAAACCGGTTGCGAAAAAATTCAAGGATTATATCGGTGTTCCAAAGCCCAATATGTACCAGTCCCTCCACACCACCGTCATCGGTCCTTACGGAGAACGGATTGAGATTCAAATTCGAACCTGGGAAATGGATAAAGTTGCCAAGTCGGGTATCGCCGCTCATTGGAGCTACAAGGAGGGGCTTCGCTTTGATGAAGAAACAACCAAAGCGTTTTCCTGGATACAGGACCTGGTAGAAAATCAGGAAGATTTTAATAATCCGGATGAATTTCTGGAAAATGTCCGCATCGATCTATTTCCCGATGAAGTCTATGTTTTTACTCCCCAAGGGGAAATAAAGACCGTTCCAAGAGGTGCCACACCTGTTGATTTTGCCTATTTAATTCATACGGAGGTCGGGAATCAGTGCACCGGAGCAAAAGTAAACGGCCGTATTGTTCCTTTGCAGTATGAATTGAAAACCGGCGATACGGTTGAAATAGCCACATCAAAAAAGAGCCATCCCAGCAAAGACTGGCTCAATTATGTAAAAACCGTCAAAGCCCGATCCCGGATCAGGCAATGGATTAAAACTCAGGAGAAAGAACGAAGTATCACCCTCGGTCGGGAGATGTGTGAAAAGGAATTCCGAAAATACCGCCTTAATTTTAACACGCTTTTGAAATCAGAAGAGATGGAGAAGGTGGTTGAGCATTTTGGCTTTAAGCATCTGGATGATCTCATCGCAAGTGTCGGCTATGGAAAAATTACGCCCCTGCAGATTGTTCGGAAAGTTGAGCCGAGACCTGAAGAAGAAGCCCACGAATCTTTTCTGGAGAAAATCATCAGTCGCGTCAGAAGGAAAAAGCCGAAGACGGGCGTGACTGTAAAAGGTGTCGACGATATCCTGATCAAGTTCGGGAAGTGCTGCCAGCCGGTTCCCGGAGATACAATTATAGGTTATATTACAAGGGGTTATGGAGTTACCGTTCACCGAACCAATTGTATCAATGCGTTGAAAATGAGCCCCGAACGAGAAATAGATGTGGAGTGGAGTGTGGATATCGCAGATACATATCCGGTAAAGATCCTGGTCCGATCTTACGATAGGGTAGGATTACTTGCCGATATCACTGCAAATATCAGCAAAAACGGTGCGAACATATTGAGTGCGAACACCGAGACCCGGGACAGTAAAATCGTCGACAGCTATTTCACCATAGCTGTCGAAGATACCGACCACTTAAACAGAGTTCTTTCATCTATCAGAAAGGTAAAACATATTCAGGATGTTAGGAGGATAGATCGATAAGGGGCCTGCTGATAAAAGCCGAATAAATTTGTCAAAAAGCTTTTCGGGTTAAGGCGCTTTTACGATGTTGCCCGATTTAATACAGCCTGAGCAAACCGTCATCTTTTTGACCCTTCCTTTATACACTGCTCTTACACTCTGAAGGTTAGGATTGAAGCGACGTTTCGTTATATTATGAGCGTGGCTGACATTGTGGCCAACCAGGGGTTTTTTCCCACATATTTCACACTGTTTGGACATGCTTGTATCTCCTTATCAATTATGAAAACAGGATTTGATATACTAAAAAAAATTGTATGTAAAGATTTTTTTCTAATTTTTCTGATCTTTTGTCGCCAAGTCTTCACAGAGGGTAATATATTGGAGCGCCTGCTGGTGAATTCCGACATCAGGATAATTGGTTAAAACCGATTTGAAACGATTTAGGGCGGCTTTGTAATGCTTGCTCTTGTAATAAAATTCCCCAACATAAAATTCATGCCCGGCAAGGCTTTTATTACATTCTTTAATGTGTTCTTCGGCTTTGGTTGCATATGGGTCATTAGGAAACTGTTTTTTAAGACGTGTGAAAATATCAAGTGCTTTTTTTGCGGGCGTTTGATCCCGGTCGATCGTGTCGATCTGTTCGAAATAGCAGCGCCCGGTTTGGAAGATGACGTAGGGGATGGCTTCATTGCGGGGATGCAGATTTTCAAATGATTCATATGCTTCTACCGCCGAATCATACTCCTTTAAATGGTAATGTGCATCTGCAATTTTGAGTTCGGCAAGAATAACAAATTTACTAAAAGGATACCAATCTTTGAGTTTTTCAAAGGATTCTATGGCGTCTTTATAATCCCCGTTGTTGAATTGATCCATCCCGTCACTGACCAGTTCCTGTGCGTTCTTTTCTTCTTTAGGCTTAAACCATGCACAGCCGGAAAACACAAACAATGAGATAAGTATCAAAGCGATGATTCGTTTCATATTTTCAAACAATGACATACTCGTATTCGGCATTATCCATTTGAAAGGCTACCTGCTTAAACTTGAGATATCATTTCTTCAAGCCTTGATTTGGCAACGATACCGATAACCTTATCCAGGATTTCTCCTCCTTTAAAGAAAATAAGGGTAGGGATGGATTTTATGCCGTACTTGGTGGGTGTCGCCGGATTTTCATCAACATTGCATTTTGTGAACTTCACTTTGTCGCCAAAATTTGCAGCCAGTTCTTCGACGATGGGTGCAATTGCCCTGCACGGTCCGCACCAGGGTGCCCAAAAATCGACCAAAACAGGTTTATCCGACTGCAATACTTCGGATTCAAAATTGCTGTCGCTAATTTCAAGAATATCTTTTGACATAAGATTTTTCCTTTCCATAAATAATTTAAAAAAGTTCAACAATAGGCTGCAATATAGTGGCATGAACGTGCCTTGTCAACCTTTTCGGATAAACTATCCGGCACGAGACATTGTTTGGATTTTCAGAATTTGGTCATTGGAATTTGCCTGCCCTGTTAAATAAATCGAAGATTTAATGCGAAGCATTATTTAACAGGGTAAGATATTTGGGGTTTGATATTTGCAATTTCAGTAAGTCAATGAACATTCAGCAAAGCAAATTCCCTCTGGGGATAACCAAAGCCTGATCGGGCCAGGATTTTTACTCTGTGGAAATTTTGTCGGATTCGAATAATATTGGCTAAAATACAACGTATCGGTCACAACTTTCGATCATCTCCGCATTTCTTGCCTGAGTGGCAAAATCCTTGAATCCGACGCCGGGAACATCCCCTGAGAGACCGTTTGCTCGAAAACTGACATCGCATACCGACAGTTTGGCTTTCCCCACCAATCGCTCAAATTCCGGCTTTTGAGTCAGAAGAACCCCTTGGCCGGTAAAAAATATCTGAACACTTTTCCCTTTTTCATGAGCGGCTGTGGTCAAAGCGACGACATAATCAAGATGTTTATCTGAGCTGACAAGAATACCTAATTTATTAGCCATGGATTTGGTTCCTTTTTATCTGTATGTATCCTTCAATAAATGTTGAAAAATCCGAACTGTTCCTGAATTTTTGAGCCTCAATGTATTAAAGCATTATGGAAATTGGATCGTTTTCAATCGGAAGAACCCGAAAATAGTATGGGGGCATACGCCTCACATGTAAAACAGCCGATTCCGAAGGTTAACATCGAGATTTCGGGAAAAGGCCCCTTCTGAAAGGAAACGATTTACCACCAGCATATGACCTTGTCATATGAAAAAATATCGTCAACAAGCCCGGGCCAATCCACATCCCCCTCATAAAGAACGACTTTCTTAGCGCCTTCTTCCTTTGAAAAACCCTCGATAAACTGTTTTGTCGTATCGTCTGGTTGTGACCGAATAATATTTAATAGTTTCATGATGACATGCCCTCTAAAAAGGAATAATTAAGTCCGCGTCTTTTAGCTTGACCAGCATTTCCTCGACGGTGATCGGCCTGAAGCCGTATTTTTCAACATTGGCCGGGTTGTTAGAGTACCGTTCCCCCTCCATCTCGTCGATAAATTCCATGTTTTCTCGATAGGCTTCGTCCATATTTTCAATCTCGTGATTCAGGACATACATCTGGACAGAGGCAGCTTCGAGGAGCAGGCCGAGACTGGTTCTAAGCCCTTCATATTGTTGATTTACGTCTTTGATAAGTACGGCGACATTTTCCATTTAAAAAATCACCCCCCTTTTTTTATCAGGTATCTCGTATATCCTGATTCATCCTCAAAGCCGAGGAATTCGTCACCCTGCTTTTTGGCATAGTCAGGTATATCATTTTTTGAACCTGGGTCAGTCCCAAGTATTTCCAGTATTTGTCCGGGTTTCAGCTTTTTCAATGCTTTTTTGGTTTTCAGCAGCGGCATCGGGCAACTCAGTCCGCGGCAGTCCAGCGTTTCATCCGGCGTAATATTTTCGACCATAATTAAAATCCTCCTTAAAATTTAAAGCTGTTAGATGTTTTTTTTTTGATTTTTTCTGATGGCAACAATGGATATTGCTTTATAACTCTAAGACAAATTTTTCCGTCTCCTCGTTCCAGGCAGCGATAATGTAGAAAGCCATCATGATGACGATTACCAGAATCATGCTCCATTTATAGGTTAAAAAATCCGGCAAAAAGACCCGGTAGCCCATGAGTGAGTTGAGGCTGGCCGAGCTATTGATCCAGGCTTTGAATAACGATGTCGATAAGGAAAAAAAGACAACGGCCAGCATCAGCTTGATATGTCCTTCTCCGGCCCGCCAGACCGAACCGCTTCCGCAACCGCCCGCCACAACCATGCCGAACCCGAAGATGACGCCACCCACCAGCCCGCCGAACCAGAAGGCTTGTAAAACATAAGCATCTTCTCCACGAACGCCTGTCCATTTGAGAGCAGCAAAGCCGAGCAAACTGATGAGGATGCTGATGGCTATTGCTTTCGGCACTTCGCTTTCACCGGTCATAAACGGTTCGCGGAATGCCCGAACAAAACAAAAGCGTGTTCTTTGAATGATAAATCCAAATGCGAGACCGCATAAAAGCAATCCCCCTATCCTTGTATAGGCTTCTCTATTGTAAATTCCGGCGCAAACGAACGCGGCAAGGAACACGGCGGCACCGATGTAAGGCTCTATTTTCAACCAGTCAAACCCATTTTCTTCTTTTGATGCAGCAGTACCTCCGGCTGATCCTGAAGGAAGGTGTTCCAGCTCCCAATACAAATAACGAAGTCCGATGTACGCTCCGGCCAACAGTCCGACCATCATGGCAAGGCCGCTTGCGGAAAGGGCGCTGACCGCTGAAAAAAAACCGCCCACATTGCACCCTCCGGACATTGCTGCACCAATCCCCATCAGAGTTCCCCCTGCTATACCTTTCAAAAGTTCCAAGGGGGGTGCCTTGCGAATGGCGAACTGCTTGGATAAAAGTGCGGATCCAAATGCACCCCAGAGTAATCCAAGGGTAAGGATGGAGCTTGTCGATATCAGCGGAGATACCGGTGCTTGTTTATAAACCCCCGATATGCTGAAGAACCAGTCACCCCAGTTCCTCAGGCCGCCGGCCACACCCCAGGGTCTGGACCAGGCGAAAGTGATGACACTCATGATACCAATGAGAAGACCGCCGAGCCACATGGGCCAGTTCTCATTAAAAATCTTCTGATACCCGTTGCTTAGGATTTCAGATAGAACACCGTTCTGTTTTTCATCATTCATGGTAACCTCTCAAACCGACCCAGCCGCAAATTTCATAAAAACCAAAAGAAAGTATTCGACGTGTGAAACGTCCGGGCTAACAGCCTTCATCGTCAATAATTATAAACCCGGTTTCTTCCTTTTCCTTGGCGGCCGGTTCCGAAGTTGGAGGAGATGCTGCAGGCGCCGGGGAAGTCGAGATGCCCGATTCCTGTCTGGAGGATACATCCGGAAAAACCAAATCGGCGTTTTTTTCCACCTTTTCAGCCAACCCGAAAATTACCGATTGATCATAGTATCGCCATGCCTGAATCGATGCGGGGTCGGCTTTTACAGCTTTTCTAAAATATTCCTTGGCATCCAGGTACTTCCCTCTGGCATAGGATTCCATCCCGAATCTAATCATCTTGGCACAGAGGTCTTTGTCAGGAGGGCAATTTCCCGGCTCTTGGGCCACGACATGTAAAGGAACGATAAAAAATACGGTAAGAAAAAAAACGAGTACAATCGAAGCAATAAATTTTGGTTTCACGTGGTTCTCCTTCAAATATGCAATCGAATCATTGATCGAAATTTTTATCAAAACACGGCGAAGGGGTCAAGCAGGTAATTGTCGATTATATAAGTCATTCCGTCGGATGGCGCTTATCCGCATATTTACGTCATTCGATAATCCGACGCCGGTGGGACGCAAAGCACCGGACGCGTAATGAATCTCAGTACTTTTTCTGCGGTACTCCCGAAAAATATATTGTTCATGTCTCCGGTATTGCCGCAACTTCCGATAATAATCATATCCGCATCATTTTCAACAGCCTTTTTATTGATTTCAAGAAAAGGGGTCCCCTCACATACAACCATTTCGACACGTTCCTCTTCCAAATTTTCCTGTTTCAGAAAGTCCCGGAGCCGTGCTTTTGCCTCTAAAAACAGCTTTTTTTTAATCTGCCCTTCATCTCCCAGTTTTTGACGGATACATTCTGTAATGAAATTACGGTCGATAACATGCAGGGCGATAATGCGGCTTGGATGTTGGGCCAACAAAGACTTTGTCCGGCGCAAAGCTCCTCGGGAACAGTCTGAAAAATCAACGGCCACCAACAATGTGCTTTTTTTAACACTATTTTTCTCATGAATGTTCATCAGTCTGTTCAAATCCCTTTCTCTCAATATTCCGGGAAGAATAAATCCATGTTATTACTTTTTAAAGAACAACGGTGTCAATTGAGTGTAACGCTTAAACCTGGAACTGATTTATTCAGGTTTTTGCTAACGTTAACATAGCACAATGCAAAAAAAATGAAATCAACTCAAAGTTCTAAAAATGCATTCGCAACTTCCTGATACTTTATCTTAAGTATGTAATCATCATCAAGAATTCCCGCAAGTCGGGCCGAGTGAGCAGTTCGTTGATATTTCCGGCTGAAGTTTCAAGCTCCGTTGCCCATTTTTCGATCATTTTGCGCCTTTCCAAAAAACCAAGGCCTTTAAGTACAGAAAACCGTCCGGGTTCTCGAAGTGTTTGGTGAAAAATGGATGTCACCGAAAATCGCCACCGACACGGCAATGGCCAGCTCAAAGTCGTTGCTGCCCGCAGTAAAGGCTACCGTGTTGGGTCTGGGCATAATTTACTTCGATATGCTGAAAAAGGAAGCCATCAGGTGAAAAGCGCCCCCACACTTTCTCCGCTGTGTATGCGCTTTATTGCTTCTGCAAACAGATACCCCACAGACAGAATTTTCAGGTGTTCCATCTTTTTTTTATCAGGGATGTCTACCGTATTGGTTACAGCGATTTCTTCAACAGACAAATCTTTAAGGTTTTTAACTGCCGGTCCGGACAGGACCGGATGCGTTGCCCCCAAATAAATCTTTCTGACTCCGGATTTTTGAAGCGTTTCTACCGAAGTTATCATTGTGCTGCCAGTGGAAATTTCATCATCGAAAATAATTGCATCTTTTCCTTTCACATCACCTACCACCAATCCTTGCACAACATCGGTATCACTGATCCGCCTTTTGTCGATGATCGCCATGGAGGTGTTCATCTTTCTGGCAAAACGCCCGACTCTTTTAGCGCCACCGGCATCCGTGGCAACGGCGACGGTATTCGAAATGTCAAGATGACCGCGAAAGTGGTCGCAGATAATCGGAATGGCCGTAAGGTGATCAACCGGTACGCTGAAGAACCCGTGTACCGAGTCGGCATGAAGATCCATGGTCAGCACACGGTTTGCACCTGCTGTTTTGAGCAGGTCCGCCATGAGTCTTCCGGCGATGGATATTCTGGGAGCATCCTTTTTGTCGGATCTGGCGTACGAGTAATATGGAACCACAGCAGTAATCCTCTTGGCAGAAGCGCTGCGCAGGGCATCAAGGGTGATCAACAGTTCCATAATGTGATTGCTGACAGGCCGGCTGAATGACTGAATCACAAAAACATCCTTTTCTCTTACATTTTCCTTGACCTGTACGAACAGGTTGTCATTGGAAAACCTCGAGATATGCAGTTTGCTAAGCGGGATATTGAGATGCCGGCATATTTCATTGGCAAGGTCTTTGTTCGAGTTCCCGGAAAACACTTTTAGCTCACGATACATTAATCTCTCCGAAGGGGTTTTTTGATGTATCTTTTACGTTCTACAACGGTTTCGAGCTAAAATAACCCTTTATACCTTATAATTTCAAGGAAAAATCTGAAAATTTTAATGTAGCCGCAGCCGTTTTTAGCGGCTGCGGCAGGATAGGAACACGGAAACGCTATGCGAACTGTTCTTCCACCGACATGGCGTAATAAATGCAGGTTTCCAGACAGGAAAGGCAGACAATACATTTTTCAGGATCAAAGGAAACTTCCCAGGACTCGCGATCCACGTCCAGCGCCTGGGTCGGACAGTGGGGCACACAGGACGTACAGCCGGTGCATCGGTCTTCGAGATGCCGGATCTTCTGAGCCAATGGCGAAACCAGTACGCCAATACGTTCAAGATAGTTCAGTCCCTGTGAAAGTTGGATTTCCTCGCCGCTCAATTCCACAACCATACGCCCCTGCTTTCCGGGATCGATGCTGGCGCGAAGAATATTGACCCGAATGCCGTAATCGGCAATCAGGTGGTATGTAATGGGGTCCTCGACAATATTTTCCGGGAAAATAAATACAAGTTTCATTTGTTTCATTCTGTGGCCTCCTTTCCTAAAGCGGCACCCGGAAGCGGTGCCTGAAATTGTGTCAGCAGAAAGTCGCCGCCTTTGATCAGTTGTTTGAGATGATGGGCCACCTTTCGGGCCAGGGCATAGCTGGAAAATGATCCGGTCGGCACATCCTGATCTTTAACGCGAATGCTGCCGGATTTCAGTTCCTTATAAGTGACCTCGCCCAGTTTTGCTTCCCCTTGACCGGTTGGATAAAATTTACTGTAATCGATCACCGGCGCTTTAATCTGGGCGTCGGTAACGGAAACCGAATGCAACATGTCTTCGTCTATAATGGGGATGGGGACACCCACGGCCACACTCAGTGTTACACCGTACCCCGTAAAGGAAACCGCCCGAAGCCACTCGGTGCTCATCTGTCGCATATCTCCGATCAGCGCAACGGTTCCGGCCGGGGTTTGCGGGGTGCCGTTTGGCAGCCGCGGCGCATTGGGATTGTGTTGGGTGCCGGGCCATGCAACAAAACCCTCTGCACCGCAGAAAAATACCCGGGTACCGATACCGATGGTTCGAAAATACGGGTCGTTAAACAACGGTGACAATTGGCCGGCGCTGCAATAATAGGCATTTCCCAGTTTTGGTTTGAGTTTGCCCATGTAGGTGTATATGGGTTTGTCGGATAGGTTGACGGCAACATTATAGTTCTGGTAGCAGTTTCTCGGGTTGAACAGAAACGCATCGTTCATGTCATCAAAACCGATCATCTGTTCGCGGGTTTTCAGCGGATAACAATCGGTACCGTAAGCACCGCCTTTCAGCAGAACCTTTTTACCGGCAACCAGATCTTCGATAACATGGGCGCCGCCATATCGGTATTTTCCGGGACGGCCGTTGCTGTTTCGGGGATCGCCGTCAGGGATAGCTGTTGCACCCACATAGATGTCTGCCGCCGCCAGACCGGCATAAGCCGGCACGCCGTTTAAGGTGGCGAATCCACCGCCGAGCTTCATTTTTTCCCTGGGCTGTTTAATGTTGAAAAAGGCACCCGATGAACACATGGGGCTGAAGGTTCCGGTGGTAACGACATCCACTTCACGAGCAGCCTGCTTTATACCTTTTTTTTGAACGACATCGATGATCTCTTCGGCGGTGAACACCACCACCTTTCCGGATCGAATTTTAGCATTGATTTCTTCTATGGTTCTGGCCATGGATGTATCTCCTTGTTAGGGTCAAGTGAATTGGGACACAGATTTTCACAGGTATACACGGAACAGTTTATTATTTTTAAGAATCTGAGAATCAGTGTCTATCTGTGTCCAAAAAAGGACATTTCCATACTATTAAATTAATGAAAGCAGGATAAACTTCGATGATACGGCTCCCAAAGGAGCCCGGACATTATCCATAGACATACCCGGATGTGCATGAAAATGAAGCGGATGTTTGATGTAGAAGGCGCTAATAACATTCGATGGTTCTTCCTTAAAAATAAAAAAGCCGCGGGGTTTTCAGCACCCACGGCTTTAATGATCGAAATCCCAAATGATCAATCCATGGGCGCACCTCGGGTGGGCATCATGGACATCATTCTGTATACATTCGATATGGTTGGATTGCTTGTTGTCATGTTAAATACTATCTGTTTATGCTACATTGTATTACATAAGGACAAATTGATGTCAAGCAAAAATATACAGTCATCTTCATTTTTTGTGGATTTTACGATATATGCAATCAGATAAGATTCACACTTAGTTCTCCCATCGTTCAGAAGGCTGAATATCCAAATCCCGAATCTTCCATAATAATGTTTTATAACTGAGGTCCAATATTTTACTTGCCTTGCTGCGGTTCCATGCTGTTTCTTCTAAAACATTTGAGATCAATGCTTTTTCAACCAAATCTACCATTTTTCTTTTTGCCTTTTTATAAGGCATTGCTGTTAGTTCGGCCTCATGTAATTTTAAATAATCTGAAAAATTATTAGATTGCGGTATAATTTCTTTGGTTGTTTCATCCTCAACACTTCTATAATCAACCTTTGCAGTACCGATTAAATCAGAAATACTTTCTACTGTTCCTTCCAAAAACATGATCCTTTTGAGT
>ENA-OSEO01005244-OSEO01005244.1-sediment-metagenome-genome-assembly--contig:-NODE-5244-length-12690-cov-3.593039_pt1 | contig 12690 bp, 9 predicted proteins | sample MGYA00237883_ERZ534232 | MGnify/ENA metagenome assembly ERZ534232
CGCAGCCCGCATTATCGCATTGCTGGCACATCTCCGGCGTATAATAGGTCTCAAGTTGCCCGGTTTGATCGTTTGTTTCAAAATATCTCTCAACCCGAAGCCAGCTCATCTCCCTTCCCAAATCACAACGGTCCTTTCCGACCAGCGGGATGTTATTCTCAGCATAACAAGCGGCCACACAAGCCGAACAGCCGGTACAGCGATCCAGGTCAATGACCATACCCCATTTATAGGGATCGTGATAAACAGGCGTCGGGCTGGCCGCGATTTTCGCCGCTTTTCCGACGTTTTCCGCCATGGGTTCATAAAAACTCTTCTTGTCCTTGCGATCCACCGTGTAAAACCGTTGCTTGGGGTGATGCTCTTTAGCGTGCTTTACAACGCCCCCTATAGACATCACCTGCACAAATCCCCTGTTCTTCTGACTGCGGTCGCCAAAGCCTGTTTTATCTTCAATATCGGGTGTTTCAATATCTCTACGATACTGCCCGTCCATAGCGACCAGATAAGCCTTTTTACCGGTCGGTTTAACGCGTACGCTTTCCCCCGCAAACACAAAATCGCCTGAAAGGGTGTCTTTGCGCCAGGGCATCACATCCATGACGTTGACGCCAACCGTGTTATGCTCGAGTTTCACTTTCGATTCGAGGATGGGCATCAATCTATTCTTGCCAAAACTGGAGGCGTAATCGGGAAACGGCACCTTTCTTCCCATCCCCGCCGGCATCGCCACCGTGTCTTTATCGATGCCGTAAAAAACGTATGCAGCCGCCTCCGTTTTTCCTGAAGCGCTGGTAATTTCCACCAGGTCGCCATGTTTTATCCCGAGCTTGACGGCGGTATCGGGGTGGATTTCAATCCAAGATCCCCAAACCACCTGGGTAACGGGATGAGGTATTTCTTGCAACCATGATCTGTTACCGCCTCTGGCATTGGCATTATGCAGATTCGAATTAACGGCCAGTAAGCTGAGGCCATTGGTTTTCTTCGGCGGAGCAGAAAAGACAACCGAATAGACTTCATTATTAAGTACAGCGCTTGACGGCTTGAAGTCTTCATAGTGTCCGCCTGTTTGAAGCGACTGTTTCCAGAATTGATCAAAAGGCAGAGGGGAGCCCAGGTTTTGATGCAGGTTTTTCCAGGAGGTCTTGATATAATCGCGGTAATTTGGTGCTTCAAAGCCGTCAATGCCAATCAATCGGGCCATCTCAAGCATCAAATCTCCGACTTCCATGGTAGCGAATCCCGGTACCCGCGCCATGACCGGTTGCTGCAAACCAAAAACACCGTTTCTCGGTCGGGCATCCCCCCAACTCTCCAGGAAATGTGCCGTTGGCAGATGTAAATCCGCAAGCTGGGAGGTTTCATCGTGTTCCGTTGATAGTGAAACCACCGTCGGAACAGCCTTCAATGCTTCCCTGAAACCCGATTTCTCGGGAAGTGCAAATACCGGATTGACGTTTTCGATAATAACTAACGGATAGCGCCCCTCTTTCATCTGGGTGATAGCCGATTCCAATTCCGCCATACTGTTCCCACCGATGCGGTAATCCGCTCCGAAAACAATCGTATTTCCAATATTGCCTGCTACATAGTTGAGGATATTGACGGCGATTTGCAAGCGGGTGGCATCCGTCCCCGCATTGCAATTTCCTCCGGCCATGGCCAGACTGTGCCCGTTTCGTTGAAACGCGTCGGCCAACCGTACGAGTGCGTCAGCGGTGAGTCCGGTTTCTTGTGCAACTCTCTTTTCAGAAAAATCCTTGAGGAGTTCATTGAGACTATGTTTCTCATCGTCGGAGAGATGGGTTGCGCGTTTAAGCACAATACGACAGAGGGCTAAGGCTATCGAGATTTCATGCCCCACCGGACAGGAGATCCATTCATCCGCATTGGTTCCGGTCAAGGACATGTGAGGCGCAATATGAATATATTTACCTTTTCTCCCACCTTGATAGCTGTGCATGCGGGTGTAGGCTTTGGAAAGCTGGACAGGGTTTAGCCAGCTTTCCAGAAAGTCAGCCCCAAAATTGATCAACAGATCGGCCTTATCCAGCGCAAAATGGGGAATCTCTACTTTGCCAAAGGTGACGCCGTTGGCTCTCTTCAAACTGTTTACAGGGGTCATATCAAATTCCAGATACGTTCCGCCCCCCATGCGATCAAGCCAAGCCTTTATCAGCTCCGGGAAAGCCCCGCTTCGGGGCGGCCCAAGATAAAGAATCCCACCCTCTTTTCCTTTCAGTGCCTTTAATTTAGCTGCCAACTGCTGTTTTCCTTCCTGCCAGCCAACAGGCTGTCTGACTTCGCTCGTAACCGCAACCGGACCGGCTGCCCTTGAAGGGCTGTAGAGTCCCTGAAGGACCGACTGGCCCTGCAGGCAGGTTCTTCCTTCGTTTACCGGGTGTTTGGGATTCCCTTCGACTTTAATCGCTCTTCCTTCCCGAGTTCTTATGATCAGTCCGCAAGCGGCAGAACATTCCTGGCAGGTCGTTGCAAAATGGGTGGAAACACCTGGCACATAGTCATAGGGAGGCGTCAGCAACGGAATCAATTTTTCGACTGGACCTGAATCACACCCGGACGCCACCCATGTCGCTCCGCCCAGGGCGGATATCTTTAAAAAATCTCTGCGGTTGATACCGTTTCTCATTCCATCCCCCAGTTACTTGTGACAAGCATAGCAGTCTGTTGGCCCCAAAAGGGTTCCATCTGGTTGTTGGACCGCTGCCTGGGTCACCGTCTTTCCTCCCCTGGTCTCCCTGACCGGTCCGACAATTTTTCCGTCAACTGTCTTCCGACCCTCCCTATGGCATTTCATGCACCAACCCATGCTCAAATCAGTAATCATGGTGTGTGGGGATAAAACGTCGTGCTGATTAATCTCCCCGTGACATTCCGTGCAGTCAAAACCAACTTGAATGTGACGCTTATGAGAAAAATGAACAAAATCGGGTAGATCATGAATTTTTTTCCATGGGATTGCCTCTCCCTTTGGTTGGAGTTCCAACAGTTTTTTGATTGCATTCTGATTTTTAATGGCCTTCTGCGGGTCTTCATCAGAACCGGGAATAATATTATGACTATGACATCCAAAACAACTTGCCATGGTTGGAACACCGGAATTGATCGAACGACGAGCGTAGATATGACAGAACTCGCACGGAATCCCGCTCTTATCCACATGAATTTTGTGGCTGAATTCGATCGGCTGAATGTATTCGACAGGCGGTGGGGGTTGGCTTGACTGGTCGGATTCGGTTGCCAACCCGACAAGTGAATAGAAAAACACCGGCAAGACAATTAGCGAAAGTAAACTAATCTGCAAGAAAAAATCGTTCGACCGTCTTGAGTGTGTTGCAGGCCGCTTTTTAGTTTTTTGAAATGGATAGAAACAGTCTTTCAGCATAATTGATCTCCCGAAAGGGGAAGATACCGTTCGAAAAGCATTGTGATAGCTTCTCGTGCCACTTTAGATAAGGCTTCTTAAGGGTTTATTCTTAAGACCGCTATCCACAGCCTGCCTTAATTCCTCTCCTTTGACGGGTTTCAAAACAAAATAGAAGACACCCTGTTCCAATACCTCCGTCAATTCCTTTCTTGAATCATCGGAGGATATGATGATCAAAGGTACCCTTGGCCTGCTTTTCTTAATGATTTTAATCAGCTTAGGACAAAATATACCCGCTAACTTCTCGTCGATAATGGAAAGATCAATGTCTTTGTCCAGGATGTCGAGGAGCAGGTCTCCGCTGTTCTCGACGAATGTTAATGAATAGGTCTCAATAGGATTCAATGCTTCGAATATCTGCCCCTTGACACCCTCATCCGAAATGGCACACAGTATGGACTTTGTATCAGGCATTCAAATAAGCAACCTTTGATGAAACTCACTCCGCTCAGGCCTTACGTTCCCTGCCTGCCTCCCACTGCCCGGCAGGAGGGAGGACCTTGCATAGGAAGGCAAGCGAAAGGCAAGCGAAGAGTTACTGTGAAAGGGGAACATCTCTTGATTGTGATTGTCTCTGCAATCCGCATGCCGATGACTTTCCCGGATTCACATGGTATCCGCGAATAACAAAAAGCAATAATTTCTTTGGGTTATTAGAAAGAAGGGAGGTACTTAGAGAATGAGGGTATTCGCATGAGACGAGACAGAATTGAGACTTTCTTGTCCCACATTAATGGGATATTCTATAATAGGCTGAAATAGTTAAGGAAAAAGTTGGGGCAGAGTCGTCACACTTGAGACATTTATGTCCCAATTTTTATTCGGGCAGATTCTCTGAAAGGTTGTGCCGTTCGAGTAGGCGATGGATGGTTTTGCGGTTGACCTGGGCCTCGAGGGCCGCCTTTGATATGTTTCCATTATGCCTCTTTAGAAGGGCAGATAGATATTTCTTCTCAAAAGAATCCATCCAATCTCTTTTCGCCTCTTTATAACTTGTTCCGGCCTCAGATACGAAAGGATGGGACTTCGAGATTAACCTTATCTGTTCTGGGAGGTCCCCAGGCATAATGATTTCAGAGTCCATGAGGGAGATGGCCCTCTCCACAACATTCTGCAACTCCCTTACATTGCCAGGCCAATGATACTTTTCCATAAGTTCCATTGCCTTTTTGGAAATTCCCTTCACCTCATTTTTGGTGCTTTTGCTGAAATGCTTGACGTAATGATTTGCAAGGAGGGGGATATCGTCCTTTCTCTCTCTCAATGGCGGTAATGTTATGAGAATGACATTTAGACGATAGAAGAGCTCTTCCCGGAATTTGCCTTTATCGATGGCCTCTGGCAAGTTCCGATTGGTTGCTGAAATAATCCGCACATCCACATCCAGAAGCCTTCTTCCTCCCACACGTCTCACCTGACGTTCTTGAAGCACCCTAAGCAGTTTTGACTGGAGGGTGGTGCTTAGTTCCCCAATCTCATCTAAGAACAGGGTGCCGCCGTTGGCATATTCGAATATTCCAGGCCGTGTAACATGAGCATCGGTAAAGGCCCCTTTCTCGTGGCCAAAGAGTTCGCTCTCCAGCAGATTTTCGGGAAGTGACGCGCAGTCCACCGGTACAAATGGCCGGTGAGATCGATGACTGTTTGTGTGTATGCTTCGGGCTATGAGTTCCTTTCCCGTACCGCTATCTCCCTCAATCAGTATATTCGCATCTGTTCTGGCTACCTTTTTTACAAGTTCTAAGACCTTACGGAGTGGGGCGCTGTTCCCGATGATCCTGTCAAAACTGTATGCTTCTTTGAGCTGAGTGCGCAGATATCTATTCTCATCTGAGAGCCTCTTTTGTCTGATCCCTCTCTGAACCACAATGCGCAATTGTTCCGCCGTGAAAGGCTTTGGAATATAGTCGAAGGCGCCTAACTTGACTGCCTCTACGGCGGATTTGATTGTAGCAAAGGCTGTGAACAGGACCACAACAACGTCCGGCTCTATCTCTTTTGCCTCCCTGAGGATATCCATGCCATTCTTTTTTGGCATTCGCAAGTCCGTCAGTATAAGGCCAGGGTGCTCATCTTTAAGAATTTGAGGAAAGTCCTCGCTTTCCTGTAACAGAATGCACTCGTAACCGGATCGTTTCAGGATTCGACCGCAGTTCTCCAGCATTTCCACTTCATCATCGATGATCAATATTTTCTCTTTAAGACTTGCCATAACTACTCATCTTCGTGCTCAGGGTCTTCAGGAAAAGAGATGGTGAAGGTCGTACCCTTGTTAATCCGGCTCTCCACACTGATGGAACCCCTATGATCCTCAACAATGGCATGGCTGATGGTCAGGCCCAAACCGGTCCCTTCTCCTACCTCTTTGGTGGTAAAAAAAGGATCGTAAATTTTATCAAGATGCTCATCTGAAATGGAAGTTCCGGAATCAGAAATCTCGGTCTGAACGTACCCGTCTTCTCCCCGTCGTGTTGAAACGGTGATAACCCCGTCGTTTGAAACCGCATGAATGGCATTATCTATGATATTGATGAAGACCTGTTCCAGCCTGTCCGAATCTCCCATAATAGGGAGACTGCCAGGATAAAGATGCTTAATGAGTTGAATTTTCCTACCATTGATTTTTTGCTCCATAAGGAAGAATACATCTGCCAAGATATCATTAAGATCGACTCTGGTAAAATCGGATTCAGAATATGTAGTTCTGGAAAATATGGAGAGGTCTTCCACGATCTTTGAAATTCTGTGGGCATATTTGCCTATCGTGCGCAAATCCTTTATCAGATCATCGGAGATCCCTTTCTCTTGCGCCTCTGATTGGAGGCATTCTATCCTGTTGATGATAATCCCTATGGGATTATTCACCTCATGGGCAACCCCTGCTGCGAGTCTTCCGGCCACAGCCAATTTCGCTGTCTGAATAATCTGACTCTGAGCCTCTTTCAACTCTCTGATCTTCGCTTCCAAATCCGTATTTAAGTCGTTGATCTCCTCATTGGCCCTTTCTAATCGCCTTTTTTCCTCCTCCAATTTATGAAACAGTTGTGCCCGCTGAATGACAGACGCCGCCATCGTAGCTACCGATAACATCATCTCCAGATGATCCTGGTCGAAAGCCCGTTTCCTTAAACTACTTACCGCTAAAATACCAACCAGTTTGTTGCCCGTTGAGATCGGTAGACATGCATAAGATTCAACCTTTCTGTCAAATTGAAATCCTTTGCATCTCTTTTCGCCCCTCCTTGTATCCTGGACGATAAACGGTAGCCCATCCCTGATAACAAGGCATTGCTGGGTGTTCGTAAATTCTTTCAGCAGCCCACTTCCCATGTCAGAAGTACCCGAATATATCATGTCAAAGTTCACATCCCCGGCCAATGGGAAAATAGCGCAACCGTATGCATCAAATAGCTTTTTCGTTTCATCGACTAAGAACTGTAACGAGGCTTTTAAATCCATAGGCATAAAGCCGATGGCAGTGCTGATTTTTATGAGGGCGGATAGGGCTTCGGATCTGTCCTGATGACGTGATTCACGGATGAGGCCTTGGCCTCCAGTCTTTGATATCCCTGTTGAGTGCAATTTTTCCTTCTGAATACTGCCCATTTCATCATAAATAGCGAAATCAGTTTTATCTTCGATCAGCCCTGACAGCCTTCATCATGGCGTCAATATTGCTGACTCTTGATCCCAAGGGGACCTCGCAACCGGGGCTCAGGATAAAGCCTCCCCTAACTTGGGTCTCCCTCAGAATATCTTTTGCCTCCCTCTCGATTCCCTTCTCTTCATCGGAAATAAAACTGAATGGTTTGATGTTTCCGTTGATGCAATGCTTAGGCAGTTTTTCCATTGCTACGGAGATAGGAACTAAATAATCGATATTAAATAAATCCGCCCCTGTTTGAGGAAAAAGGTCTAAAATAGGCTCTGTCTGGCCGGTGATGTTCAGCCAGCATACGGGATTTCCAGCATCTTTATATTCCTTGAACAACCGCTTTAGATGAGGCAGGATGTATTCGTTGAAAACAGCCCTGTTGATGACCGAGCAAGAGGAGGACGGGTCGAAAACATGTATGACATGAGCCCCTGCCCCTATCAAGGCCTTGCCGAAGACAATCATTGCACGAGTAGTGAAATACAACAGCCTGTCAAATTCCCCGGGATGATCAACCACGGAATAGATGAGTTTTTCTATCCCCAGAAGTTGCCCAGCTAAGGTCATAGGCCCCTGAACTGTCCCGATAACCGGTGTCTCTTCGCCAGCTTCGTCTTTGAGGATCCTGCATGCCTCCATGATGACTGGCATCCTTCCATCTTCTTCAGGATCAGGGATTGACAGCTTATTACATTCACGAATATCACTCAGGCAGTATTCATCAATGTGTGGGTATGCATCGTCCTTATAAGCTATTTTGGAGCCAATAGCTTCGGATTCCAGGCTGTTGTCGGCAAATGCCGTCACACCATCGTAGCCAAATCGCTTCCACGCCTCCAATTGACAGAGGGCCATCAATTCTCCATTATTCAGATAGTCCTTCAAAGGGATTTGTTTTAACCTGGAGGCGAAGCCATAGATGTGCGAGAAGACAGGCGCCCTGTCTGTTCTATCAAAACGAATGGTGGATCTTATCCGATCGATCGATTTCATGATGAGACGCTTCTTATATATTGAAGGCCATCAAAGACTGTATCTGCCACGTAATCCACATTGAGGAATTCCGCACTGGATTGTTGAAGTGCGGCGCCGCCGGCAATAATCTTGACAGCATGAAGGCCTTTATCGGCTGCTATCCTTTTAACGTCTCTCACATGAAGGAGCGTCGTGGTGAGCAGACTCGATATGCCAATAATATCTGCTTGTTCGGTAATAGCTGCCATGACAAGATCCTCGGGGTTAACATCTTTCCCCATATCGATAACCTGATATCCATAGGACTTCAGGACCATTGAGACGATATTTTTTCCCAATTCATGGATATCTCCTTTGATTGTCCCCAAAATGATCTTTTTCCTCGGATATAGCCCAGTATCATGCGATATTTCGTCTTTTGTCATTCCTTCAGAATAAAGGAAGTCGATAACATCCATGGCAGCCCTTCCTGCTAACATCAGTTCCAAAAGACAGAATTCCTGAATAGTGCACTTTTGGTTCAGATACTCCATCGCCTTTGTCACGCCATCGATGATGATCTCTTCAGGCCTAATTCCTTTGCTGATAAGAGCTTCAGCGATCGCCACAGCCTCTTGATTTTCACCAGCTATAATGGCTTGCCTAATGCGTTCAAGCGTCATTTTTTCTTCTTGTTTATGATGGCGTGATAGCTTCATCGGAATTGACTTTTTTCTGAATTCAAAATCTTGGGCTTAGGAACTCCCGTTCCTTTTCGGGTGTCGCGCCGTTTCTGAATTTATGGCTCAAAAGCTGGGTTAATTACACTACATGGCGGAGCGGAGCGTGTCAATGAAGATCTTCAAGGACCTTCAGTTCCAACACCTCCAGCTTTTTCCACTCACTAACTGGCTTATGTTTCCCTTAACTGACCTCTGAAACACTGCTTACGATGACTCCTTGTTTCAAAAGCTTCCATAAGAAAGGGCTTTTTGGGATTTGACGGAGCGCTTTTATGAGGCCCTCTTCTCTTTTAAAACAGGTTCTTAATTGTGCCCGGCCGATGGATGGCCGGGCACAATTAAGGCACATCACCATCTACATGTAAGGCTTTGCTCGTTTACAGACGCTCATTATTTGCCATCCATCATCGCCGCGATGTCCTCCTCAACCGTGCCGATGGGCTTGATATCGAACTTTTCCACCAGCACCTTGACCACATTGGGCGAGAGAAACGCGGGCAATGTGGGTCCCAGACGCATCCCCTTGACCCCCAGAAACAAGAGGGCCAGCAGCACGGCAACGGCCTTCTGCTCATACCAGGCAATGTCGTAGGAAACAGGAAGCTCATTGATGTCGTTGAGTCCGAATGCCTCCTTGAGTTTCAGGGCGATCACCGCCAGGGAATAGGAATCATTGCACTGACCCGCATCCAGAATGCGGGGAATGCCGCCGATATCGCCCAGGTTCAGCTTGTTGTATCGGTATTTGGCGCACCCGGCCGTAAGGATCACCGTGTCCTTTGGCAGGTTCTGGGCCACTTCCGTATAGTAGCTGCGGGACTTTTGCCGTCCGTCGCACCCGGCCATCACAACAAACCGCTTGATGGCCCCGGATTTCACGGCATCGATCACCTTGTCGGCCAGGGCCAGGACCTGGTTGTGGGCAAATCCGCCCACGATCTTGCCGGACTCGATCTCCGTCGGCGGGGGACACTTTTTGGCCAGCTCCACCACGGGAGAAAAATCCTTGGCCCCGCCTTCGGGCCTGTCTACAATGTGTTTCGCCCCGGGATAGTTGACCACGCCGGTGGTAAAGAGCCTGCCAAGGTGGGTGTTGTCACTTTTGATGGGAATCAGGCAGTTGGTGGTCAAGATAATGGGCCCGTTAAAGGACTCGAATTCCTTGTTCTGGTGCCACCACGACCCGCCGTAATTTCCAATGAAATGGCTGTATTTTTTGAATGCCGGATAGTAGTTGGCCGGGAGCATCTCCCCGTGGGTGTATACATCCACGCCCGTTCCCTCGGTCTGCTTGAGCAGCTCTTCCATGTCTCTCAAGTCGTGGCCCGAGATCAAGATTCCAGGATTTTTGCCGACGCCGATGTTCACCTCCGTGATCTCCGGATTGCCGTAGGTGCTGGTGTTGGCCTGGTCCAGCAGGGCCATGGTATTGACGGCCGTCTCTCCGGCCTTCATGACCATGCCGATCATCTCGTCCACCGAAAGGTCCTTGGTGGTGGATGCCAGGGCCTCCATCAAAAAACCGTAGATGTCGTCCTTTTCATACCCGAGAATGGCGGCATGATCTGCATAAGCGGCGATTCCCTTGCAGCCGATGATGAGCAATTCTCTCAAAGACCGCACATCCTCATTTTGAGCCGCCGCAATGCGAACCTCGTCGGACATGGCCTTGGCCACGATCGCTTTCCTCTGTTGTACCCGCCCGATAATCCACCAGATAAGCCGTGGCCCGCACCCGCAACGGGCAGGATAAACGAATTCTTGCAGAATGGTATGAGATAGAGAGATGTGTCAACAGCGCATTGCGAAAGGGTTAACCCTCCTCCTGGCCCGTCATTTTACACTGTAAACCGCCCATCGAGCAAAAAAGAATCTTCACAGAGACGTCATGATCTCCTGTCTGAAGACCTTTCAGAACAGCCCTTTTATGGGGCCTTTACCGTAATCAGATGCGGGTTCGCAGACTGAAATGCCTCGATGACGTGATGCTCATCTTTGTCCACCTTCCATCAGAGTTTTCCGTCCGAGACGGTGGTCAGGGTCATCTCAGCCGTGTAATTCGGCTCGGGGGTAACCGGCTTTCCCCCGTCTGGATCCAGGTAGCCTTTGCTGCTGACCCATACCTTGACCGTGACGGTGACGCTTTCTCCCTTGGGAGGTGCATAAAAGGCACTCGGGGTAGTGACCGAACTGGACACGGCATAATATTCACCGGGCTTGTCCTTGCTGGCGATCTCTGCACGCACCAGGGGATTGTCTGCGGAGATTTCTCCATCATGCACCTGCTGGGGCTGAAGAACAAAGAAATTCCTTTCCGGTTTTTCCTGTGAGAGGGAGCACCTGAGCCGCATGACGCCTTTCCCATCCACTGTCTCGTAGGTCACGCTCACAGGGCTTTTGGCATCTCGAAGCGGGCTTTTCCCCGGAATGGCGTTCTCGCTCGTGTAGTCCTGTGCGTACAGGATCCCAAAATATTCTGTTATCCGTGGGTTGAAATTCTCTTTGGTCCATGTCCCGTCGGAGAAATCCAGCCAGAACACAGTCGGGTCCGTGGTGTTGGTAACGAAGTCGTCAGAGGAGGCGCCATCCCTGTCCCTGGCTTTAAGAGGGAAGAATCCCAAAGACCGAACATAGGCATCTGCCCCGGCAAAATCCTTGTCGGGCGGCGGGCCGGACCACCCGGCGCCGGAAGGCGCCGTCTGGAAGATAAGGGTCGTATTCGCCAAGCTCTTCGTGGCGCCGAGGTTCATCGTGAGTTCGCATATTTGAATGGGTGTAATCCCTTTTTCCCCCCCGTATCATCGCAATAGAACGGGGTGAAGGATGCAGTCGGTCCAAACTGCGGGACAAAAGGTTGACGCCCGCTCGCAAAAACTTTGTCTTAAGTTAATCAGTCCGAGGGTGGTGGGAGATTATGTTGAGATTCTGATGATGTCGTGTGATTGGAGAGAGGTGGGAAAGGAGGTTTCGAGTGTCTCCAAATGGCGGGTAGCGGCGTTGATATCTCCGGAATGGGCTGCCTGGCCTCTTGCCAGGGCCGCCTGGCGCATAGCTTCACCCCCTAAATTGGCGGCCGCCCCCTTGATGCTGTGGGCCATGCCTTTTGACGCGGGGCCGTCGGCACGCTCGATACACTCTCTAACCGACTGGAGTTGTTGAGGCATTTCAGCAAAGAACAGGTAGTCACAGTCGTCGGCTGAGGCCTGAGACAAACCCGGCAAAAAACATGATTCATCCCACTAACATGCCGAAGATGATAAACAAAAAATATGTCTCTTGCACCGGTTCTCATCAAAGCCAGTTCTTCCTCTTGAACCCCCATAGCATCAGGCACCCGAGTAGGAGCATGATAATCCAGATGGTCAGGTAGCCCCATTCCCATTCCAGCTCGGGCATGTACTTGAAATTCATTCCGTAAACCCCGGCCATAAACGTGAGGGGGATAAAGATCGTGGCGATGATCGTCAATACCTTCATCACCTCGTTCATCCGGTTGCTCACGCTGGAAAGGTAGATATCGAGGGTCCCGGAGATCATGTCCCGGAATGTCTCAACGGTATCGATGACCTGGATGGTATGGTCATAGACATCCCTCAGGTAAGGCCTCACACCCTCTCCAATCAGGGGCGTCTCGCCCCTCTCCATATTGCTGATGGCTTCCCTGAGCGGCCACACGGATTTTCGCAGGAAAATCATCTCCCTTTTCATATCCTGTATCTGCTTGAGTGTTGCGGAACCAGGCTGCTCCAGGACCGCTTCCTGGATCTCCTCGATCTCTTCACCCACTCTCTCGAGGACAACAAAGTAGTTGTCCACGATGGCGTCAAGGAGCCTGTAGGCCAGATAATCGCTTCCTGCCTTTCGAATCCGGCCTTTCCCCTTCTTTA
>ENA-OSEO01005245-OSEO01005245.1-sediment-metagenome-genome-assembly--contig:-NODE-5245-length-12689-cov-7.116952_pt1 | contig 12689 bp, 11 predicted proteins | sample MGYA00237883_ERZ534232 | MGnify/ENA metagenome assembly ERZ534232
TTCCCGAATATAAGGGCGTCGACGGGGCAGGTTTGCACGCAGGCCGGGATAACCTCCCCGTCTTTTATCATTCTCTTTTCATCTTTGGCGATCCCGTGGGCGACTTTGATCCGCTGGACGCAAAAGGAGCACTTTTCCATGACCCCCTTGCTTCGAACCGTGACCTCAGGATTGAGTTGAAGGTTAAGGGGCGGGGGCCACTTCCAGTTGAACCAGTTGAATCGCCGCACCTTATAGGGACAGTTCTGGGAGCAAAAACGGGTACCGATACACCGGTTGTAAATCTGATCGTTGATCCCTTCTTCCGAATGGTAGGGGGCAAACACCGGGCATACCGATTCGCACGGCGCATTGTCGCAGTGCTGGCACAGCATGGGAAGAAAAATAATCTTGTCCGGGGATAAATGATTATGGTAGCGCTCGATCGCCAGCCATGCCATCTCCCGTCCCTCCAGGATACGTTCGATCCCTACAACCCCAACATTGTTTTCAGCATAGCACGCCGCGGCACAGGCACCGCACCCGATACATTTGTCCAGATCGACAATCATGGACCAGCGATAAAATTTGTGGTCATGGGCCGGATAAAAATCCCGCTTTGGATCGTAGCCTTCGGATAGCGGAAGCGTCATCGGAAAGTCATGCATGGTCAATCCGGGTTTTTCGTGGGGTTTTGGGTGCTTGAGTTCATCCAGCGAAACGGATAGGGCGATTTTACGGCCGTGCTGGATTCGGCTGCCGTCGGTGTGTGCCAGCTTTATGGTCGAACCGTTTTTTTGAATGGAAACGGGATGCACTGAAAACTCGGGGCCGTTTAGCGGATTCGTTATTTCAGGAGAAAGAAGACCATTGGGATTGAGCCCCATATCTGCCGCATAACGGCCATAAACGGTATGTCCCTGTCCCATGCTCATCAACAGTACATTGGACCGGACCCCGTCGCTTTCGTAAACCGGTGCTTCCAATTGTCCCCATTGGGATCGAATTTGGACAACATCTCCCTGGGTCAATCCGTTTTTGGCCATGGTTTCCGGATGCACCAGAACCGGCGTGTGCCAGGCAACTCTTGTCAATGGATCCGGAATTTCACTCAACCAGGGCATATATGCGCTGCGGCCGTCAAAAAACCGGATGGAAGGTGCGGCCATGAACACCAGTTCCGAATCCAAAGACGCTGTTATGGTGTCAAATACATCGGCAACGGTATCCGGTATCGTTCCATACCATCGGCCGGAAGATTTCTGGTGGTGCATTCCGCCCTGTCTGAAAAGTTGAAGCCGGTCTTTCTGATCCCGGATGCCGCCTTTTTGAGTCAGGTGTTTAAAAAGATAAGTTTTAAAGGTGTCGGTGGGGGTGAGATGTTCTGCAATTGCTTCAAGGAAAACATCCCCGATGGCGGGCGCATCGGTCAGTTTGCCCATGGCCGGCTGCAAGGTGCTGCCGACGTCGAGTTTGCCTTCGTATTCGCCCCATGTCTCAAGAGGCAGGGCCACCGGAAAAACAAGGTCTGCAAACTGAGCCGTCTCATCCATAACATTTGTAAAACTCACCACAAAAAGGGATTGTTCTTTCAAGGCGTCTTTGACACCACTTCCGGGAGGCAAGGCAAACACAGGATTGGTATTGTTGAGCAGCAGCAGGTCCGCAGGCTTTTCCCTCAATGCCTTGAAAAAATGGATGACTTCGGATCGTTTAGCGGAAATCTCCACACGGTGCCGGTTTGCGAAATCGAAAAGGGTCAATTTCGGGTCCAGAATGTGATTCAAAAGATTCACAGCCACATGGGTCTGGAAGTCGTTCCCTCCCGATGAACCGGTGCCGGTGCCTAAAATCAACGGCTTTGACGATTCCACGAGCCGGGCCAGGAGCATTTGAAAATGCTCGGCGGATATGCCTGAATATCGGGTGACATCTTTTCCGGTATACGAAGTAACCGTACGAACCAAGTGCGAACGGAGCGACTCCGGCAGATGTTGTCCCCGGCCGAGCTGAAGAAGCTCGTTGATGAGCATCAAAACAATGGCCGTTTCGGCGCCGGGAGCACACGGCATCCACTGGTCCGCATTGGCGGCGGTTAGGGATTGATAGGGGCTGATATGGAAAAACAGATGTTTTTCCCCGTTTTTCAATGCATGCATATCCTTGAACTTTTGGGCATACTCCACCGGGGACAGCCAGGTTTCCAAAAAATCCGCACCGAACGAGACCAGCATGTCGGCATCTTGAAGATGGTATGAAACCAGGCCGTTGATTCCGAAAACCGTTTCATTGGCGGATTTTAAGGACTCATAGGCAAAGGGCTCAAACACCAGAGGACTCGAGGATCTCCATTTTTCAAGAGATTGGGCGAACAGATTCAAAAGGCATTCACCTTCGATTTCCGTCAGCATCCGTACACGATCGGGGCCTTTTTTTACAGCCCCCGAGGCTTTGTCTTTTAACAGCGCCAAAGCCTCGGAAAACGATATCGGTCGCCATGCCTCTTTGTCTTTTATCAAGGGGGTTTTGATCCGGTCCGGATGGTATATTCTTTGAACAGCGGACTGGCCTCGCATACACAGTTTGCCGCTGTTGACGGGATGAAGCGGATTTCCCTCGACTTTGATCACCCGCCCTTCCCTGTTTTTGGCGAGAATTCCGCAGCCCGCCGGACACTCTCTACAGGTTGTGGCATACCAGGCTGCCTTCCCGGTAACCATATCGTCAGGGGCATGAACCAGAGAGAAAAGTGTTTTGTCAGCCTCAGAGGTGCAGCCTGCAGTAATGGCGACACTCCCCATTCCGGCAATTTTAAGAAATGTTCGCCGATCCATCTGCTGCAGCTTCTCCTCGAACATCAAAACACTAAACAAAAATGGCTGAAATACTAAAAAGGTATGTGTTCAGGGGGCAGTCATTTCCCCTTCACTTCGGCGTCTCCGTCACTGGTATTTTCAGTGACGTATTAAATTGATTTGATTATATCGGCACGAAATAATTTTTGTCAAGGTATGAAATCATGGCACGAAGATCTGTTTTAATGATTTATATCATGGGCCGGATGAGACTCTCTTCAGCCCGATTCCCACCCAGGTATTAGAACTTTCCGGTGTAAGCGCCGCTGTCGAGGCATACAACTTCACCTGTTCGACAACGATAAATCCCCTTTGGGTGAGTTCTTTCTCTATGGACGCAGCAAAGGTGTCGTCGAAACCGGATACCACCAGCAAGTCTCCGTTCAGGGGCAAAAGGCGACGGTAGTGATCGAGCATTTCCATATGCGTGGGCGCCTGGAGGTTGGCCAGGATCAAGTTGAATTTACCCGAAACAGCATCCACCGATCCGAGATAGAAGTGGAACCGGTCTTCCATCTGATTCAAGGCCGAATTTTCCTTGGAAGCCCGTATGGATCCGATCCAGATGTCGCATCCCAGTGCGGTCCCGCCGTTTTTCAGGGCGGCCGCAAGCCCCAATATTCCCGAGCCACATCCAATGTCCAAAATTCGGGCGTCTTTTTTAATCTCCAATTGTTGCAGGATGGTCAGCGCTGCTTTGGTTGAGGGGTGAGCCGGAGGAAAGGAACGGGAGGTCTTCAGAACCAGACAGTCTTCTCCCATTTTAGGCTTTCTGATACTGTAGGGGGATCGAATGACTAAATTTCCTATGCGGTAAAACATCTGTCATTACCGATTCTGTTATTCACCCATTCTATGAGTGCTCAAAAAGAGAAGACGCCCTATCCTTCCATTTGGGACAGACAGTCCATAAAATCATCGGCAAATCTGGACTGGATACTCTCCTCCTGCCCAAATTCCGAAACGTCCGTGGCTACATTTTGTTTAAGACCGTATTCCACGTCCCAGCCCTTGGCTTTCAGCATCTCGATCAGTTTTTCGGCCTGTTCTTTAGTGGCATCGTCACCGATGTTTTGTTCCGCAATAAAAAATTTCATTTCATCATCCTTTGGTCAGATCTTTTCTATGGTTATCGATATAACATATCCACCGGCCATGGTGCAACCGGCCATTGATCATCCAACTTTCAATGATAAAAATCTTTAACCCGGCCAGAGAAAAGAGAAAAGGGGAAATAGGATAAGGGAACCCTCTGAAAATCACGAATAAATACAAATAGTTTACTATTTTCTAATTCCTATTTTCTATTTTCTACAAAACAAGAAGGTGATATGTCTTGAAAAGTTACCTGTGACTTGAGAAAATTAAAATTTCAAAGGAGGATGATTATGAAAAACTGCTTCTATATTTACCCGGTGGGCGTTATAAAAAAACAAAGCGATGAAGTCCGGATTGAAATTTACGAAAAATACCGTGACGCGCTTTTAGGGATGGATGATTTCTCTCACATTACCGTCTGTTACTGGTTTCATGAAAATGATACCCCTGAAAAAAGAAAAACCATGCAGGTCCACCCCAGAAAAAACAAACAAAATCCGTTAAGGGGCGTATTTGCAACCCATTCGCCGTTGAGACCCAATCTGATTGCGCTGTCTGTTTGTAAAATATTGTCCATAAAAGATACCACCATTTTCATCGAAAAAATCGATGCTCTCGACGGTTCTCCGGTTATCGACATTAAATGTTTTATTCCCAGCAGTGCTCTGGTTTCGGAAATAAAGCTGCCCGACTGGGTTTAAGTTGGCTCGCTTCGCTCACAATTGGAATAATGGAATAATGGTAAGAGTTTAGTCTTTTGAAAATGAATCGCTTCAGGTGTGCCTAAATTTTTTCTGAAAGAACTCGTAGATAACGGCTCGTAATGAAAAAACCGGTTTTAGCTTCTGAAAATGGTTTTGGTTTTAAGGCCATATGATCGCATTCAAGCCAATCTGGAATGGATTTTTCATAACGATTCGTAATCCACTCAAACAGCTTCCAGAAAAAATTTAGGCACACCTGAAGCTTCCAAAAACAGATTTGTTTCAAAAAGCTAAACAATTACGGTTTTTCAATCCCGTAAGGTTCAAATTATGGTTACTTCAACGGACCGTGTCCTTGGACGATTGTCGTGGTTGACGGCAACCACCTGTTGCCAGGTTCCGAGTCTGAGCTGACGGTTTCGGATCGGCAGCACAATCGAAGGCCCTAACAGGGCGGCCTGTACATGGCTGTGCCCGTTACCGTCGTGCCAGGCTTTTTCATGTTCATAATCCAGATCCGGAGGGGCCAGCGAATTGATGGCCCTTTTCAAGTCTTCCACCACCCCGGGTTCGTATTCAATGGTGGTGATCGACCCGGTGGATCCGACCATAGTGGCGCAAAGATTCCCGGTTTGGATTTTCGATTGGCTGATCATGTTTTCAAGCGCCGGTGTAATATCGCATATATCCGGCCCGATATTTAATCTGACTTCGATGGATGCACAAAATATTGAAGTCGATTTCATCATTGATCTCCATTTGGAAGTTTAAAATTCCGGATCATCTCCAAAATAGTTGGTGATACCTGAACGTTCAGGGGTTCAAACCTATTGAAACTCTAAGAATTATAACTAATCCAAGAGCGAGCGGAATGGATCATCTTTTTTTCAAAGCGTGTACTGTCTGAGTGGGTTAAGGATCGTTGGAAAGAACAGAGGCGTGCCGAAACAAGTCAACAGCAGGAAGGCGGCCGCCCTGATTCGAACCCATTGTAATGGTCCTCAATCCTGTTCTTTCTTTACGATCCTTTAACCGCGAGTTTACACGGTTTGAAAAAAAGCATGATCCATGGAGCGATTTAACAAACAACAACATCCTGATCAACTAAATGGGAGAAGAGCCTAAATTAAAAATAGCCTTCCCCGCTCTTCAGCAGTTCCCTGGCCTGTTGCTGAGCAAGGGTGTTGCTGAGCGTATATCCCGGGACATCCGTTTCACCGTCAAGCACCTCCTGCAAAAGCCGGTTGTGTAACTCCTGATCAAACACGAGACGTGCGTAATGTTTGGCATACATGACTTTGACCATCAGATTCTTGTTCCCGGAAATTTCCAGAGCACGTTCAAAATGCTTTCGGCCGACATCGGGTTTCCCGCCCAGTGCCGGTGGAAGAAACGTCGCCAGGACCCCAAGATACAGATGGGCGGATCCGTCCCCATAGAATTCATCCAGTTCAACCGTTCGATTCATAATGGCTTCCACTCTGGAAAGCTCGGCAACCGCGTCCCAATTTTGCCGATGAATCTGAATCCATGCAGACCAGGCAGATCCCAGCGTAAATAATTCCGGAACGTCTTTTTTCTTCATCGTGGAAAGCGCGTCTTTAAATTCCTGGAAATTTTTCGAGCGAAACCCGCATGTCTCCCTGCTGTGGATACAGATGGCTCGAAATGCATAATCCAATGCCTTTTCAGTGAGTTTTTTTGCCCGTTCCTCATCCTGAACAAAAACTGCCGTATATGAAGTATATATGTTGGCCGCTTCACGAAGCAGAGGTTCATTGTTCGGATTTCGATACAGGAGACTGTCAACCATTAACAGATAGGCAGGACCTCCGGCTTCTACGGTTGCGAGGTCGTTGTTGTCCAGTATGGCCCGGGATAGATTTTCGGTCATATCGACCGTTGCCGAAGAAATAAAGAAAGAACATCCGGACAGCAGGAAAACGCTCGGCAGAAAAAAAAATGACAGAGCCAGGAAAAATAAATTTCGATACCCGATGCATCGAAACCCATGGAAAAAGACAGACATGAAATTCACCACCCTCCTTAATCCATTGAAATCGAAACCTTGCCGCGAGAACTCCGGATAAATTCAATCATCCCCTTTAACAAAAATTAATACGACAAACAACAGGTAAAATATCGGGATTAACCTTCAAGCTGAATGGTTTCCACCAGGACCCTGGCCGTCCCTTGGTCATAAAAGCCCAGTTTTTTGGCCGCCCCGGCGGAAAGGTCGATAATACGGCCCGGTATAAAGGGACCCCGGTCGTTAACCCGAAGGATGATATGCCGATGATTTTCAAGATTTGTCACGCGAACGTAAGTGGGCAGCGGCAGATATTTATGTGCGGCATTCAATCCATTGGGGTCAAAAGCCTCGCCGTTTGCCGTCATATGTCCGCCTTTTTGCTGATACGTCTCGTACCCGTACCAGGAGGCAATGCCTTTTTGCCGGTATTTCGCGGCCGCAGTTTCAGACATGGGGACATACCGTTTTCCTCTGACCACATAAGGCGATGCCTTGACTCGACCTTGACGGATCGCATCTTTTGGCGGCAAATCATCAATGGACTCGATCTCTTCGCGCATTAACGGCCACGTCAAGGGCGCTTTGATCACAATAAAGGTGTATTCGCCGATGTGATAAACGGTTTTCCCGGCAAACTTTGTGACTTTATATGTTGTCTGTACCGTTCCTTTTGTGATTTTATAGGTGGTAGTTACGGTTTTTTTTGTAACGTTGTAGGTGGATTTAATCGCACCGCAAGACAGCAATAACAGATATACGATGACCAACAGAATATATATAAGCTTGTTATCTCTATGAGGTTCCATCTGTTCGTTTAAGGTGTTCCGTGGATGGCAATAAAGCACAGGTTTTACGAATCCGTTAAACCCGATTGGATGATTAATAACACAATGATCGGATAATAGCGAACCCTTGATGCGTAAATTTTCTATTCTCTTGTGTTATCTTCCCATTTTCGACGGGTTTTTTAGATGTAAATTTGCCCGGAATAACCATTCTGTTCAAAATATGTTGATTTCAGATTCATCTCTGCTATAAAGAGCTGTTTTTTTATTATTGAATCTGCAATTTTAATGGCTGAAGGCATATAACGATCCAATCAGCTCAATCCGAATATTTAAAGCAGATTTATCACCCTTTGGTGCGGCTCAAAGCGTTCACCTGATGGGTTGCCAGGGGCTGTTGAAGCAAAGCGGAAATCCCGATACCGGGTGAATGAACGCTCTGATTGCATGAAATTTCCAAATTGGCCGTGCAGTAATTGTGCGGCAGGACTTCTGAAGCATCAAAGGAGGATACCGTCTCATCAAAACAACTAAAATAGACGAACACTACACGTCGGCTGCCGCCTTTCTCGAAAAAAACGGGCATGCATCCATCGTAAGTCTGGGGTGCGGGAGGTGGATTAATCGGATCGATAACCACCTTCGCCTGATGGCTGGGCTGAACTTGAGCTATTATGTGGGGATTGATTGTACCGACCGGATCGGGCATGACATGAATGAAGTATTTATAGACCCTGACGGTATGAATACTTTGCTGACACATCATTATCAGGGAAGCCCTGGCCGGTTCTGGAATGCAGTGCATTTTTTTCCGGGAACTTACATAGAAGAACTGTCAGGGGTGAATTGTGCTGCGATAGTCTGCCAGCGTGTATATCCGGATTGTCGCTGGGAGGAAGTGATCCTCTCCATGACCCCGAAACTCGTTCTCCAGGAAGATCTTCACGGATGCGAACGTCAGAAACTCCGGGGCCGAAGGTATGAGCGAACCTGGTCCAAAATTCGGCAATACGGCCTGAGGCCCTTTCGTCCCTGGCCGGTTTTCCCGTGGGAAAACAATTTGGTCCTCTGGCAATGCCGGAATTTTGGAAATGAAGATAACAAGTCCGGCAAATCCAGTCGGCTCGAACGTATGTTCTCATCGTTTATCGGCTAAATTTTGGTTAAGATAGAATCAATTATTCAGGCCATTGAAATCAATACCGATTCCAATTGTTTCAGATAACCTCCGTAAAAATGATCCGCACCGTCGATCACTTCGAGGCGGGCATCGGGGTTCCATGAAGGCATCATTTTTTCTATTATGTCCGCAGGTGCAATATCGTCCCTGTTCCCGGTGACCACCAATTTAAGGAAACTCATGGTGCCGACGTCGTTAAATTCCATAAATCTTACCGGCGGCGACACCATGATCATCTGTTCCGCCGGACAAACTCCCTGCATGGCATGTGCGTTCACCCAGGCGCCAAACGAATATCCGGCCAGGTCAATTCGCTCCATCCCCATATCCAAAAGAAATGAAATGGCGGCCTGTACGTCTTTTTGTTCTCCGATGCCGTTGTCATAGGCTCCCTGACTTCTTCCGACCCCTCTGAAATTGAACTTTAATGTTGAATAGCCTTTCATATGGTACACAAATACAATGGATTCCACGACCATGTTATACATGTCTCCGCCATACAGCGGATGAGGATGGGTCACCACAATCCCTTTCTTTTCATCCCTTTTGTTAAGGAGCCCTTCAATTTCATATTTTTCCGACAAAAACGCCACTTTTTCAGCCACTGTCCGTCCTTTCTCCTATCTTTTGCATCAACCACTGATAACGCATCCTAAGTAAACAATCATTTTACCCGACGATATAGGTTGCGGTGCCGACAGCGATCAAAACTTATCCTTGGGTCAGGCATAATAAAATACATTCCTTAATGGTTCATTTTGATCAGCCTTCTGGTGAGAATATCACCCAAGATAGCCAGGGACTCCGCATCCAAAAATTTATCCGAACACCGTTTGAAAAGTATGGAACAGTGAGCCGGAAACTCATCATCCGCGTCATTGTACAGTAAAAGAACCGGAACCCTCGGCAGTGCATTGAATTGCATGCAAAGATCATACGTCGGTTCGATATCGGGTGCAAATCCCCCCAATGATTTACACGATCTTTCCAGTTCATCCGCCCGGCCCGCAAAATGTTCGGTAATCGGCTTTTCGACACTGTTTGCAAAAAAAACGGTCAGCGGACCGGCGTCTTTAAAGTCCCGGTAAGCAACCCAGTCATCTTCCGCCGGAACTGTGTCCGGACACAACAGCAAATATTTGCACAGCACAACGCATACTCTAAACGACGGCTGCTTGCCTGACGGTTTGACAATACGTTTTTCGGCAACCGCATATGGTTTTTCAAAAAAAGGAATCTCGAGTTTGCCTTTTTCCGCCGTAATTCCCAGTACGCCTGCCAAGGGTTCAAAATTGATATTGGCGATTTGATTGAGGTACGCTCTGTAAGTTTTTTCGAACACGTGCGGTTTTTCGTTCATACCCTATTCCCTCTCGCTTGAAGGTTGACCGGCTTTCATACCTCGATAGACACGTCATCCGTTGGGGACAATCTTTATATGGATTATTTTTAGAAAAATTTCAAACAGAATCGCGTCCGCAACTGCACTTCGTCAGATCCCTGGAAGGGCGGCATACACGGTGGTTCATTTAATGATAATTCTATGCTATATATACTATGAATTCGAGCCTGAACTGAACATAATCAAATAAGGAGAAAAGAAATGCCTCAACCGAAAAATGCCATGGAAATTTTTCAACTACTCGACAAGTCGAACTGCCGGGAATGCGGTCAAAAGACATGCCTGGCTTTTGCCGGGGCGGTGTTCAGGGGGCAAATCAAACTCGAGGAATGCCCGAAACTGGATCGGGAAACCATCGAACGCTTTTCGGGAGAACCCAAAAAGGAACACACCGTTGAAGAAATTCAGGAAGCGTACATAAATGATTTAAAAACAAGGATTTCCGATCTTGACTTTGATGAGGCCGCTCAAAGAACCGGTGGCTGGATATCGGATAACAAGCTCAACCTAAAAGTGCTGGGAAAGCAATTCAGCATCGATTTGAAAGGAAATCTTTACACGGATATCCATATCAACATGTGGGTGGCCATTCCGTTTCTGACCTACGTGCTTTATGGCAGGGGGTTGCCGGTATCGGGAAACTGGGTGTCCTTCAGAGAGTTGAAAGGCGGGAAGGAAGAGTATCCCCTGTTTAAAAGAAGATGTGAAGAATCCATAAAACGTGTGGCCGATACCTATACCGATCTGTTTGACGACATGGTTCACATTTTCAGCGGGAAACAGGTGGAAAAGCAATTTAAATCGGATATATCCGTAGTGCTGTATCCACTCCCGAAAGTTCCGATCATGGTTTGCTACTGGTTGCCGGAAGACGGGTTGGAATCGAGTCTCCATGTTTTTTTCGACAAAACAGCGGAAGAAAATCTCGGCACCGATGTCGTGTTTACACTGGGAGTCGGCCTTTCTCAGATGTTTGCAAAGCTGGCATTAAGGCACGGGGGTCCGTGAGACTCGCTCCCGCATAGCGGGTGGCATCAGGTGACCCCTGGAAGGGGGTTCATACGCTGTGCGAAGAATAAATTCGAAATCAGAAGCACGAAATCCGAAACAATATCAAATGACCAAAACGGATAAAACTGCAAGACTCTATTCTCGAGCAAAGATACAAAGGGCGCAGAGACATGAAACCATGACGACTGTGGACCTCTGAACGGGGAAACCCTGAACCTTTGAGCCTTTTTGGGCTGTTTTAAACATTGGAGCATTTAGATTTTGAATTTGTTTCGAATTTCGAATTTCGATATTCGGATTTCAAGGATACCTTTCACGCCGGACCGGTCGAACCTATCCGGGTCCTCCACTGGAAATGTAGGGTTTAGCGGCAACTGAACGGATCAGGTCATCACGTATGGGAGCGACCATGTTCGAACAAATCAAAGCTGCCCGAAAAAGACTGGAAGGTTATGCCAATGTGACGCCGGTCATGACGTCGCGAACGTTGAACCGATGGCTCGATGCGGAAGTCTATTTCAAGTGTGAAAACCTCCAGAGAATCGGGGCATTCAAGTTTCGCGGCGCATTCAACAGTATGTCCAGGCTTTCAAAAGCGGAAAAAGATCGCGGCGTCATTACCTATTCTTCAGGGAATCATGCCCAGGCCGTGGCGCTGGTCGGCCGGATGCTGAATATTCAAACCACCATCGTCATGCCGAACAATGCCCCTGTAACCAAACGCGCGGCGACCGAGGATTATGGTGCCGTGATGGTTGAGTATGATCCTGAGAGTTCCACTCGTGAGGCTGTGACAGAAAATCTTCAGGCAAACAACGGTCTAACAATGATTCCGCCATTTGATCATCCGGATGTTATCGCCGGTCAAGGAACTGCAGCGCTGGAGATGTTCGATCAGGTCGGCCACCTGGATACCCTGCTGGTTCCTTGTGGCGGCGGCGGGCTTTTGAGCGGTTCGGCCATTGCCGCCAAACATGTCGATCCAAATTGCCGGGTCATCGGTGTTGAACCGGAACTTGCCGATGACGCCACAAAATCGTTTTACACCAAAAGACTTCATCGAATAGAAAACCCGCGCACCATCGCAGACGGAACCCGAACCCCCTCTCTGGGCAAAATCACCTTTCCTCTCGTACTGGAGTATGTGGATGGGATGAAGACCGTATCTGAGGCAGCCATTATCGAAGCCGTTAAATTTTTCTTCTATCGCATGAAGCTCGTGGTTGAACCGTCCGGCGCACTCGGGCTGGCCGCGCTACTGACTCGAGCCGTGGATCCCAGAGGCCGGATAGGAATCATTATCAGCGGCGGCAACATGGATGCTGCAACCATGACAATGATTTTGAACGCATAAGTCAAGTTCCGCACCCTTTCATTCAACCAAAGTCTTATCGGATGAATTGCACCGACATCGGTCCATCGCCATCTATTTTCCTAAAAGGTGACTTGAATCATTGCATCGCAGCGTGACCCGAATTTTAATTCTTTGGTTTTCAATGTATTGCTTTTTGTAACAAAAATTTAAAAACGATCACGAAAACTCGAAAAAACGAAATCACGAAATAAAAAAAATGTACTTTTTCGTGTTTTAAAAATTTCGTGCTTTGTGATAAAAATTTTGTTTGGGTTCAGGTTTATTTGCC
>ENA-OSEO01005249-OSEO01005249.1-sediment-metagenome-genome-assembly--contig:-NODE-5249-length-12681-cov-2.410108_pt1 | contig 12681 bp, 8 predicted proteins | sample MGYA00237883_ERZ534232 | MGnify/ENA metagenome assembly ERZ534232
CGGTTAAACTGTTCCTTCGGCATACGCTGGCTGGCGTTAAGAACTTCCATTGTCTCGGCGCCGGTAATCGGCGGCTTATCAAGTTTCCGCAGCTGGTATAGTTTCTTCAGCAGTTCACGGGACTCATTATATATGGAGATTGACTTCAGCAATGCCTCTTCAGTTATCACGGTATCCAGGTACTGCTCCAGATGCTCTTTAAACTTTACTACCTGTTCATAATAAAGGCCATGTGCACGCCCGGTAAATTTACGGGGCACCGTAAGAATATGATGGAAAGGTACGTCTATGTAGTATTTCCATATATCAAACAGGCGGCGCGCTCCATCACAAGTTGACCCGGCGACAATACCATCCAGATAATCATACTCCCCCCTTAAACCCATCTGGAGGCAGCTTCGGGAGAAAGAGCAGTTATTGATATAAAGGTAGGCGTTCCCATCATCCAGCTCCGTCTCCTGAGTGTAGCCGGTGATACGGACCGGCAGGATACCGGCGGCGTGGATAATCTCTTCGGGAATATAAGTGCAGAGCCAGCCGAAAACCTTCCTGCCCTGCCTCTTGATATCCAGTATTTCTCCGGTTTTCGGGAAGGAGCGATTGACCGAGCGGAACCCTTCAAGATTCAACAGCTTATCACTGGTATTCAAGTTACCCATATTATTAAATAATCAATACATAGTATTTCTAGGTATATTTGAGATGATATAGGATGAACCAGTGGATGTCAAGTAGAATAGGGCTCTATTTGATATCATGCGAAAAATAACCGAAATACTCCGGCGGGCTGAAATACAGGCCAGTTTCTGAACGCAACCGTTAAAGACTGATATTTTTAACAATATGTCTGACTCAATGCGATCTGCCCGCCGACTATCCGGCTTGCTTCATTCCGGATGCTATAGAGCAACTGAAGCCAGTTTCACGCACGAAAGGGAAGAGACTGGAGAGTTATTCACTGCAAATATTCATATTCAAAATGCTTTTCAGGCGGGCCATAACTGCTTCTTTTGAGAAATCCCGGGCAATAAGCCGGGCGGCGTTTTCACCGAGCTTTTTCCTGATATTTACTTCTCTCAGGAGAAGCAGTTTTTCCACGTATTCCTCAGGTTTTTCGGCAATCAAATAATCTTCCCCGTTTATGCCGTTGAAATTAATCAATGCCCTGGCGGTGCCGATAACCGGGAAGCCCCTCCTCAGTGACTCATAAGCCTTGACTTTAAATCCCCTTCCGTAAAATACGGGAATTATGGCAATATCCATGTTTTCCAGGAACTTGTTCAAGTCTTCTATGAAGCCGTGTACAATTAAATTCGGCATGGCCATGGAGCCATACCCCGCGGGAGGGTTCTTTCCCAGCACATGGAAATTGATGTAATCAATGCCCCGTTTTTGTAAAACGGGCAATATTTTAGTTGCTATGAAGTCCAGCCCTGACCTGTTGACATTATTCTTCAAGTCGCTGCCGAAATAAAAGACATCAAGTTTACCCATATCAGACCTGGTTTCATGCCTTTTGATTTCATCAGGAGGGAAATAGGGCAGATAGCTGATATTCTTTTTTTGCCTGAAGTGACCCATATCCTCAATCGAGATGAAAGCAACAGATTCCGCCAGTTGGGACATCAGCCTTTCACAGCTCATGATACCAAAGACATTTAATATGGATACCGGCGCTGTCAGTATATATTTCGGCGTATTTTTCAGATTAATGTACGCTTTTTCCAGATAATGCATCAGTTCATAATTATGGTTGCGGAAAATGATTTTCCCCGCATGTATTTTAGAGACGGCATGCGCCAGCGGTGATAAAGCTGAATACTCAAACCAGAGAATGTCCGGTTTCTCTCTATTTATAAAACCGGTCAGCCTGGCAATGGAATCTTCGTTGATAAGCTGGGATGTTTTATACCAGAGCTTATGCATCCCATACCCTTTCAGGAGTGAAACAGGTTTCCTGTCCAGTAATTCTATATTCAAGCCGTATTTTTTCTCATCAGCCCTGGCGTCATACTGTTGTCCAGGTAGAGGGAACGGGAAAAGGCTTACCTCATAGCCCAGTTCCCGAAAAAGTCTGATCCTGCCCGTGATATCTTTCTGGTTAGCCTGTAACGGCGGGAACGGGTATAGCGGCGTTATCACATATATTTGCTTCAATTTGATTTACCTTCGTCTTTTGTCATGACCCTGGCAAAGACATCCAAGATTTCATCGGCAGTAATTCGCCAGTTCAATTCTTTAATCATCTTTTCCCTACCGGCAAGGCCCATCTCTGCGGATTTATCCCATATTTCCTTTACGGCATCGGCGATAGCCTGCGGGTTTTTCCGCCCTATGATCCTGCCGCATGTACCGTCAACACATTCGGCGGAACCGCAATTCTCCGTTATTACCACCGGCGTGCCGCAGCACAATGACTCCAAGGTGACATATCCGAATGTTTCCAGCCAGACGGAAGGCACCACTGTTACCCTGGCGCCGGAATAGGCTTGCAGCATCTCCTGCTTATCCAGAAAACCGGTAAATATCACCCGGTTTTTAAGCCCCCTGGACTCGATGATATCCTTGATGTGGGCGCCGTACCAGCCGAGATTGTCCGGAGCGGCGTCAAACAGTGATACGTTGCCGGTAACTACCAGTTTTATATCTTCAGCCATATATTCCAGCGCCCTGACAGCGTATTCCTGCCCTTTGATATGATTGAGCCGGCCTGGCACCAGTACGTAGCCGCCCTTGATATTGTATTTATCCCTGAACCCGCTGCTGTCTACCGGTTTATACTCTTCAGTATCAATCCCCGGCGGGATGCCAAATGTCATCTCCTGTTTCCTGAAAAGGGAGGCGCATAGTCTGGAATTACCTATCCTGGCATCTGCGGCGGCCAGCATCCGCTGGGCGTTCGCGTATCTTTTTATGTTACGCCACAAAGCAGGATACCCTGCCAGTCCGGTAATCCTGCCCGCCCCTTTAAGCTTTTGAGTATAGCACCTGTTGCAAGCAATGTAACCACATTCGTTGTAACAGATAGAATCATCCGGTTTCAAAAAGCGTATCTTAAGCGGGCACATCAGCCCCACGCCGTGGCATTGATACACCACGGGTACGCCGGCATATCCGGCGGCTTTTATCATAGCCAGCGAGTTATGGTTGTTGGCATACACCAGGTCTACGCCGTTTTCCTTGATAAACCCGGCTAACTCTTTATATCTTCTCATCACCCTGAAAGGCTCCTGCATAGAGCCGGTCATCAGCGGTGAATAATGAACCGTCCCCTCCCCCATCTCCACGGTTTCCGGTTTATCATAATCCTGAGTCAGTATGGTTATGCCGTAGCCGCGCCCGGTGAGTTCCGTGGCAAGCCCTCTGATGTACTGCTGAATGCCGCCGCCGATGGGATAGTAGTTTTCACAGGTTATCAGTATTCTGTTAATGCGCATTTATATACCACCTGCGGTATCCCCATATCTTCCCTGCCACCGATGGAAAGACATTAATGATAAAGCCTATTTCCCTTTCGGTGATGGCTCTTTTTATACACATGCCTATACCCGGGGTACGATATGCCCCCCACAGCAAGTCTTTCATCAATCTCGCCAGATTGCCTTGCCAGAAAAATCTGTTCATGAAATATACGTGGTTTCTATTGGCGTAATAAAAATAACTATGGCCCCTTCCGCGATGTAATCCCCCTGCCCTGGCAGCGCCTTTATGCCATATTTTTATCTCCGGGTTTACCACCACCTTATAACCGGCCTTTATTATTTTAAAGCAGAGGTCGCTTTCATAACGGAAACCCAGACCACGGGCATTATATATCTCATCAAAACCCCCCACCCGTTCAAAGGCTTCTCTCCTTATACCCATAAACGCACTACGCACATGGTCAACTCCGGTTATGCCATGCCCTGCGATCTGCTTAAAAGATGTATTAAAATCGCCTTTTGCAGAGATTCTGCCCACTTCGGGAGGCAGGATATCAACTGATCTTTCCACAATCTCATCCCGGCTGCCCAGCTCTATCCCGCCGACTATGGCAATCATATCATCGTTTTTATATGTTTCAGCCAAGAGTACCAGTTCGTTACCCTCAATAAACTCAATATCATCATCAAGTGTCAGCAGTATTTCTCCCCTGGCGGCTTCAGCGCCGATATTACGGGCAAATATGCAGCCCTTCAAATCTGTCGCCATATATTTTACACGGCCGTCCTCAAAAGACTCGACAACTTCCCTGGTATTGTCTGTAGACGGGCCGTTATCAACAACCAGTACTTCATAATCCGTATAACTTTGCTTCAGTATAGATTTTATTGCTTGCTTTAAATCATTTTCCCGGTTGTACGTTGGTATTATGATTGTAATCATTCAGGCTCAGAACTATCCTTTTCTATATCTAAATCCATTTTTTACCGTTCAGGACCATTATAAACTCTTCTTCCAGTAAACTCGCCTGGTTCTCCCATGTAATTTTTTCAGCGAATTCCAGCCCGTTACCTATCAGGCTCTCCCTCAGTCCCTTACCAGTGAAGATTTTCTCTATCCCCTTCTTTATATCATCAACGCTATTAGGGTCTACTATAACAGCCTCTTTCATATCTGTAATGGCCTCGGTTATGCCGCATCGCCTGCTCATTAACACGGGGCAACAGGCAGCCATGGCTTCAACGAAAACACTCCCCCAACTCTCCCTCAAACTTGGAAGAAGTAATAAATCTGACGCCCTGTAAAATTTGTAAACTTCCGACTGCGGCAACCTTCCCAGAAAGCAAATATCATTAATGCTGTTATGCGATACATAGTTCTTATACTCCGATTCTTCATTACCATGACCGATAAATACTAATTGATAACCCCCGTTATTAAAGGCATTGAAGGAATCTATGGTGCGCCTGACATTCTTTACCTTATCAAAATTATGTACCGATAATATAATCTTTTTATCAGGATTCAGACGATATTTCCTCAGCAGGGCATTTTTATCTACCATTACCCCTCGGATACGGTTGTAGTCAACGCCGTTATAGACCACGGACATTTTTTCCGCGGGCACACCTGAATCTATCAGTTCTTGCCTTGTCTTTTTCGTAGTGGCAATGATTTTACAGGCTTTCTCCAGTATTTCTCTCTCCGCCTTACCTGCATTATTACCCACCCACAGTCTGGTGCCATGAACGGTGGTTACAGTGGGGATACCAGCCCATACACCCGGAAGGGCGTTTATTCCCTGCCCGTCAACGATATCTACTTTATCCCGGCATAACATGATATATTTAGCCGTCCTCCTGATAAAGTATTCCTCCCAGAACCGTTTGTAATGGACTTTGTACGGGTTAAAGAAGATATTAATGCCTTTATGCCGGAATCCATATTTACTATCATGCCTTGAGAAAACGCCGCGAATAGTCCTGGCATATATTAATTCCACTTCATGATTTATGGACAGGCAATCTGCCAGGTGCCCGGCGCGCGACTCGACTCCTCCGTACATAATTTCATATAGCCAGCATATTGACTCTATTTTCATGTAATTCTCTTAACAAATCTCATTTTATCCAGTACATGCACTAACTTCTCCGGCAGAAAATCCCAGATTTCTTCATCAAGCGGGTTGAGGTTCAGAACCGCAAAACCATATATCACAGCCCCCAGCAGTATCTCCAGAGCCAGTTTTAATCCTAAATTATCAACATTTACCAATTCTCTAAACAAAAATACGCCTGTCAGCATTATTCCGCCGCACAGAAGCATTTTGAAGCCATTCTTAAACGGAAATTCCAGGCTGATAATCCTGAGGGTTAAGAATATTTCCACTGACATAGTAGCTAAAACCGATATGGCCGTGGCAATCACCGCCCCCATCACCCCTATTCTGGGTATTAGCAGGATATTTAAAGGAATATTAGCCAGTGATATGATTTTAGTCCATAAGAAGTAATGGGGTTTTTCAAGGGCTACAAGAACCCCGGAATATGAACCGCCAAAACCAATGAAGAATCTTGTCAGAAACACCGCCATCATCAGGTGAACAACCGGCATAAAATCGGCTCCATATAGCGCCAGGATAATGTCTCCGGACAGAAATATGCCGCCAAAGATAATCGGCACGCTGTATAAGAACCGGAACTGTATGCTGTATGAAAAAATGTTATTTAATGCGGCTATACCTTCCTGCTTATATTTCTCAGTCATGGCTCCGACAAGCATCGATCCGGTAGCTCTGCTTCCTATAATGCCCGTACCCTGCTCAACCAGTCCATTGGCTATTGAGTAAAAGGAGACGGATGCCGTGCCCAGATAAAAGGCAAGAAAATAAATGTCCGACCTGTAGGCAAGAACAAACCCGGCAAGCTGAATGAAATACATTATGGCGCTGTACCTGGCAAACCTTTTGACATATTCGGTCAATTCATCGGGATTATGGTTACGCGGTGAGACACTACTCTTCTTATATGCCACTGATAGACAGATTAAACTGAGTAACTGCGGCACAAGGGTTAAAGCCAGGATGTTCTTTACGCTCATAACATCATAGTATACAAGCCCCAGTATACCCAGCAGCATAACTGAAGCAGATAGAACATCAATCAGATTATGCCATTTCTGCTGGTAATTTACGGTTAAGACAATACTTATTATCGATGTTATGTTGGTTAAGACAAGATACACTGATATGAGTGTCAGTACCTGCCAGTCAAGCCATCCTTCGATATTAAATATATTTCCTATTAAATCTGAAAATATGAACAGGAACATGACGACCAGAACGGAGAGTATAATACGTATGCCGAACACTCTGCGCAGTATGGGGGTTATCAGTCCTTCCCTGTTTTCACTTCTTAACGCGGGAATATATCTGTTAAGCCCCTGATTCCATCCCAATGTTATAAACATATTAAGTGTGATGGGGATGCTGAGAATTAATACATAAGTCCCCTGAAGCTCAGGGCCAAGGGTCCTGGCAATAATTATTGCTGTAGTGATTCCGAATAGCTGGACAAATATATTGCCGGTAGCGTTATATATCACGCCCCTGACTACTTTTTGACCGGTGCCCATTTAATGAGACTCCTCGTTTATCAGAAAAAAACTGAATCCTGTTTTCGCACGGCCACCACAAAGAAACCGGCGGTAAAAGAACACATAAACTTTGAATCTTGAATCGCGGTGTGATTATCCGGTTTTACCAGGAGTTCTAATACCGGCAGGAGCGTAGTAAAGAGGGGTCTTGTGCCTCGTTTAGAGTAAAGCACTCCCTGCTTTATCATGTCGGCCAGGATAGTAAAATAGAACCCCCTGTTTTTAAGCGTCAAGATATTAATATCGTATTCAAGCAGCTTTTTTATTTTCCGGTCGGTAAGCCTTTGATGATCATAAGAACCGGCTCTTATACCGTCCCTGGCTGAGATATAGCGCTGCCAGGGGATTGTTTCCTAAAGCGTTATCTCTAACTCCGAGCGGAGTGACCTCTCCTTTACAGTGCTTGATGAATAATACATCATGTCCCACGCAAAGCCCCATCATGATGTTGAGTTCGGTCTTCTCACGGTTGAGTACTTCAGCCTGCATTATCGGGTTGCACATAATATCGCCCTTTAAATCCACATCTTTAGGATCTATTTCACCGCAGAGACATACCACGGAAACGACATCAAATCCTTTAGCCTCCAGTATGTCAGATAAAAGCCTTGATTCATACAGCATCCCGAAGCATGTGGCAATGCCAAGGGACTGCATACCACGTGCCCTCGCATACTCCATAATTTCTTCAATCCTTGTCCATGACCATCTTTCCCTGGGTTTATCCGGGTTATAAACCTTTCCTGATACTTCCTTGTAGGCTATATTTACCGCCATGTTCTCAGGTAGTTTGTACTTTTCTATCGCATCCTTTATTAAATCGGGATATCTCTCCGTAGGGCAGGATGGCGGCACTTTTTTACCTTGCTCATATGTTTTCTCAACACCCGCCCAAGCAGGCAGTGCCGCCGAACACCGCCGAACAGTACATTTCACGCACTGCGGTTTTTCATTCTTCATGGCTACCTCCAGGTCACACTATAAATAACCAAAAGATAATAGATTCCATCGCAATATATTCCTCTCAGGCATTATTTGTCAAGCCATGCGGGACACAGGCATCACCCTCCACCCAAGAGTCAGGCCGGTTTAAAACAGACCGTGAATATGATGGCGTATAAATAACTTTGTTATTTTGCAGGCCGATCCCTATGGAGATTTCAGTTTTAATATTGTGTCTTCATTGATGTTGCCGGGTTTCATTCTCACATGGAAGCAGCCGGGTTGCCGGCTAAAGAGACACGGCTGCTAATGCCCGGCCCGGACCGGTAAACTGCTAGTATCAGGAATCCAATCACTGTATAATTGCTCATAGTGAAAATGCACGATGCTTAGTGTTTCCAACATATCCAAATCCTATAATGCCCGCTATCTGTTCAGTGGTATCAGTTTTAATGCCGGTATGAGGGACCGCATTGCTGTAATCGGCCAGAACGGTACGGGTAAAACCACGCTATTCGAGATAATCTCCGGCAATATCAGCCCTGATTCCGGCTCTGTCTCCATGCGCAAGAACGCCACCATCGGCTATCTGAAGCAGGATATCAACCCGTCTTCCGGCCGCAAACTATTGGAAGAGATAGTGGAATCTTCAGCCAGTATCAATAATCTGGCCCATAAAATCCGTTTACTTCAGGAAGAGCTGGCCGAAGTACAAGACAAAGAAGATATCAGCATGATGCTGCGTGAACTGGGCGATCTTCAGCATACCTTTGAATCGTCCGGCGGTTATGACGCCGAACATGAAGCACGGATTATCCTCTCCGGCCTGGGCTTCGCCGAATCTGACTTCTCCCGCCCGCTTGCCGAATTCAGCGGCGGCTGGCGCATCCGTGTTGAACTTGCCAAGCTCCTTTTTCTCAACCCGGACCTGTTAATTCTTGATGAACCGACCAATCATCTTGACCTGGAGACCACCGGCTGGTTCGAAAACTACCTTAAAAACTACAGGGGGATGGTTCTGGTTACCTCCCATGACCGGGCCTTTCTGAATAATGTGATTAAAAAAATTATCGCCATTGAGAAAGATGATGTTATTTTCTATCACGGCAACTATGACAGCTACGTCCTGGCAAGGCAGAAAGACCTGGAAATCAAACAATCCGCCGCCAGGAAACAGGCGCTTAGATTCAAGAAGGAAATGCGTTTTATAGAGCGATTCCGCGCTAAGAATACCAAGGCAACCCAAGTGCAGAGCCGGATAAAAAAACTGGAGAAGGTAGAACAGATAGTCGTACCCAGGACCACAAAAAAGATAAGGTTTTTCTTCCCGGAGCCGCCGCGAAGCGGCAATGTTGTCATCACGCTTAAGGATATCGCCAAATCATACAATGACAAAATTATATATATCGGCTTAAACCTTGTACTCAACAGGGGAGACAGGGTAGCACTGGTCGGTCCGAACGGAGCCGGTAAAACCACTCTCCTCAAGATTCTGGCCGGCGTGCTGCCCTTCGAAAAGGGCGAACGCATACCCGGCCATAATGTTTCCACCTCATATTTCGCCCAGTCCTATGTTGAGCTGCTCAATCCTGAAAATACGATTATTGACGAACTGCGGCAGATAGCCCCGGACGAAACGGAACAAAACCTGAGAAGACTTCTTGGGGCGTTTCTCTTTAGCGGGGAAGATGTTCTAAAAAAGGTAGCAGTGCTCTCCGGCGGTGAAAAAACCCGCGTAGCTATAGCCAGGATGCTGACCAAACCGGCCGGTTTTTTACTCCTTGATGAACCCACCAACCACCTTGATATTCCGTCACGGGAAATACTGACTGATGCTCTGGAAGCTTATCACGGCACTATCTGCTTTATAACCCATGACCGGACGCTGATACGTGAGGTTGCCAATAAAATTATCGAGATTAAAGACGGCATCCTCCGGATTTTCAATGGTAATTATAACGAATATCTCTATCAGAAAGAATCAGCTGAAACCTATATTCCTGAGAACCGCCGTGGTGTTATGTTAAATACCACCAAAGAATCTTCAGTGAGAAATCAGCATAAACAGCGCAAGATAGCCGAGGGAAACCTGAGAAACAAGCATTACCGTGATATTTCTCCGGTAAAGAAACAAATTACGGCAATTGAAGACGAGGTCTCAAAGTCCGCCATGCGACTGGCTGGAATCGAAACGCTGTTTGCCGACCCTGAGCATTATGAGGACAAACAGCAAATCATTAAAACACAGCAGGAATACCGCGCGCTCAAGGATTCCGTAAAAGCTCTTACAATCGAATGGGAAAGGCTTGCCGCTGAAGCCGAAAGAATGACGCAAGAGTACCGTGAAGCTATGGATAATATCAACTCTTAAACAAAGCGGAGAATCCTTACTTTCAGGGAGAGACAGTATCTCTGTTATGCCTCACCGTCCCCTGTTGCTCTGGCGCACCCCGGCACGGAGATGTCCATAATGCTAACATGACCAGCCTGCAGGCTAGTGCATATGATTCTCTTTCCATAACTCCGCTTTTTGCACGAGCTCACGGATACTTTTAACAAAGGACTCGGTAGGCTGAGAACCGGCGAGCATGGCGGCAAGTTCCTCTATCCGGGACTCGCCTTGAATAGTCTCAAGGGTACTAAGGGTACGAGCGCCGCTGATCTTTTTCTGAATACTATGGTGTGAATCAGCGAAAGCGGCAATCTGGGGAAGATGTGTAACACAGATCACCTGTCTGTTCCGGGCTAAAGCCCAGAGCTTTTCACCTATTGTCTCACCGCACCTGCCGCCGACTCCAATATCTATTTCATCAAAAACGAGTATCGGAGTATTGTCGGTTTTAGAAAGAGCTCCTTTCAAGGCCAGCATGAAACGAGAAATCTCTCCGGTAGACGCAATTTTGGCCAGAGGCTTATGAGGCTCTCCCGGATTAGTTGAAGCCATAAACTCTACGGCATCAACTCCCCCTTTGCTGAACGCATATTTATTCCCGTTAGGAAACGGGATACCTGCTTCCCGGTCTTGCTTCTGATCTATGGACACCTTGAACTGGACTTGAGACATATTTAGATCATGGAGTTCGCTCTTTACCTCAGCCGCCAGTCTTTCCGCTGCCTGGACGCGTGCAAGGGAAAGTTTGAAAGCTGTATGCCCCATTTCCTGTTTGAGGGATTCACATAACCTCTTTAGTTCAGCGCTCCTATCCAGGGAATAAGAGAGTTTTTCCAGCTCCTTTTCCGCCTTTATCAAATGTTCAAGAATGTCCGGTATACTCGGCCCGTACTTTCTTTTCAGGCTTCTGATGAGTTCCAATCGTGATAATATCTCTTCAAGCCGTTCCGGGTCGTCCTCCATCCGGTCGGCATATGCGTGGATTTCCCTCGCCGTCTCTTCAAGCTCAGGCACGGCTCCTTCAAGAGTATCCAGTTGTTGCTTCAGGGCCGGGTCCAGATCCACAAGTCTCTTCATTATCTGAATTGCTTCGTTCAGTTTTTCCAGAGCCGACATTGAGGTAGACGAAACGTCTTCACCATAAAGAATATTATATATTTCATAAGAGGATGATTTCAGTTTCTCACTTGATGAGAGGATGTTCCGTTCTTGTTCAAGCTCTGCTTCCTCTCCTTCTCCCAGCTTGGCTCTCTTTATCTCATCAATCTGAAAGCGCAACAGTTCTTCATGAAGAGCTATTTCCTTCCCCTGTTTAGCCAGTGATTCTATTTCCTGCTCTGCCTGATTAAGTTGCGAAGACATGTCGGCGAAACTATGCCGCAAGTCCAGGGCATGGGCATAGGAATCAAGGAAATCAAGATGATATTCCTTATTGAGCAATGATAGATGGTCACTTTGGCCGTGGATATCGATGAGCGAACACCCGATTTGGTAGAGAAGCCCTCTGGGTACCGTATGCCTGTTTATCCTTGCAATACTGCGCCCCTGCCTGTGAACCTCACAGCTTAGAACCAGTGTCTCGTCACTGGTATCCAGGCCGTTATCTATAAGCAGTGTCATGAGCCGGGGGTTTACATTCCCGTCTTTGAAAATAGTAAATATTCCTTCTATATGAGTCTCGTCAGCCCCGTAACGTATGTCTTCTTTCTCTATCTTTCCTGACAGTAATGCTTCCACTGCATCAATTACCAGGGATTTCCCTGCTCCGGTTTCGCCGGTGATAACATTCAATCCGCTAGTCGGACTCCAATTTATATCCTCGATAATGCCAAAATCTCTAACCCTTAATTGGAGTAACAAGTCATCCTCTCCTGTATCCGCAGGTAATTTCTGTTTCACCAGCCACAAGACTACTTACCCGCACCTGTAAAGGATACCGTTTATATAGCTGGAGTTAACGATATCCCAACCTCAGGAGCAGGTGGGCGATAACCCCGGGCACTACGTCGTCGTACCTGATTATATTCTTTTCCCCACTCTTCAATCAACAGCCTGCACTGGGAATATCTTACGTATGAACGCCACCATGATCGCACCATAGCCGTCCTGTTTTTTAGTCCGTTGGGGGTAGCCTGGAGAACTACCATGTTACGCGTAATAAAAATACTGTTTACATGATAGCTGACATTCCTGACCAGGACTGTATGGCGGCTATTCCATGGAGCTTTCATAGCGACGGAGGCCCCGTATCCATGAAGGCTACTCCACCT
>ENA-OSEO01005251-OSEO01005251.1-sediment-metagenome-genome-assembly--contig:-NODE-5251-length-12675-cov-7.171059_pt1 | contig 12675 bp, 14 predicted proteins | sample MGYA00237883_ERZ534232 | MGnify/ENA metagenome assembly ERZ534232
CCAGCGCCCTGGCCACGCGGTCACCCGCTCCTGGGTGCATTGATCATTCTACCCGATCCCGCAGCTCCAGTCAAGTCGCTGCAAAACCCCGTAACCTGATCCGCTTTCCCTTGCGGGTGGACGCGCTCTCGCGCGTCATTCACTCTCATCAGTCTACTCACCTGGTCACCATCCGTCAAATCCGGATTAAGACCGTTATGAGTATTCTGCATCGCTGGCGATTCTTTGAGCTCTTTCCTGGGCAGTCATCCTGCCAAAAAAAGCGGTCGACGCCTGCAATAGGCTTCGACCCTGCGAGCTATCTCGCTCCCGGATTATTCACTCAGCGACTGCGGGATAATACAGTGCACCACCCACGCTGTCAAATCTGCTGAACGCCCTTACATAGAGCCCGAAAACACGCTGTTCTCTTGTCTGAGAAAAAGCTCCCTCTCACCACGAACTTGACAAGTCTACCATGCCGCTCAGCTGCTGTCAAAAACGTCAATCCGACGTCTTACGAATCGGCCGCATCCACGAGCCGATCGTAGAGCGCCTGCAGGTCCTCTTCTGAGTAAAAGTGGATCACGAGGCGTCCCCCCTTGCGGGAGCGGAACAGTTCGACCCGCGTCCCCATCGCCTCACGAAAGTCCTGCTCCAACGCCTCGGTCTCTGGCGAGCGCTGACGGCGCACCGGCGCCTCGGGAGCCTCTGAAAAAGCCCCTTGCCGGCGTCGCACCAGCTCCTCAGTCTGTCGCACCGAGAGGCCCTTGCGCACGACCTCCCTGGCCACGCCACTCTGGTCATCTTCCTGATCCAGCATGAGCAGCGCCCTCGCATGGCCCTCTGACAATGTGCCGCTCAGAAGCATCCCGCGGATATCCTCCGGAAGCCTCAAGAGGCGCATCGTGTTGGTGACACTCACACGGCTGCGGCCGACGCGCGCCGCCACTTGCTCCTGCGTCATGCCAAAGTCCTCGACAAGCTGAGCGTAGGCCTGCGCCTCTTCCAGAGGGTTGAGATCGGCCCGCTGGATGTTCTCCACCAGCGCGAGCTCGAGCATCTCTTGAGGAGAGGCGTCCTTGACTACGACGTCAACATGCCGCAGACCCGCCAGCCTGGCCGCACGCCAGCGCCGTTCACCGGTGATCAGCTGATAGCGGGGGGGCTGGGCCGCATCCAGAGTCTCTTGAACCCGCTGAACGATCAAGGGCTGAATGAGACCGAGTTCGCGAATAGAGTCGGCCAACTCCTGAAGCGCCTCGGGATCAAAAGTGGTCCGGGGCTGCATGGGATTGGCGACGATTGCATCCACGCTAACTCTGCGCAGACCCGACGACTCTTCCGTTTGAGGAATCAGCGCGTCGAGACCTTTGCCCAGGCCTTGCCTTCTCATCGACGGCATACCGGCACCTCCGATGCTGCACAGTGGGCCCCCGGCGGCAGAGCAAAGCTCACGCCCGCTCCGAAGCCAGAATCTCCTGGCAGAGGGCCTCATAGGCCATCCCTCCAGGGGAGTCAGGGGCATAGGTCAAGATCGGCTCCCCATAGCTGGGGGCCTCACTGAGCTTGACGTTGCGCGGGATCACCGATTGGAAAACAGTCGTGGGGAAGTGGTCGTGTATCTCCTGCACCACCTGACGCGCCAAATTGGTGCGGCGATCGTACATGGTCAGGATAAGGCCTCGCACGATCAGTTCGGGGTTCAGTCTTTCGCGAATCAGCTCTATGGTATGCAAAAGCTGAGCCAGCCCTTCGAGAGGCAGGTACTCGCACTGAATCGGTATCAGCACACCATCCGATGCGGTGAGCGCGTTGACAGTGAGCATGCCCAGACTGGGGGGTGTATCGATCAGAACGTAATCATACCTGGGGCTGACCTGCCGCAACACATGCCGGAGCCGCGTCTCTCTGCCAATGACGTGCAAAAGTTCGACTTCTGCCCCGGCCAGGGCCGGCGAGGAGGGGAGCAGATCCAACCCCATACAGGCCGTCACCAACGTCAGGGTTGTGGCGGACTCAGCGCCAATGAGGACGTCGTACACTGAGCGGGCGAGAGCGTTCTTGTCAACGCCAAGACTGCTGGTTGCGTTGGCCTGAGGATCGGTATCTACCAGCAATACGCGCTTGCCGCAGTGGGCCAGATACGCCCCCAAATTGACGGCCGTCGTCGTCTTGCCGACCCCGCCCTTTTGGTTGGCTAGCGAGTAGATCCGGCCCATGCTGCATTGCCCCTGTCTGCGTCGATCAGCTATCTAGTCTCTGAGCGTGCCCTGCGCCAGGCGTTCCTCCACCCGCTCCCTTGTGGGAATGGTGCTTGGCCCCGGCCCCTCCACAACGAAGGAAGCCGCACTGTTGGCAAAACGGGCGGACTCTATCGCGTCGTGCGTCTCGCCATAGCGAATGAGAAACGCCGCCGCAAAGACATCTCCTGCCCCGGTCGGATCCACTTCATTCACCACGTAGGCGGGTACGCGCTGCGCGTTACCGTGCATGTGCACGATAGCCCCGCGCTCGCCAACGGTCAAGATCAGCAACCTCGCCCGAGCGATATACTCCTCGAGCAGAGATCTATCACCGCCCAGATCTTCGAGGCTCAGTACCACCACGTCGATCGCATCGAGGATGCGAGCACCTTCCACCCAGGCGGTGGGCGAAACGAGACCCTCATCATCCCAGCGACGCAGCCATCCCTGGGGGGTCGCCCCCACCAGCGCTCCCGGAAAAGCCTCTGCCAGCGCCGGGCTGACCTCCTGAGCGATCGGCCCCAGATGGACGATCGGCGCAGACCGCCACCCCTCTGGTATGTCCGCATCCTGGAGAACCGAGGCAACGCCGCGCACATACTGCCGGCGCGCGTGGTCGGTATAGATGTTCTCAAAAACCGTCGATTGCGAGCTGGGCACCCGGTGAACCACGATACCATCCGTTGCCGGCGGTTCGGTATCCGCATCCCCACTGGTGAGGACTCCGACCTGCAGGCCGAGATGATGTGCCGCCAGAGCTGCGTACGTCGCCGTACCGCCCAGCCGATATCCAGAGCCGTTCACCAGGTCTTTGGTAATGTGCCCGACAATCACGTATTGCGGTGTCACGATAGCGTTTGGCATGACCCTGCTTTATCTGGGGAGGATTTGGACCTTGCGCCGATCCTCTTTGCCTGTACTCTCGGTGTACACGTCCGGATCGTCCCGCAGGGCCAGATGGACGATGCGCCTCTCATTGGCCGGCATCGGCTCCAAAGCCATGGCCTCATGCGATTTGCGGACCTGATTCGCGATCCGCACCGCCAATGCCCGCAAGGACTCTTCACGACGCGCTTTGTAGCCCTCAACGTCTACAACCAGATTGGGCCAAACACCCAGCCGACGGCTAACAATCAGCCGTGTCATAAACTGCAGGCTGCGCAAGGTCTCTCCGCGACGCCCGATCAATACGCCCAGATCGTCTCCAACCACGTTGAGAATGAGAGGGCTGACCTCGTCGGTGCCTTGGTCGACGGCACCGCCTCTGGACACTACCTCAACAGCGGCCAGGGCTCCCATCTTGTCCAGCAGGGTGGTCAGAACCTCAAGGGCGATGCCCTCAAGCTCGGGTGGATTGCCTTCGGCACTGCCCCTCTCCTCGTCGTCCTCGTCATCATCTGCATCCGGTTCCGGGGCGACGACTGGCTCCTCCGCCGTGTCGCGTGAGGGCTTGTCGACTTGCTCTTCCTGAGGCTGGGGCGACTCGGCTGGCGGCGCTTCATGGGGGATCGTCTCAGCGGGCGCGCCAGGAGCTGCATCTTCCCAGGTGACCCGGATTGTGACCTCCCCGGTGCGCACAAAGCCGAGAAAGCTGCGGGTGCTGTCCCGCATCACCTCATACTCCAGCGCGTCTGCGGGTAGCTCCAGCGCCTCCGCGGCACTCTCCAGAGCCTCCTCTACCGTCTTGCCCGAGAACTCTGCATTATGCTTTATGGGCTTTGTCTCTCGATCCATATGCCGCCTTTTCTTTCCTCTTATTGGTGGCTGGTTCCACGACCTGTGAGGCGCTACCCCCGTTGATCTGCCGTTCCGCCAGCCATTGAATGAGCATGCCTATCAGGTTCGAGATCACGAAATAGATAGCCAGTCCCGCAGGGAACTGCATCGCAAAAAAGCCAAACATCAACGGCATCATGAGCTGCATACTCTGGTTCATCGATGCCTGCTGCGGATCTGTGCTCTGCTGGGTGGTCATCTTGTTCTGCAGATAAGTCGTGCCGGCCACGAGAATGGGCAGCACAATAGAGGTTGGGTCGGGTTTGGCAAGGTCCATTCCGAGGAAGATGCCCTGCAGCGGGATAATGTCCGCTACGGCCGAAAAGCCGTGGTAGATATTCTTGCCCAGACTCATGAGCTCGACAGGTGTGTCCGCGAGGACACTGGTGATACCCTGGTACAAGCCGATCCAGATCGGAAGCTGTACCAGAGAGGGCAGACATCCGCTAAAGGGGCTCACACCCTCTTCCTTGTACAGCTTTTGCTGCTCCATGACCAGGCGCTCGCGGTCGTTGCCGTACTTTTTCTGGAGCTCGGCAATCCGCGGCTGCAGCGCGCTGGTGGCGCGCATCGAGCGGATTGACTTGATCTGGAGTGGCATCGTGATCAGTCGCAATAGCAGTGTCAACGCTGTGATCGCGATGACAAAGTTACGGCCGAGATAGGCATACAGGAACAGCAGCCCATTCAAGAGCGGCCGGATGATGACTTCGCGCCAAATGGTGCCAAAGCCCACCTGAGAGACGATAATAACCGCGACACCGATGAGTGCCCAGGTCAGGAGCGACTTGCGTACTCGTTTCGGATCGACCTGCGGCGTGTTTGCTGCCTGCACTGATTCTTTCACTCCCCGGGCTACTCCTCAGATGAAGACGGATATACCCACAACTCGGGCGAGCGCTCCGCCGGATCGAGGGCCACAATAAAACCAAAGGTACTGCCGAGATAGGCGATGCCATCTTGCGAGGAAGGAGCGGAGAGGTATCCGCCCCGCTGTTGATCCTGCACTGCACCATAGATCACGTCTGCCGTGCCGGCTCCCGCATCGATGAGGTAGACGAGCCCTTCCTCAGTAGCTGCGATAATCTCGTCACCGGACGCTATCGGACCAGCGCTAATAGCGCCCTGCAATGCGACCGGAGCCCACAGAGCCTGACCGTTGTCCCACCTGTGACCGTGGACATGGCCATCCAGGGTGGTGAAAAACACGGCGTCATCCGAAACAAGGGGCGCACCCCAAACCCAGGCATCGAGCACATCGGTCTGCCAGATCTCCTGGCCAGAGGAGGCGTCGATGGCGTGCAGGCGACGATCTACGCCCCCTGCCAGCAAAGTTCCATCGTAGAGGGCAATGTCTCCCTGTATGGCGCCACCCAGATCCGCTGTCCAGACGCTCTCACCACTGTCCAGATCGATCGCATAGATCAGGTGATCCATCGAGGCCACGTACAGGAGCCCCTCTCCTACGATGGGCGTGCTCCAGATGCGGTCACCGGTGAGGAAAGGTTGAGACCAGACTGCCTTGTGCGTCTCGAGGTCAACAGCAAAGACCTTGCCGCTGACCGTGCCCACATAGGCCACGCCGTTCCCGACCGCGACGCCACCAACCACAGCGGTATCGACAGGAAATGTCCAGGCGAGGTCCCCGGTCTCCGCATCGAGGGCGATCAGCGCAGCCTCGGATGAGCCAAAGACCATCAGGCCGTCACTGACGGCGGGCGAACCATAGACGGCACCGAGAGGCTGCCTTCCAGCCACAGGTACAGTGCCTTGCTGTGGGATACCGCACCCAGGCGCTGCCGATGCCGAATCGACGGCATACTCCCAGATCAGGTCGCCAGAGTCCTGCAGATCGAGCGCCACAGCGTCACCTGTGGAGCGCACCGCAAATAGCGTTGGCCCGTCCACCGTGAGCGCAGTCCAACCCGAATCGTTGACGCCCTGGGAAGGCATGCATCCCGTCGCCAATAGAGCCACGACAACCAGCAGAAGGGCAATCCGCCCTCCTGACCATAGCTTGTTCAATGAGCACTCCTTCTGCCACCGAGGGCACAGGCACAGGTTATGGTACGGGATCATAGCCACCGGGATGAAAGGGATGACAACGCAGAATGCGCCTGATCCCCATCCAGCCACCCCGCAACGCACCGTACCTAGTTACCGCTTCCTGCATATACGTAGAACAAGTGGGATAGTATCGACAACTGGGGGGCAAAGCAGGAGACACAAATCGCTTGTAGAAGGCCACAACCCCAAGGATGATGCGCGCACCCAGGGACACCTTATCACCCCGCTCAGCCAACAACCGGCGTCTCGGCCGAACAAAGAACGCCTGCCTGCCCAAGGAGATGACCCACGGAACTCGACACGTCCCAATAGCCGGCCACGCTCACCCTTGGACGAGCGATAATCACGATATCCCAACCTGTCACCAGAAGATCGCCATACCCGCGCACTGACTCACGCATCAAGCGCTTGATCCGGTTACGCCGCACAGCCTTTCCTATGCGCTTGCTGACAGCGTAGCCCACTCGCACAGTATCGAGGCCGTTGGGATAGACACAAAGCACCAATCTCGAATCGGACCAGCACCGCCCCTGCTCACGAACCCGCCGAAAATCACGCGAATTGGCAAGCCGTCGCGGACGGGTCGTGTGCGCCACACCGCGATCCGACTCTTGCATAGCAGAGCGCCTAAGCGCCCTTGTTCTGGACCGTTAGCACCTGTCGCCCGCGCGCGCGCCGAGCCTTGAGCACGTTTCTGCCGCCCCGCGTCGACATCCTCTGGCGGAAACCGTGGACACGCATGCGACGTCGCTTCTTGGGTTGCCATGTCTTGGACACGATCAAACTCCTCTATCCCTGACGGGATGTGATAGGCGTTACAGACTCACATCGCGCGATTATACCTTGCGGAGGCGAGCACTGTCAAATAACGAAGCCTCTCCGGACTCGATTACAGATGGAGCGAGTATACCAACCCCAGATCGCCGCTGTCGAAATAGCCGTCGATATACCCCCGGAAGGCATATCCTCGGTGCGGGAAAAGGCTTGTCGCCGGATCGTTCTTGCTCTGCACCACAGCAGTTACCCCCCGCAGAGCACTGCTTTGCGCCCAGGCCTCGCCACCTTCCAGGAGCATACTCGCAACCCCGCGACGCCTGTAGGGACGGTGTACCACCAGGTGCTCGATCCATCCCTGCCAGTTATCGCGCCGCACCACCATGCTGAGATATCCAAGAACCACGCCGAGTTCGTCGGCAACGAGAAAGCAGCGGCTGTTCTGCCAAATCTCAAACAGGTCCTCATCGCAGCGCGGATCCCGGGCCTCGACGTTTCGGGGCAGACGTACCCGCCGAAAACCAACGGAAACCTCATCTGGACGGACCGATTCATCCATATGCCAGATATAGCCCGTACTGTAACTGCCGTCCAGATGTTTACAACGTTCAATGTCGGCTATCGTTGCAGGGCGAACTTCCATGCGCTACCCTCTTGAGAATCGATTTATGCGTCACCAGCGAACCAGTGAGGGCGTTACCGTCGCTCTGCCCGCACCCGCGTCCCTGGCACCGCGACGCTCTCCAGAACATCCCGCACGACCTGGCGCGTGTCAACATTGCGGATGCGCGCCGACGGGCTGATGATGATGCGATGCGCGAGCACTACTTCCGCCAGGGCCTTGACATCATCGGGCGTCACAAAGTCGCGCCCGTGCGTCGCCGCAAGGGCCTGCCCGGCACGGTACAATCCCAGGGATCCTCTCGGGCTGGCGCCCAAAAAGACATCCGGATAGACACGCGTCGCCTGCACTATAGCGACGATGTAGTCCTTGACCAGTTGGTCTACATAGACCTCTCTGACCTGCTTTTGCGCCGCCACGAGCTCGGCGGCCTCGGCCACCCGGCCCAGCGTCTCAAAAGGATGCCTGTGCTGTTGCGCATCGAGGATCTCGATCTCTTCGCTCACGCTGGGATGTCCCAGCGTAATACGCATCAGAAAGCGATCCAGCTGCGCTTCGGGCAGAGGAAAAGTGCCCTCGTACTCGATCGGGTTTTGCGTGGCCAGCACGATAAACGGCTCTGGAAGCCTGTATGTGTGTTCATCAACTGTGACCTGGCGCTCCTCCATGCACTCGAGCAGCGCTGATTGGGTCTTGGGTGTGGCCCGGTTGATCTCGTCTGTCAAAACGATCTGCGCCACGATGGGGCCGGGGCGAAACTCAAAGGTCCGCGTCACCTGGCTAAACACCGATACACCGGTAACATCGCTGGGAAGAAGGTCGGGCGTGAACTGAATCCGGCTGAAACTGGCGCCGATACTCCGCGCCAGCGACTTGGCCAGCATCGTCTTGCCCACCCCGGGGACATCCTCAATCAGAATATGCCCCTGGCTCAGCATAGCAACGATCGCCAGCCGCACCTCCCGATGCTTGCCGACGATGACCTGCTCCACATTACTGATGATCCGGTCGGACAGTTCCTGTATCCCGGTCATAGAATTCACCTCACACAAATTCGGCACATGTTCTAGAATACCGTTTACCATAAGAGGTGTCAATGTGTCCTGTTATGTATCGCCTGCCTGCGATGGCTTACGCTCCGCCAGTAGCCTCACAGTTGGCGTGAGTGTGTCGCACGGCTATAATATGCATTCATGGATCGACAAACAGAGGTAGGGGCATGACGAACGACCAGGTACATTATCTGACACCCGAGGGCAGAGAAAAGCTACAGGCAGAGCTAGAGGAACTGACCACGGTGCGCCGCAAGCAGATCGCCGACGACCTGCGACGTGCGATAGAGGAAGGCGATCTGAGCGAGAATTTCGGCTATACCGAGACCAAGCGCCAGCAGGCGATGCTCGAGGGCCGCATTCGCGAGATACAGACCCTTTTGGCCAAGGCAACCACCCTCGAGAACAGTAACAACAGCCATGCCTCGCTTGGCTCGACGGTCCAGATCCAGGAGCCGGGCCAGGAGCCCGAGACCTATCAAATCGTCGGTCCTGCCGAGGCCAATCCGCGTTTGGGGCGTATCTCTCACGAGTCACCGTTGGGGCGAGCCATCCTGGGGCATCGCCCGGGAGACAACGTTGAGGCAGAAACCCCGGGCGGGAAGCTGTCTTTCAAGATCCTCAGTCTTCAATAGCTGCGGCGGCTCTCCGCCCCTAACGCCACTTTCGCCAAGGATGCGCCATGCCTGAGACCAATGACCGCCGCGAACAGCGCCTCGAAAAACTCGGCCGCCTTCGTGAACTGGGTATAGACCCCTACCCGCCTCGCGCAGAACACTCTCACACCGCCGCAGAGGCCGTCGCGGCCTTTGTTCCCGATGCAGCGGAGCCGGTATCCGTCAGTGTAGCAGGCCGCCTGGTGGCGGTGCGTGTCATGGGCGGATCAACCTTTGCCCACATCGCGGACGGCACGGGCAGGATTCAGATCTACCTCCGTCGCGACGTGCTGGGAGAAGATGCCTACGACGTCTTTCGGCGCCTCACCGACCTGGGCGACTTTGTGTGGGCCGAGGGCACGCTCTTCCAAACGAGAACAGGCGAGACAACGGTCAACGTCAGCGACTGGAAGTTTCTATCCAAGACGCTGCGCCCTTTGCCCGAAAAGTGGCACGGTCTGCGCGATGTCGAGACGCGCTATCGCCAGCGTTACCTGGACCTGGTGGCCAACGACGAGGTGCGTGAGATATTCATCACCCGCAGCCGTATCGTGGCGTCCATCCGGCGCCTGCTGGACGAGCGTGGCTTTATCGAGGTAGAGACGCCGGTGCTGCAGCCCATCTACGGCGGGGCAGCGGCGCGCCCCTTTACCACCTACCACAACGCGCTGGAACAGACCTTTTATCTGCGCATCGCCGATGAGCTCTATCTGAAGCGACTGATCATCGGTGGCCTGGACAAGGTCTATGAGATTGGTCACAACTTTCGTAACGAGGGCATCTCGACACGGCATAACCCCGAGTTTACCGTTATCGAGCTGTACCAGGCCTACGCCGACTATGAAGAGATCATGCACCTGGTTGAAACGCTGTACTCAGAGACCGCCCGGCAGGTGCTCGGGAGCGAGACGATCACCTTCGAAGGCCACGAGATCTCCCTGACCCCGCCCTGGCGGCGGGTCACCATGCGTGATGCCATTCTGGACCACTCGGGCATCGATATCGAGGAGGTCCGCACGCTGGACGCACTGATGGCAGCGGCCCAGGCCAGGGGGATCACGATGACGCCTCAGCCCGGCTGGGGCAAGGCCGTGGAGAAGCTCTTTGAGCTCTGCGTCGAACCCACCTTGATCCAGCCTACCTTTGTCATCGACTACCCGATCGACATCTCGCCCCTGGCCAAGAAAAAGCCTGGCTCACCGCATCTGGTGGAGAGATTCGAGTTCTTTATAGGCGCGCTGGAATGTGGAAACGCCTTTACCGAGCTGAACGACCCCCTGGATCAGCGAGAGCGGTTTACTGGCCAGGTGGAGGCAGCGGCCAAAGGGGATACCGAAGCCCATCCCATGGATGAGGACTTTATCACCGCCATGGAGCATGGCATGCCCCCCACGGGAGGCCTCGGCTTTGGCATCGATCGCATGGTGATGCTGTTCACCGGCCAGTCCTCCATCCGTGAGGTGATTCTGTTCCCGGCACTGCGCAACCGTACAGAGCCTGCAGCGGATGAGCACGAAGAATGATGCTGGAAGGCTTTGAGGCGCTCTACGAAATGGCCCGCGCAGTCCTGAACCCGCGCCGGCTCTCTGAGAGTGCTGAGGCTGGCGGCGTTGGGGCCGCACTCTTGGCCGACGATGGGCAGGTCTACACGGGGGTGTGCATCGACACCGGTTCCTCGATGGGCTTTTGCGCCGAGCACGCTGCCGCAGGCGCGATGGTCACCGCCGGGGCCAATCGGGTGCTTCGCATGGTCGCTGTTCTCTGGGATGGCTCGGTCATCGCTCCCTGCGGACGCTGTCGCGAGTTCATCAGCCAGTTGCACCCCGACAACCTGGAGGCAGAGGTGATGGTGACCGAGGATCGCGTGGTCACCCTGCGCGAACTGCTACCATATCACTAGAGGTCTCAGGACACCGATTGAAGACACGCCTCCGCCGGGCTAACCCGCGGAGGCGTCATCATCTGCGAATGATCCAGACTAGTAGATCGGCCCAAGGCGTAACATCGAGAACTCCTCGTGGCCCAGCGTCTCTGCGATCGAGGGCATCCCGGAGCTCACACGCAGCACCAGCTCATAGAGCCGCTCGCCCACCTCTTCCACTGATTCCTGCCCGGAGATGATTGTGCTGGCGTCCAGGTCGATATCGGATCCCATCCGGGCCCAGGTGCGCGCATTGCCTGTCACTTTGACCACCGGTGCGATGGCGTTGCCCATGGGGTTGCCCCGACCGGTCGTGAACGTCACCACCTGGCAGCCGGCGGCCACCAGTCCGGTAACCGAAGCCGGGTCGTTCCCCGGGGTGTCCATAAAGGACAGCCCCGCCACAGTCGCTCGCTGCCCGTACTTGAGCACCTGAACAAAAGGCGAGTGCCCGCCTTTGAGAACATCTCCCAGCGCCTTTTCCTCCACGGTGCTAATGCCGCCGCGCACGTTGCCGGGGCTGGGCTGCTTGCCCATGAAATCCTCACCGGTGGCTTTGAGCCAGCGCTCGCAGCTCTGCACGGTCTCCATCAACTCGCGAGCCACCGCAGGGTTAGCGGCGCGGTCCAGCATGATGTGCTCTGCACCCAGTAGCTCGCTGGTTTCGGCCAGCACGACCCTGGCCCCCTGCGCCACCATCAGGTCGCTAAAGGCACCCATGGCCGGATTCGCGGCCATGCCCGAGGTCGCGTCTGAGCCGCCGCATTCGAGACCAATCGTCAGTGAGGCCACGGGACATGCCACGCGATTGAGCCTTTCGGCGCGCCGTCGCATCTGGTGAGCCAGTTCAACCCCCCGCGTAACGGTCCGGGCGGTGCCCCCCAGCTCTTGAATCGTGAGCAACTCCACCGGAGCGGTGCCTTTTCCGGCCTTTTCCGCCAGCAGGTGAGCGTTGAGCGTCTCACACCCCAGGCTTACCACCAGGGTGCCGATAACGTTAGGGTGTCGCGCGTACTGCGCCAGAAGGTCTGTCGCCAGAGCGATATCGCCTTCGGTTTCGCCACAACCGCCCGTATAGTTGAGCAGCGCTGCGCCATCCACAAGTGAAGCGATCCGCGCAGCAGCATGTTGCGCACAGCCACAGGTGGGAATCACCGCCACGAGATTACGCACACCCACCGAACCGTCGGCACGCTGGTATCCCTGGAAGGAATCAGCGATCACTGAGCGGCTCCTCTCACGCTGCGAAGATTATGCACATGTACGTGCTCACCCGGCGCGATATCTCCTTCAGCCACGCCGATGCTGGCGCCATACTTGATGATCTGTTCTCCATCGCGTATCGACACCAGCGCCACCTTGTGACCAAAGGGAATCGCCTGCCGCGTCACCACCCCTGTGACGTGATCACAGGTCGGTTCAACCTCTGCGCCAGCCTGGAGATCATGCAGCGCCACACCTACGGAATCGCCTGGATGGATCACCAGCGTATTCGACATTGCTCACCTCCTACTAGAAATGTTGGTATAAATCCATTAGTCTGGTTTCAGGCGGGGATGGGAGATCGGAGGATGGCATGCGT
>ENA-OSEO01005252-OSEO01005252.1-sediment-metagenome-genome-assembly--contig:-NODE-5252-length-12669-cov-3.715693_pt1 | contig 12669 bp, 3 predicted proteins | sample MGYA00237883_ERZ534232 | MGnify/ENA metagenome assembly ERZ534232
CTCCGGTCAGCATGACGGTTTTGGCGATCCCGCTGGCTTTCAGCTCGCGGATTGCCTCAGCGGCATCGTCGCGCAGGGTGTCAGCCACGGCGATGTACCCCTGCACGCCGCAATTGGCACAATCGACGACCATCACTGTGTTCCCGTTTGCCTCGACCGTTTCGATGGTTTGACAGAAAGTGAGGTCATGTGCGCTGGAATCCTGATTTTGATGGATGAAGGCGTGGCTGCCGAGCGTGATCGGATGGCCATTCACCTTGCCCTGAATGCCTCGCCCGCTGATCGCCGCGACGTCCTCGATCTGTTCGCCCGTCCAGTCCAACCCCTGGCGGTGTGCTTCGCGCACAACGGCCTGTGCCAGCGGGTGTTCCGATTGACTCTCGATCGCCGCCGCGACGGTCAACATCCTGCGGCAGGTGGCGCATTCGGCGGTTGTCGCCGGTTCAGCGTGGACGGGGCAGCGCGCGTCGACGACTTGCGGTTCGCCGCGGGTGAGCGTGCCGGTTTTGTCGAACGCCACGACTTTGATTGTGCCCAGCGCCTCCAGATAACTCCCACCCTTGATGATTACACCCGCACGGGCTGCACTGGTAATCGCCGAGACGATGCTCACCGGTGTGGAAATAACCAACGCGCATGGACAGCCGATCACCAGCAACACGAGGCCGCGATACAGCCATTCCGACCAGGTACCCATACTCAGCATGGGAGGCAGGACCGCCATGGCAAGTGCGATCGCCACGATCGCCGGAGTATAATAGCGGGCGAACGTATCCACGAAGCGCTGTGCCGGGGCGCGTTGCTCCTGCGCTTCTTCGACCATACGGATAACCCGCGCGATCGTGTTGTCCTCCGCCAGACGGCTCACACGCACAGTCAATACGCCCTGCCCATTGATGCTGCCGGCAAAAACCGCATCCCCTGCGCCTCTATCGACCGGGACGGATTCCCCGGTGACCGGGGCCTGGTTTACCGCAGAGTTGCCGCTCTCTACCGTGCCGTCCATCGCGATGCGCTCGCCGGGCCGGACGAGAATGAGATCCCCGACCTGCAGTTCGTAGATGGGGACGCGGTCCTGGTGGTCTCCGTGGATTTTGATCGCCTCGCGGGGCGATAGCTCGACCAGCGTGCTGAGCGCATGCCGCGCGCGGTCCATCGTGTAACTTTCCAGCGTTTCCCCCACGGAGAACAGGAAGATCACCATCGCGCCTTCGAACCACTCACCGATGAACATGGCACCGACGATGGCGAGCGTCATCAGCGCATTCATGTCGAGAGAACGCGTGGCGCGCAATGAGGTCCACGCCGACCGCGCTACATAGAGTCCGCCAGCGGCGATGGACACAGCCAGCAGGGCGGTGACCGCCCGTTCCGGCAGACCCATCCACCGCGCCGCCAGCGCCGCCAAGATGAACAGGCCAGATATACCGGTCGTCACATCCCGGCGGTGTTCCGTCACGAAGCGTTGCCAGCGTTCGCGACGGTTCTGCGTGTGGACGTGCGCGTCTTCTGCGCGCAGATCTTCCGCACGCAAGGTATGTCCCATCGCTCTGGCCCGTTCGCTGACCTGCCGGGTGACGTCACTGCCTGCCTCGGGCACAACGCGCAGGCGCGCGCGCATAAAATCGAGATGCACCTCTGCGACGTCGGGCAGATTGGCTATCGCCTCTTCCAAATGCGCGGCGCAGTCGGCGCAATCCAAATCTTGGACGTGGAACACCAGCGCTGCGCTGCGTTCTGAATGTGCGCTATGGTTTCCGTGTTGTACTGTCTCTGGTTTCATAGGTGATCGCGACCTCGTCGGCTCCGTTCTCGTTCTGCTGCTTATAGCGGTTTTCTAACTGTGCGTATTGTACTACCGGTGAGCTAATTTGTCAATGAGTGTTTACAATATATGTATAAAGCCAGCACAACGAATGCGCTGGTTGATTGGCGGGGGCAGCCAGAAATTTTGACGACAATTGCAGTGTCTTCGCCGTGACAAATGCGCTGGAGAGCGCGCTCGCTGGACCAGACTGTGCCAATCTACTACGGTGCAGACCAGCACACGGTCCGCCCAGGTACAGCAGTCCCTGGCCAACAACGGCAGCGTCGGAGATTGGCCCAGTCAGACCTCACGCCCACGACTGGGCCAATCTCCGCACAGGCCGAGTGGGTACCTGGCAGCCCGTTCGCGTGAGGCTCCGCGCAAACTGAACGCGTCCAAGATTGGCACAGTCTTGACCGACAAGAAGATATTCGTGTGCACCTGTAGATCATGCTGCAAACGCGACCTGCCTACTGCTCGCTGGCCTCCCCGGTAATCTCGGACGCACTCGATCGGCACAATCCATTGACCTGATGTGCATATTGTGCTATACTATGTACTGTAATGTCAAATAGACGTTGTTCGTTATGAAGGTGTGCCAATTGGGAAAGGAGAAGAGAATGTCCGATCAGAAAACGGAATTGGAGCGCAAAAAGGCAAGTCTGCGGGTGGTCACGTTCTGGCTGTTCGTCGTTGCGGTGTTTGGCTGGGTGGTTCCCTATTCGGTGATTTTCGTCCTGAATCTGGCGGTGACATTCGGAAATGTGGGCCAGGCTATCGCGATCTCCATCGTGCCCAGTTTGCTTCCTTTTGCGGTCACGGTGGTGTTGTGTGTGATCGTCTATTTCCTCTATCGGAAACTGATCCTGAAAATATAGCTTAATAGTCATACGGGTTGAGTTCTGGCGGTCCAGGGGTGGACCGCTTTTTGATTTGGCAGCGAAATCTGTACCATTGGCAAGATACGGTACCATTTTCCTACTCCGGAACGCCCCATTTTCTCAATGCGCCCATTGACAATGTTGGGATTTGCAGTTATAATAGTTATGTACAGGCGTGTTTCATGGAACGTGGGCCATTTGAAACGCGCCTGGAGCGACGACATGTAAGCATCCCTGGTTCCTGGTCGCGTTCTTCAGTGGGTGTTTGCTACCCTCCCCAGCCGTTGATTCTTGAATACCTTGCCACTGCGCGCAGACGAATAAACTGGCAATCCGCCCGGGATTGTTGCTTGGTGCAGAGCCATCCTGGTGCGTTTGTTCTGTTTCGCTGTTGGCTGCCGGAAGCGTTTGGTCATTGTTGTCATCCGTGACGAACGGAATGTGGCATTCCGCACCGTCCGTCACTTGCTGGTTTGCCTGTTGCCTGGGAATTGTGCGTTTGGCAGGAGGGCAGCTGGCGTTCGTACTCGTCAGCGGGAGGAGAGAGACCCATGTCTATCACAGGTATGAGACGTTTCCTGGTGAGCTGTGCAACGGGACCTGCAGCGGCACTGCGTGTATTCCGTCCCGCCACGCGTCGAGGGTTCGCGCGACAATTGGCGATTCTGAGGCTTGCGCTGGCGTTGGCGTTGCTGTTGCAGTTGATCCCGATTGCTTTGGTGGATGTGCAGCCGAGTGCGTCTGTCGCTCCCCTCGCTACGGAGTCCCGCGCTCACGAGCTGTCTTTCCACCCGCTGAATGGCTGGGAGCTGCTGCCGTTGGGGCCGGGCATTGCCTATGCGGATGCGACGGCCGGGATCACGCTGACCAAGTCCGCGCCGGCAACGGTGTACTCGAATGACCCGGTCTTCTCCTACACCGTTGATATCGACAACCCGAGTGGATATTCGATCGCGGGCCTTTCGACGATTTCCGACACGACGCTTGCCGGGCAGACGCTCGTCGGCGGCACCGCCGTTTATCCGTGGTGGTACCACAACGTGGGCGGTGAACCGACCTACGACATCCAGCCGGGTGATTCCGATTCGCGCACGTCCATCGAAGCTGGTGGCGCCGCGATCGGGTTGAGCCTGCCGATCGCTGACCGCACGATTTTGACACACACCGTGCTTTGTTTCAACGGCACCGTCGACGGGAATCCGGAAAGCTTTTGCGAGATCGTCCCAGCCGCTTACACGGAGGTCCGCGCGCCAGCGTTCGGCTTCACCCAGGTGCCGACGGAAGTCTGTGCCGGGGATGACATCGCGTATCTGCTGACGGTCGACAACCCGGGTGGTGCGCCGACAACGCAAGTCTTCACGATGACCGCCCAGCTCGACCCTGCCGTGACCTACATCGCCGGCAGTGCGTCGGATGGTGGCACGTTCTCCGGTGATACGGTGACCTGGGCGATCGATACGATTTTGCAGGAGGATAGCGCGAACTTCATCACGCGGACGTACGCGGTCCACGTTCCCTTGACCCTCGATAGTGGCTCCTACGTAACGCAAACTTATGCAGTCACCAGTCCCGAAGTGACCCCGGACGGCGGCGGCGAGTGGGGTACACTGGTCCACAGCGTCTCCGCCGAGTTCGAATACAGCGGACCATCGTGTGTGGGATCGACCGTCTATTTCACGAACGTCGCCGGCAGCACTGTGCCCAGCGCACGTACCTGGAATTTCGGTGACGGTACACCGCCCGTGACCGGGAACCTGGCTGAGGTAAGCCACGTCTACAGCGCGCCCGGCTTCTATGCGGCGACCCTGGTTGTCACCGGCACGTGCGGTTCGTCGGTCCAGACCGACTCGTACGGCGTGCTGGTGGAGGTCAACGCTTTCGACGTGACCTTCACATCGGATGCCCCGGTCTGCCTGGGCGAGGTGGTGAACTTCACCGATACGACCACGTACACGGGCACCATCACCAGCTATCTGTGGGATTTCGGCGATGGGAGCTCTTCGGCGCTTCAGAACCCGAGCCACGTCTACAGCGCTGCGGGCAACTACACGGTGGTGTTCACAGCGACGACCGAGGCCGGCTGTATCGGCTCGTACAGCGACCAGATCTCCGTCGGTGCGGTCACCGCCAGCTTCACGCCATCGACCAATCATCTCTGCGCGGGTGATGCCGTGAATTTCAGCAACACGACGATCTTCACGGACACGGCTGTCGGTTACCTGTGGAATTTCGGTGACGGTGGCACGACGACGCTGGCCAGCCCGACGTACATCTTCCACAACCCCGGTACGTACACCGTCGTACTGACCGCAACGACGACAGGTGGGTGCGTCGATACCGCGTCGGCAGTCGTGTATGTGGACGAGCTGAGCGCGTCGTACGACCTGGGGCCCAGCCCGGCCTGTATGCTCGAAACGGTCTACTTCACCGATACGAGCACGATTTCGGCGACCGAGCCTGTCTCTTATTACTGGTCCTTCGGTGATGGCACGCACAGCGGTTTGGCCGATCCGACCCATGTCTATACGCGTGCCGGAACCTACCAGACGTCATTGACCATCAGCTCCACGGGTGGCTGCTCCGATACAGCGTACCGCTCGGTGGTCATCCAGGGTGTCCACGCCTATTTTACGGCGACGCCGAACCCGGTTTGCCTCCTGACGGACGTGTCCTTTAGCAATCTCAGCGTGGTTACCTCCACTGGAAGCGTGACTTACCAGTGGGACCTTGGGGACGGTACGCTGCTCACCGCCCTCAACCCGACACACCAGTACGCTGCTGCGGGCGACTACACCGTCGTGCTGACGGCCACAACCGATGCCGGCTGTGTGGATACCTACAGCGCGGTCGTGAGCGTCGAGCAGGCGGTCGCCGATTTCGATGCGCTGCCGAATCCGGTCTGCGTGGGCGAAACTGTGTATTTCACGGATACGAGCGTCGTCACCGGCACGATCGTGTCCTACTTGTGGAATTTCGGTGATGGCAACGGTGCGTCCGGGGCGACCGCAAACCACGACTTTCTGTTGCCAGGCAATTACACCGTCCAGCTCCAGGTGACCACGGACGGGGGATGTATCAGCACGCACCAGGAGACGGTGTTCGTGGAACAAGTTGCCGCCGATTTCTCGATGGATCCGGATCCGGTCTGTGTCTACGAGGATGTGACCTTTACCAACCAGAGCGCGGTCATTGCTGCCAGCGGTGTGACCTACCTGTGGAATTTTGGCGATGGTACCACCTCGACGATCACCAATCCGCTGCACGCCTATACGGCTGCGGGCAACTATACCGTGGTGATGACGGTGACGACGATAGGCGGCGGGTGCTACGACACCTTCAGCGACGTGATCCACGTCGAAGACGTCCAGGCGGGGTTCACGATGGCACCCGAGCCAGCCTGTGTGCTGGAGACCGTCCGTTTCACCAATACCAGCGTGATCTCCGGCACGTCCGCTTCCTACCTGTGGAACTTCGGAGATGGCAGCACCTCTGCGGGGGCGAACCCGACTCACTATTATGAGTCACCCGGCAATTACGTCGTATCGCTCACGGTGTCGACGGTGGGGGGCGGCTGTGTCGATACCTATACCGACACGGTACATATCGAGGGCGTGGATGCCAGTTTCGTGATCGATCCGAGCCCGGCGTGTACCGGCGAAACGGTCTACTTCACCGATACGAGCACGCTGACTACCGTGGACGGCGCAACCTACTTCTGGGAATTCGGCGATGGCGGCACCTCGACGCTGCAAAACCCGACGCATAGCTATGCGACGCCGAACAGCTATATCGTACGCTTGACGGTGACCACGTCCGAAGCGGGCTGCGTCGATACGGCGCAGCAGACGCTGTACATCGAAGACGTCAACGCCGCGTTCACCCCGTCGACGACGCTGCTGTGCGCCGGCGGCACCGTGAATTTCACCAACAACACCAGCTACACCGGCCTGGGGATCAGTTACCTGTGGAACTTCGGCGACGGGGGTACGTCCGCCCAGAACAACCCGAGCCATACCTTCAACGCGCCCGGCGATCACACCGTCGTGCTCACTGCGACGACAAACAGCGGGTGTGTGGATACGGCCTCCGCCGTGATTCACGTCGAGTATCTCGATGCCTCGTTCACGCTGTATCGCACGCCGGCATGTGTCGGCGAGACGATCGCCTTCACCGATACGAGCACGATCGTCGCCAGCTCGACGGTGAACTACGCCTGGACGTTTGGCGATGGCGCTACGAGCACCGCGCATAATCCGACTCACGCCTACGCTGCGGCTGGGACATATCCCGTAAACCTGGCCATATCGTCGGGCGGCGGGTGCATCGACTTCGCGACGATGTGGGTCAACGTTCAGGACGTCAACGCCGATTTCCGCGCGTCGCCCAATCCGGCCTGCGTGCTCGACCCCGTTAACTTCATCAACCAGACGGTCATATCGGGCACGACTTCGGCCAGCTACCAGTGGAATTTCGGTGACGGCACCACTTCGACCGCAACGAGCCCGACGCACCAGTACAGCGCACCTGGGGACTACACGGTTGTCATGACCGCGACCGTGCCGGCGGGTTGTTCCTCGACGCACAGCACGGTTGTGTCGGTCGAGGATGTGATCGCGGACTTCGACGTCGACCCGAACCCAGCCTGCGTGCTGACGAGCGTCCGTTTCACCGACACCAGCACCGTGACCGGCACGATCGTCAGTTATTCATGGACGTTCGGTGACGGCGGGACGTCGACGCAAGCCAACCCGGCACATACCTACTTGACGCCCGGCAACTATACCGTGCAGCTCGAGGTGGAAACCGAAGCCGGCTGTACGGACGTGCACAGCACCGTGGTTCAGGTCGAGTTGGTCGCGGCGAATTTCGTTGCCTCCGCCAACCCGGTGTGCGTCGGGCAAAACATCGACTTCAGCAATGCGACCTACGCCGTCGCACCAAGCGGCGTGACGTATGCGTGGAGCTTCGGCGATGGGGGGACCTCTACGGCGACCAGCCCGTCCCACGCTTATGCAGTGGCCGGCGACTACACGGTCGTGCTCACTGCCACCACGCTGGGCGGTGGTTGTACGAGTAGCTACAGTACGGTGATTCACGTGCAGGACGTCACGGCAAACTTCACGATGGCGCGCGACCCGGCCTGTGTGGGTGAAACCGTGCATTTCACGAATACCAGCGTGGTCAGCGCTACAGGTGTAACCTATCAGTGGGACTTCGGTGACGGCTCCACGACCACAGCGACGAATCCGGCGTATGCCTACTCCTCGCCAGGCACGTACGTCGTCGCCTTGACGGCGCGCACGACGGGCGCCGGTTGTGAGGACGTCCATACCGAGACGATCGTGATCGAAGAGGTCGTGGCCGGCTTCACTCCGTCCGCGAACCCGGCATGCCTGACCACTCCGCTCGACTTCACGAACACGAGCGTGGTCAGTGCTACATCGGTCTCCTACTTCTGGGACTTTGGTGATGGCACGACCTCGACGGCTGAGAACCCAACCCATACTTACGCGGCATCGGGAGCCTACGATGTCGAGCTTACGGTGACCTCGGGCGGCGCGGGTTGTACCGACACCTACAGCGAAGAAATCGTCATCGAAGAAGTGATCGCCTCCTTCAATTCGGCGCCGAACGTGCTCTGTTTGGCGGGTAGGGTGTACTTCACCAATACGACTGTCTTCACCGGCACGGGTGTGAGCTATCTGTGGAACTTCGGCGATGGGACGACGTCGATTCTCGCAAGCCCGAACCACGTCTACGCAAATCCCGGCACGTACGTGGCCGTGCTCACCGCCAGGACGCCGGGTGGCTGCGTCGACACCGCGTCTACTACCATCGAGGTCGACCATCTGGAGCTGGATTCGATCAATGTCTCGCATAATCCGGCATGCGTTCTCGAGCCGCTGACGTTCTCGATCAACGGAACCATCACCGCGACATCGTTGAGCTACTGGTGGAGCTTCAGCGATGGCACGTACAGTACCGCAGCGAGCCCGGTCCACGCGTTTCAGGCGCCTGGCGCCTACAGCGTGACCGTGTATGTGGAAACCGACACCGGATGTGCGGATACCCTCGGCCTGGAGGTGTCCATCCAGGACTTGGCGGCATCCTTCGTCGCCGGGCCGAACCCGGCGTGTGCCGGAGCGACCGTCGGCTTCGTGAACACTACCGTGCTCACCAACAGCGCATCCGCCACATACCTGTGGGCGTTCGGCGATGGCGGCACGTCGACGGCCACGAACCCGACCCATGCTTACGCTGCCGCCGGCACGTACGTGGCCTGGCTGACCGCAACGACGCCGGCCGGTTGTAGCGATACGTTCACACGCTCCATCGCCGTTCAGGACGTGACCGCAGGCTTTACGGCTGTGCCCAATCCGGTCTGTGTGACTCAGGATGTCCAATTCACCGATACCAGCATCGTCGCTGCGCCATCTGCGACCTACCTGTGGACGTTTGGCGATGGGAGCTCATCGACCGCACAGAACCCGCTCCATGCCTATGCACTGACTGGCAGCTACACGGCCAGATTGACGGTGACCGTCCCGGCGGGCTGCGTGGACTCCACTGCGCAAACCATCCAGGTTGCGGCGTTGCCGGTGCCGGCCTTCTCCTCGAACTCACCGGTGTGTGCGCTGACGCCGATGGCCTTCACGAACCTGACGCCTGGCCCGTTGAGCGGGGTCTTGTGGAATTTCGGCGACGGCGGAACCAGCACGCAGACCAACCCGACGCACGTCTACGCGGCCGGCGGCACCTACACGGTAACGTTGACGGTGACGAACACCGGCGGGTGCGCCGCATCGACACAAGGGCAGGTCGTGGCATCCGAAGCGCCCGAACCGGCCTTCTCGCACAGCATGCCGACTTGCGCAGGCAGCCCGGTGACCTTCACCAACGAGACACCAGCCGGCTATTCCGCCCTGTTGTGGGACTTCGGCGATGGTACGACCAGCACGGCGGTGAGTCCGGTTCATACCTTCGGCACAGCCGATCGTTACTCGGTGACGCTGACCGTCACGAACACGGGCGGTTGTGACGCCGCGCTGACTCAGGTCGTCATCGCCGGCGGTATGCCGAGCGCATCGTTCACCTCGAATGCGCCGCACTGCCTCGGTGAATTGACGGTGTTCACCAACACGACGTCGGGCAACAACTTCTACAACTGGAGCTTCGGCGATGGGAGTAGCAGCCTCGACAGCAGCCCGACGCACATGTACTCCGCAGCCGGCAACTATACGGTCGTGATGACCGCGACCGACATGGGCGGCTGCGGCCAGGACGTCACCAGTGCGCTCGTATCCATCGCCGTGTCGCCTGCTCCACAGATCGCCTTCACGCCGACGCTCGTTACGGTGGGCGATGTGGTCAGTTTCAGCGACATCGGCACCGGCGCGACGGGCTGGCTGTGGAACTTCGGCGATGGCTCGCCGGTCAGAGCCGGTCAGAACGTCACCCATGCTTACGGGACGGCGCATCTCTATACTGTCGTGCTGACGGCGACGAACGGCGAATGTGACCGGGTGGCCCAGACCACGGTGAACGTGCGACCGGTGGTCGAAGAGCAATACGTCTACCTGCCGCTGGTCGACAAGAATGCCGGCGCCGCAAACAACCCCGACCTGACCGTGGTGAGTGCGCTCTCGATCGATCCGGTGAGTCCGTATGTGTGGGACTATGCGACCGTGCGCGTGACCATCCAGAACCTCGGCCCTATCGCGGCGCCCGGTTTCGATGTCAGCCTGTTCATCGACCGCACCCCGGGCGTGAACAAGTACTACGAGGAACGCTACGAGGATGTCAAGCACGTGAGCTCGCTGGGCGCCGGCGCGACCCAGACGCTTTCGTGGACCAACTACTTCAACTCGGCTGGTAACCATACGCTCTACGTCTACGTGGATTCCCGTGGAGCCAGCGATGAGTGGGGTGCGGTGTGGGAGTACAACGAGAACAACAACCTGTCTGCACCACTGGTAGTCGTCGTCCGCAGCTTGTATAGCATGGGGTCGTCAAACCACGATGGCAGGTCCGGTTGGGGAGATGTGCAGTCAGGGGAGCCGGAAAAGGTCGCTGCGCCGGAATAGAGCGGCTTCCGCGCTCGTGACGCCGTCCGTACGGCCGGCGGAAAAACAGCATCACGCGGCCCTTCGCAGGGGAGAAGGCAAACCTGCGAAGGGCTGTTTTGTGCGTACTTTTCTTTTCGGGAGAATTCTGTTATACTTCTTTCACCTGAATTTTACTTTTGATCGCTCGAAGTGCGGGAAAGGACAGCGCGCATGAGTGCAGCGTCAGAAACGCTTCCGAAGTCACACGCTCTGCTCGACGAGGTGCGTGCCGGGCAGGTTGTGCTGTTTGCCGGCGCGGGGATTTCGCTGGGGACACACGGGCAGAACGGGCTGCCATCAGCCCAGTTGCTGACCAGGACGATGGCCCTGGAGGCGGATTTCTGTCGCGCGGGACAATGCTGGAATTTCGACGAGACCGTCGGACAATGTAACTGGGACGCGGGCTGCGTGGGTTTCTACGCCGATGTCGCCGAACACTACGCCGAGCGCCTGGGGCGTCCGGCACTGCTCTCCAGTCTGCGCGAGTGCATCGACCCGCCTGGCCTGGTACCGCTGCGTGCCCACCGCGCCATCGCCCGCCTGCCGGTCTCCGTCATCGTCACGACCAACTGGGACCGCTTGCTCGAGACCGCGTTGCAGGACGCCGGCAAGCAGGTGACGACAGTCGTGGACAACTACGAAGTGGCGTTTTCGAATCGCGCTGACGTGCTCCTGGTCAAGATGCATGGCACGATCGAACGTCCGCACTCGATTGTCCTGACCGAACGCGATTACCAGGAATTCTTCGAGCGTCTGCCGAACCTGGTGGACATGTTGCTCTATTTCTTCGCGACGCGGACGTTCCTGTTCGTCGGCTACAGCCTGAACGACCCGAATTTCAAACAGATGTACCTGCGCGTGACGCGGCGGCTGCGGGACCGTTACGGACGGTTGTACCAACGCGTTGCTTACGCCGATCAGTGGCGTCCCGGCGAGTACCAGCGGAACTTCTGGCGCCATCAGAACCTGCGGCTGATCGACGAGGATGCGACTGTGTTCCTGGAATCGCTTGCCGATCTCGTGGCCAAATAAGCGGCGGTGAAATGTACCGCTCGGCCCGTTAGCTCAGACAGGCATCGCAGCGAACGCGCTCGTCCGCTCGTAGATCCCATCCTGGCGCCAAACGCTCAGGATTTCCTCGTGGACGAGCCCATTCGATGCGAGACAGCTATTCGTGCGCAGGTATTCTTCTCCGCCGCGCAGGTTGGTACTCTTGCCGCCCGCTTCCGCTACCAGGAAGGCCCCGGCCCCCATGTCCCACGCGTTGAAACCGTAATTGAAGTAAGCATCCAGCCGTCCGCAGGCTACGTAAGCCAGCGTCAACGCCCCGGCGCTGAATGCGCGCAATCCGGCTACCTTATCTTGCACGCTTCTGGATAGCGCCGCGCTGACGTTCACCCGTTCGCCGCGGTAGCCGTAATCCGTACCGACGAGACATTCCGCAAGTTTCGTGTGGCTCGTGACGTGGACCTCCTGCTCGTTGAGGTACACACCGTGGCCCTGCCAGCCCCAGATCATCTCGTCCCGCCAGGGGTCGTATACGACACCCAGCCGGACCTGTCCGCGGTATGCCAGCGCCACGGATACCACAGACACCGGGATGCCCCACAGGTAGTTGCTGGTCCCATCCAGCGGATCGATGATCCAGAGATAGTCGGAATTCTCGTGGCTGTTCTGTCCGGATTCTTCGGATAGGATGCCATGTTCCGGATAATTGGTGGTGATAGCGTCCAGAATGACGGATTCGGAGGCGAGGTCGGCCTCGCTCACGAAGTCTCTGAAGCCCTTCGACTTGCCGACGACGTGCCCGCGGTAGTCGCGTAGCTTCTGGCCCGCAGCGTAACTCATTTCTCGCGCCAGGGCCATCGTTTTTTCG
>ENA-OSEO01005255-OSEO01005255.1-sediment-metagenome-genome-assembly--contig:-NODE-5255-length-12663-cov-5.309550_pt1 | contig 12663 bp, 13 predicted proteins | sample MGYA00237883_ERZ534232 | MGnify/ENA metagenome assembly ERZ534232
GTTCGCGGGGGGAGGTAGAAAGGTCTTTGCGTGAGCAATGAAGTATATCAACGGGCCGTCGAGTTGATCGACGGTTCAAACCATGTTCTCGTCACGACGCATACGCGACCGGATGGCGATGCGTGCGGGTGTGTCGCTGCGATGACGCGGGTCCTGCGGGATCGGGGCAAGACGGTCCGGCCGCTGTTTGTCTCGCCCATCCCTGAGTGGTATGCGTTCCTCTTCGAGGAGAAGGTTCCCGTGCTGGGCGAAGACGTGCAAGTTGAGGACCTGGTCAGCGGCCGGTTCGGGCCGGTCGATCTGGTCGTGGTCCTGGACACCAACAGCTACAGCCAACTGCCTGGCTTCGAGGATTATCTCAAGCAGAGCCGGCCGCCCGTCCTTGTCGTCGATCATCACGTCACATCCGACGGGCTCGGCCGGGTCGAAATCACCGATCACACCGCGGCGGCGGCGGGGCTCGTGTTGTTCGAGTTCCTCCGGCCCACCGGCTGGCCAATCACGGCGGAGATTGCCGAGGCTCTCTTTGTGGCGATTGCGACAGATACCGGGTGGTTCCACCTCCGCAATACGGACAGCCGGGTCTTTCGCAGTTGCGGCGCGCTGATTGACGCTGGCGTCGAGCCCAACGGGCTTTACCACCGGCTCTACCAGGGCTTCTCGCCCGCGCGTTTCCGACTGATGGTCGCCATGCTCAACCGGCTGGAGCTTCATCTGGGCGGCCGGTACGCATCGCAGTACCTGGTCCGTGAGGACTTCGAGCGGACCGGGGCCGCCTACCGCGACACCGAGAACCTGATCAACGAATCCCAGCGCATCGGTTCCGTGGCGGTCGCGGCGTTGTTCGTCGAGTTGCGGGACGGGCGCATTCGTTGCTCCCTGCGGAGCCGGCCCGAGGGCGAGAAGACCGAGCAGGCGGTGGATGTCAGCGAGATCGCGGCCCGGTTCGGCGGCGGCGGGCACAAGATGGCCGCGGGAACGTACCTTCCGGCGCCCCTCGAGCACGCCATGCAATTGATCTACGACGGGGTGGCCAAGCGACTCGTGTAGAACCGCACGTGTTCGCAGGCCGTGCGGAACTGCCGCACGCCGGCCTCAATCAGGGTGATCGTAGGAGGGGCGTTCACCGTCGGCGTCGGGTGCGAACGCTTCGGTCAAGATCAATTGTCCCTCTGGGCTGTCAGCGGGGACCCAATCCCGGTCGGAGAGCCGCCGGATCAGCTTGCCCCTTGCCCAAGCGATCGCCGCATTTTCGTGCGAGGAGGGCCCGGACCGGACAGACGGCGTTTCTTTGGGAGCGGTCGTTTCCAGGAAGCGGATGAACCGTTCGGGTTCGTTCGGTTGCTCGGCACAGGTTAGGACATAGGCCCGCACGCCGGCCGGTTCTCCGGTGGGGCGCGGTCCGGAAGGGGCCTCGATAGGTGGCGTGAGCCCGCTGTCGGCAACGAAGAGCTCGCCTGTATTCAAGTCGTAGTACCATTCCTTTTCGATCGTGCGTGTCGGAGGCGGCCTGTCGGGAAGCAATTGGAAGACCGCGACGACGATGAGTGCCAGGACCGAACCGGCCGCAACGGCCATCACGGTCTGCGGACGGTCGTTGATGAGGCCCCGCAGGCCCAGCGACTGAAAACGATCATGGAATTGCTCCCAACGCCGCTGAAGATCGTATTTGAGCCAGGCGGGCAGCATGGGACTCCTATCTCGCTTCTCCAACGCCGGGATCGGTCTGGACCCCTTGCGACTGCGGGCCCCACTCCGCGATGCGGATGAAATCGGGATTGTCGAAACCGCCCCTATCTCCAGGCTCCACATGGGCCCAGGCAATCGTGCGCGGATCGCGATACTTGTAGTATTCGCAGTGGCCGTCCGCGAAGGAGACGTTGCAGCCATCGCTGTGTCTGGCCGTGATGGTGCAATTGGCCTTCAGGAGCCACGTGACGGTCTGCGTGCGGCTGTCTGTCCTGGGCAGGGGAAAGGGACGCTCAATCCAGGGCGTCAGGCTCTCGGCATCGACGAACACCATCTTTTGGCTACCCGCCTTTATCTCGCTCAACCGGAAGTAGACCGGTTCCGTGGGCGAACGAACAAGTATGCCGCGCATGCTTCTGGCAATGGCATAGCTGCGAAGCCGCTCACGGTGGTCACTTCGACACCTGTACACGTCGGTTGTCTCCCCCACGTACGGCCAGAGCACGCCACTTCGGATTGCCCGGGCGGTCCCCCCGACCGTGTTGCCTGGAATGTACGGTCCATCTGCCACCCAGTGATTCGCGGGCGGAACATCCCAGTCGGTACGGGCCGAGCACAAGTGGTCGTCGTTCTCCATGGCGTACATCATCCAGCCTTGTGTCAGGTTTCGCAGGTTGGACAAGCACGTCACGCGTTTGCCTTGCTCTCGGCTGCTGTTCAACGCGGGCAGGGTGATGGCCATGATCATGCTTATGATGCTGATGACCACGAGCAGTTCCACCAAGGTGAAGCCGCCCACCGCGTGCTGGCAGGACCTTGCTTGTTCAGACGCCATCCATCCCTCTCGGGTCATTGGATTGAGAAGACACCGCGTGAACGACATCATAAGACTCTGGGGGGCTGCGTCAACCACCATGGTGTGATTTCTACGACAGGCATCGGGGGTTCATAGAAATGGTTTGTTCCGAGACGACGCGAGTTCTATAATCGATACATGATCGTCGTAGAGATTGCTCCCGGGCATGGAGGCTTCCTTTGGCTGAGTTGGCTTCGAGTGTGGAAACGGATGCGAGCGGCCTTCCCCGCAGACTGAAGATTCTGGGCCTTGTTGTCCTGTCGGTGGTGGTCGTGGCGTCGCCCACGCTGTTCTCTGCGACGTTGTACACGCCTGATGGCATAAGCAAGAATGGTCTCGTGACCCATCTGCTCCTCCCGGAGGCTGGCCTGCTCACCATGCTGCTGATCGTCCTGCTGGTGAGACGAACTCAGGCGGCGGGCGATCCGGACCTCGTGTGGTTTCGTTGGAGCCGATTCGAGATCGCGGGCGTCATCCTTCTGCCCGTCGTGGCCCTGGCTCTGATGTTGTCGGTCGCCATGCTGACGGAGAAACTGGGTCTTGATGTCCAGCAGAATCGCATGTTCGTGCCGGAGAATCGGGGTGCGGCGTTCTTTGCAGCCCTCGTGCTCCACATCACGGTTGTGGTCCCGGTTCTCACGGAGGTGTTCTGGCGGGGTTACGTGCAGCGCGCGCTGACGCGTGTTGCCGGCGCATTCCCCGCCCTATTGGGCCAAGCGGTTCTCTTTGCCGGGGTGGCCACGGCCCCGTTCGGCAGATTCGACTCCGCGCTGGCCCTCGGCCTGGTCACCGGCGTGTGGCGATGGAGACGCAGGACACTGGTCCCGATCATCGCAGCTCACATGGTCCTCAACGGACTGTACTGCGCTGCCCATTGGTCCCACTGGTGGGATTGTGCGAAGATCAGGATCCCGATCGACTACGTGGCGAGGATGACGGAGGCGGCCCGGCCGGCCGGGTACGATCCGGACGCCGATGCACGCGACGACTATGAGCGGGGCTTTCGGGCGGTCGTGAAGATGCCGCAGATGCTCGGCGAGTTCCGCCGGGGCTTTCCCGTCAATTGGCCCGAAGAGGTCTTCGACCAGTTCCGCCGGTGGGTCGCCGCCAACGAGGACGCCCTGGAGCATGTGGCGAAAGGGACTCGCAAACTCTACTACTGGCCCCTCTACGCGGGCGCCAGCGCGATGCTCACCGGCATGCAGGAGGCCGCCGGGGCCCGGGATCTGGCCTTTGTTCTGGACGCCCGCATCAAACTGGATGCGTTCGACGGCGACGACGACCGTCTGCTTTCCGACGTGGCGACTCTCTATCGGTTCGCCGGCCATTTCGGAGGCACGAAGGTGCTCTCTCATCAGCTCATCGGAGTTTCCATTCGTTCGTTGTTGAGTGGCACGATCCGGGGAATCCTCACCTATGAGTCCCCACCGCCGGAGACACTGGCCGCCCTCCAGCAGCAGCTCACGTCGCTGCGGGAGGGGGATCACAACGTGCTGGATTTCACGCTCGAACGATTCGTCTGGCTGGACGGTATCCAGCGGATGTTCACCGACGAAGGAGACGGGCGAGGGCGCATCCCGCGGGCGCCGTTCACGCAGCGGGACGGTGTGCCCCAGGTCCTGCGACTGTTGATCGATCCGATGACGCCCGCGCAGAACACGGCTTTTCTCTCGCTGAGTCGGCCGAAAACGACGCGATGTGCCCAGGAGTCTCTCGAACTCCTTCGCGTCGCGGCGAACACAGTGCCCTGGGAGTTCCACCAGGAACCCAATGGTGTGCGCGAGACTCTGCGTGCTTTGATTGAGGAGGATGTGTACGTTGGTCTCTTGGGGACTGCGTGTCTGCGCGTGATCGACCTGCCCTGGCGTGCTGCGGCGGAACTCGACGCATTGATCGCGACCATCGCCGCGATCCGTCACCGGGCGGATCATGGCGGGTATCCCGAGTCCCTGCTGCAACTCGTCGAAGACGATTATCTGGCACGCCTGCCGCGTGATCCCTACGCCGAAGGACCGCTTCTGTACCGACGCACCGACGGTGGTTTTCTGCTCTACAGCCGTGGCATGGATTTCGATGACGACAGCGGTGTTCCCAGCCGCTGGGGCGACGGCCCCGACGGCGGCGACCAGGTCTTCTGGCCCCTCCGCTGAGTCGCCTGAGACTTGCGTATCCTCCTGGCGGGGATTGGGCCATCTGCGCGCTGCCGGGCCGAAGGATAACGGGTTATGCCTTGCCGTCACGGAGGACGTGACAGATCTGCAAACGCATGTGAGGATGGCTATGGCTGCAAAGGACGGCCTGCTGGTCCCGATGAGCGAGCCGGACATAGAGGCGGCCACCGCTCTGGTTTCACGAGCGATGAACGCCGACGAGGGTCGCTGGGCGGCCCGGACGATGGCCTTTCACTTCGGGTGCCGTCGGCACGGTCTCAATGATGGCCGGACATACTACGTCTGGATGCAGGAGGGCGCCGTCGTGGGACTGGTGGGACTGCATCACGTCATCTGGGGCCCGGAGGAGAACGTCTGGCTCGCCTGGTTCGCCGTCGCGCCGGAGCGCCAGGGGCAGGGACTTGGCCGCGCTCTGTTGGCTGCTGTCGAGAGGATCGCGAGCGAGACGGGATACCGCAAGCTGCTGGTCGAAACCTACGAGCACAGAGATTTCGACAAGGCCCGCAGATTCTATGAGAACAACGGCTTTCGAGAGACCGGCCGGATCGCCGACTATCTGCGCGACGGCTCGTCCATGACCGTGTTTGCCAAGGTCCTGGGAAGATGCGAGGGCCGCCGATGAAGAGGAACGTCGAGATCAAGGCCGCGGCATCGTCCGCAAGCGGCGAACCCTCTACATCATTGGGCCAACGAGGATGCATCTCGACCGCGTCGAGGGCCTGGGTGATTTCGTGGAACTGGAGGTGGTCCTGTCCGACGAGCAGGACACCGGCGACGGCTCGGCCATTGCCCGCCGGTTGATGGCCGAGCTGGGTATCCGGCCCAGCAGGGTCGTCGAACGAGCCTATATCGACCTGCTTGAGCAGGGACGCAGTGATCCCGAGCGAGGGGCGGACTCCTGCCGCGATTGACGGTCGGGCGCCGAGGGGGATCGAGTCGCTGGCAGCATACCGGTGTGCGTCCTTTTTGCACCGGTCGCTTGACGCCGGGGGCCGATGGACCGTAGGCTACGGACACGTCCGAATGGTCCGGCTGGAAAGGTCCCCAGATGCCCCTGTGGAACAACATCGCGGAATTGATGGACTACTACATCCCCCCTCTGCCGACGGTCTACTGGACCGACATCATCCGTGAGTGTAATCTCAAGTGCATCATGTGCCCCCAGTCGAAGGGACTCAAGCCACTGCGGGCGAAGATGCCCGTCGAGGTATTCCGGAGTGTGATCGACGATGTATGTGTCCGACGGCCCCTCATCAAGCTGTATCTGTCGGGCGAGCCGCTATTGCATGAAGGGCTCTGCGAAATGATTGCGTACGCCGGGGCCAAGGGGTGTCGGACCATGGTCCACACAAATGCGACCGCCCTCACGCGGGAGATGTCGGAGCAACTCCTGTCGTCGGCGTTGACTTTTCTGTGCTTCTCCTTCGACGGGTGCTCGCCCGAGGTGTACGAGCGACTTCGTCCCCCGTCACGATTTGAACTGGTTGAATCGAATATCTCGCAGTACCTGGCCCTGCGACGAGAGCGAGGGGACCTGGGCCCGCGCACGACGATCGAGATCATCCGCATGACCGAGACGGCCGGAATGATCGAGGACTTCACGGCCCGATGGAAGGCCGACGGTATGGACGACGTCCATGTCGCTCAATACACGACGTGGCACGGCCTGGTGGAGGACCGACGTGTGGATGGCTCGTCCGGCTCGTCCGGGTACAACCCGTGTGCGGCGCCGTTCTCGCACGGGTGCATTCTCGCGGATGGGACCGTCGTCCCGTGCTGCCTTGATGTCAACGGCCGGATGCCCATGGGAAACGTCGAGCACAGCCGGTTTCGCGACATCTGGGCGGGCAACGACTACCGGCAGTTGCGGCTGCAAATGCTGACGGGGGCCTTCGCACCCGATTGCATCTGTCACCGCTGTGACAATACCACGCGGGAAATCTGACCGGGTCTCGGCCCAATGGACCTTGAAGGAGATGAAGCCACATGGAGAAATACACACCGGGGATGCCGGTTTGCACGATGAGTCGAGAGGAAGTTCGCCGGGTGGATGCCTGGGCGATCGAAGAGATCGGTGTGCCGGGAGTGGTGCTCATGGAGAACGCCGGGCGCAGTTGTGCGGACCTGGCGCGTCGCAAGCTTGGCGCCGAGGCCGATGCCAGGGTCTGCATCTTCTGTGGCGCCGGCAACAATGGCGGTGACGGCTACGTAATCGCACGGCACCTGCTCAATGCGGGAATCCCGACAACGGTGATCCTGTGCGGTGCTCGTGACCAGGTCCAGGGCGATGCGAGAATCCATCTGGATATTCTGGAGCGGCTGGGCCATCCGGTCGAGCCGTTGGACCCGGATCAGGAAGATACTGTCGCGCGGATTCAGTCGTTCGGCCGGGACGCGAGTTTGATTGTCGATGCCCTGTTCGGCACCGGTCTGCGCGGGCCGTTGAGGGAGCCGTACCGCCGGATCATCGAAGCCATCAACGCCCTGAGCCATCCGATTCTGGCCGTGGACATCCCCTCGGGCTTGGACTGTGACACCGGTCAGCCACTCGGAACCGCCATCCGCGCCGCCTGCACGGTGACCTTTGTCGCGGTCAAGAAAGGTTTCCTGGCCTCCGACGTTGCCGACTACATCGGGGAGCTCTATGTCGCCTCGATAGGCGTTGAACCTCCGGCGTGACCGGCCGCGATATCCTCGAAACGTCGCTGCGAGCCCGCGATGGCTCAGAACGCGCCCGGCTTGTTGACCAGGCTGGCGTAGCCGGTGAAGTGGAGGAACCGGTCGTAGTTGAAGATCGGGACCCAGAGCGATTCGGCCCGCTGGCGGACCTGATGGTATCGGTCGCTCATCTGGCGGGCAGCGTTGTATCGTTCCATCGCCATTGGGTCGTTCGCCTGTTCGTTGAGCGTCGGCTCGGCGGGGACCTTCGGCTCGGTTCCCAGGATCACGTAATCGGTCTGTGCGGAGACTCCCTGGGCGATTGTGCCGCCCCATCGCGCGATCAGGGCCTCGATCTTGCGAATGGCGTTGTAGTCTGTATTCCCATCACGGTCCAGGTCGAACTCGCCGGCCACGACGAACTGGTTCTGCTGCCCGGCGTCCCAGATGAGATTGGCCACCAGATCGCCCACGGCGATCGGGTTCCTCGGTTCGGACGACAGAATCCGCGCGGTGGAGATCCGAGGATCCACGGACAGGACCTCGACCTCGGCCTTGGGGGTACCATCCCGCGGGATGCCCGCGCTGCGGTCGTACACCGAGAACGTCAGGCCGCGGTACACGCGGTCTTCGGAGCCGAGATTGATGTGGATGATGCCGGCCGCCTGATCCAGGAGGATTACCTCGCCGTCGGGCTGGAAGGCGGTGGATTCATGGTCCGGCGCTGGTTTGATGTCGCTTACGGCCGCCAGGGCGCCCTGGAGCCGGCCCTGCGCGACGTTCAACTCCGCCTGGGTCCGGAGCAGGTCCTGGTTCAACTGCTTGGCCTCGGCGCGCGTCTGTTCGAGCTGGTCCAGCAGGGTCTTGGCCCGTTCATCGGAATTCTGCTGCACCAGGACCCGCAGGTCGTTGTAGTCGGTCTTGATCTGCTGGACCTGCTGGTAGTACGCGCCGACCTGAGCCGTCAGCTTCTGCTCGGTCTCCTGCATGGTGGCGACCGCATCATCGAACCGCTTGCGGAGGTCGCCCAACTGCTGCTCGGCGGCGTCTCTCTGGCTGGTGGTCTGCTGCAGCTTGGACAGCAGCTCGCTGATGACCGTTGTCAAGGCCACCTTGGGGAGGGATCGGGTCTCTTCCGTGTCAGCGGGCCGGTTGGGATCGGCCGCATTGGGTTCGGCTGGCACCGCCGGCAGAGTGATGAAGGCTCCCGCCTGCTCTAACAGCGCTTGGACGGCCTTGATCGTACTGGAAGCCTTGACTTCCGCCGACGTCGCCGGGACGGGCGGCCCTTTGACTACCAGGACCATGTCGTTCAGATGCTCGACGACGGTCCCGAGATTGCTATGGCCGGGCAGCTTGGTGCCGACAATGCCTCCAATGCTGCGACTCTCCTCCCGGCTCACCAGCGTGTCCATCTGCTCCTGGAGGTCGTCGCTGCGGGTGCGGAGCTCTTCCGCCTTGACGTAGTAGATCACCGCAACCGTCGTGGCCACGATGAACAGGCCGACGAACGTGATGAGGGTGTAGAGCGTGGCATTGCTTTGGCGTCTTTTGCCTGGAGGCATAGAAAAAACTCCTTTGGTAAACCAGGGCGTCTCCCATAGCTACTAAGTTAGCCATATTATCGCGTTTGCGCCGGCGATAGTCAAGAAAAAACAACCATGCCTATCCGGGGCAAATATCTGTGAGACAGGAGGGGTCAGAACGCCGCCAAGAGCTTTGCCAGGTTGCCGAGTTTATCGATTCTGTGCTTTGGAGCGGCCTCCGGCAGGGCAGAGGGCTGGCGATACAGACCCTGGGGACGCAGCAATTGGACGGTCAGCAAGCCCAGCCGGTTGGGGGCGATAAAGTCTTTCGTCTCGTTGTCGGCGACATAGACGGCCTGTTCGGGACGGGCGTCGAGGGTTTCCAGGAGTTTCTGGAACCCCAGGGGCGAGGGCTTCCAGTGCTCCCGTCCGAGTTCCTCGGTGTACAGGATGGCCTGGAAGTAGCGTTCGATGCCGAGGGCCTGGACCTTGAGGCGCTGGGTCGGCAGAAAGCCGTCGGTGAGCAGGCCCAGAACATATCTGCCCTTGAGCTCTTCCAGGGTGTCCCGGCTGTCCGCCGGCAGCGTGAGGGTCGGCTGGTGCGTGCGATAGAGCTCGACCACTTTGTGGATCAGGGGCGGCTCACCCGGGATGCCCAACTCCCCCAGGGCCCGGTCGAACGTCGAGCCGCGATCCCCCGTGATGGAACACTTCCAGATCGCGTCGAAGATGGTTTCCGGCGAATGTGTGTCCGATAATGTGGTCAGGTACCGTGCCACTGCCCAGAAACCGCTGCGACAGAAATCGATCTCATCGAAGAGCGTGTCATCAAGATCGAAGATCACGGTCGTTATCATAGCGGTCCCAACGCTGTCATGCCGTCGCCAAAGGTATACAAAACGACTCTGTCCGCGTATAATCCTACAAGGGTTCCTGTCGTTTGTCGATGACAGGGGAGGGACCGGCTCCGTGGGATCCGAGATGTCCGCAGATCGTTGAAGGCCCTGGATGGAACTGTTGCGATTACTGCGACCCGTGCATTGGGTCAAGAACGTCTTTGTGTTTGCCGCCCTGGTGTTCAGCCGCGAACTGGCCGGGCCGGTCGGGCACGTGCTGTCGGTGCTGGGAGGGGCGACCGGGGCCTTCGTGTGTTTCTCCCTGGCGGCCTCCGGGATCTACATCATCAACGACATCTGGGACCGGAAAACCGATAGCATCCACCCGGACCGCCGAAACCGGCCGATTGCCTCGGGGCGTGTGACTGTGCCTGCTGCTGGGACCGCGGCGGTGGCCTGCATCGTGCCGGCCCTGGTCGGCAGCGCGCTGCTGGCGCCGGGCTTGGCGACGATCATTCTGACCTATGTGGTTCTGATGATTCTCTACTCGCTGGGTCTCAAACACATTATGATTCTGGATTGCGCCATCATCGCGGCAGGATTCTGTCTGCGGGCGGTCGCGGGAGCGGTGGTGATCGACGTGTCCATCTCGCCCTGGCTGGTGATCTGCACGTTCGCCCTGACGCTGTTTCTGGCGTTCAGCAAGCGGCGCGGCGAGATCGCCCAGCTTCAGGAGAACAGCGAGGCCTTCCGCCGGACGCTGGGCGAGTACACGCCGGAACTGCTGGCCCACATGCTGGACGTCAGCAGCGTCCTGGCGGTCATCTGCTTCCTCATGTACGCGATGGATTCCGGAACCATCGAGCGGTTCGGCACGAATAGTCTAGTGTACACCACGCCCGTCGTGTTGTACTGTATCTTCCGGTTCAGCGCGTTGACACAGAAGGGATTGTACTCCGACCCGGTGAAGCTGATTCTGCGGGATCGCCCGTTCCAACTCGGCCTGCTGATCTGGACGTTTCTGTGCGTTGGGATAATCTATTTGAATTGATCAGGGATTATTGATGATTGATGATTTGACGCGGGGTTCTGCCCAGAATCATCGACCATCCATTATCAACCATCCATGAAAGAGCGTCTGCAAAAAGTGATGGCGTCGGCGGGAGTGGCTTCCCGTCGGCAGTGCGAGGAACTGATCCTCCAGGGGGTGGTCCGCGTCAACGGCAAGGTGGTCGATGAGCTGCCTGCCTTTGTGGACCCCGACAAGGATGCCATCACCGTCAGCGGCCGACGGCTCAAACAGGCCGAGCGGGTGTACTTCCTGGTGAATAAGCCCAAGGGCGTGATCTGCACCAGCCGCGATCCCCAGGGTCGTCCCAGTGCGCTGGGTCTGGTGCCTGCGTCGGAGCGGGTCTTCTGCGTGGGCCGACTCGACGCCGATACGACCGGGCTGCTGATCTTGACCAACGATGCGGAGTTGACCAACCTCCTGACGCACCCGCGGTACAAGGTGCCCAAGACCTATGTGGCCCGGGTCGCGGGACACGTGGATGAGCAGGCCTCGGAGAGACTCCGGCAGGGGGTCTGGCTGGCCGAGGGCAAGACCGGACAAGCAACGGTCCGCGTGCTCAAGAGCGGACGCGACGAATCCGCCATCGAGATCACCATCCGCCAGGGCCTTAACCGACAGGTCCGGCGGATGCTGGCCCGGGTCGGTCTGCCGGTGCGGTCGCTCCAGAGGACGCGGATCGCAGGTCTGACGATCAAGGGGCTGGGGCTGGGCCAATGCCGGTCTCTGACGAAGGCCGAAGTGGCCGCCCTCCGGCGCGCCGTCACCGGCTGAGCCGGAGCGTGCCGCCCGCAAATCCGGGCGGGGTTATGAGGAGGTAAGGCCTCAATTCCTCGCCCGCAGGTTGGTCAAGACGAGTACCCGATCCGTGTCCGGTGCCCCCGGTGACGACGGCGATCTCGGCGTACGAACGCTGGTCGAAACAGCGCAGGATCAGCACGCTGCGATAAGTGAGCTTCAGCGTGTTGAGTGACTGGGTGACCGCCTCGATCATCTCGCGGCGCCGCGTCCGAACGAGGGTGACTGCAATCGACGATGTGCATCAGTCTGTCATGGTCCACCACGGTGTTGCGATCCATCCGGTGCTGGCCCTGCACACGCTGGTGGTGCTGCAACTGGCCCCGCGCGGTCCGATACACCCAGGCCCACAGAGAAGCACTGGTCCCCGGCTTCAATTGCCCGAGGGACTTCACCAGCATGAGCACCGTATCCTGGGTCAGATGGTAGTCCAACGTCATGCGATACAGATAGACACTGACCTTGTCCCGGACATGTTCTGCCAACGCGTCCTGGCTTCTGCGGTCGCCCTGCTAGGCCCGGCCGAGCAGTACCGACAAGTTCGTCTCCGGCGCCATATCGTTTCACCCTTACACTCCCGGGCACGGGCGAGTTGTTTCATCATGGTAGCACTTCTTCTGAAACATCCGCAGCCAAATCGGGAGTGCCGGGTCGGAAAACGCGCGTGTCCATCTGGTTGGTCGAGGTCAAACCGACGGGAATTCTGTCCTGTGAGGCGGAGGTATTCCATGACATTGCGGACGATCACCTTGAGCACTGGGTCCCTTTGCGTGCTGCCACTGTGCATCCTGCACGGACAGACTCTGCCGGACGGCCCCTACCTCGGCCAGGAGCCGCCCGGTCTGGAACCGGAGGTCTTCGGTCCTGGGATCATTTCTTTGCCGGATCGGCGCGAGCGGCATTGCGCCTTCTCCCACGATGGCACGGAGTGCTACCTGACGGTCGTCCTTGACGGCCGGCGGCAGATCCTACTCTCCGGGCAGATTGACGGGCGGTGGACAGACTGTGCCTTGGCCCCGTTCAGTGACATCAACACGCACAACTGCGACCCCGCCATCAG
>ENA-OSEO01005257-OSEO01005257.1-sediment-metagenome-genome-assembly--contig:-NODE-5257-length-12659-cov-4.317676_pt1 | contig 12659 bp, 10 predicted proteins | sample MGYA00237883_ERZ534232 | MGnify/ENA metagenome assembly ERZ534232
AAGGTGTCATGTTGTTTTCGCATCACTCAACAATTTTGCGAAAGGAGAGCGAGATGGGGTCATTTAGTGGGAAGCTGATGAAGGTAGCTTGTCTTGTCGCCGCGGCAGTCTTCGCGGCCGGTCTGACAGTTGTCGATGTACAAGCAAAGGATTACAAGTGGAAAATCAGCCAGGGTATTGCCGAGGACCATCCGGCGGCTGCACGGTGCAAGCAGTACGCTAAGCTGGTGGAAGAGAAGACGGGCGGTCGCATTAAGATGACGTATTTCCCATCGGGTGCGCTGGGCGATTGGATGGAACAGATTGAAGCGAACCGGATGGGAACACTTGAAATCGGTCTGAACGCCGGGTCCACTTCCTATGATCCGCGAACAAACCTCATATTCATGCCCTACCTTTTTGCGACATGGGAGGAAGCCAGGGCAGGCATAGGCTCAAAGGGGTGGCTTACCCCGATATTCGATGAACTCTACTCCGGAATCGGCTTGAAAGTTCTCGGTATTTACCTGAATGCCTGGGATGGTTTTGCTTTCACCAAGAGAGTCAAGGAGGTCGCGAAGACTCCGGACAAGTTCAGAGGAATCAAGATGAGGGTGCCGCCCATCCGGATTTTTGAATTGTATATTCCAACCCTGGGTTTCATTTCCACGCCGATTGCTTTTTCGGAAACTTTTACGGCATTGCAGACCGGCATCGTCGACGCCCGCTCGGCCTGCCCGGCCGTGGAGGCCTACGTCATGAGGGACGCCCTCAAGTACTGGGTGGCCACCCGGGACGCCTTCGAGTACTGGTTCCTGACCGTCAACAAGAAGCTCTGGGAAGGCCTGCCCCAGGAGGACAAGGCGATCCTGACGGAGTGCGCCGACAAGGTCATGGCCGATCAGGCCCTGGCCGCCGAGAAGGACGAGAACGACTTCAAAAAGAAGCTCGAAGCGGCCGGGGTCAAGGTCTACGAGGTCAACCAGCAGGAGTGGGACGCCTCGGCCAAGGTGGCCCGGGAGAAGGCCTGGCCCAAGATCCAGGAGGAGTTGCTGGGCTCCCTGCTCATGGAAAGGGTCAAGGCCCACGCGACCAAGGTTTCCCAGTAATCCATAAGTCCGGCCGGAGGGGCCGCCCCTCCGGCCGGACAGACGGGAGCCAGCCATGGCCTGGAAGATCTGCAAACGCATCTGCGCCCGCCTGGACCGGCTCTTTGACCTGAGCACCTCGGCCCTGATCATCCTGGGCGGGGCCACGGTGGCCCTGACCGTGGTCCTTCAGGTGGTGCTTCGCTACATCTTCAAGCTGCCCCTCTTCGGCCTGGAGGAGTTCTCCCGGACCGTGGCCATCTGGGTCTATTTCCTGGGGGCCATCTTCGGCACCAGGCTGGACACCCACGTCCAGGGCGACGTGGCCGAACGGATGTTCAAAACCGCCCGGTCCAGGGCCGCGATCAAGGTTGTCGTCTGGTGCCTCAGCCTGGCCGCCTGCGCCATTTTTCTATATCACTCAACCGTTTATTCCATCTGGCTCTACGGCACCGGCGAGCGGACCACCGGCCTGTGGTGGCCCAGGATCACCAGCGTGGGGAGCATGTTTTTCGGGGCCGTTTTCATGACCCTTTACAGCCTGGTCAATATCGTCAAGTACCTGGAATCGGCCCTGGCCGCGGGTCGGCCCAGCCGGGGGGAGGGCTCATGACCGTCGTCGCCATAGCCATGCTTGCTGTTGTCGTCATGATGCTGCTCGGGGTTCCGGTCGGCTTCGCCTTTGGCCTGGGCGGCTTCGGGATTCTCTTCTTCACCGGACTCGATCCCCGCTTCGCCATCCCGGGGGCCTTCCGGGCCATCGAGAGCTACACCTTGCTGGCTCTGCCCCTGTTCATCATGGCCGGCGGGCTGATGCGCGACGCCGATATCTCCCGGCGCCTGGTCGCCTTCACCATGTCCATCCTGGGCCGGGTCAGGGGCGGCCTGGGCGTGGTCTGCGTGGTCACCTGCACCATTTTCGGGGCCATTTCCGGCTCGGCTTCGGCGGCCATAGCGGCCATCGGCTCGGTGCTCATTCCCGAGATGGTCAAGCGGGGCTACCCCCGGGGCTACTCGACCGGACTGGTGGCCGCCTCATCCATGCTGGCCCTGCTCATACCGCCCAGCATCCCGATGATCGTCTTCGCCATGACCGCCCAGATCTCCATTCTCTCGGCCTTTCTGAGCACGCTCGTCCCCGGCCTGCTGATGATGACCAGCTACTCGATCATCAACCTGATCATGTGCCGCAAGATGAAGAGTCTGGAGATAGCCCCCAAACTATCAACTGCGGAGACCATCGGCCAGATCGGCCGGAGCAGCCGCCAGGCCGCCCTGGCCCTGTTCATGCCCGTCCTGGTCCTGGGCGGCATCTACGGGGGCGCCTTCACCCCGACCGAAGCGGCCGCGGTCTCCTCGGTCTACGCCGTCCTGGTCGGGTTCGTCGTTTACCGGACCATGACCTTGAAGAACATGTTCGCCAACATCAAGACCTCGATGATCACCTCGGGCGTGGTCATGATTCTGCTCTTCTTCATCCTCATGGTCAGCCGGGTCATGGTCACCTATCAGGTCCCCCAGCACCTGGCCCAGGCCCTCTTCAAGCTGACGACCAACAAGTGGCTTGTTTTGTTGATGATCAACGTAATCCTGCTCCTGATGGGCATGCTGGTGGACGACGTCTCGGGCAACATCCTCTCGGCGGCCATCCTGCTGCCCATAGCCAAATCCGTCGGCATTGACCCGATTCACTTCGCGGCCATCTCGGTGACAAACCTGTCTCTAGGCAACATCACCCCTCCCTGCGCGCCGATGCTCTACCTGGCCGGTCTGATCGGCGGCAACCTGCCCCTCAACGAGTACGTCAAGCCAGCCACCTACTTCATGGTCTTCGGGGCCCTGCCGGTGATTCTCCTGGTCACTTATGTACCCGCTTTTGCGCTGTTTCTGGTAAATCTGCTCTTGAGGTGACCAAATCTGACTGGAGGTTGACATGGCCCACAAGACCGTTCTCTACCACCGACAGGACAACGCCGGGATCATCACCCTCAATCGACCCGAGCGCCTCAACGCCATCAACATGGACCTGCTCCGGGGCCTGATGAGCCAGCTCGAGCGGGCCCGCCGGGACAAGAAGGCCGCGGTGGTCATCCTGACCGGGGCCGGCCGGGCCTTCTGCGCCGGCGAGGACCTCAAGGAGACCGCGGCCGGCAAGAGCCTGGAGACCTGGCTGGAGGAGACCGACCGGCTCCAGGACATCCAGCGGCTGATCCTGAGGCTGGGCAAGCCCCTCATCGCCGTGGTCAGGGGCTACGCCGTGGGCGGCGGCTGCGAGTTCGCCATGAGCTGCGACCTGCGCCTGGCCGCCGAGGACGCCAAGTTCGGCTTTCCCGAGACCGGAGTCGGGCTGACCGTGACCACGGCCGGGACCAAGCTCCTGACCCAGCTGGTCGGCCTGGGCCGGGCCAAGGAGCTCATTTTCACCGGCCGCTTCATCGACGCCGAGGAGGCGGCCCGAATCGGCCTGGCCAACAAGGTCGTCCCCGGCGACGACCTCCTGGCCGAGGCCCTGGCCCTGGCCGACCAGATCGGCCGGCGCTCGCCCCTGGCCGTGCGCCTGTCGCGCATCGCCATCGACCAGGGGCTGGACGCCAGCTTCGAGCAGACCCTGGAGATCGAGGCCAACCACCTGCTCATCTGCGCCGGGGCCCAGAACCACAAGGGCTTCCTGGATCGGAGGCTGGCCGAGATGGAAAAGGACTGAAGCTCTTCGGCAAACCGGACATCTGGGCTGGAAAAAAGAAGGAGGGTCCATGGAGCGGAAGATGTGGAACGAGCCGCTGGAGGCCATTTCACCCCAGGACCAGGCCAGGTTGGAGGCCGAACTGCTCCTCCGCCAGGTCCCCTACGTCTTTGCCAACAGCGAGATGTACCGGCGCAAGTTCGGGGAGGCCGGCCTGACCGGCGGCGACATCAGGCGGGTCGAGGACCTCTCGCGGCTGCCCTTCACCACCAAGACCGAGCTGCGCGAGTCCCAGGAGAGAAAGCCCCCCTTCGGCGACTTTCTGGCCGCCTCGCCCGATTCCATCGGCCGGGTCCACCGCACCTCGGGAGCGACCGGGCGGTTCGTCTACACCGCCCTGACCCCCAAGGACATCAGGCTGACCAACGACGTCGGGGCCAGGGCCTTCTGGGCCGGGGGGCTGAGGCCCCACCACCGGGTCGTCCACTGCCTCAACTACTGCCTCTGGATGGGCGGCTACACCGACCACTCCAACCTGGAGACCACCGGCGCGACCGTCTTTCCCTTCGGGGTGGGCAACTCCCACCAACTGGTCAGGGTCATCAAGGAGGCCGGGATCAACGCCATCTCCTCGACCCCGTCCTACCCCAAGTACCTGGAGGAGGTGGTCCGGGAGGAACTGGGCATCGAGCCGGCCGACCTGGGGCTCAGGCTCGGCCTCTTCGGCGGCGAGCCCGGCCTGGAGAACCCGGTCTACCGGAAGCGGATCGAGGACGTCTGGGGCATGAAGGCCCAGAACGCCAACTACGGCGTCTCCGACGTTCTCTGCAACTTTGCCTCGGTCTGCGAGGACAACTACCAGCTCCACTTCCTGGCCCAGGGCGCCCTGCTCCTCCAGCTCATCGACCCGGTCAGCGAGGAGGACCTGGCCATCGAGGAGGGGGTCAGGGGCGAGATGGTCCTCAGCCACCTGGACAAGGAGGCCCAGCCCTTCCTCCGCTACCGGACCTCGGACATCCTGGAGATCCTGGGCACCGGCCCCTGCCGCTGCGGCCGGACCGGTTTCCGCTTCAAGATCATCGGCCGGAGCGACGACATGCTCCACGTCAAGGGCATCAACGTCTTCCCCAGCGGCGTGGCCCAGATCCTGGAGAACATGGTCCCCCAGGTCACCGGCGAGTTCCAGATCGTCCTGACCCACCCCTCGCCGTACACTCATCTGGACATCACCGTGGAACATGGTGATATGATCAAGCCTGAGGACATGGACGGCCTCAAGCGCAGGGTCGAGGCCAGGATCAGGGAGACCCTGACCTTCAGCGCGGTGGTGACCCTGGTCCCGCCCCAATCAATTGAGCGGACCGAGATGGGCAAGGCCAAGCGGGTCTTGCGCCAGTACTGAGAGCCGGATCAGAAAGTCCTAGATCGCCTCTGCCGGAGCAGACCGGGACAAGGGAAAGGAGGTCCAGATGAGAGATGTGGCCATCATCGGAGCCGGCATCACCCCCTGCAAGGGCCGCTGGGTCGAGCGGACCTACTATGGCTTGAGCCAGATGGCCGTAAAGGCGGCCGTGGAGGACGCCCAGATCTCGATCAAGGACATCGACGCCGTGGTCTACGGCATCTACAACGACATCTTCGAGCTCTCGGCCATCCCGGAGCACCCCCTCCACGGCATCATCGGCCTGACCAACAAGCCGGGCATGCGCATCACCTGCGGCGGGGCCACCGGCTCGTACACCATGCTGACCGCCTACACCTGGGTGGCCAGCGGCCTCTACGACGTGGTCCTGGCCCTGGGCGTGGAAAAGGCCACCGACTGCTTCGACTTCGAGTCCATGACCTCCACCCCGGAGGTGATCAAGACCATCGGCTGGTCGGCCGACACCTTCTTCGAGCGCGAGCTGGGCTGGACCGCCTCGGACAGCTACGCCGAGGTGGTCCTGGCCTACATGGACGAGCACCCCCAGGACCTCAAGGACGAGGTCTCGGCCAGGATCACCGAGATCCTCTGCCAGCAGGCCCAGAACAACCCTTACGCCCAGCGCTACGGCGAGAAGGTCACGGCCGAGATGGCCCTCAACTCCCGCTACGTGGTCTACCCCTTCAAGCTCCTGGAGACCTGCGTCTACACCGAGGGGGCCGGGGCGATCATCTTCGCCTCGGCGGACAAGGCCGAGGCCATCTGCAAGAACGCCGGCCACCCGGTCATCAAGGTCGCCGGGGTGGGCGCCTCCAACGAGCACAACGTGGCCGGCAAGGACCAGCGCCACAAGGTCATGCACCGGATCATGTCCGACCACCTGGCCGCCCAGGCGGCCTACCAGATGGCCGGGGTGACCGATCCGCTCAAGCAGATCCAGGTCATCGAGCTTCACGACGCCTTCATCAAGCAATTAGAGATCACCATGGCCGAGATGGGCTTCGCGCCCCTGGGCCGGGCCGACGACCTGATCGAGGATGGCCTGATGGTCCCGGGCGGGCCCCTGCTGGTCAACCCCAGCGGCGGCCTGACCTACGGCGGCCACTTCGTCGGCGGCTCGAACATGTTCTCCTGCTGGAGCGCCCGCCGGGAGCTGATCAACCGGGGCCTGGACCGGGCTCTGATCCACGGCACCGGCTCGACCATCGCCCAGTACGGCTGCGTCATGGTCATCGAAAGGAGGTCGTGAAATGGCCGACAGAGTCATCCCCCTGCACATGATCCCCGACGTGGCCTCCGAGTCCCTCGAGGTCGGGGAGGAGCGCTATCTCCAGTCCAACGAGGCCATGTTCACCTTCTACAAGCGGACCAAGGGCGAGCTGTCGCCCTACTTCCTGGCCCTCAGGGACAGGAAGGTCATCCTGGGGGCCAAGTGCCCCAAGTGCGGCCTTATACGGGTGCCGCCCTTCATGCTCTACTGCCCCGACTGCGACTTCGAGGCCCTGGAGAGTCTGGAGATGCCCGACCTGGGCGTGATGAACTCGACCCCGCCGGTGACCTACTTCGGTCACTCCCTCTTCCAGCACCAGGTCCCCTTCGGCCGGGGCCGGGTCCTGCTGGACGGGGCCGACACGGCCCTGCCCATCCTGGTCTACACCACCAAGGGCGTGCTCACCCCGCGGGTCTTCAGCAAGGGGACCAGGGTCAAGGTCATCTTCCGGGACGAGCGGCTGGGCCGGCCGACCGACATCTTCGCCGTGCCCCTGGACGAGGTGCCCGAGGACAAGCGGAACGTCCCCGGCCTCCAGGAGAGCGCCCTGGACTGGGAGAGCCCGGTGGAGCCGGAGCTGCCCCCGGCCAGCCAGGCGGTGAAGAAGACCCAGGAGGCGGTCCTGTCTAAGATCAGCGACCTGGCGGCCAAGGTCTCGACCAGTTCCAGGGCCCAGAAGGACCTGGCCGGCTGGCGGAGAAAGGTCCAGGTCAAGACGGCCGGCGGTTCCTTCGGCCTGGTCATCGACGACGGGCGGCTCGAGGTCCGGCCCGGCCAGATCGAGGGGGCCGACTTCGTCATGGTCGCCCGGGATCCGGCCGTGTTCAGCGACTGGATGAGCTTCAAGGGCTCCCTGACCAACGCTATCATCGCCGAGAAGCTCTGGATCAGCGTCAACAAGGAGTTCATCACCGTCTTCAAGCTCGACCGCCTGCCCCGCTCGATTAAGCGGACGGGCGAGTAGCTCCGGGCTGGGGGCCGGGCCCGGGACGGGCCCGGCCCTTAAACAGCGGCCGGCCGAGGCGAGGTGGGGCGTGGAGCTGGGGCTGAGCCAGGAGCACCGCCTGGTCCAACAGAACGTCCGCCAGTTCATGGTCAGGGAGATCGAGCCGGTCTGCGAGCGGATCGACCGGGAGGACCGCTTCCCGCCGGGAATCTGGAAAAAGCTGGGCCAGATGGGCTGGCTGGGGGTGACCATCCCGGAGGAGTACGGCGGCTCGGGCTTCGATGTCCTGGCCGCCGTCCTGATCGCGGAGCAGATGGCCCGGGTCTGCCCGGCCCTGGCCCTGTCCTACACGGCCCACTCCAACCTCTGCGCCCACAACCTTCACCGGAACGGGACCGAGGAGCAGCGCCGCAAGTACCTGCCCGGACTCTGTTCCGGGGATCTCATCGGCTGCCTGGCCCTGACCGAGCCCAACGCCGGCTCGGACGCGGTTTGCATCACCACCTCGGCCCGCCGGGACGGCCAGGGCTTCGTCCTCAACGGCCGCAAGACCTTCATCACCAACGCGCCGGTGGCCGACGTCTTCCTCATTTACGCCAAGACGGACGTGTCCGGCGGGGCCAGGGGCATCACCGCCTTCATCCTCGACCGGGGCACCCCGGGCCTGGAGGCCGGCCGGGAGCTGGAGAAGATGAGCAACCGCGGCTCGCCCACCGGCGAGATCGTTCTCGAGGATTGCCGGGTCGACCCCTCCGGCGTTCTGGGCCAGGTGGACGGCGGGATCGGGGTGATGATGAGCGGCCTGGACGTGGAGCGGGTGGTCGTGGCCGGGATACCCCTGGGTCTGGCCCAGGGGGCCCTGGAAGCGGCCTTGATTTACGCCCGGCAGCGGGAGCAGTTCGGGCGGCCCATCTGCGACTTCCAGCTAGTCAAGGCCAAGCTGGCCGATACCGACACCGAGATCGAGGCGGCCAGGGGCCTGGTCCACCGGGCGGCCTGGCTGGCCGACGACATGGAGCGGGGCGGCAAGGACACCGAGGTCCACAGGATCGCCGCCGCGGCCCTCCTCTTCGCCGGCCGGACGGCCATCCGGGCCGCGGACGAGGCGGTTCAGATCCACGGCGGCTACGGCCTGATGCTCGAGTTCCCGGTCAACCGCTTCTACCGGGACGCCAAGCTCTACGAGATCGGGGCCGGCACCTCCGAAATCCGGCGGCTGGTCATCGCCCAGGAGATCATCAACCGCGGCCTGGGCTACGTCTGAGGCGGCCGGCCAGGGCGCTCCCGTCAACGGCCGCCCGCCCCCTTTGAACCCATCTACATCCCCAGCTGGCTCTCCACCTCACCCAGGGCCTGGTCCAGGATGCCGACCAGCTCGTCGATCTGCTCCCGGGTGATGATCAGGGGCGGGCCCAGGAGGGCGATGTCGCCGGTCCGGCCCCGGTCGCAGCCGCCCGAGGGCAGGACCAGCAGGCCCAGCCTCCGGGCCGTCTGGTAGACCAGGCCGTTGACCTGGAGGGCCGGGTCGAAGGTCTCCCGGGTGGCCTTGTCCCGGACGAACTCCAGCCCCCACATCAGACCCTTGCCCCGGACGTCGCCGACCATGGGGTGGGCCAGGAGGTCCTGGAGCCGCTGGCCCAGGTAGTCGCCCATCTCGGCCGCCTTGGTCAGAAGATCGTGCTTGTCCATGAAGTCCAGGGCGGCCAGTCCGGCGGCCATGCCCACCGGATGGCCGGAGTGGGACTGGCCGGCGGCGAAGACCCCGGCCCCGCCGGCGATGGTCTCGGCCACGGCCCGGCTGAGCAGGGCCCCGGCCAGGGGATAATAGCCGCCGCCCACGCCCTTGCCGAAGACGATGATGTCCGGCCGGGCGGGGAAGTGGTCGCTGGCGAAGTACTTGCCGCCCGTCCGCCCGGCCCCGGTCATGACCTCCTCGGCGATGTAGAGGACGCCGTAGCGGTCGCAGATTTCCCGGATGAGACGGAAGTATCCCTCCGGCGGGCAGGCCGCGGCCAGGGCCGAGCCGACCACGGGCTCGGCGATGAAGGCGGCCACCGTCTCCGGCCCCTCGGTCAGGATGGCCGCCTCCAGGGCCTGGGCGCACTCCAGGGAGCAGGTCCCCGGCTCCCGGCCGAACCAGCAGCGGTAGCAGTAGGGCGGGGGGATGTGGACGAAGTCCCTCAGATAGGGCTGGTATTCGGCCCGCCGGGCCACGAAGCCGGACCAGGCCAGGGCGCCCATGGTGATGCCGTGGTAGCTCTGCCAGCGGGAGATGATCTTGGCCCGGTCCCCCTCGCCGGCGGCCAGGTGGCGGGACCGGGCCAGCTTGACCGCGGTCTCGGTGGCCTCGGAGCCGGAGTTGACGAAATAGACCCGGCCCATGGGCTCGTCGGTCAGGTTGCAGAACCGGGCGGCCAGTTCCTCGGCCAGGGGGTTGGAGAAGTGGAAGCGGTAGACGTAGGCCAGGCTCTCGGCCTGGGCGGCCATGGCCCGGGCGATCTCGGTTGCGCTCTGCCCGAAGTTGACCACCAGGGCCCCGCCGCAGCCGTCCAGGTAGCGCTTGCCCTGGCCGTCGTAGAGGTAGATCCCCTCGCCCCTGACCGCCTGGGGAAAGGCCTCGTTGAGGCGGTAGTTGATGAGTCGTCCTTGCTTAGACATGCTCGGTCTCCTTTGTCTGGTCAGGCAAGCTGGCTTGCCGCCCGGACAGGCCCTCCAGGGCCCCGGCCAGGCGCTTGACGCCGGTCTCGATGGCCGCCTCGTCCAGGTGGGCGATGGAGAGGCGGAGGTGCAGCCCTGTCGGCGGCCCGAAGAAGTGGCTGCTCCCGGGCAGAACGGCCACGCCCCGCTCCAGCAGGCGCTCGACGACCTCTTCCTCGCCCAGGTCGAGGCCCTTGAGCCGGAGCCAGATGGTGTAGCCGCCGGCGGGCCTGGTCCAGTCGACCCGCTCGGGGTCGAGGAGGGCCTGCATGGCCTTGAGGGCGGCCTGCATGCGCCGGCGGTAGACCCGATGGAGGCGCTTGAGGTGGAGCTCGTAGTGGCCCTGACGGCAGAAGCGCTCCAGGGCCGCCTGATCCAGGAGGTTGCCCGAGATCATTGCCGCCCGCTGGACGGCGGCCAGGCGGGCGACGCACTCCCGGTCGGCCGCGATCCAGCCGATGCGCAGGCCGGGGAAGAGGATCTTGGAGAAGGTGCCCACGTAGATGACCACCCCGGAGTGATCCATGGACTTGACCGGCAGGACGGCCCGGCCGAAGTACTTCAGCTCCTCCTCGAAACCGTCCTCCAGCAGGGGGACGCGGCGCCTCGTGCACAGGCCCAGGAGCCTCTCCCGGTGGGTCTGGTCGGTGGTCAGGCCGGTGGGGTTGTGGAAGTTGGGGATGGTGTAGATCAGGGCCGGCGAGACCCGCTCCAGGAGTCTCTCCAGGACGTCCAGGTCCAGGCCCTGGCCGCTCAGGGGGACCTCGAGGATCTCCAGCCCGCTCAGGTGGAGGATGTCCAGGGCCCTGGAATAGGTCGGCGCCTCGACGACCACGGCGTCGCCCGGCCGGGCCAGCAGCCTCAGGAGGAGCTCCAGGGCGCCCTGGGCGCCGGCGGTGACCATGATCTCCTGGGGCGAGGTGGAGACGCCGTGCTGGCGCATCCTCTGGGCGATGAACTCCCGCAGGGGCTCGTAGCCTAAGGGGCTGCCGTACTGGAGGAGGTCCGGGCCCTGCTCGGCCAGGACCTCGTTCATGCACTTCCTGAAGGCGTCCAGGGGAAAGAGGCGGCTGTCCGGGGAGAGGGAGATGAAGTCGATGACCTCGGAGGCGGCCGCCCGCTGGAGCAGGGCCTGGTCCCTGACAAGGGCCGCGTGGAGGTCCCGGGCGGCCGGGGCGCTTTGCCCGGCCCAGTCGATCAGGCCCGGCCTCGGGCCGGTCCTCCCGGCGGCCTTCTTGGCCCGCTTGCGGACGATGGAGTACGACCCCGGCCGGCTCTCCAGGTAGCCCAGGGACCAGAGCTCCTGGTAGGCCCGGTAGACCGTGGACCGGTTGACCGCCAGCCGGTCGGCCAGGGATCGGGTCGAGGGCAGGCGCTCGCCGGGCCTGAGGGCCTCGGAGTCGACCAGGCCGCTGATCTGGTCGATGATCTGGCGAAACACCGGCCGCCTGGACTGTCCGTCGATCTGGATCAACAGGCCCATGTTCGCCTCCGCCCGGCCGCCTTCTTGGAGTTGGCTCAAGGCTACGCCCCTGATTGGCTGACTGCAACAGCCAATTCAGGCTGAAAATGAGCCAGCCAATTCCGTGTTGAGCAAACCCCTCCCGCCCCGGCGACGGCTCTTGGAGCAGGCAGAGGCGGGTTCCGGAAAGGCCGGCCGGGATTGGCTGTAGTTGTCAAACGAGTTGTTCACTGGTGAGGGGGATCTTGTTCCGACCCAAAGGTCGAACTCCAAAACGGCCCTTCTGCCTTTGCTTGGCTCGCTCTCGCGCCGCTGGCGTTTAGAAGGCCCGTTATGGGCAAGCCTGAAGGCTTGGGCCGCCTTAATCGCCTCCAGAACATGGTCCTGCTCAGTCGCTGCGCGATGGCGTCAGGGACGCGGCCCTGCCGCCACGGGGCGGAGACGGGAAATCAATGGACCTCTCGGCACAATCCGCCGGGGCCTTCTCCGGGCAGACCTCGGCCAGGAAGTCCTGGAACCATTGTCGGTAGACCGGGGCTGCGGGTGCTGCCAGGGCCGGGTCCCTGGCAGCAGGCCGAAGGTCAGGACAAGCCAAACCGAAGTGGCACGGCCATCCCGGCCGTGATTGTTTCCGCCTCCAGGCGCCAGGGAATGAGCACACAGGCAAGATGCCCGTGCCACCTCCAAACACCCCCTCGGGAGCAGCAAAACGGTGTTTTCACCCTGGACGGCCCGCTGGTGGAGAGAAGGACGGAGTGAGTAGTATTTGCTTGTAAATTAAGCTTGTTATGCTAAAAGAGTCCCCCCCTCGCCTCGATCCTCTCCCCCCATGGGGGGAGAGGAAGAAAAGAGGGCCTCGCCCCATCGGCCTGGAGAAGGCCCATTATTCCTAAGCCTGAAGGCTTGGGCCGCCGAAATCGCCCGATCGCGGGAGGAAAGCCGATTCCTTTTCCCTCGCCCCGCCGGCCGGGAAAAGGCAACCCTCTTTTTCCCTCGCCCCGCTTTGCGGGGAGAGGGAGGGGTGAGGGGTGGTTTTGATCTTTCCCCGAAGAAGTGGACACCAAGTTAAGCGGCCATTTTGATCATCTCGAACTCCGCGGGGGCGAGGAAG
>ENA-OSEO01005259-OSEO01005259.1-sediment-metagenome-genome-assembly--contig:-NODE-5259-length-12656-cov-3.350107_pt1 | contig 12656 bp, 14 predicted proteins | sample MGYA00237883_ERZ534232 | MGnify/ENA metagenome assembly ERZ534232
GATGAGGTGAACTTTTAAGTCCGTTTTTGTATGAGCACCCAGTTGGTAACGTCGCATAGCGACAGATTATAATCTTCCCTTCGCCTAAAGGCGAGGGGTTTCAACCATCCCCGAAGGGGACACTAAAACGAAAAGGCGTGATCCGCTGGGATCACGCCTTACCTCATATCCATGGTGCCGAAGCCGGGATTTGAACCCGGACAGGCGTACGCCCACTAGACCCTGAACCTAGCGCGTCTACCAATTCCGCCACTTCGGCACAAAAATATACTGAAGGCTTATACTGATGAGCCCCTTCGTTGTCAAGAGAAATTACCCTTGAAAATAACGCAATACATGCTATGGTGCTTCTCCAGAACGATGCGACTACGCTCATGAAATCCAATCGGATGTGCCATGAAAATCATACGAGATGTTGACCATATTCCCGAAGACCTGAAAGGCGCCATCGTTACCATAGGCAATTTTGACGGCGTACATCTGGGGCATCAGGAAATATTCAAAAAGATCGTGCGCCAGGCTGAAGAAACACACAAAAAATCAGTCGTTATTACCTTCGATCCCCACCCCCAGAAGATCATGCACCCGGAGAAGAGACCATTCTTTCTCCTTACCCCCCTGCAGGAGAAACTGAGCCTCATCGAGTCCTGCGGTGTGGACGCGGTCGTTCTGATCAGCTTTTCCACCGAATTCGCCAATGTAACCGCCGATGATTTTGTGGAGAGTATCCTGTGGAAGAAACTGCGTCTCGGCAAACTGTTCGTCGGCTATGACTACGCATTCGGCAAGGGGAAGGCGGGAAACGCTCAATTTCTCAAGGAGTCCGGGAGAAGGCTCGGTTTCCAGGTGGAAGAGATCGGTGTCGTGGAGACAGGCGGCATGATCGCCAGCAGCACCAATATACGCCTTTCAATACTCGCGGGAAACGTCGGCCTGGCGGCGGAGATGCTGGGAAGACCTTACAGTGTGAGCGGTACCGTCGTAAAAGGCTATCGACGGGGCACCGGCATGGGCTACCCCACCGCGAACATACGGTCTGAAAAAGTCATTCCCGCGACCGGCGTCTATGCCGTTGTCGCCGAACTTGAGGGGGCGAGACACAACGGAGTCATCAATATCGGGAATAATCCCACCTTTGGGAATGAAGAGACATCGGCCGAGGTCCACCTTCTTGATTTTGAGGGGGATATATATGAAAAAAACATCACCGTATTCTTCATAGACCGCCTGCGGGATGAGAGACGATTCAAAAGCCCTGAAGAGCTGGCCAGGCAGATAAAAAAGGATATCGAAAAGGCCAGAAGAATACTGGCATCCCATGCGGCGGACCCGATTCCGGAGATCCCCGTGACTACGCGATGAAGATAGAAAACCTGCACGAATGGAATGTAAGATATGACAGAGCCAGAGAGATACAGACAGACCTCAGGAAACGGCTCATCCTCCATGACAGTGACATCCCCGACAACATACAGACAATAGCCGGCGCCGACATTTCATATGCGAAGAAGAGCAACATGTTCTTCGCGGCCATTGTGGTTCTCGAGTTTCCAACTATGGAAGTCGTTGAACAATCGTCATCCAGCGGGACAGCCTGTTTCCCCTACATTCCGGGACTTCTTACCTTCCGGGAGGGGCCTGTCCTCCTGGAGGCATTCCGAAAATTGAGCTTCTCCCCCGATGTCATCATCTTCGACGGTCATGGAATCGCCCATCCGCGGGGAATCGGATTGGCCTCTCATATGGGACTCTTTCTCGAACTACCGTCCATAGGGTGTGGAAAGGCGCGTCTGGTGGGATCATACGAAGAACCGGGAAACGAACCGGGGGATTATTCACCGCTTACCTGTGAGGGCTCTATTGCCGGGGTTGCCCTGAGAACAAAAAGAAAGGTGAAACCGATTTTCGTGTCACAGGGACACCGGATCGGGCTGGAGAGAGCCATTGACATAACACTCTCGAGCTGCAGAGGGTACCGGTTGCCCGAACCGACCCGGAGGGCTCATCTGGCCGCAGGTACGATACGACTGGCTGCAGAAGCATGACAACGGGTGTATTCCGGTTTGTCCGCGATCGCGTCAGCCGGTCGGTACGATCAGAAACGGATTTCACGCAATATGGATTATCAGATATCGGCTTCGCCGGAGGGAGGATTGGGACCGGCAGAGGGAATGATCTTCCCGTTCAGGATACCCCCCTCTTCCACAACCAGATTGCCGCACTGGATAGAGGCCCTGACATGAGCGGTGCCGAGGAGGGTCAATACCCCCGTAACGGCAAGATTCCCTTCAAAGAATCCGGCTATGGTGAGATGTTTCGCGGTAATGTCCGCCTTCACACTGCTTCCCTCTTCCGTGATAACAGACTCGGCATGAAGGACACCTTCCACCGTCCCCGCAACAATAAGATATCCCTTAAAGTCAAAAGTCCCGCTGAGGGTGCATCCCTTATTGATAATGGAGACGTCTTTTTCCTTCACCGTTGTTCTCCCTGGTTCCCTTTTGTGTGTCCCGTTCCGGCCGACTCCGGTCTGTAATCTACAACGCTTAGCGGAAGCAAGGCAAGGAAGATTTTATCACGGACGATCTGAATGCCGCATCGGTTGGACTGTTCTTCCAGGAAAGGAACAATCTCAGCGCCGGTTATCGATTGTCCCACACGTATCGGAACGGAACCATTCCTGCCCGTGATACGCACATCGAGTTCCCCGGCAGCCACGTTGCTCTTGATATCCACGATCTTCAGGGAATCGCTCGGTTTCAGTTGTATCGATTCGTTACCGGAAACCCACCGCTTATCCGTCCCATTGAGAGACAATACCATATATTCAAAAATGGGGGGATGTATGTCAAAGAAGAGGTGTCCTATAATATTATTGTTCTGCTCAGAGACAACCACCTGATACACCCGGCCTTTTTTGTACAGGGAATACCGTTCCCAGAGGTTTGTCGCCGTGTCTATGACGTACCCCCTGTCTTCTCCGGTATTGTCCTGCGTGTTCCCCACAAATCCCTTGAAATTACAGATGACCCCGTTGAGGGAAGGGGGACTGGTGGCGGCATCCACCAGTTCAATGAGATCCCCCCTGACGATATCCACGTGAGTTCCATTGGGGAAGTATCGCTCTTTCCCGTTAATCTTGGCCGTAAAAAAAACAACAGTGGGGCTGGGGGCAACCGAATACCCTGACGGAGGTCTTGTGCTGAAAGCGATGTTGAATGTTCCGCAAAGGAGGTGATCCTTCTTGATAGAAACACGGGCGGGAGTCTTCATGGAAAAGGTTTTGTTCGCGTCGTTCACCGACCCGTAGCCCTCTATATCGGCGCTGAGCCCGCGGGTGTAATTCCCTTCTATGTGAATGATTTTGATTGTGTCGTTGGGACAAATATAGAGCGTCTCTCCGTTGGCAACCACCACGGAATGGCCTTCATTGATCTTCACCACGGCATACTTGATCTGCGGCGGGGTCAGACTGATCCCGGGGGTCTCCGGCGTAATGCCGAGCATTTCCATGAAGGAGTTGACGGCGAGTTTGTGGTGGTATATCCGCGTTTCCAGGGGGAGGGATTTGCTCGTTTCGATCCCGAATGCCGGGATGCCGCACTCATACAGGGCGTAGTACGTGGCCGATTTTCTCTGCTCCGGGTGGGAAGAATCGGGAGCCTGGGTCCGGTGATTATTGAAGTGGAACCGGAGATCGGGATTGTCGATCTCGCCATTGATCTTTGAGATAACGTCTCGCGCCATCTTTCCGAGGGCGATGATATTCCCCGTGTTCGGATCTTTGTGTTCCTCGCTGTCCACGATGATGGACTGGCCATACCTGGCGGGATTCCTCATCTCGCTCTCCCAGGCATCCCGGTAAAACCCGGATCCGTCGTGAAGGTTCAAGAGGCAATCGCTTTCCGAGATCAATCGTTTCAGGATGGAAACCACCTGTGCTTCGTAGTTTTCTCGTGAAGACCCCGAGAATTTTCGGTTCATATCCTCATTCACCTGGCGTGTATTGAGAATAATGGAATAAAAATTGGCTCGCGGGACAACGATGAGATTCCCGCGGACGAGTTCCAGATCCGCATAAAGATCGGCCGAGAGAAATCCTCCGGGCTCATCCCCTTGGATGCCTCCGATAATCAGCAGTGTCTTTCCGGGGAGTCTGCCGTTGATCCGGTACACATTCAATTCGAAGTCGGTATTCCGGAAAAAGGTTTCCATTGAATTCCCCCCGTGGCAAAGCGTCGGCAGAGCCACAGCTGCCAGGAGAGAGACACCACAGAAAAGAATGGCCAGTGCTTTATGTCTGAGGAGAAAACAGGCGGTCGTCATGAGCGACACATTTCAATGGTTTTATCGGGTTATGGGCGGATTATAGCGGCACTTCCTGTTTTAGTCTGAGCGTTCCGTCATCCCCATACCCCAGAATCGTGACCGATGCGTACATATTCCTGTCGGATACGGAAGAGAAAACACCCTCTATATATTTAAAACGGGCGATTGAGAAATTCTCTCCCCGTTTGTGCGATCGCGGGAGGCCGTTGATAAGTTCGACCCACGGATACACCCTGCGGGGGGCGGAAGAATCGGGAGCCGGATTGAGAATAATAAAGATATATCCCGACGTGTAATCCTCGCCAGCGCCTTGATTTCTGATGATAAACCTGATCTTGAGCGTTTTATGGTCCGCATTATAGGCTATCTGTATCTCCTCAACGGACACAAAGGGTTTGGCCGCCACCGCCTGGGCCTTCTTCGCTTCGGCGGCAGCGGCAGCCTCCTTCTGTTTCACGGCGGCAGCAAGAGACGCCCCCTTTGCCCGAAGGGTTTGTATCTCGTGCCTTAATTGCTCAATCTCTCCCAGAAGACCATCTTTTTCCTGAGTGATCTGTTCGACGGACTGTCTGGCCGCTGCAAGCTCCCCGGCCAGCTCGTTATTGCTGTTGACATAGGCTCTGCTGTACAGCCAGGAACTGCCCGCCGCTATTGCCCCGATGATGAGCAGGAGGCAGGCGGACAGGAAGACAAGCGCTCTGCGGGTAATTTCAAAGGGTCGATGGCGTTCCTTGTCTCCGATTATAATGACAAACCAGCTTTTTGCCTTCTTATCCTTTTTCATCGAGAGACCCTGTCTCTATTTCTTTGCCTTCCACACTTCTTTACATATCTTCCATGAATTATCAACCTTTTTCAAAGACAACGTCTTGGTTCCCACATCCGTTACCAGAGATGAAGAGTAATATTGTTCAAAAGTTGCCACCGCTCTGCCCCGCGACTGACTGGTGATGTCAAGGTTCTTGATATCGATACGGACGTTCTCGCTGGCCCGAAAAACTTTTTTCTTATAGGCGAGCCACGCCGCGCGGTTCATCCCCTGTGCCCGGAAATCAGCGGCATAAAAGGACGCGTAGTCCTTCAGGTTTCCCGCTTTCCAGCTCGCCATCCACAAATCGATGAAACGCCGGATATCGTCGTTGTTGGCGTAGTCGCTATTGACCTTTTCCAGGGCGGCGATGAACTGGCGTTCCTCTTCACGCTCTGTAACATCCCCTTCGATATGCCAGCTGTTATGCATTTTTTTGAGAAAAAGCTTCCGCGACCCCGCCTCGTAGGGCAGACCGTTTACGGTAAATTCCTGCCGGAACATCGCCACGGTGTATTTGTCGTGCTTCAGGAGTGAAAGGCCCTTCGGGGTGAACGATGCCTCTCCTCCATATTGTTTCAACCGTTGGATCTGTCCGGCAAGTTTTTTCATCTCGCTGCTGTCGTACTGAGCATTCTTTCCGTACAGACCGTCGAGTTTCCGAATGTCGCCATCGCCCATGGCGGACGCCCACTCGTTGATGATGGGGATGATATCGTCCCTTTGCGCTTTCCGTACCGACGGATCAACCCATTTGACATAGTCCTGAATAATAACAGGGGTCTCATTGAGGGTAACAAAGCGGGAAACGGCATCGATATCATTGTTGTCGAGAGCGATGCATCCGTTGGACTGGAAAGGGGCCAAAGGCTTGTCGGTGCCGTGGAGCCATATGTTGTTGCCGTTTTTCCCCTCTTTTCTATCAAGGATATTGGGGTAGTTCAGGTCAAAAGCCATGGGGCCATAAATGGCGCTGAGCTCTTGATCGGAGAAAAACTTGACGGGAAAGTAGATCCCTTCCGGCGTGCGGGCGTCGCCTGATTCTATTTTTGTTCCCCTGTTCTTGCCGGTGGAACAGGGCGCTTCATATATACGCTGCAGAGAATCTCCGTCGGCGCGATACACGAAGAGCTTCTGCAGCGTCTTGTCGACTACTATTGCATTTTCAACGGAGAGATCAACCAGCGAGTCTGGGACGTAAGAGGCCGTCTCATGGGCCGTCTCCGAACCACGGATCGGACCCGAGTCCACCGCCATAAGGAAGATAAGGATGAACAGAAAGAACAGAGGTTTTGATCCGTACCGCAGCATGTTGTGTTTTTTCATGGAAGGACCGCCGCCTTTTTAATAATTGATGTATGTTCTTGTCATCAACGCTGCCACATCAGCGTCGGTGATGCCGCCGGGACCACGGCACCTACCCCCTGCTGAAACAAACATCGTGGATATAGCCTTCCGCCTCGCTCTCCGTGTTCTGGGAATTGATATAAAAGTAAATACTTGTAATATCTCGAGGCTTCCCTCCATCGATATGGGGGAAGAGTCTTCGAAAATCCTCTTCCAGATTTCTTTTTTCGGTGCACCACGTATCCAACGGGTCTGCCTTGTTTCTGAGGACAACATGCCGCACATTCCCCGCGAATGGCTGCGAACTCGTGACAAAGGCACCCTTCGGGCATTCCACTCCCCAGATGTATCCTATGACAGGAGAGTTCAGTTTCGCGGGCCATCCGGTCGGTTTAAAAGCGACATACAGCTGGATGGCCTGATCATCTCTGTCGGCGGCTCTGACATCCGCCCCACGGGGAAGGCGGGCGACCTTCCACGCCCAGCTCAAAAAGGGGTATCCTCCCGCCTTGAGATCCAGCCCTTTTTTTATTCCAAAGGAGGATCGGCTGTCGCTCTTCATGCGCAGGACATAGCCCGCTCCTTTTCTCTCGAGAGCCAGGTTCGGGGTGCCGGCTTTCTCGACCAGTTCCCAGCCTGAAGGGACTCGTCCGTTCATCTCTCCTGAATCGAACCCCGCAACGGTCAGACTTCGCTCACCGCCGGCCGCCGCAACCCCCGCGAGAACAAAGACCGCCACATACGAAAACAGCACCATAGATCTCATGTGAGTCATATACTTTCGTGCCGTTCCCGCTCATGGAGAGCCATGATGTCGGTCCGGGTAAAGACAGCGTCAACCCGCCGCACCTCTTTCTCTATGTTTTCTCGACCCTGCTCCTCCTCACGATCGATGAGAGCTATCACGCGGTCCACGATCAACCCCGCTTCCCGCGCGCGCTCAATGGCGGTCAGGGTGGATTGGCCGGTCGTGATCACGTCGTCCAGTATGGCAACCCGCTCCCCTTTTTCGACATTTCCCTCGATCGCGCTGCGCGTGCCGTGCCCCTTCACGTCTTTCCTGACAATAAAGGCCTTGATGGGCCGGTTTCGCTGGTATGATATGATGGAAACAGCGTTTGCCATGGGATCCGCTCCCAGTGTCAGCCCTCCGACCGCGGAGACCGGCGAATTTTCAAGCATGTCAAAGATAATGTTTCCTATCAGGTTCATCCCTTCGGGATCAAGGGTCGTGGGCTTGCAGTTGAAATAAAAGTTGCTCTGCTTCCCGGAGGCCAGCGTAAAGGGCGGATCATCGCTGTACCGGAAGGTTCGTTCCACAATCATCTGCGCCAGTCGCGCTCTCAGTGCACTATGGTTCATCTCGCCCCATCTCTCTCTTCAGTGTTCTTATCACCCTTTTCTTGAATCCATGCCACTTTCTCGATTATATAATCAGGATCCAGGAGCTGGGTTTCGCGGTATTCCGCTACCGCCATATCGGTCCAGCCCTTCTTATCATAATACAGACCCAATGTGAAATGTGTCTCGGGATCCCCCGGATCAATCTCCAGCGCCTTTTCTGTCTGGCGGATAGCCTGATCGAGATTGCCCAGACCATAATAGGCCTTGCCGAGGTAAAAACGGGTATCGCGATTAAAGAGATTTATCTTGAGCGCAATAAGGAGAATATCACGCGCTTTCGCAAATTCCTTGAGCTGGGTGTAGACCATGCCCAGACCCACGACGATCCCTTCCTCATAGGGTCGTATCTTCCGCGCATTGACGTAGCAGGGGACGGCCTTTTGAAAATCCCCTTTCCCGGCATAACACGAGGCAAGGCTGGACAGTGCCTCAAAGTAACCCGGGCTGAGCGCTATGGCTTTCTCATACGCTGTGATCGCGCCGTCGGTATCGCCCTGTATATCACAGATGCGGCCGCGGAAAAAATAATCTTTGCTTTCAACGGGGCACGCGTCGATGGCTTTCCGGTAATACCCCTCGGCTTCTTCGCCACTGCCTCTCCGGGAGTAGATTTCGCCAAGCCCTTCATACGCGGCGTAGTTCCGCGGGTCGATCGTGACCGCTTCCGTGTAACTGGCAATGGCCTCATCCTCCAGTTCCTTCAACCGATATGTCTCCGCCAGCTTGTAATGGTAGTCGGCAACAGAGGGATTCATCTCGATTGCCCGTTCATATTTTTCGATCGCTCTGTCGTATTTCTTCTTGACGGAGTATCGGTTTCCCTGGAGATAGTAGGTTTTTGACGACGCGCAATAGGCATCTACGGCTGTGAAAAGGAGCACAACCAGTATGGGCAATGAGACTGTGACGACGTTCCTTTTCATGGGTGGGAACTCTCTCTTTTCGGAAAAACTAGCGCCCTTTTAGCACAAATCGCACGGGAATATCCACCCATAAGGGAACGGGAGACCCCATTTGCCGGGCGGGTTCGAACTCCCATGCCGCCACCGCCTGCACGGCGGCCCGGTCCAGAATCGAGTGCCCCGAGGACTCCTTCACCTTTACGGAAGCGACCGTGCCGTTACCCGATACCAGGACGGCGAGAAGCACCTCTCCTTCATACCCTCTTCTCCGGGCCATTTCCGGAAATTGGGGGGGTGGATTCTTTTTGTAACGGGGCATGGCGGGTTCCGTTTTTATTTCCTCAGGGCGGGGGGTGCTGGTGCGCTCAGCCTGAGGAGGCGGGGGGAGTTTGGATATCTTCTCGGCCGGGATTGTGACCGGGGTGGGAGCTGTTTCTTTTTGCGCTACCGGGATATCCGGCTGTTTCTCTTCTTGTCTCTCTGTTCTTGCTTCTACCTTTTTTTCTGTTTTTTTCTCTTCTTTTCTTTCCGGGGCCACATCCTCCGGCTCCTCCGGTTCTGCGGGTTTCTCCCTTTCTATTGCATGCGCCGCGGCAGGGGAGAGATCGGGCTTTTCCGTGTATTCGGGGATAATGGATATCTCCAGGGTGGTACTCTTAAGATTCGCCTCCGGGTTGAGCGCAGGAGGGCGCACGAACCCGAGACCCCCGTGGAGAAGAGCGGCCAGAACGACCGCGATGACCAGATCCCTTTCCGGCATTATTGACCATTCCGCACGACGTTTTCCGATATGCCCGCCCCGTCCCGGTTGCCGGACGCCGTTTTCAGTGAAAGTCCCGAGATGCCTGCCTTCTTCGCCGCGTCTATGACCGACATGATTGATTCATACGAGGCCCCCCGGTCGCCCGAAACAATAACCCGGGCCTCGGGCGATGTTCGGTGGAGAAGAAGAAGGCGCTCGTGGAGGGAAGGGATATCAAGTTCCTCCCTGTTGAAAAAGATCCTTCCGCTTTCATGGATAGTGATTTCGGAAGCATCCTCTTTTTCCACCTGCGCCGTCGAAGAACGGGGAAGGTCGACGGGGATACCCCGGTTTATGGTCATGGACATGGCGAAGAAAATGAATGCCACCAGAAGGAGAAAGACCACATCAATGAGCGGTATCATTTCAATCCGGGCCTTACGCGTCTGTCTTCTTAGAATCTTCATCGGTCACCCCACCCGCACGGGCCGTGGTCACGGCTCATGGCGCTTCATATTCCCCGCTTCTCTCTGGCCTTTCTCGAAGAGTATCTCCAGAGTGGTGCCGTACTTTTCCATCTCATGGGTCGTCTTCTCGATTCTGGATAGAAACCAGTTGTAGGGGATGAGGCTGAAGATCGCGATGGTAAGGCCGAAGGCGGTGGTGAGAAGGGCCTGTCCGATCCCCGCGGTAATCAGGGCGGGGTTTTCCACGCCGGCGCTTCCCATCACGTTGAAGGAATAGATGATCCCCGTCACGGTTCCAAGAATCCCGAGAAGGGGAGCAAGGGTTATCATCGTATCGAGTGTGGGGAGATGCTTTTTCATGCGAGCGATTTCTTCATCGGCGCCCATTTGGAGGGCATCGCGCAACGAAAACTCCCGATGGACGATCCCGCACACCAGGACACGGATTGTTGCATCATGACAGTCCGCGACGATGTTCCGCGCCCCCTCGAGATCCCCTTTTTCGATAAGCGACATAAAACGATCGAGCAGTTCCCGATCTTGCCTTCTCTTCTCCCGCGCCCAGAATATGCACCGTTCTATGACAATGGTCAGGGACAGAAGAGAACAGAAGAGGAGGGGGTACATGACAGGCCCTCCCTGATAAAAATAATCAAGCATGCCTACAGATCCTTTCTTCTCTTACTTCCATGAAACGTCCGGGTGTATGATCCGGGCCATCTTCTCGAGCCCGTCCACGATCCGGGGGGATGCGTGGTCCACGATCTCCGCGTTTATGATATGAATCCTGTTGTCCTTGACCGCGGTGAGAGTTTTCCATTTTTTCCACCCCTCACTGATATGTAAAAAATCACCCCCCCGTTTCATGGATGAAATAATAATAATGTCAGGGTTTCTTGCAATGATGTCTTCTATGCCGCATCGTGGATACCGCGCGGAAGCGTCTTCATAGATATTTATTCCGCCGGTGCGGCGGATCAGTTCGTTATGGAGGGTGTCTTTTCCGACGGTGACGATCGGGGTGATCCCTATCTGGAAAAAGACTCTCGGCTCCGGCAACCCTTTCACGAGCGAGGCAACGCGATCAATCCGTTTCTTGAGATCGGCGACGACCGCCTCAGCCTGCTTCATTTTCCCCGTTATTACGCCAAGATTCAGCGTCATGCGGCATATCTCTTCGAAGCTCCTCGGGTTGACCATGTACACGGGAATACCCACACGCTCCAGTTGTTTCACCGTCCCGGTCCTGTTCCCGTCGGCGGTTCCAATGACCAGATCGGGGCCCAGAGAAACAACCCGTTCGAGAGATATGTTGATATAGGTCCCTACCCGTGGTTTCGACCGGGCGGCCTCGGGATAGTCGCTCAGCATGGTCACTCCCACGATCTCCCGCTCCAAGCCGAGAGCGAAAAGGGTTTCCGTGATGCTGGGGGCCAGGGAAACGATCCGCTGGGGAGACGCGGGGATATCAACCCGCCTCCCAGCCTCGTCGACATAGGCCTTGGCCAGAGCCGTCGAAGGAAATGCACAAGCCGCGACCATACAGGCCGCGACGCATATCCCCCCTATATGCCGCAAGCATTCAAAACCGGACACGGGAATCAATCTCCATCCAGGAGGCGTCTGTTGATCAGTTTCACGACCGCGTAGTCGGCAAAGTAATCGACAATATTCATACAGCCGTAATCCTGCTCAATGGAATAGAGACGATCGAAACCGATCCCCAGAGCGTCGGCCAGTATGACACGGTTCACCCCTCCGTGGGTCACCAGGGCAACCGCCTGGCCGGCGTGTGAACAAACAATCTCCCGCAGAACAGGAATCACTCGTTCCGCAAGATCACGGACTCTCTCGCCGCCGGGAATGCGATAGTCGGCCCCCTGCTCTCTCCACGTGTCAAAGGCCCCCGGGAACCGCTCCTCCACGGCGTCCGCGTTCAACCCCTCCCAGAGCTTCACATCCAGTTCTCGCAGAGCCGGACTGGGCCGGGGGGTCAGACCGTGGGACGCAGCGATAATATCGGCTCCCCGGCGCGCCCGTATCAGATCGCTGCAGTAGACCCCCGCCAGGGGTTCTCCCCGGAGTCTGTCGGCAACGGCCTCCATCTGTCTGATTCCGTGAGCGGTTATTTCCACATCCCGGTGGCCGTTGTATGACTTATCGGCATAGGTAACCACCTGGCCGTGTCGTATCAGGTAGATTCTCGTTGATGTTTTCATTATCCGCTCCCGTGCCTCTCCGGTTCCATTACACAAAAAGGCCGCAGACTACAAGCAGGACGACTGCCTCGCTTATCTCACAGGCCGCTCCCATGATATCCCCGGTCACCCCTCCCAGCCGCGTCCTGAAAAAGAGACCGAAAAGGGCTGTAAATACCGCAATGACAAGAAGGGTCGTCAGCCCTGCCATCCCGAAGATTAGCACCATGATGACGGCGGTGATAAGCGTGGAGATGGCGGATTCTCTTCTCCCCGTGCACCGCACGAATGCCTGCCCTGTTCCGTATCCGGAGCGGGCGTAATCGAACCACGCCGCCAGTTGGACAGCCGACCATCTCCCCAGAACGGGGAATGCCATGAGCGCCTGGCTCTTCACTGCCTCGGGAATTTCGGCCAGAGCCGCCGCCTTCAACCCCACGATCAGTACCAGCGCCACCA
>ENA-OSEO01005260-OSEO01005260.1-sediment-metagenome-genome-assembly--contig:-NODE-5260-length-12653-cov-4.680423_pt1 | contig 12653 bp, 11 predicted proteins | sample MGYA00237883_ERZ534232 | MGnify/ENA metagenome assembly ERZ534232
ACGGTTTGGGAAATGGTAAAATAATGTGAGTGTCAGGAGGTCCTCCATGCCGGTAGGATATACGGCATGGAGGACCTAAAGATCTAATTGGAAAATGTTTGGGATGTAACTGCGCAAGCTTTTGTCTTTTTGAATAACTGCTGCCGGAAGATCCAATCCAAAAATTTATTCCTACCCTACATTGTTAAGATAAGCCTGAACAATACCGTGGCAGAATTTTAGATTATCCTTTGCAAGGCAATCTGAGTTATGAAGAATCGCATGTATTCTAATGATCGATGCAGCATTGGAGAGATGAGCGACAATATGTGATGTAAAAAAGCACTGCCTGAACAGAAGGTTTCTATAATCTGTATAGCCTTGGGGCAGAAAAAATACGAAACACAAACCAATTCTCTTTCACTAAGGATTGAGCAATGGAAAAAATTAAGAAGAAAATTGTCCCCATCCGCACCAAGGACCAGTTCCTGGTCTTTGGCGCCCCTGAGATTCGAGATATGGAGATAAATGAGGTTGTTGACAGCATAAAATCTGGATGGCTAGGCACAGGCCCCAAGGTGGTAAAGTTTGAGCTAGATTTTGCGAAATATAAGGGCCTAAAGTACAGTGCGGCGGTCAATTCTTGTACGGCTGCTTTACATCTTAGCTTGCTCGCCGCAGGATTTAAGCATGGTGACGAAGTAATTACCACGCCAATGACCTTCTGTGCATCGGTCAACGCGATAATACATGCAGGAGCTATACCAGTTCTTGCAGATGTGAATCCGGTGACAATGAATATTGATCCGGAGCAAGTTGAGAAAAAAATCACACCTAAAACAAAGGCAATCCTGCCGGTACATTTTGCAGGGCGTTCTTGTGATATGGATGCTTTGCTGGATATTGCAGATAGGCACAACCTTAAAATTATAGAAGATTGCGCGCATGCGATAGAGACAGAATATAAGGGCCGGAAGGCCGGAACTTTTGGCGACTTCAGCTGCTTTTCATTTTATGTGACAAAAAATGTGATTACCGGTGAAGGCGGCATGGTGCTGGCCAAAAAAGAGGATGACATTGCCCGGATCAAAATGCTTGCCCTTCACGGCATGACAAAAGATGCATGGAAACGTTTCAGTGATGAGGGATATAAGCACTATTTTGTTGTTGAATGCGGTTTTAAATATAACATGATGGATTTGCAGGCAGCCATCGGAATTCATCAACTCAAAAGGGTGGAGGAAAATTGGCTGAGGCGTAAAGAAATCTGGGAAGCATATAATGAGGCTTTCAAGGACTTATCCATTCGTATTCCCGCTACAGTAGAACCAGATACGAGGCACGCCTATCATCTCTATACTGTGCTAATTGATGAGAAAAGGGCCGGTATCAGCCGCGATCATTTTCTAAATGCGATGACCGGGCACAATATCGGTGTAGGTGTACATTATTTAAGCGTACCGGAGCACCCTTATTATCAAAAATCATTTGGTTGGAACCCGAATGAATATGCAAACGCTATGAGCATCGGTCGACAGACAGTAAGTTTGCCTTTATCGGCAAAGCTTACAGATGAAGATGTGGATGATGTGGTTAAGGCGGTGAAGAGGGTTTTGGAGTGATAAGGTCTCTTGCCAGGTTAGTTTACCACCAGGTAAAAAATGTTGGAAAGTTAGCCATTGGTCGTCCGCTGACATACCCCCCCTTAGGTTCTGTCACGATAGATAAGGATGATGTGGCAATTGCCAGAAAATGGCTTTCAGAGCGTGTAAATTGGTATGACCCTGAAATTGTGAAGCATTATGAAACGGAATTTGCGCACTGGAACGGCTCGAAGTATGCACTTGCCTTTATGGGCGGACGTGTGGCGCTTAGCGCATGCATCTTTGCACTCAACCTAAAACCTGGAGATGAAGCAATATTACCTGGCTATACCTGCGTTGTGGTGCCGAATGCCTTCAATTATGCGGGGATTAAAATAATCTACAGCGACATCGAACTCGATACCTATGGGTTGGATGCCTCATTTATAGAAGAAAAGATCACTACAAAAACCAAAGTAATTCTGTTACACCATCTTTATGGGCTGGTATGCCGGGACTATGAGAAAATTATCGAAATTGCTCATAAACGGGGATTATATGTTATCGAAGATTGCTGTCAAAGTACTGGCGCTGAATTTTTGAAGCGTAAAATAGGGAATTACGGCGATTTAGCTTTTTACAGCACGGAACAATCCAAGGTTATGTCAACGGTTCAGGGAGGTATAGCTGTAACAAATAGTGACTTTTTGGCAGAACGCCTAAAAGATTATTGCGTTGATGCGAACTATCCTGATTTAGAGCTAATTGACAAGCAACTTCACTGTATCCTGATAAATTATTATTCACTTAAGAATCCACAGCGCTGGTGGAAAGGCGACCTAATTCAGTTTAGGTACAAAGATAAAATAATAATATCGACAACAAAGGGGGAAGAACAGGGAATGAAGCCGGATTATTACGGAAGGAAAATGCCGGCGCCGATTGCAGCGATTGGTTTAAATCAGCTTAAAAAGATTGATAGATACAATGAGATGCGCAGACAGACAGTAAAAAAATGGGATGAATGGTGTGACGTCAATGGTTATGAAAAACCTGCTGTCATTTTGGATACTATACCTGTATTCTTACGCTATCCTGTGATGGTAGACCCGCAGAGGAAAAGAGATACGTCATGGGCCCGCAGAGAATTGGGAGTAACCTTGGGAGTTTGGTTTGTGAGTAATATCCATCCTTCGAAACATCCTGTTCATGGGTGTCCGAATGCAGATAAGGCTGTGAGTCAGTGTGTAAATTTTCCAACGTTGTTAGAATGATATGTTAAATAAGATTAAAATATTATTGAATTTCCCATTGGAAGTTTGGCAACTGTTTGTTACTTATTTGCCCGGACCGGTTGGATTTAAAATCAGATATATTTTTTGGAAAAGGCGGCTTAAGTTTTTAGGGAAAAGGGTGAGAATAGATATCGGTGTGTACTTTCAAAATCCCCAATTTATTTCTATAGATGATAACTGCTGGATCGATCGTAATGTTTTGATTTTTGCAGGACCAGACAATAGCGATAGGCAGCGGCGATTAATTTCAAATATTAATTTTCCCCTTGACCGTGGGTTGGTTTATATTGGCAAAAATATTCACATTGGTACTTTTTCAATCATTTCAGGAATCGGCGGTGTTTATATTTCAGATGATTGTACTTTTTCTGCTGGAGTTAAAGTATATTCTTTTTCTCACCATTTTAGATCAGATGAATTCCCATCCGATCATAATTATGGGTTTGGCTCCTTTATTGATCCCAAAAGACAATATATGATTGAAGGCCCAATTTTTATAGGTAAAAATGTAGGGGCAGCGTTAAACTCAGTAATACTCCCTGGAATTTCAGTTGGAGACAATTCTTTTATTTCGATAAATAGTGTTGTTAAGACTTCTTTCGGCAATAATTCGCTAATAGCTGGCGATCCCGCAATGCGAGTTAAAAACAGATTTGATAATGTGAATTACTATGATTAGCAATGTTGGATTTGGAAGAATATACAATAAAGAAAATGATTGCATGGAAATTGACGAGCACATATCTAATGCTCTGAAATTTCAACTGGTTGAACAATATGGATGGGTACCTACAAAGGCTCAAAGTTACATAGATAAATATTTGGAAATGAGTCAATGTAAGGAATTTGTTAAAAGAATATATGGTGAATATGATCTTTATGGTAAAAAGGTGCTAGAACTAGGTTCTGGTTTAGGGAACGTTTTGATTCAAATGAGATTGCTTGGAATCAAGGTGGTCGGAATTGAGCCGTCAGACGATTTTCTCTATATAATAAATAAAAGGCTATGGCAATATAAATTGGATGATAGTTCAGTTATAAAAGGGTATGGCGAAAATCTTCCTTTTGCCGATGATTCTTTCGACTTTGTTTTGAGTATGCAGGTATTAGAACACGTCAATAACGTTGAAATAGTCCTTAACGAAATAGATAGAGTTCTAAAAAGAGGAGGAATTTGTTACATCACTGCTCCAAATTATCTGTCATTTCGAGAAAATCATTATCGTGTTCTTTGGTTACCTTTGATGCCGAAGGCCATAGCACAGTGGTATCTCCGCCTGCGTCATAGAAATCCGGAATTTCTTCAAAATCATATAAATTATTGCTCTAATTATGTTAATATTTACAAAATTGCAAGGCAATTGAATTGGGGGGATTTAATGCTTAATTCATTTGTCAACAAATGTCAAAATCCTGCATTAATGAAATCTAATTATAAGAGATTAGCTGCTCGTTTAATAAGCTCTTTTAACTCGTTTTGGCTTTGCAATACGGGACGATTCATATACCATTTAAAGAATATTTTTAGACCGGAAATAGTTTATCAATTCCAAAAGCGTTAATTCCGGCGCAAAAACTAATAGGACCACAGAAACAAGTTGAATCAAGATAGATGAGTCTAAAGCAACAGGCAGTGTCTGGAGTTAAGTGGACCGGGACATCAATGGCTACTGTGGCCACTCTCCAGTTTGCTTCACTGGCTATAATGTCAAGAATTCTTGAGCCATCAGATTTTGGCTTGATGGGGATGATAATGGTTGTAATCGGCTTTGCCCGACTCTTTGCCGATATGGGCATATCAAATGCCATCATCTACCACCAGGATACAACGAAAGAAGAGTTATCCAGCCTATACTGGCTCAATATTCTATCCGGCGTTATAATCTTTTTTATTGTATGTGTTTCTTCCCCGCTTATAACAGCTTTTTATCGTGAACCACGTCTGAGTAATCTTATATATCTTGCATCGCTAAATTTTTTAATTACGCCGTTGGGGCAGCAGTTTCAGATCCTTCTTCAAAAAGAATTAAAATTCGATGAATTAGCGAAAATAGAAATAATTAGTTATCTTGCACACTCTGCTGCAGCTATAATACTCGCAAGCATGGGAATGGGTGTGTTTTCACTTATTTGGGGACAGTTGGTAGGCGCATCATTTAAGATTTTGTTGCTTTCCTGCTGGGGGTGGAAAAATTGGCATCCTATTTTACACTTTTCCATTCAGGACCTGAAAGGATATATAAAATTTGGAATTTATCAAATGGGTGAGAAAACCGCAAATTATTTTATTTCAAACATTGATTATTTATTAATAGGTTATATGATCGGGGTCAAGGCTTTGGGATATTATACCTTGGCTTATAATATAATTTTGAGACCATCGATCATGATTAACCCTATTATTACCAGAGTCGCTTTTCCGGTATTTTCAAAAATACAAAATGATGCAGTGGCGCTTAAGAAAAGTTATTTAAAAATACTACAATTGCTGTCAACAGTGAATTTTCCCTTGATGATGGGCCTACTCGTGGTAGCACCTATTGGGGTTCCTATCATCTTTGGAGAAAAATGGCTTTCAAGTGTTGTCCTTGTTCAGATATTGACATTTGTGGGACTATTACGCTCTATCGGCAATCCTATAGGATCATTGTTACTGGCAAAAGGTAGAGCGGATATGGCCTTCAAATGGACAATAGCAATCATGATTATACAAATCCCAGGTCTTTATCTTGGAGCAAGACTTGGTGACGTGGTTGGTGTGGCTGTCGCTTATGCCTTTTTGATCTGTATCTATTCAGTATTTAATTATCTCATCTTGATACGCACTTTGCTCAGCCCCTGCCTGCATGATTATATCCATAGTATGTGGCCAGCATTGTGGATGAGTGGAGCAATGGCATTAATGGTATTTGCAGTTGGTATAATTTTACGAAGTGGATCACCGACAGCTATTTTGATTGTACAAGTGCTGTGTGGTGCGTTAGTTTATTTAGGATTGATGGCCTGTTACCAAAGGGCACTTTTAGTTGAAATAAAAGGTATGATTTTTGATAGAAAAGTTGCCATTGCCAATGAATAAGCGTAACATTATGATATTGGAAATTTACAGTTTAGGTTCAATGTTTGATAACATATTGATAAAATCATAACTGTATAGAAAATCACGCAAAAAGTGATCATTGCCCATTCAGTAAGTCCATATCTATTTCATACCGGGAACTGGATATACAACCAGATCAGGTCTTCGGAAAATTACCGTCATATTGTTTTAACGACGAATAGAGTCAACATGGATCAGTTCCCCCATGAGCCTGTTTACTCAATGGAGGATTTAAGTTTTGTGAGGTTGATTCTGGAAAAAATTTACCGCAAGTTGTTTAATCAATACCTTCCTTACTGGTATCAAGTTTGTAAGAAGGAAAAGGTTAACCTGCTGCATTCTCATTTCGGATATACAGGTGTTCAAGATAGGCCTTTGGCAATAAAACTTGGAATACCTCATGTAGTTTCTTTCTATGGTGTAGATCTTGGGAAATCACTTTATTATAAACCTTCACTTAAGTCTTCCTACAAGATTATGTTTCATGAGGTTGCCAGCGTGTTTGTAGAGGGTGCCTATGCTAAAAACACCATTATCAAGTTTGGGTGTCCAGTAGAAAAAGTGCATATCTCTCATCTCGGTGTTGACCTGAACTCAATAAAGCCAGTTAAGAGAATATGGCGACCACAGGAACCTTTCAACATACTTATAGTGGGTACTTTTACACAGAAGAAGGGAATTATTATTGCATTAAAAGCCATTGAGAAAGTGCTACGAGAGAAACCTCGTTGGTTATTGAGGATAAGTCTTGTCGGTGACGCCAGGAAAAAGAAAGACGAGCAGCGTATAAAAAGAGAAATAATGGAATTCGTGGATTCTACAACTCTAAAGAAAATTATAACCTTTTATGGTTACTTGCCTTACAAACAGGTTTTAGAAATGAGCCATGAACACCATCTATTGATGCAAACCAGTATAAAAGCTGACGACGGCGACTGCGAGGGAGGATTTCCTGTAATTATAACAGATATGATGGCTACCGGTATGCCTGTTTTGGGTAGTACGCATTGTGACATCCCTGAAATCATTAAACACGGAAAAAACGGAAAATTAGCTGCCGAAGGTAATGTTGAAGATACAGCAGAAAAACTCAAGGACTTGATTTGCAATTTTAAAGAATATGCACCACAGTGGCTAAAATTCAATGCAAAATTTATTAATGATAATTTTAATGCAGTGAATTGTAATGTTCACCGAGAGATGTTGTATACAAAATTCGCTTCCTCATTTTAGACAGCTCGTCAGTATTTTGTTATAAATTAAAACTTGACGAACTTATAAAAAGTCAATTTTCCCTTTTTTCGTCATTCCGGCGAAAGCCGGAATGACGAAAATTCAATATGTTCTGGATGCCGGATCAAGTACAGCATGACAATTCGAGGACTTTTTACGAATTTGTCAAACTTTCGGTATTGCCGTATCAGTCAACTTGCCTCATTAGTGTAAATAAATATTTCAAGGAATTTTCTATCCGATGGAAGCCTGATACTTTCCTTAACTCGTGTTTAAATTTTATCTTTCATAGATGTGACTACATTTGTTGTCACTGGTTTGACGGGGCCATTATTTAGGCCGTGTTCAGTAAACTGTTCGTTCGAATGGTTCTTCTAGGCCGTCAGGTCGGATCCGCTTGGTAGGATCCTATGAACACGTTCGTCGTAAGTTTTTGGTACTTATCATAACCAAGCCCAACCCGAAAAAGAAGGGCCATGTGGAGGAGGCTTTGGTCTACATTGGCTGGCTGTACGCTATCGAAAAACAAGCGACTGTAATCGAACTTTCAAGTGACGAACTGTACTGTCTCTGGCAGAATGCCGCCAAACCGATGTTAACCGACTTTAAAAGGTGGTTAACGCGGATGTTGTTAGAGGCGGCGTGAAAATGCGGTAAAAATGGCGGTTTAAAAATGTATGGATTTCAGGTGATGAGCCGGCCGGGGGTAACCGGCCGGCTGGTGATAAGGCGGCATCAATTTTCAATGACATCCTTCATGCGGTAGCTTTTGCCTTCGATGACGACCGTTTCGGTATGATGCAGGAGGCGATCGAGCAAAGCCGAAGTCAGGGTAGCGTCATTGTTGAAGATTTGGGGCCAGTCTTTAAAGGCGCGATTGGTGGTGATAATGATGGGGCCTTGTTCGTAGCGCCGGCTGATGATTTGGAACAGCAGGTCGGCGCCGGTCTTATCGATCGGCAGATATCCCAGTTCATCAAGGATCAAGACACAGGGCTGACGATACTTTTTGAGTTCCTGTTTGAGGCGGCCGATGGTTTGGGCAGCCAACAGGTTGTTGACGGCATCCACGGCGGAAGTGAACAAGACCGAATGGCCTTTGAGACAGATCTGGTAACCCAAAGCGATGGCGAGGTGAGTTTTTCCCAGGCCGACACCGCCCAGAAAGACCAGATTGCTTTTATCGGATATGAAGTTGAGCCGAAAGAGGTTTTTGACTTGGAGCTGATTGATTTTTTTAGGCCAGTTCCATTTAAACTGTTCCAGGGTTTTGATTTGGGGGAAGCGGGCCTGGCGGATGCGTCGTTGAGTGGCGCGATCTTTTCGCAGGTTGGCTTCCGCTTGGGTAAGTTCAGTGAGATAGTGGACATGGGTCCAGTTTTTACAGGCCGCCTGTTTTGCCAGCGCATCGTAATTATCGCGGAAAGAATAGAGTTTAAGATAATTGAGCTGCTGTTCAAGTGGCGGCAGTTGGTCCTGAGTTGTGGTCATTGGTTTTCTCCTTGCGGTAAGAATCGGTTGTAGATGGCGATGTCAGGCTTTTCGACATCGAGGTCCAGCAAGTCCTGCCGGCGGGTCAAGTGCATGGCGCCGGCCTCAGGCAGTATGCGGGCGCGCTGTTCAAGCAGGTTGGCGATATATTCACATGAGAATGCCTTAAAGAAGAAAGCGTCCTCAATTGCCCGCGTGACCGGATCTTTGCCGTAGATTTCACTTAGGGCGACGATCTGGCGGATATGATGCAGCGGATTCATGCGGCGCTGCTCAAGCTGTCGGTAATAATCGTCGGCCTTTGGATGCAAGGTTAAAAAGGTCATAAAGATCTTTTGATCCTGGGCTTTTTTCCGTTGCGTCATGAGCGCTTTGGGGTGATCGGGCAGTTCGAAGTCTTTGCGGCGGTCATAAGTGCGGACATGCCGGGCGATGAGCTGCCCCTGGTGGTAGAGGCAGAGCCGATCCGGATAGGTTTTAAGGGTCAGGGGCTGCCCGGCCAGTTCCGCCGGGACGCTATAGTGGTTGGTGTCCAAAAGAACCCGGAACTGGCGCGAAGCCCGGACCGCAGAGATGGAAGCGATGTCGTAGGGATGATCTGGCAAGGGGTGAAGGTGTTGGCGTTCCTGCTCGAACATCTCCAGCGGCTTTTTACCGGTTTCGCGGTGGATACGCACATTGGCGACCGTGTCGAGCCAGTGGACAGCGGCCGGGTTCAGGGCATTAAAGTCGGGGATTTGCAAACCGGACAGAAAATTCTTTTTGACATAACCGACGCCGCTTTCCACCCGGCCTTTTTCGTTGCCCTTTCCTACCGAGCAGGGGGCGATGCGAAAGCCATAATGATTGGCAAAGTCAAGATACTTGGGGTTTAAGACCGGATCTTGTCCGACGATGCGCTTTAACACGGCCGATTTGAGATTGTCGACCATGATTTTTGCCGGCACCGCCCCAAAGCGGTGAAAAGCGTTCTGGTGGCATCCCAAAAAGTGTTCCATGGTTTGCGAGACGGTAAACTCCAGATACATCATGCGGCTGTAGCACAGCACCATGACAAAGAAGCTCAAACGCCGGCGGGTTTCTCCGACCGCAGCCGTGCCGTAGCTGCCCCAGTCGACCTGGGCGCATTCACCCGGGGCAAACGATAATTTTAAAAATGCCTTGATGCGTTTGGGCCGGACTTTGCGCACATACTCTTTGACGATGGTATAGCCGCCGTCAAAACCGTCGTCGCAAATGCGCTGCAGGACCTGCATGGCGCTGTAGGGGTGCGTTTCCAGCATGCGGACAATGTCGTCCTTGAATGCATCCAGCTTGCTGTATCGCTGGGACGACTGTCTGGGGCGGTAGTGCTTTTCATCGAGCCATCTGGCAACGGTGCGCTCATCCAGGCCGAGGCTGGCGGCGATCTGGCTGCATTTAAGACCGGCCTGCTGCTGAAGCGATTTGATTTTAAGAAAGGTTGGATAATCGATCATGGTGCACCTCCCATAGCGTGCTTAAAAAGCTCGCCCAGACTGATGGGGGCTGCCATGGTCGGCCGCGGCGGCGGTGTGTTGTCACCTAAAGACAACACTTGGTAAAGCGGCCTTTTAAAAGCGATCAGTCCAACGTGTAGCAGGTTTTCTCTGGCTGCTTGCAGTGTTTTCTGATCCATGGACAGGCGCTGCATGATGGACGCATCGGCGTAATAACTCAGCCCCCTGGCATCGCTGACGGTAACCAAAAACAGGTACAGGGCTGCAGCCGCATGGCTGCACTGATCCAGATGCTGTTCACGGACCAGACGCTGGTCGATCCAGCTAAACTGCCGCGGCACCCGGCGCACCCGTTGGGGAAGAATAGGATACTTTGACATCATAAAGACCTCCTTTGCTGCGGGTTGTGTAATGATGGGCGATATCGCGGCCCAATTGTTGCAAACGCCGCAGGGTGCTGTCGATGTCATCTTGCAACGCAGTGCCGGTAAAGTTGGCAATTAAGCCAAGTAAAACAAAGGGTTGCGCATTTAAGAGATCTTGTAACGCATGGGATTCTGATTTATCAGTATTCTGATTGTTTTCAGAAGGTTGCAGGTTTGAGAGATCTTGTAACGCAGTTTGGGACGTTGACGGTTGGCGACGCCAGTAGCCTGGATGGGTCGTGCGCCACTGCTGAACCCGCCGGACGTTTTCCGGGCCGCGAAAATAATCCCGGTTTTCCGGTTTTTGCAGCCATTTGCGCTGGCTGGCGTTTTTGCTGGCCTGGCGGCATGCGGGTTTGCTGCAATATTGCTGATGCCGGGCGTTGCGGACGTCCGTAAGAAAAAAAGTGTGACAATGCTTGCACTTACGCTTTTGGGTGGGTCTCATCGGCCATGGTCCTCCTCATGGCCGAACATAAAATTGCTTGAACAAAATTGACAGGCAAGAAGAAAACAGAAGAAAACTTTTTATATTCAAATGATTGGAAGAAAATGGCCCTTAACAAAATACACCATTTTCATTCCGCCAAAAGAAGAACAGTTTCAGAACGCCCGTGACAGAGTCATCGCTGACCCCGCCCAAGGGCCTACTGGGAAAAGCTGTCAATTATACCCTGCACAACTGGGATCGCCTGACCCGGTAGAGGTATATTGAAGACGTAAGCCTGAGACCTGACAACAACCTTGCCGAGAATGCGATCCGTCCGTTTGTTTTGGGAAGAATGAATTAGCTGTTTTCTGGTCATCCAAACGGCGCTGAAGCCAGTGCAGCCATATTCGGTTTAATTGAAACCGCCAAAGCAAATGGGCTGAAACCGTATGAGTACTTTCGATTACTTTTTGAGAAACTTCCCCACGTCGAATTCGGAGAGAATCACAAAGAGCTCTTGCCCCAATATATTGATCCCGGTCTACTCGTCGTTTCTTAACCGACCGGTGCATTTTATTAAGCGCTTACGATGATTCAAGGCTATAGATAGTACCTGGAATGTGAAACATGCATATACTATTAATATCCAAATCCTTTCCACCAATGGAAACAGCCCGGGCATTACAAATTGGTAAGGTTGTGGATGCGTTGAATCATAGCGGCTGTTATACGACTGTGATTGCTGGTACTCCCAAACGGTTTGAGAAACACGACATGTCATCGGCCCATGTTTTTTACTTGCCATGTTGGAATCGCTCTGCCAATTCCTCCCTGCTTAACCGTGCGTATAGGAAAATCAGAACAGAGCTGCAAACGTGTTGGCCTTTCTCCGGTTGGGTTCGAAAAGCAACTATACGAGGATTGGACGTGATAGATATGTATAAAATAGATGCTTTTATGACAGCCTCTACACCCTTTGAATCACATTTAGTGGGCAGCGCAATCAAAAAAAAAACAGGATTGCCTTGGGTAGCTTCTTTCAGTGACCCATGGCCATTTTCGATTAACCCTCCTCCTCATTATCGTAGGGGTTTTATTGTTCAAAATATTGTGCAAATGTCTTTATTAAAAAAGGTGCTACTTGAATGCGATGCTGTTCATATGCCTAGTTCATACGGAATCCAGCTAACTATTGAGGCGACTGGACTACCGATTAAAGATAAAGCTAAAGCAATTCAACACATTAGCGCCAAATATCACGAATCGGATGAAGATTCGAATAATAATGGTTGGATTGCTCATATCGGTCATCTATCTCGTGAGCGAGTCTCCGAGGCTTTATTAATCGGTATCCAAAAAGCGCGAAAAGAGCTTCCTGACCTCTTTAAAGGACTATGGTGTGTAGGAACGGTGTGTCCCGAATTCCAAACTAAAATTCAGGATATGGGATTAAATGATATAGTCAAAATCACCGGGCATCTTTCCGCAGACAATGCCATGCGGTTCGCTTGTTCTGCTCCTGCTCTCTTGTTAATAGAGGCGGATATGGATATGAGTCCCTATTTACCCAGCAAGCTTGCTGATTATGCTAACACTGGACGGCCCATTATAGCTATTACTCCTCCTTTAAGTGCGACTC
>ENA-OSEO01005261-OSEO01005261.1-sediment-metagenome-genome-assembly--contig:-NODE-5261-length-12649-cov-4.235762_pt1 | contig 12649 bp, 7 predicted proteins | sample MGYA00237883_ERZ534232 | MGnify/ENA metagenome assembly ERZ534232
GACCAGGATGAACAGCGTGGTCTCCAGTTTCAGGTCGGCGAGCACGGCGTTGGCGTCGTCGGGGTCCACGTTCGAGAGGAACCGGGCCTGCATCTTCAGCAGCTTTCGCTCCCGCGCGTACTGCTCCAGGGCGAGGTACAGCGCCCGCGGCCCGAGGTCCGAGCCCCCGATCCCGATCTGCACGACGGTCTCGAACCGCTTGCCGGTGGAACCCTTTCGCTGGCCCTTGTGCACCTCGACGCAGAAATCCGCGATCTTCCGCAGTTGTTTTGCATAGAACGTGCCAAGGTCCTTGCCCCCATGAACCACGGCCTCTCCCAACTGCCCGCGGAGCAGATGGTGCAGGACCATCCGTTTCTCGCCGACGTTGGCGATGGCCCCGTTGTAGAGGTCCCGGAACTTGGCAATCAGTTGTTGCTCGTCCGCGAGTTGCTGCAAACCGTCCAGCACCTCATCGGTCACCTTCTTCGCGGCGTAGTTGTACGCCAGCCCCCCGCCGGCCGGGATCGAGCACGCACCGATCCGCTCCTCGGTGACCAGCGTCTTTAGTGAAATGCCTCGGGCGTCGAGGCCACGCAACCGGGTGTAAGCGACTGTCTTATCCAGATTCTTGTACGAAAGCTCCACCATACGATCGTTCTCCTGAGAGTCTTCAGCATCTCCCCTGTTCGAGTGAAGGACACGCCTTCACCCCCTCCGAGCCGCCATTGTCTCCGAAAACCTGCCCGGCGGCAACTGCGAAAAGCCCCCCGAGCCCCTCCGAAGAACCCCGGCCGGGCTACGACGGCAGATTCCCCATACCACCCGACGAACGACCCTGGATGAAACTGCCGTAGGAGCATCCGCGCCGACACCGCCCGCCCCACCCTGCAGACGCTCGAATCGCCTCCCGCGCCACCTCCCAGGCGGCAGGCCGCAATGAAAAGGAGACTGAGGAATACAGTAATAGGTGGCTGCTCTCGACTTCCGGAAGTTACTCGGGTTCCGCGCGGATGAGTTTTCGCACCCTGCGGCAATCAACTGAAACCACGGGGGACTACTTCTTCAACAGACCCTGCATCTGGAGCCAATCGGCGAACCGATCGGCCCACGTGTCGCAGGGGAGATTCTGCTTATTCATGCCAAAACCGTGTCCGCCTTTCGCATACACATGAAGCTCCGCCGGTTTCTTGGCAGCCACCCAAGCCTGGTAGATCGCCACGTTCTGGGGCGCGAGACCGAACTGGTCGTCGGTCGCGGCCACCACAAACAAAGGCGGCGCATCGCCACGAACCCCGTCGCCCTTGATCACCAGGTCGTGAGCCAGATACACGGGAGCGACGAAACCAGGGCGACTCTCCGCCGTGTAGTTGTAGGCCACCGAGGCGGCCACTATGCCGCCGGCCGAAAAGCCCATGATGCCGATCCGGTCCGGCTGGACTCCATAGTCCTGGGCGTGGGTACGGACGTGTGCCAGCGCGGCCAATCCATCGGCCAACGCCAGTTTGATGATGGGAGCAACCTTCTCCAGGAAGTCGCCGCCCGACCCCGCTTCCCGCATCGGGTTGTCGGTCTTGCAGGGCAGGAGCCGGTATTTCAAGACAAAACACGTCACTCCCTTGGCCGTCAGATAGCGCGCCACATCATATCCCTCGTGATCGACGCAGAGCATGCAGAAGCCGCCTCCAGGGCAAATCACCACCCCCGTGCCGTTCGCGACCCCTGCTTGCGGCTGGAAGACCGTCAGCGTGGGCTGGGCCACGTTGAAGACCACTGGCGGTATCCCGGACCCGACTTTGACTTGCCGCTCGGTGTGCTTCCAATCTTCCGATCCGGGCGCCGGCCCGTCATACAGACGAACCACCTTTTCCTCTGCTGCGTCCGCCATGGCTCCCAGGGCGAGGATGGCCCCCAGCATCAACAAAGTGAGACTCTTCATAAGTACCTCTCAGATAATGGTCTTGACCTTGACGTACACGACTGCATCCTGATGACGCCGGCGAACGATTCCGCTATAGCCTGCGGAATCTCAAATCTCTCAGATCGCCGGCATTGACGCTGAATCCCGTGACCTTTCCGCTGTCATCACGAGCGAATTCAATGGTGCCGTAAGACCTCATGAACTCGTCGCCCACGATGTGCTTCAAGCCATTCTCCCCCTGGGGATCGTGGAAATTGACTTGGAAGATATCGGGCATCCGCGGCGCCTGGAGGCACAACCCGTCGCCTTTCACTTGCACGCCGAAGGTTACGTCCAACTCTTCGCTGTAGTACCGGCCTTCGTATTCCGGAAGCTGATCGGCACCCACCGGCCGCCGGTCCAGTCGACGAGCCGAGCCCTGATGCCCGTTCTGACGAAGAATGATTTCGGAGGCGGTTCCGCTTTCGTCCGTCGAGAACGATATCTCCAGATTGACCGCCTTCAGGAGGTACTCGGTCGCGGATTTCGGACGCAGTTCGACGGGTCGGGCGCCGATCTGCTGGAGGAACAACCGGTTGTCACTGGTGGAGATGATGAACGTGATCTGGTCATGCATCCGGTAGACCCCTTCGTAGCGGGCATATACCGCAGGGTCGACGTCCGCCGCCGGCGGATCCGGCTCGTGTGCCGCGGCGGTCTTCTCCTGCGGCAGATCCAGGTACAGGTCCGCCAGCTCGTAGCAGAGCTGACCGGTGTTCGTCGGGTAGTTCGCCAGACAGATTACGCTGAACTTGCGCTCCGGGAAACGCAGAATGAACGCATTGTAGCCCAGCGACCCGCCCCCGTGGCTCACCGTCGTCAACCCCTTGTGGTCGCGGACATCCAGGCCGAAGGCATAGTTGAGCGTGGCGCCGCTGTTGGTCGTGCCGCGGGTCAGCAGGAGGGTGTTGAATTGTTCGCTGCCGATCTTGTTCGTGAAGAAGTTCTGGTCCCACCGATACAGGTCCTCGACGGTCGTGTAGATGCCTCCAAAGCCGAAATCGTTGGTGTCCTGCACCTGGTCCCAGCGACGGTACTTCCCCGCACCGTCGGGGACATGGGGAACGGCCAGATCCCCGCCCGTGCGAACGGGATCGTAGTGGTACGCGGTGTGAGTCATGCCGAGCGGGACGAAGATCTCGCGCTCGGCATACGCGCCGACGGACATGCCCGTCACCCGTTGGACGATGAGGCCCAGCAGAAAATACCCGGAATTGCAGTAGTGTTGCGTCTCTCCCGGACGGAAGCACAGTTGCTTCTGCCGGGCAATCAGTTGCAGAAGATCCCGCTCCGAGCAGGCCGCCCCCAGGTGAATCCCTTTCAGGACGGTCAGCCGCGTGAAATCGCGGATGCCGCTGGTGTGGTGAATCAGGTGCCGTATCTTGATCGGACACTCGTACTCGGGCATCTCCGGCACGTACTTGCGGATGTCGTCGTCCAGCGCGATCTTGCCGTCTTCCACCAGCAGGGCGATGCACGCCGCCGTGAACTGCTTGGTCACGGAGTCGATGTTGAACGCCGTGGCGGTGGTGATGGGCAGGCCGGTATCCAGGCTGGCGATTCCGTAGCCGCGTTGGAACACGATGCGGCCGTCGTCGACGACCAGGACCGCGCAACCGGGACCGTTGGGCGGCATCTTCTCGACGACGAGACGGTCGATCTTCTCTGCGATGGCGTCGTTGGCTCTGGCCGCACCGGGGAGAATGCCCCAGAGCACGATCCCCACGAGGGGAATCAGGTGAGCGCGTGCGTTCCTCATGTCCTATCTCCTTGATTGAAAAGGTGCATCCGGTACGTGGCAACAGGTTGTGATGAACCGCGGTAGAGCGCCGGCAGCCGGGACGACCTGCCCGCGACTCCATAAAATAGGACGGACCTCGCTCCCAAAGATTTCTTCGCCGGCACCGGGTCGTGCGGAAAATGAAGCACCAAACCCCAATGACCGCAACGCGGTCACCCTCGTGGCGAGGGCATCGGGACCCCAAACGCGAACGGTCGCGTTTGGGAACCCGGCCCGCCCTTGTGTCGCGGGGGCATCTTGGGGTTCCCCAACGCGGTATTTTGCGTTGGGGACCCCTTGCCCCTGCTCTCGTCTTCTTCCGGGCAGCACAGCGACCGCGAGACGCCTTCGCCACACAAGGGGCCCCCCTGATCCCCACGCCACGGAAACCGCACCTTGGGGGCGTTTCTCAGCTTTCTGGAATTTGCTCCTTGGTGCTTCTTTGGGATTTGGAGTTTGGGATTTGCGATTTCCCCGCCCCGGGGTGTTTCTTCTTGCTTCCCTCGACCCCTTTAGGGATACTTGCTGAAACGGCGACGAAGCGGTTGGCGGTTCCGGCTTGCCGGGCGAGGTCGAGGTGAGTTGGATGGTCGGGGCAGTCCAGATGTCGGCCGAAACGGGATAGAGGAGGGCTAAAATAGGTGGCTGTCCCGAATGGCGGTTCCTTGATAACCCGCAAGCATCCCCTGGCGTTCCTTTCGGCCCTCCCGCGCTTACCTCGAGTCCGCCGACGTTGCCACTTGGGATAGGACGGCGTTCTTCAGCCGGAGATTCAGTTGTTGGCCACCTGGACCCGTGCTGCGTGGCGCAGTATGCACCCGCACAGCTTGATGAGTGGTTGTGACTGCTTGGACTGCTTAGCCAACTCCTGGAGCGTGTATGTTATGAGCATCCTGTTCTTGGCATTGACACCCTGGTCAAGGTCATGCTTCTTCCGTGCCAAGTTCTGGGCCGCATCCCAAACAGCATCTCCGAAAGCCGTCCGCACAGTCATCCGTATGTTTCCCGGCCAGACGACGACATTGTCCGCCCATACTATGTCAGCCGGAAATGGTTCCTCTTCGAGCCCGCACAGGCGCAGCAGGCACCTGTTATCTCTTTCCTCCTTCTCCCGTTCGGTCGGTCTTCTTTCATGACAATCCGCATCAAAGACCAAAAAGAAAGGCATGCGAAGTTCCTGGGCTATGGCAACAAGCCTGCTGAGATTTGCCTTGCCTCCGCCACTCACGAAATGGCAACCGAGGCGGCGAAACTCGCTCAACTGCTCGCTCATAGCAAGCTGCGTCGATATGAAAGCGACATCCTCTTGGCCTTCCACAAAGACCGGCATAGAACTGAAGAACAATTCATTTTGAGATGGCTGCATAATCTGGCCAACCCTCGCCACGAGGCTCGCGACTGATGCAGGCCTTTCTCCCAGGGCTTTGCTTAACCGGTCTTCGAGCTGCTCGACAGTGCTGCTTCTGACAACTGATATCCGGAAACCCTGTTCTTTTCGCACCATCCGAATATTCTGGAATCCTCGACTGGAGACAAAATACGGACTATGCGTGGTTACAATAACCTGTGAGTTGTTGGCAGGCAGCGACAATCTCTCAAGCACGTCGGCCAGATGCTGGGCCTGTGGAGGGTGCTGGTATAGCTCCGGCTCCTCGAATCCAAGTAGCAGTTTCGGCCCGCCCTTCTGGTCGTTCGCAACAAGTTCATGCAGGATAGTCACAAGGAACCCTCGCTGCAGACCATGCCCCGCTCTGGCAACCTCACCAACGAAATCTCCATCTCCTATGACCGCTCGCGCCGCAGGATCCCTTATACTTATTGATGTTTTGGAGTCATAGTGCCACTTCAGATCCAGGCGAGCTCTTGCATCGATGTATTCGCGTAGGCGCTTCTCCATGGACATTCCGAGTTCTTTGAGAGCTTCTCCTTGACGCGTGAGAATGGCCGCGTACTTCTCTGCAGCCTCGTTCTTGAGGGTTTCGATGTCTTGGGAGAAGTCCAGCCTGGTCCTGACTGTCCTCGCTAGAAGTTGCCCGAGTGCCGTCTTGCTACCTTCTTCTTGTTCCGTAGAGGCATCCTTTACGGCAGGAATGTAGACCCACTGAATATAGTTCTCCAAGTGATATGTCCCACGCGTGAATCCGTAGAACTGGTTCGACTCGTCAATGAGATGACACTTCTCTGGGTGGCTTTCCTCATAAGTCCTCAGTGCTTCTGTCATTGCCACCTTAGTCGTCGCTGGCGCGAGTTCTGCGAATTTCGCGCGCAACCGCCCATATATGTCCTTGAGTTCGGCAGCTTTTCTTCCCTCCTCATCCGCCTCGAAGTACTCCGCAAACTCTCTCATCACCAATCTGGAGCCATAGTGCTTCACGGGCGCAGTACGAGTCGCCTCGTCCCACACAGCCTTTGCGAAGATTACGAGTCTCCCCTGTCGATAATAGTGCTTGAACTCCTCCTGAGCAGCTGGCGGGAGGCCTTCAAAAGTGGCGGTAATTTTGATCGGAAGACGTGTGTTCTTGTGGTGAAAGTCCTCTTCGGCGAGGGTACACACATCTGTCACCGTCGCGCTATTCTCTCGGAACAATATGTTGAGAGCCATCAGAACGGTGGATTTCCCTGACCCATTGGGCCCAACAAAACAAGTGTATTCAGAAAACCTAACGGTCTGGTTCTGAAAGGAGCGGAAGTTCTCTATCTTGAGCTCGGTTAACATCATATCCGGCGTCCTCCCGATCCGTTGCTGTGAGGAGAAACGGAAACCCGATGCCCTGGCGTACACTTCCGTATGGTCATCTCTCGGCCTCCAAAGCCGTCGCGCTCGATTCTGGGTGGGATTGTAGCCTGGGGCGGGCGGGGAGGCAAGGGAATTCCTATGCGTGAAGCGGGGTTCGTGAAGCGGGAAGCGGCTGCGGCGGGACGCCGCGTGGAAGCGTGGAGGCGTATAAGCGTGAAAGCGTTGGGGGCCCGCCGCCTGCCTTGAGAAGCGGGGTCACATCTTGTTTTAGGACTTATTGGGTTGACGGTTTGAGCGAGAGGGTAGTAATCTGGTCGCATGGCACGACGCTTGCGTATCGATCAGGAAGACCCTTTCTACCACGTGCTGAACCGTGGCAACGAGCGGCGTGCGATCTTCCGGGACGACCATGACCGGGAGGGATTCCTGGAGCGGCTGGGGCGATGCTCGGAGCGGTTCGCGCTGAGGTGAGCAAGAGCGGGGTCATGTCTTGAAACGTGGAATTATTCGTTGCCGGAGGGACAAGGACGTTGGATAGGCCCGTATTGATCCACTGATTTCTCCGCCCGGCCTCGGCCTGCGCCCTCGGCCGAAACCGCAATCAGCTCGCGCGGAGACGCCGAGACGCAGAGAGGGACCCGATTCAGTTCAGTTCTGTCTCCGCGTCTCTACGCGAGAGTTGGTTCCTTGAAGTCGAGTGCCTGTTACCTTGCCTTGATCTGCGTTCATCCGCGTTCATCTGCGGTTCCCAGACCGTGGCTCGTGACCCGAAGATATGTCCTTGCGGGCACACTACAAACAGCTTTCTCCGTGGTCTCCGTGCCTCCGTGGTGGCAATCTCCTGTGTCCCGTGACTCGTGGCCCGTGGCCCGTTCGGAATCGGCGGATAAGAGCCGTCGCTCGTATGGGAAAGACGGTGGGCCGAGCCCACCCTACTACGCCGTCCATGTTATTTCGGTGGGCAGATCGGGAAGGCCATTCTTCGTAGGTCGTGCGTCCTCGCACGACTTTCTTCAGGCGAGCGGGGACGCTCGCCCTACGAAGAGGCACGCCTCGTCGCATGGTCCGATCAGGCTCACTTCCTACGCTACCCACCATGTTAAGGTGGACGGCGTACTACCGCTGTCGCCCTATCTGGGTGGCCTACGTATCCTCAGGGGTCGAGACTCTTCACCGTGGGTCCCTTTTTCGTCTTCTTTCGTTTCTTGCGGCTACCACCCTCCGACTTCGGCCCGGCCTTTCTCGGTGGCCTCTATGTGCTCTGTGGCCGGAAGCAAAGAGAGATTGCCGCGCTTCGCTCGCAATGACGGGGCGGGGCGGCGGGGAGGGTGACGGTGATATTTCCGTCGTCAGCGTTGGCGCGGGGCTGCCTTGTCCTTTTGCAGGGCTTTTAGAGCCTCCCGGGTGTGGACATAGACCGTGACCTCTTTTTCAGAAGTCTCTGGGCCGTTGAAGACCACCGTCACCTGATGCGTGCCCATCTGCTGCGGCGTGGGTCGCCACAGGATGTAATCCTCATCGTCTTTCCTTCTCAGTCTCATTCCCGAAGGATGAGGTTCCTTCAGGCGGACGCCGCACTGCCGCGGGCGGTCGATCTTGATCAGGTAGATGTTGTCCGTGGCTTTTCGATTGGGACGGTCGTTGATTTCCAGGAAGACCTTGCCCTCTTTGTTCACGGCCACTTCCATGGCCGCCAAGGCCAGAGCGCTGTCCTTGGCACGGAGCAGAGCAGGCAAAGAGATGCTCATGAGGACGAGGATGATGGACACCACGACCAGGAGTTCAAGGAGGGAGAATCCTTTTCGTTCCATACTGGGTCGCCTTACAGGGCCCGCAACAAAAATCCGCCGCGTTCACTCAACAGCCTCATAATACTATCGGCATAGTGGGCAGGCAAGCCCAGAGGATTTGGATTCTGCGGCGGGACGCCGCGTGGAAGCGTAGAAGCGAAAGGCTGTGTCTCGTATCTCGTGGTTCGTATCTCGCTGGATTCAGCCCCTCGTGCCCTTGCTGTTCCTCCTTATTCCCGCTCCTGCCACGCCTCTTTCCGGATCGTTGCGGAGGTGATCGGCACATCTACCGCCTTGCCGATCCTCCCGCGGGCCGCCCTCCCCAGCGTCTCCTTCGTCGTGCGAACCGGCTCGGCCACGAGTTCCGGCACACTGAACGTTCGCAGACAGGCTTCGTAATAGCGGGGGTCCTTCTGCGGCAGCACGAACGGCTTGCTCGCCACTCCATTGGCATCGACGTAGCTGAAATACGTCCGGGTGAACGACCCGTGCATTCTCTTGCTGCTGAACGCGATCCACCGGCTGTTGCTCGACCAACTGTGCCACGATTCACTGGTCTCGCTGTTGACGTCCAGTGCTCGGTACTCGAATTGTCCCTGCACCCGGCCGCGCTGAAGGTCAATGAGGTACAGATCGCTGCTGGGCTGGTACACCGGGAAACAACTGTAGTCACACATACAGAACAGCAGCCAGCGTCCGTCCGGACTCACCCGCGGCAAGAGCGAACTTTTCCCGCTTTCCTCCGCGGAAACGACGACTTCCGGCGTCCCCCAGGTATCGCTCGCCAGGTCATACCCGATGCGCATCAAGTCATACCGCACGCTCTCGACCCTATCCTGCGTCACGTCCTCGACCCTGCTCGTCGGCCACTTCATCGGCGCACTGCAGTAGTACAGGTACTTGCCGTCGCTTGACCACGCCGGGTAGGTCTCGAGCCGGTCCTTCTTCGAGAGGTGCTCGCACCGCTTCACCACGCCGCTCTCCACATCGTAATACACCAAGGCCGAGTCAATATCGATCACGTCACGGTATTCCTCCTTCCGCGCATGATGGAACAGTTGGTAGGTCGCGTTGATCGAATACGCCACGATCTTGCCACTCGGGTGCCACGACGTATACCCGAACTTCGCTCCGATCTTGTTGGCCTCGCCATCCGTGACGATCAGCTCGCTGCTGCCGTATTCTTCACTCCGCAGCCCGAGCAGCATCTTGTCCGTCCGGTTATTACAGAACGCGTGACAATTGACACATCCCCCGTTGAAGTAGCTGTTATCCAACACCAGCGACTCCGCATAACCGGCAAGCTCACGCTGATATATCCCGACATCGCGCCAGCCCCTGTACCCCGGGTGGATCTTCCGGTACACCAGGTGACCGTCGATCTCCTCGGGGGCGATCGTGTTGCGAATCGCGTCATACCGCAGCCATTTTCCGTCCGCGGTCTGGCCGAACACGTCAATCACCAGCTCCCGACCCTTGTTCTGCCGGAGCAGCCGCCTCCACTGCCTCTCGTCAATGCGAATCTCGCCCGTCCGGCTAAACACCTGGATCGCGCCGCCCATGCCGCTGTGGATCCTCACGCCATACCGCTGGGCATCCTCGCACACCGCGAAATTCATGGGCGCGATGTTCGGCGGTATCACGACCGAACAGTAATCCGGATAGATCCTCGCAGCGCGATGCACCGGCACAGAGTCAGCCATCTCCTCGCTCAAATCCCGTGAGAAGCACACGGCGACACCGGCGACGGTCGCCGCCACCATCACGATCAGCAGGGCGTATGCGCGTGTTCTATTCATCGTTGTCCCGGAAGCCCGTAGAAGTAGTAGTACATGTAGGTGTTCTTGAACCGGCGTGCCAGCTCACTGTGGGCCGCCTCTTTCGTGCGACACCGTATCGTCACGTCCATGAACTCGTCGAAGCGCCGCTGCGTCTCGGTTCTGATCTCCAGCTTCTGCAACGCGATCTTCTTCTCGTTATGCCTGTTGTTCAGTAGTATCGCCTCTTCGAACGCTACGGGTATCTTCTCATAGTCATATTCTTCCATTTTGCCGGCGACCTGCACGACGTTCCACATCTCCCCGCGCAGCATATACAAGGCCAGAAGGTACTCGAATGCCATCTTGTTCTTGCGGCCATGTTCGATCTGCGCCCGCAACTGGAGCTCGGGCGTCGCCAGGAAGTGCCCGTCGTTCTCTCTGGGCGTCAGTCCCCGCAACCGCTGTATCTCCTCGTCACCCCTGAGTTCCGGATCGTTCTCGAGCTTCGCCAGGTACGCCTCGGCCCAGGTGCGGAAGAACAGCCGCTTCCGCAATGCCCCCAGGTACACCCTCGCCGTGTCGTTCTTGCCGGAGACCATATTCACCAGCGCGAGCTCCTTCAGGAGGAGGGGGTTATCCCAGAAGGCCACCATGCTCTCCGTCAGTACCTCATCCGCCTGCCCCATCAATCCCAGATCGATATACAGGTCATGCTTGTGCCAGTACGACTTGTTGAACGCAGCATGCGAAAGCAACAGTCCGTCCGGGTGCTGCCGGTAATTGAACATCTCGTCGGCAAACCTGCCCAGGTGATACAAGGCCTGGTTTCTGGCCTGCATGGCCAGCAACTGCCCCGGCTGCTTATCCGCCAGTTGCACCACCTTCTCCCAGTCATGCTCGCCCCGGTAGTACTCGATCTGATACAAGGTTCTCAGTGGATCGTTCGCAACGGAATACACCCCACCGGCGGCAACGCCCAGCAGAGCAGCGGTGCATGCGGCCCAGCGGATAACGCGGACGCCCCTGTTGCTTGCGGCACGCGCCGGCTCCCGGCGGGGCTTCTTCTTATCCGTTCTCTTGCGACCGTCTCTTATTTCACGGCCGCTTGTCTTTGGGCATCCCATCAGCAACAGGCATACCGGCACACATCCATACATCCCGTACAACCACGGGCTCATTCTGTTCAGGAGATCGTACTTCGCTGTCTGCCACGACCACGGCATCAGATCGCCGTATGCCGCAATGCGACTTGCCCCAAACCCATACACTCCGATCGCCAGGGGAACGGCCGCTCCGAACAACAAGTATGCGACGCACACCATTCCCCGCCTCCGGACGGCGAGTTCATACATCCCGCCCATCACCACAAACAGCAGACCGGCGGCCGCCGCAAGGTAATAAGCGAGAACCGCCAATACCGCAAAACACAGCAGCGACGTCGGCCATTTCGCCGCAGCGACCGTCAGGTAGAGGTTGAACAGTCCGAGCACCACCAGCATCGCCATCGTCGTCTCGAAATGATACGCGTAGCTCGTGTAGAAGAGCAGGATCACGATTCCCGGCACATACCGCACGCATCGCAACCACTGGCCCTGGCATTTCTGGACGATTGCGTCCACCGACAGCGCGATGGCCCACGCCTGCAAAACCACAACGACAGGTCCAACCCACCGGAACAGGAAGAATTGCGTCAGAAATGCCGATACCCATCTGACCAAACCACCCGGTACCGACAGTGCGTCGCGCAGATACGACCACTCACAGGGAAAACCCGATATTCCCGCGGTGGCCCCCGTCACGTGGTACAACAATCGCAGATCAACATACGCGCCCAGAAAGAGGTAGAACAGCAGGAAGAAAAGCACGCTGCGTAGCGTGCCGCTGTTCCCATGGACTACGTTTCCAGAATGCATATTCCTTCTTTCCCTGTCCGGCAGAAGAGACTTGCAGTCCGTTGTCTACGAGTGGTTACCGAGAATCGCACCGCACCATGCCTCATCCTTCCACCAATCGAACCTCCGCGCAGGAATGAGAGCATTGAATCCGCGCCTACGCATCTTAACCCTGGCGCGGCGGTTGCGCGCCCAACCTGTGACCGGAGGCCGTGTGTTTCGTCGCTCGTGACTCAGCATGACCTGCGGGCCAACCAACCGAGATCAATTGTGGTGGGGCCGCACAAGAATGTCAAGGCTCGCGTCGCGTGGGTCAAGTGCCGTATGTTCCCTGTTCTTCCTCACGATCGGTGTCAAGCAGCGTAATCTGCGGATGATTCTCTTGGTCCTGATATCCAAGATGCGATCCTGTGTTTCCCCTCTCGTGATGAACTTCGTTCTCATGCGTCTATTATAACGAGGGGCTCATGCGTCCCCGAAAGTCCGATTGTGGGTTACGACAAGGGGTGTGCCATGAATGTCGCACCGGGTTTCTCAGGATTGACAAGCAGCCTTCGCTCGCTGGTCGTGCTGGGCACCGTGCTGTTCGTCACCGCTGCCTCCGGGGCCCGCAGCGGGCGTCCGCTGGACGAGAGACTGCAGGCAGCTCTGGACGCACATCTGCGGCGCTATGACGTGAAAGGGGCCTCGGCGGCCGTCATCCTGCCGGACGGCACGCTCTGGCGGGGCGCCAGCGGCATCTCCCACCCGG